>Ga0306865_1000002_pt1 | contig 343186 bp, 357 predicted proteins | sample AntRauTorckE5431_FD_190441 | JGI IMG/M metagenome (GOLD analysis project Ga0306865, IMG submission 190441) | Saline lake microbial communities from Rauer Islands, Antarctica - Metagenome Torckler E5 #431 (v2) (version 2) | ecosystem: Environmental > Aquatic > Non-marine Saline and Alkaline >... | reverse complement strand
TTACTGAGGTTGTACCGAGTGTATCTATAGATGGGAAACAATTTGCATCAAGCGGGCCACAAGGTTCTGCAGCAGTCCCTGGGTCAATAGTCTCTCCTGGCTGGAAAGGAGTAGTACGCGGTGCAGCGAATGCAGTATTGGCACTCAATAAAGAAAACATGAGTACAAGCGAAGCTGTTTTTACAAAAACGCTTATTGACCTACCTAACATAAAATTTACTTCCGGTGGAAACGTTAACATAACTACTGAATTATAACGTACATAGTACCTGTGCCCTATAGGGAATGAAGGAGTATCTGGGCATAAATGGCTGACTTTGTGCCTTAGTATAGTGCTTATGCTCTACCTATGAGACATCTTTACTCTTTTACCACCCCTTACCAGTTATCCTGATTGATTTCAACTCGAACGATATTTTAGAAAATATCGAGGAAAATGAATGGAGAACTCGGTCTGCACTGGGAAATTTTCAACCCGGCCTATACCCATAAGTGGCATGACCATGCTCTGCACGAAAGTGTTGCCCAAGGCATGTTCCACTAGGTTGAAACAACAACCTGTGTAGCGGTAACACTCAAAGATGGCAAACCTGCGATATCAAAGATCTCGTAAACTTAGTTGTCAGACCTTCCCTGTCTAGAAGAAAAGACTTAGAACTAATTCACCAAAGAATTGGGAGTAAGGAGTGGCTCAAAAAATGGCCATGGCTAAGTGTTGTTATCGACTGATTTGAGAACACAGTTTCAAATCATCACTTTTTTAGGGCACATTTAAATATTCGTGGCGGGTTGGACTGACCCTTCTTCTACTGGCGGGGCTGGACTTTCGCTTGGTCGAGGTTCTTCAACTGAAATAGCTGTCACGGCTGGCTCAGTATCTACTACCACTTCTTCCTCGTTAGTATTACCGCCTGGAACAACTGGCACATTTTCTGTGAGCAGCGTATTCAACCGTTTTGCTTTTGCTGCATAAGCAGACAACGCCTCTGTCACCAGTGACTCTCGGTACACAGCTGCTGCTGCAGCTGTCTGTGAGATGGTCTGTTGCTCGATAGTTTGATATTTAAAATATTCTATGGAGCTCCACGTAAGGCTCGCAATAAAAATACTCAGAGCCACCACAATACCCGTCAGCCACTCTCTTTTTGGGTGCATCAACTGTTGATTCTTCAAACCCTTCTGGGAATGAATAATCGCTTTGGCAAATTTTGTAATTTCTTTTTTATTCATCATAAGTCAGTACTCGTACGCGCATAGTTACCTGGGATTGCCATTTAGCCTGGTTCCTTGCCACCATACTGACCGTTACTATCTTTGCGACATATGGCAGCTCTTCTAGGACGGTGAGGAAATTTTGCACTCTGCTGAGTGAGCCTTCAAACGAAAAACCAATCTCTACCCACTGTGTTCCATCCTTTGCGTCTTCAATCAAATTTAGACTGTCCGTCTTTAGTGTGACACCCGCTTCCGGAGCCAGTCTTTCAACTGTGTTCAACAAACCAATGCTTTCACTCTCGCTAGAAAAGAAATAGCTCCTGAGTTGTGTCCGATCATCCGCACTTTCTTCTGCTATCCGTCGCAATCGATAATATGATTCTGCCTGGGCACGCTGTTCATCAAGGGTTGCTAGCTGGACCACTAATTGTTCACCCTGCTGTTGAGACTGGAGCAACATAAACACCATAGCTCCGGTAGCTACTATAAACAACACGAGCGATATCATAGTAATTCTTATCGTGGAAGGACTCATATGGCTTTTGCGTTAGTCATAGTAACAACGAGTGAAAATAAAATATCTTTATCATTTGCCAGATTTGATATAGGTAGATCTACTTCGCTAATCAAAGGATGAGCCAGCATCCGATCTCGGAACGACGCTAGTGCCTGACGGTCTGTAGCTGCTCCTGTAATTCTTACTGGTAATATTTTTGCATCCTCTTGAGTTAGATTGAGTCTCTCAATGAAAATATTTACTCCCTGCAGACTCATAAACAAATCCACGTAACTCGAAACTGAAGCCACTTCTGCTTGCTGGACTATTTCTCGCGCCTGTTGGGTAGCTTGAATGAGCGCGACACTTGCCGACTCGTAGTCAGCTACTTTTTGTGATGCTGAATCGGCTGATTCTTCGTAGGCCGTCACTTGTGAACTCACCAATATATATGATGGGAATAAAATTGCGGTCCCGCACGCAACGGCAAAAGCCCACAACATCAGCCACGTAGAGAGTACTCTCACCCAATACTCTTTGACAATATTTTTCTTCGCGCTTTCTGGTATTAGATTTATCATATGTTAGACAGTCGTTTTTAGCGCTAACCCGATTGCCGTTGCATAGCCATATGAATGACGTTTATCAATTGGTGGAATAGTAGAATCTAGAGAAAACGTATTTTCCCAGACGTTCCCTCGCACACACGGCACTCCTAAAGTTTCTGCCATATACGCTGGCAGCCCTTTCAGGTTTGAGCTCCCACCGCACATCATCACTGAATTGATTCTTCGGGCACTCACCCCTGCGCTTCTGGTGTGCCAGTATTGCATGCGAGTTGCCAGCTCATCCTTGATGACTGATACAGTACTCAAGAGTGTATCGTAGACCTCGGAAGAATCAGCCCTGCGCACAAGTCCTTGGGTATTTTTTAATCGAGTGAGCTCAGACTCGGGAACATCCTCCCCGAGTACTTTTCGCAAAGCCTGTGATAGTTGATTGCCACCAATATCAATAGTTGATGTGTACAACAACACTCCTTCATAGGCAATCCCAATGCCCGTTCGGGTTTTTCCAAAATCAACCAGCATCACTGCCCCGGTAGAATCTTCAGGCACTACTGAGCGAGCCATTGCTTGCGCTTCCACCTCAAAAGAAACTGGTCGCAACCCTGCCGCGACACACGAATCGTAATATTTCAATATTGTCTCTCTTGCATACGCAGCAACTGCCACCTTAGCTTTATTGCTCTCGCTAGCTCCCGGTAATATGAAATAGTCAAAGAATACTTCTCTTGAAGGAATCGGCACGTTTTCTTCCATGCGAAATTCGAGCAAACTACGAACCTCTTTCATGGGCGTGTTTTTTTTGATTTCAGTTTCAAAAAGGTACGCTCGCTCCTCGGGCAAAGAAACTCGGATAAATTCAGCTTTGGTTTGCTGCTTGAGTTCTTTTAAAACTGCGGCCAATTGCTCAGGGTCGTTGACCCGTCCTCTTTGTACGACCCCATTGGGGATAGTAATATCACCCCACAGTTTGATTTTCTTTTGGGCTTTGTTGAGGGTCGTAGGTTCAAACGACACGTACTTCATCGACGTGTCTGAAATATCAACACCAACACACGGCATCGTCAGATACGTAGGTGGTGGTAATATTTTTGAAAGAGCGTTCAACATAAGTCGTCTCTCTAGTATACCTAATTAGATTAAAAATAAAGTAACACAACTCACATCTAGTACCAGATATATAAACCGACGAGAATAAATATAGCAATTGAAATAAGTCCAATGTACCGTCGGGCGTATTGACTAGCGGCTGGTCCAAAGCGATACACACTATACCCGACAATTGCATATCTCAAGGTACGACCAACAATGGACGCCCATAAAAACATCACTACGCTCCCTTGTAACGCAGCAATCAGCCACGCTACCAGCGTGTACGGAATTGGCGTGATTGCACCAAGAATTGTAATAACAAACGTATTTGTGTGAGCACCACTTACCAGCACATTAAAATCATCCGCCATACCAGCTGACATAAATTGCATCAGCACTTCTAAAAACAGTAGTGCGGAAAAATAAGCAACCAGACCACCCATCACTGACGAAATGGTCGTAATAAAAACAATGAGAACGGTTTTTTGGCGATTGAGCAGTACTCCAGCTATTAAAAATGGGTCGGTGATAAGTGGAATTGGAAGGGCGGACTCAAAAAAAGAAATCAGTGCAATCAACCACAACCCCAGTTTAGACTGGAGAATTTTTTGTGCTCTCCCTACTGATGGACTAGCAAGCACTTGTTCAAATTTATTATCAATACTCTTTAACTCGATCATCTTAAAACATTTATCGAACGAGGGTTCCTGGTGGCAATGGCTGTACCGGGTCAAGCAACGCAAACACATCGTTCGCACTCGCGGCCAGAATCATTCCCTGGCTTTCCAACCCGTGAATTACCCGCATCTCCAAATTAGTCAAAAATGGACACTGCTTGCCTACCAATATCTGCGGGTCTGAAAAAAACTCTCGAATTCCTGACACAATTTGTCGAGGAGTTTCTTCTCCTACATCTACCCTTAGCTGTAGCAGTCGGTCGGACTTTGGTACGACATCAGCCGCCAAAATAGTACCGATTTTAATTTCTAGTTTTGCAAAATCAGCGTAGGTAATCATAATTAATTTTTTAGTTTTGTTAGATAGCTTTCTAAGATAATCGCAGCTGCAGCGGCGTCTGTCTGGGCATTTTTACCTGTCGTACGAGCCGCTTCTTGTGTCGTGTATTGTTCTGGCTCGAGATGTACCGGTATGCCTAGTGACAGTGTCACGTCAGTAATAAACTCTTCTACCGCCAAGTGGATTGCGTTTGGTTTTCCGGCTAAATCTAGTGAGTGCCCAATCACAATTTCTTTCACGGCTCGTTCTTCTACTAAAGATTCGATGGTTTTAAAGAACACTGCGTCATTGGGTATCACGCTGTGCGGAAACGCCATAACACCCGACTCGTCACTGAGTGCGATGCCTATTTTCTTTGAACCAAAGTCAATTCCCATTCGTTGCATAATATCCAAGCATACCACGATGAATTACGTTTTGCTTCTACACTAAAAAGACGCAGTGGTTATACAGCCCCTACGTCTTTTTTACCTGTGCTCCCGCCAGGAATCGAACCTGGAGTTCCGGTACCGCAAACCAATGTTTTATCCATTAAACTACGGGAGCAAATCTCAACGCACCGATATTATCATAAATAAAAAACCGTGTCATTACGGTTTACTAAAGGTGTCGACTACGCTCTCTGGGATCTTGGACACTTGCTACAAGCAATACAACTTTAGAAGCCGAACAGTTCGAGAATCTTCATCAAAAGCGGTTCTTGAAGCTCTTCCTCTTCCAGTTTCTCTTTAAGCAGATTATCAATGTCGTCCACGTGCTCTGCGGGGATAGGAATCACCAGTAACGGCGAAAATCTCTGGTGAGTCTTGAGAAGGAGTTGTGGACCGATTGGGCTTTCCTCATCAATATGGAAACTTTCAAGAGTTGAGTAGGGGTAAAGTCGTTCACTGATTCGCACACCGCGCACGGTCACTGCAAAAGGAATAATCGATGGTCGTTTTGCGGCAGACACTCCCAGGGCTCCCCCAGCCAGACCGAGCAACAAGGCAAAAAGTACATTATTAAAGAGAATCGCCATAATCACAAACGACAACACAATAATCGCCAAAGCAAAAAACCAATCATTTCCCTTCTCTACATGGTGATGCTCTGGAGCTTCCCAAGTAATACTGCGCGGTGCCGATTCCATCTAAAAAGTGTATCACATCCCTTGTGTACTTTTTTGATATCTTCTGTTACTATCTTCTGCACACTGATGGTGCTTCCATCTTACAAAATTGGAGGGATGGCTGAGTGGTTGAAAGCAGCGGTCTTGAAAACCGCCATACGTTTACGCGTATCGAGGGTTCGAATCCCTCTCCCTCCGCAGAAAAAAGAACGTATCAGCTTAGCGCTGTTACGTTCTTTTCTAACCGCACGCACATGACAGCCAGGGAAGATATTGCAAGAGTGCTATAAGCAGAGGTGCTCACTTACTTGATGATTTCCACCATCTCCGGACAATTCGTCTAGAATTTTGCTATGCTGAACTGGTGAATAGGTTTCCTTATCCGGTTTTACTCAGCATCGGAGCCATGGCAATCGTTGTCGTACTCTCAAACATACTCGTACAGTATCTTTTTGGAAACTGGCTAACCTGGGCTGCGTTTACCTACCCTATCGCTTTTCTAATAACCGACATAACCAATCGTAAGTTTGGTGTAGCAAAAGCTCGACAGGTGGTATTGACTGGTTTTTTTGTTGGGGTCATTTGTTCATTGATTGCTTCGCAAATCGTTACTCCCGAGGGTGATGCATTGACGACAGCACGTATCGCAATTGGTTCAGGTGTAGCCTTCCTGGTGGCACAGCTAGTAGACATATCGGTTTTCAACCGACTCCGACAGGGTACCTGGTGGCGGGCTCCCTTAGCCTCAACCCTCATCGGCTCATCACTGGATACTGTCCTCTTCTTTTCGATTGCTTTTTCAGCCGCCTTTATCTTTCTTGACCCAACCAATTCCAATGGCTGGGCATTAGAACTAGTTCCACTCTTAGGAATAGGTCCGACACTTCCCTTATGGGTTAGTTTAGCCGTCGCCGACTTTATGGTAAAGCTCCTTTTGGCACTCCTGACCCTGATACCATTTGGAATGTTTACAACCAACCATCTAGGAGTTGCGAGGTGCAGGAGATAAATTTGAACCCTACTTTTGTTTCCCCGTCGTGGGGGGTCAAGTTAAAGCATTAGCCACATTTGATTTTACACGTTTTTAAATGTCGTTTGTTTCCATAGGTAAGGTGAAGTGTTTTGGCACTTCCCTTACCCAAGACATCTCTGTCTCGGTACCAAACCACTGAGGCAAAAAAACCACCTCTGAGGTGGTTTTTGCTTCTCCTCTTTTCTACTTAACAGCTTTTACGGTTGCGCTGATTTTAGACTTTTTTCGAGCTGCTGTGTTTGGCTTGATAACTCCTCGTTTAGCTGCTTTGTCGATAGCCTTGTATGCTTTTGGTACGAGCTCTTGCGCTTTGTTTGCATCACCGGCAGCGGCCGCTTTTTGAATTTCTTTAGTCACATCTTTCATTGCACCTTTTCTTCGCACGTTGAACACGCGTTTTTTTTCAGATACTCGATGTGCTTTTTGGGCTCCTTTTGTAATTGGCATATAATCTTTAAATAAGTGGCAACACTGTACCGCACAAGGTTGAAAAAGGCAAGAGTGCCTAGAACTATCCCCTGCCAACTTATTTTCTTCTTTATGTTAATCTAGGTGTAATAGATTTCTATGATACGAACGCTCACCGGAACCATCACCCAGGCCAAAGACACTTCTGTGGTTATTGATGTGCGTGGAGTAGGTTATCTGGTTGGTACCCCCAACAAAGGCGGTGAACTCCAGATAGACGACAGCGTGACCCTTCAGACCCACTTAGCAGTGCGAGAAACTGCCCTTGATTTATATGGCTTTGGGAGCCACTTGGAACTCGAAATGTTTGAAATGTTACTCGGCATCCCAAAAGTCGGACCTAAATCCGCGTTGCAGATTTTGGTCGCAGCCACGCCCAACCTCTTGATAGAGTCCGCCCAAAAGAATGATCATGTGTATTTACACAAAATGTCCGGTATCGGAAAAAAGACCTGTGAGAACATTGTCCTGTACTTACATAAAAAAGTGGCCGACATGCAGATTGAGTCACGAACAGCAGCCGACTCCTTCTCGCAAACTCAAAATGATGCCATCGATGCGCTCATCACCCTGGGTTACGACGTGGCATCTGCTCGTGAGTCTGTGAAACACCTAACCGACAAAGACTCAACGGTAAACTCTCTCATCACTCAGGCCCTGAAACATATTCAGTAGTTCTTCTTACGTAACCGTACTCAATTAGCAACCTCGATTCGTCACGTGCCAGCATTAAATAATCGTCGTATAGTATACCTATGGAACACCTTCGCCACACCCTGAAAAAAATCATTCCCAAAGCTGTTTTTAAAAAAGCACAACCCTACTACCACTACGCCCTGGCCTACGCCGGCGCACTAAAATACAAACACCCTTCCAATGACATCACTGTCATTGGTATTACGGGCACAAAAGGTAAGTCTTCTACCACCGAAATCTTGGCTCGTATTTTGCGCGAAGACGGTAAAAAGGTTGCTTCTTTATCGACTATTCAATTTCAAATTGATGGGCATGCCGAGCGAAACTTATTCAAGATGACCATGCCTGGGCGATTCTTTGTGCAAAAATTTCTCCGTGCTGCTGTAAACGCTGACTGTGAATACGCGGTACTGGAAATGACTTCCGAAGGAGCCAAGCAGTATCGTCACTCGTTTATTGATATCGATGCGCTTATTTTCTCCAACCTAACTCCTGAACACATTGAGTCTCACGGTTCTTTTGAAAACTATAAAAACGCTAAGCTCTCTATCGCTCAAGCGGTCGCTGACTCACCTAAACGACCACGATTTTTAGTAGCCAATGCCGACGATGAACACGGGGCTGATTTCTTAGATTTTGCAGTGGAACACGTTATTCCCTACTCACTCAACGACCTTACTCTGCACTCACTCCATAAAGACAGTGTGAGCTTGGTTCTCGACGGAGTCACTATTCGCGTACCCTTAATAGGTCTCTTTAATGTCTACAATACTCTGGCTGCTATTACGCTCGCCCAGGCCTTTGGAGTGTCTCTGGAAAGTATCCAAAGGAGTCTGCGCGATATTCCCGCCATTGCGGGACGCGTAGAGCATTTTGAATCTCCCAGTGGGGCACGGAAGAAAGTGACCGCGGTGGTCGACTACGCCCATACACCCGACTCACTCACACAGCTCTATCAAGCATTTCCTGACCGATATAAAGTTTGCGTATTAGGAAACACAGGGGGTGGACGAGACACGTGGAAACGCCCAGAAATGGGAGCAATTGCCCAGCACTATTGTGATGAGATTATCCTCACCAACGAAGACCCATACGATGAGGACCCACAAAAGATTGTCCAGGAGATGAAAAAAGGCATGAGTGACGATGCTCCTGTAGAAATAATCATGGATCGGAAAGCTGCTATCAAGGCTGCTATTGCACGAGCCCCTCAAGATTCATGTATTTTGATCTCTGGAAAAGGGACCGACCCATACATCATGGGCCCAAACGGCACCAAACAAATCTGGAGTGACGCCGACGTAGTAAAAGAATTACTTAAGGAAGAACAAGAATAAACGACTGGCGCAGAATTAATTATCACCACTCGCGATATTTTCTGATAGGAAAATGTTTGGTTCGCTAAACACCCCATGAACTAGAGTGAGTAATAAACGAAACCTCACTTCGCTCCTCCATAATCTATTTCACTCCCCACTATAAGATACTCTCAAAAAGATATAAAATATCCGTCGTACTACTCGCCGCTTTTATATGGCTCGTCAGAGACCCTACTGAGACAAAATAAAAACACCGATACTAAATACTTTTTTCTTAGTGTTAAGTATTCTACTGACCATAGGCACCTTTATGCGAGGAGTACGGTAGTAAAATCAATGCTTATACTCCATATATTTGATAAATCCGAATGAGCCCTTCGTGCCATGACGAAAAAATACACCTCAAACACCCGGCCATGGTGAGGAGATGAACCCATAAAAAACCACAATGACCAGCTGTGGTCTATCTCCAAAAACCGTCAGCCGGTTAATCTGGCAGATTCGAAAAACCACGACATGCCGGGGCAGACTTGATTATCTAAGCTACAAAACTACCAATAATTACTCTTTTAACTAATTCTGCCGGCTGTACTAAATATAAGAAGTACGTAATTCCCAGAAGACCAAATGACCACAGCACCGGGAAAACGAACCCGGCCCCAAGCACCACTCCCGAGAGTGACCACTGCCCTAATCCTGTCTTAGAGATGAAGTCCATGATACAAAATAATCCCCGCTGCTACTGACACATTGAGTGACTCTTTTTCACCGAGCATAGGAATATCTACAATAATATCAGCTGCAGCGCAAAATTCTATCGAGACTCCTTCGACCTCATTTCCCATGACATACGCCACAGTTTCAGGTACGACAAAGTCCTGCAGCGTAACTGACCTATCAGTTTGCTCGACCGACACAATGGTGCACGGCATAGTTTGCAGGTGCCGTATCAACTGATTTGCTTCGGCAAAGTGCTCCCACGATATACTTTCACTCGCACCCAATGAGGTCTTTTTTATTTCTGGCTGTATTCGCGCGAAGCGATCTATTGGCGTCGGGGTGTACCCTACGAGAAATATTTTATCTACTCCCGCTCCATCGGCGGTGCGGAACATGGCTCCGACATTGTACGCACTGCGCATATTTTCTAATACCAGATATTTCATAATCACCTAAACCATAGCAAATAGCCTGCATTTACGCGAGCTACAGTTGAAATTCATTTTCACCATGTTATAGTTTTCGCACTTTGTCTTAACAAAGCATATATGCGCCCTTAGCTCAGCTGGTAGAGCAGCTCCCTTTTAAGGAGACGGTCCAAGGTTCGAGCCCTTGAGGGCGCACAAATTAAAATCCCTGAGGGGATTTTTTTGTGCGCCCGAATGAAAAGTCTGGGAGACTTTTATTTAGGGCTCGAAACCCGATTGAGACATCGATTCGACCAGCGGGAGAATCTGTCCAATTGCGGATACTGGTTGTGTAACAACCGAGATCCCTTGCGGTGGGTGTAGCACGAATTCATACTTAGTAATTCGTGACCGCAATATTCAAAACCTACCTCCTTCCTCCCATCACCAGCACCCGAAAAACATTTCCGACCACTCCAATCAAAAGTCCTAACAATAGCAGGCCCACAAATCGCGTCACCACGAAGAAGAATTCTCCGGCGGCGGTCATTGGCTCTACCACTGGAATACCCGCCAAGAAGACTTTTAATGACCACCACATACCAGCTGGAATACTCACAAACGCTGACTGCCCTCCTTCAACGAGGTACATGAGCGTTCCAGTTACGAGCAGGGCAAATAAAAGCGTGGCAAAATAAATAATAATATTGAGCGACAGCACACTCATGTTTTCTTCAGCTACTATTTTTGTGCGCGACATTTTGGCCAGCCGAAACATCCGTAACATCCGAATAATCCGTAAGGCTCGCGCTGACTTTAAAAACGTGAAGTTTCCCAGACCAAGCAGGGTTGGGGCAATCGACACCAGGTCGATGATGCCAAAAAAACTCAGTATGTACTTTCTTTTTGGCTTACTCGTGAACAATCTTCCTGCATATTCTAGTCCAAAAAATATCACTGCCACCCACTCAATAAAAATAAAAGTGGTTGTGTACCCTACCAAAGACGGTACCGTCTCGAGCACCAGACTCACTATCGAAACGACCGTCAGGACGGCTAAAAAATTATTTACCAGCCCAGATTCAGTGGAGTGTGTCTGGACGAACATCCGTTGAAGAGAAAGCTGCATATTCGTATTATAACGTGAGCACCCACTCTTCGAGCGCGATATCCATATCCCGTTGGCCGGAGTGTCCGGCGTGATACAGCTCTAATAAAGTCTGAGACAGGTCCGTCACTTCTCCTGGTGCAAATTTACTCAAGGCCCGTTTAGATTTATTGTAGGGAAAATCTTTCATACCCGCTTCATCAGCTGAGCTAGTCACCGCGGCGAGACGGAGACTCTTGAGCTGCCACCACAGCATCCCGATAATTTCTTCTTCACGCAACCCACCCTTCCGGGCGTCCTGCAGCAAGACCCAAAGTTGGCGCTTGTCTTTTTGAGCCAAAGCTTCGGCCATAGCAAACGTGTTGAAGCGTTCATTTTTTTGGGCAGTGAATTCTTCCATACTGACCGCAAACTTTCCGTAAGATTTTTTCGCTGGAGCGAGCAGGGCTTCTTCTAGAATAATAAAAGTGTTGACTGACTCACTTATTTCTTTCAGGGCGGTTTTCACCTCTTCGGCAAAATCTAGATTAGCTGAAGGCGTATCCAACACAAACCACTCCGCTCCCCCGAAGAGTGAGGTCGCTCCGAGAGCGTCGGCAATCTGACCGGACACAAAACTCTGACTATCAAAAGTAGTCAGTGTGCCATCAGCCGGAAAATTTTTTTTTGCGTACTCAGTAGCCTGGTCGCGCACTTTTGTTCGATCAGTTCCAAATAAAACGGTATACATGTGGGACTATTGTACTGCAAAGTACCGGTATGACAAAAGTAGGTACCAAAAAATCACCCAACCTACATTCAGTGAATAGCGACTATGGCTGAGTGGGTATGGCTGGGGCAATCAAGGAGCGTATGAATCGAATGTAGGTCGGGTGATTTTATTTCAAGTCTTCCACCTGAGTTTTCTCCATCTCTTCCCAGTTTTGACCGATTTTTATTTCGGCGAGGATTGGCACTCCCTTAGCTTGTTCTTCCGTCAGAACGTCAGTCATAATCTTGAGCAGAGTTGGTACGGTGGCCACAATCTTTTCTTGCTTGATTTCAAATATCAGTTCGTCGTGTACTTGAAGTAGCATCTTCACGTCAGACTGGAGTTTTAATTCTTCGATGTACGTGTGAATTTTTACCATGGCGATACGGATAATATCAGCTTGTGAACCTTGTATCGGCGCGTTGATAGCCATCCGTTCGGCCTGAGCCCGGATAAAGGGCACGCTAGAAGTGATCCCGGCGAAATGTCGTCGCCGTCCAAACAGTGTTTCGGTGTAGCCGTGTTGGCGAGCGAAGCTTTTGGTTTCTTCGAGGTATTCAGCCAGCCGGGTGAAGGTATTAAAGTAGGCATTGAGAAACTCTTGGGCCGCTTCCCTGGTTGTATCACTACCAAGATTTGTCCGCAGAGCATTGACGCCCATGCCATAGAGAATTCCAAAGTTAATCACCTTGGCTTTGCGGCGCATATTTTCTGTCACATCTTCGCCATTGACTCCAAAGACACGCAGAGCCACTCCTTTGTGGACGTCTTCTCCCCGTTTAAATATATCCATCAGATTTGGGTCACCCGACAAAATCGCTGCGATGCGTAACTCTATCTGGGAGTAGTCGATGGCCACCAGCTGATATCCTTCTTGGGCCACAAAGGCTTTGCGAATCGCTCGACCTTCTTTCGTCCGAGCCGGAATATTTTGCAGATTAGGATCCTTACTCGCCATCCGTCCAGTAGCAGCGCCAGTCTGAATAAGTGTCGAGTGAAGCCGTCCGTCTTTCCCAACCATCTCTGGAAGATTGTCGATGTAGGTCGAGACGAGTTTTTGTAGTTCTCGATACCGCAGCAAGTCAGGGATGATTGGATGTTCGTCTGTAAGTTTTTCTAGCTCAGACTCTTTGGTTGAGCGTTGCCCCCCACTGGTCTTCTTGGCATTTTTTGGTTTGAGCTCCAGGCCATCAAAGAGAATTTCACCCAGTTGCTTGGGTGAATTAATATTAAATTCTTGACCAGCGTGTTTGTAGATTGATTTCTCAAGCTTCGTCAGTTCCGTATGGAGTTTTTTAGACAGGGTACTGAGATACTTCACATCAAGCGTAATCCCAGCGGCTTTCATTTGTACCAACACTGGTATCAGAGGCACTTCTATATCGGCAAAAATATCCCACAGTCCCGCCTTTTTTACCTTTTCTTCCATGGCAATAATTGTGTCTTCCCAGGTTTTCACTTGCAAGAAAGAGCGGCCATAATCAATGATGTCGTCGTACGAAGCATTCGTCCGCTCGCTCTCTAGTAGCCATAACAGAATCGCCGCTCGTTGCAGCTCGTACTCGTCCACCGCTTGAGCATTGGCAGTATCGTCCACCAGTGTAATATCAAATAATTTCTGAATTCGTCCAGTCATGTTACGGAAACCAAAATCACTAAAGAGATTGGCGATTGCTTCCGTGTCAGAGTGCTCTTTCCACTCGGTAGAAGCTAAGTCAAAACTCGCAATCGCGTCAGTTCGAATCGTCGCCAGCATTTTTGAAAACTCAGCGTCTTCTTTTCCATCTTTGAGTAGACCAACTATCCGCTTGGTAATACCAGCGTCAATAAACTGTTGTTCGTCTTTCTCGAGTTTTTTGTATATTTGCTCAATCGAACCAAAAGTAGTGATCAGGGTCGTAGCCGTCTTTTCTCCAATTCCACGAATCCCGGGAATATTGTCTGAAGGATCACCCCGCAAACCTTTAAAATCAATCACCATCTTGGGTCCAAACCCAAACCGGTCTTTTACGGCTTGTTCATCATAAATAATCGTATCTTTAATTCCTTTCTTCAGAGTAAATACTTGTACGCGTTTTTTATCAATACACTGCAGTGTGTCCATATCGCCCGAAGCAATAATGACCGAGAGGTCTTTATTGTCAGCCGTCAGGTGAGCGATGGTCCCGAGCAAGTCGTCCGCCTCAAAGCCCACTTTCTCAAAAATCGGAATGCCAAACGCTTTAAAAATTTCCCGGGAGCGATTGATTTGTTGAATCAAGGCTTCGTCAGTTTTTGAACGACCAGCTTTGTAAGCATCGTACGCTTCGTGTCGATACGTAGGCTCAGGCAAGTCGTAACAAGCAGCTACGTACTGCGGTTTAAAGTCTTCAATAATTTTCAAGACCATTGTAGTTACCCCATAGAGTGCGCCGGTTGGTTCTCCGGTGGGTGAAGTGAAATCGGGCAGTGCATGGTAGGCACGATGTAAAATCGCGTGAGCGTCGAGTAGTACCAGGGTAGTTTTTTGAGTCTTAGCCATGCCCTAGTATACGGTGTTGAGCCGCCGGAGACTATTGCTCTTTTCCGAGAGTTATTGTCACTCTTCTTTGCTCGTCTTTTGTGATTTCAATCTGTAATTGATAGGCATAGTCCGGCGTAGTCGTCGGAATAATCTCTGGCCACTCAATACAACTAATAGTATTGGGCTGGGAGATAATCTGCTCGATGTGCAGTGGCTTTGCTTCTGCTTCCGACTCGAAACGATACGCATCTATGTGTACGAGTGTGTGCCACTGAGTATGCGCTGTCTGATATTGTTTCATAATAGTAAAGGTGGGACTGGTAATGACCTCTGTCACACCCAGCAGCTTTCCCAACTCCTGGGTAAAGGCTGTCTTCCCCGCTCCCAAATCACCCCGCAAACAAATCACCAATGGAACAACAACCTGCGCCTGGTGATTCTCTAGTATTTCTCGCGCGATTTGTCGCAATTCTGCTGGAGTGTCGATCAGCCATTCTTTTTTCATATCACTGACTATAGCAATCAACCACTCACTCGTAAATAAATGGCTCGTTATTCACTAAAATATACGTGATAGAATAATTGCTATATGCTTCAATTTGATGATTCTTTTTCCAACTCCCGCATTAAAGACCTGCGAGTTGGCGAAGAAGAACGGCTGGTACAAGCCATAGCCCCTCAACATGGCTTTGATTATATCAATCTTCAGGGCTACACTATCAACCCGGAAGCCCTCTCACTCATCGCTAAAAAAACCGCCACCGAAGCTGAGGTTGTTGGGTTTGATATCGATCGAAAAAATGTCTCTCTGGCTACTAGAAATCCAAATAGTCCCCAAACTCAAGCTGTCATTCAGACACTTCAAAAACAGAGACTGACAGTCACTGTGTATATCTGCTCAAGTACTAGTCTGGCTCACGCCTGGGAAAGATACGACGACATCACAGATTCCACTGCTGAGAAACGTGGTGTGTTTGAAATTAATCCCGACGACATCATACGACTCACAAAACGTATTAAAACCAAAGAAGAAATCCCAAAAATCCTCACTGAGGTTAGTGGTGTAGGGAACACTCGTCGTATCTCAGAAACCCTAGAGCTTATCTTTGCTGGTGCTTTAGCACTCGGTGCATCTGACGTACATATCGAACCGGAAGAAACTGCCGTTCGCGTACGGTATCGATTTGATGGTGTGCTTCACGATATTGCTGACTTAGACAGATTCATATTTGAGCGGATGATGTCCCGGCTAAAACTCCTCTCCGGAATGGTTATCAACTCGAGATCCGAAGCCCAAGACGGACGATTCACGTTTGATGTTGGTGAACGAGAAATCGAAATCCGTTCCTCTATTATTCCCGGAGCGGTTGGTGAGTCGATAGTGATGCGACTGCTTGACCCTTCAGTAGCCGGCTTTTCAATGGATAAACTCGATCTAAATCCACATATTGCTGCCGCCGTCACGGCTCAGCTCAAAAAACCAAACGGTCTTATTATTACTACTGGCCCAACTGGTTCGGGAAAAACCACTGCTATTTATGCGTTTTTGCGAGAAGCCCACAACGAGGGGGTAAAAATTATTACGATTGAAAACCCAGTGGAGTACAAGCTCGAAGGAATAGTTCAAACCCAGACTGGAAAAGATTACAGCTTTGCATCAGGACTTCGAGCCGTCTTGCGACAGGACCCTGATATTATTATGGTTGGTGAGATTCGAGACCGTGAGGTAGCAGAAACAGCTATTCACGCTGCGCAGACTGGTCACCTAGTATTCTCCACCCTCCACACAAACACCGCTGTGGGTGGATTCCCCCGCATGATAGACCTGGGAGTAGACCCACGTATTTTCGGGAGCTCGATGAATATCATTATGGGGCAACGACTAGTTCGTCTTTTGTGTAACGATTGCAAGGTGGTGTATGAACCAACACCTAGAGATATGCAAATGATTTCTTATGTACAAAGCACTCACCCCCACCCAAAAGAAATGCCTGAAGAAACCACTGTCTACAAAGCAGTTGGGTGTGCTGTGTGTGGTGGAACGGGCTATAAAGGGCGAACCGGGATTTTTGAAGCCGTTATTATGGATGAGGCAGTAGAGGAAGCTATTTTGAGAGACCCTCGTGAGCACGTCATCATGGAAGCTGCTGCTCCACAAGGTATTCCCACGATGACTCAAGACGGTATCCGCAAATTACTTGAAGGACTTACTTCGTTGACTGAACTGGAACGAGTAATCGAGCTCCCCTACCATCTTGTGGATACCCCAGCTTCAAATCAGCTGATAGAACCAACTGCAAAACCCGCTGAAATTTCTGGTGATGACTTCTCGTCGCACATAGTATAAAAAACTCCTGCGACATTGCAGGAGTGAAAAGAAATTTGGTCAATATTGTTTTTTCTTTTTTTATGATACTGTCAGATTAGTTCGTTGACTCCGTCCAGTGATTTATTTAGGACTATTGTGTTTATGTAGAATTACTAGTCCAAGAATTCTCTTTTAGAAAGAGAGAATTCGGGCTCTGCATACAGAAAATATATTCCTTTCAGTCGTTATTTTCCAGCAACATAAATTCGCAATATGTCGTTCCGACATTTGCTCATTCCGTCCAGTGATTTTCTCAAGGAGAGAAAAAATCAGGACATAAATTCAAAATAGTCACTACGTTCGTTTTTTCATTCAAGAAGATAATTCTCTAAGCAAGGCTTCCGCATTGAAAGTGAATCCCGCGCTAAGAAGTCTCGCAGCTGTCTCACTCCAGGGTGAGTGCCGCAAAAACCCTCGCAACGTATTCAAGTTGCTTAGAGAATTATATTCTGGAATCGTAAATAAACAGTCACTCACACACATAAGACTATGTCGTGTGGGTTGGAGAACAATCTGATTTCCAATATATTAGCATAGATTAAATATTTGTCAACTCTTTTTGAAGGAGTTCTCTTAGTCAGCTATCTATCCCCGCTCTTGTTTACTTAATTTATTGTTATACTTGATACTACTATGGCAAAATCAATCACCCGAGACGAGGCTGGCGGACTCGATAAAACACTCCGCCCCCAGACGTGGGAGGAGTATGTCGGACAGGCAAAGACCAAGGAAAACTTGCGGATTCTTTTAACAGCTGCCAAAGAACGTGGACACGCCGCTGAGCATATTTTGCTGTATGGACCACCAGGTCTGGGAAAAACCACCCTGGCTAACTTGGTAGCTAAAACGCTGGGTACGAATATGAAGATTACTTCCGGACCAGCTATTGAGCGGGTTGGTGACCTGGCGGCGATCCTCACCAATCTCTCTCCCGGAGACGTACTTTTTATTGATGAAATACATCGCCTATCCAAAACTATTGAGGAAGTACTCTACCCCGCCATGGAATCTGGGGTCCTTGATATTATTATCGGAAAAGGCCCCTCAGCTCGAACAGTTCAGCTTGAGCTTCCCCCTTTCACCATGGTTGCCGCCACCACTCGCATCTCTCTACTCTCTTCTCCCTTGCGCTCACGGTTTTCTGGAGGAACATTTCGTTTAGAATTTTATAGCACAGAAGAAATTGCCACTATTCTCAGTCGTTCAGCTGAACTACTCCATATCGCCACTACAGATGACATCATGACCAGTATTGCCGGACGGTGTCGTGCAACTCCTCGTACCGCTAACTACCTACTGAAACGTTGTAGGGATTTAGCCCAACTAGAAGGGAGTGACTTAACCAAAGACACTGTTCAAAGGACCTTTGGCTTACTCGAGATAGATGAATTAGGCTTAGGCTCACCCGATAGAGCGGTGCTAGAAGTTATTATCCATAAGTTTAATGGTGGACCAGTAGGACTCAATACGATTGCTGCTGCCACGGGAGAGGAACAGTCAACCATCGAAGATGTGATTGAACCGTACCTGATTAGACACGGACTGCTTGAGCGAACACCACGCGGCCGCATCGCTAGTGCCACCGCTTATTCCCACTTAGCAAATCTCTAAAACTACATAATTATGTCAGGACACAATAAATGGTCAAAAATTAAACACAAAAAAGGAGCCACTGACGCCCAGCGCAGTAAGCTGTTTTCTAAGCACTCTGCTTTAATTACTATGGAGGTAAAAAAAGCGGGCGGAAGTATCGATTCAGCCAGTGTACTATCAGCGGTTGAACGGGCCAAGAAAGACTCAATGCCCAAAGACGCTATCGAGCGAGCACTAGCAAAAGGAGCTGGGGCTGGTGGAGCTGCGATTGAAGAAGTTACCTTTGAAGGATACGGTCCCGGTGGAGTCGCTTTAATTATTCAAGCTGTCACGGACAATAACAATCGAACTGCTCCTGAAATAAAACACGTTTTTTCAAAAGCAGGACTTGAATTAGGAGCGCCCGGCTCAGCACTATGGGCGTTTACGAAGACAGAAACTGGATACGTACCAAACACCCCTATGGAACTTGATGACGAAACTGGCGAGAAACTCGCTGATTTTCTCGAACACCTCGAGGAGAAAGATGATGTAACTAACATCTACTCAGCTGCCGATACTCCCGAATAAATATGAGAGTTATTAGCGTCGACCCCGGATATGACAGAATTGGTGTGGCCGTCCTTGAATATATAGCAGGCAAAGAAAAATTGATTTATTCGTGTTGTATTCAAACCAATAAGTCTCACACCTTGCTCGACCGCCTACAAGACATGGGTCAGCAATTTACTTCCCTGCTGGAAATATACGCTCCTGACACCCTCGGTATAGAGACGCTCTTTTTTAATACCAACCAAAAAACTGCTATCGGTGTCGCCCAAGCTAGGGGAATAATTATTTACCTAGCTCAAGCCGCTGACTGCCAAGTATATGAGTTTGGCCCTCAAGAAATAAAGGTGGCCGTAACCGGCTACGGAAAGAGTGATAAACACGCTGTCATTGACATGATATTACGACTTATGCCAGATGCTCCGAAGAAAGCGTTAGACGATGAATACGACGCTATAGCAGTTGGTATAACGTGTCTTGCACATTACGGAAGAACCAAGTAGAATCCTGCACAAATGCACTACCCAGTATTGCTTCGGTCGCGCATATTTGATAAAAATGATAAGTAATATTGATGGATACGTATGTTGTTTTTTTTCACAAACGAAACGGAGGAAGAAGTAGAAGAACCAACTGATGAAGACTCATCTTTAGCTGATGATTTACTTGACGAAGTAACTGAATCTGACAGTTCCGATGATGAAGATGATTCCACAGAGGGATTTGGTCATATTAAAGACGAGGAAGAGGACGGTGAAGAAGAGGAAGATGAGGAAGGAGATGCTGAGCTAGAAGAAGATGCAGAAGACGTAGACTACGACAGCTTTGACGATGTGGATGAACGGTAACCTGAAGCATCAAACGTAGCGATAATACTGAAGGTTCTCAGAAAATTACTTATTTTCCTGAAATATTGTAATTTACTGCCTAGTACCTTATACAGAGTGACTGCTGTAAATTTTCTCCAGTAAACCAACTAATAAAATCCCCATTCCGGGGATTTTATTATAAATAATAACACTATAAAATTCCGTTTGGGTCAATACTCACTCTCATGATATTCTTTCAAAACTACTTTTTTAGAAATCGGTCAGAAAACCGCTCGTGCACAGCCTAGCTAAACCTCACCGAATTAACCGAAATACCTAAATCACGAAACCGTGGTAAGTATATCTAACAAAAGCCGTGCTAATATTGATTGTATACATAGATATGAAGATTCAAAGTTGGTTTAAAAAAAATTGGAGAGAAATTATTATTGATATCCTTATATTTGGATTTGCGTCTTTTATTATAATCTTTTCAGCTTTATTACTTTGGATTTCTACTCTTGAAATTCCTGATTTGTCCGCATTTGACGAACGACGGGTACTACAATCAACTAAAATCTACGATCGGACTGGAGAGGTAGTGTTATATGATCTTAACAGTGATGTAAGACGAACCGTCATACCGTTTGAAGAAATGTCACGCAACATCAAAAACGCAACAGTTGCTATCGAAGATGACCAATTCTACAACCACTTTGGGATTGATATCCGAGCCATTATTCGCGCTGCTGTTTCTAACTTCCAAGATGGAGATCTACTTGGAGGACAAGGAGGTTCTACTATTACCCAACAAGTAATCAAAAACTCTGTCCTACAAAGAGACAAAACCCTCGCTCGAAAAGTAAAAGAAGCAATTCTTTCTATCAAGATCGAACGGGTACTTAGCAAGGATGAAATTCTCGAAATTTATCTCAATGAATCACCGTATGGTGGAACTGTTTATGGTGTTGAGGAAGCCTCGAGTGCGTTCTTCAACAAATCGGCATCCGAGCTCACCTTGTCCGAAGCTGCATACCTGGCAGCAATTCCTCAAGCACCAACGTACCTTTCCCCTTATGGTAACAATCGTGATGCTTTAGATCGCCGGCAACAGCTGGTTTTAGATCGAATGAGACTGAATGGATTTATAACAGTGGACGAATATGAAGCTGCTGCTGATCAGAGAGTGGAGTTTGAACCGCAAGCAGTATCTAGCATCAAGGCCCCCCATTTTGTGATGTATATCATAGAACAGTTAGCTGAAACGTACGGTGAAGAAGCTCTCGCAGAACAGGGGCTCCGAGTAATTACTACTCTCGACTGGGAACTACAAAAAGAAGCCGAACGGATTGTAGCCCAGAAAGCAGCTTCAAACACTGTAAAGTTCAATGCTTCAAATGCTGGCTTAATAGCGTCCGACCCCAAGACAGGAGATTTATTGGTAATGGTCGGCTCTCGTGATTATTTCAGTGATGAAATCGACGGAAACTTTAATGTTACCCTTGCTTCCCGTCAACCGGGTTCATCAATCAAACCGTTCGTATATGCCACTGCCTTCTCAAAAGGATATCTGCCAGCCACTATTCTTTTTGACGTTCCAACTCAGTTCTCGACGGCGTGTGAGCCCTGGGAAACGACCTCTGAGCCGCCATGTTATGCACCCAAAAACTACAACTTTAAGTTTGTTGGTCCAATTAGTATGAGAAATGCCTTGGCACAGTCTCTGAACATACCCGCCGTAAAAACCCTCTACTTAGCTGGACTGAAAGATACTCTAAAATATGCCACTGACATGGGTATTACTACGCTCGATGAACCCGAAAGATATGGACTGACAATGGTACTTGGGGGTGGTGAAGTAAAACTCCTGGAGATGACAAATGCCTACGGTGTATTTGCGAATAATGGACTCCGAGCAATCCCCCGAAACATCCTTCGAATCGAAGACTCTCAAAAAAATATTATTGAGGAGTTTGAAGTAAAAACTAATCGGGTAATGGATGAGAATGTGGCACATATGATCAGTGATATTCTCTCTGACAATGTAGCTCGTACTCCATTATGGGGAAGTTGGTCAATTGTGAACTTTGGAGACAGAGACGTTGCACTCAAGTCAGGCAGCACCAACAACCTTCGAGATGCCTGGATTATGGGGTATGCACCAAATATCGCAGTGGGTGCCTGGGTTGGTAATAACGACAACTCAACCATGGGCGGGGGTCTCTCAGGATTGATTACTACTCCGATGTGGCGAGAATTTATGGATATTGCGTTAGAGAAACTTCCTAATGAATCATTTCCTCAACCACAAATAAACACAGCTGGAGTAAAACCAATACTCAGAGGTGAATACATCGACACCTCACTACTCCTTCAAGCAATGCAAAATTCAAACTCCAGCTCCTCTATAAACATAGCCGATGTATACAACAACGTTCACTCTATCTTGCACTTCGTAGATAAAAATAATCCCACTGGAGGATATCCCGCCAACCCAGCTAGCGACGGGCAATATATAAATTGGGAGTACGGTGTCCAAAAATGGAACGAAGATACCTTTGGGGCCTTGATTGAAGCCCAACAACTACTCACTGACCAAAAAGAGGAAACCGTAGACGAAGACGTTGACAACAATAATTCAAATCGCTCAAACAGAAGAAACCGAGACAATAACTAAGGAAAATTACCTGATATAGGTCGGACAATTATCAGCCCCTAAGTGGGCTTTTAATTTTTCCAAAATATCGTTTTTCTTTAATAAAATTTCCGTTCTGAGAATACTTGGCACTCGCAAAGAAAGAGTCCGTGTGCTCACCGTATATTCTACTTGTGGGAGCTGTAAATCAAACTGAGTCAGCTCTTTGATGATTATCAAACACTCTTTTTCAACACTCGCTTGAGGGGCTTTTATTCTCGTTTTGTAGCGTTCAAACAAATCTCCCAGGCGCTTCATAGCCATAGGAGCCTTGTAGTTATCCATACTACTTATTCATTGGCATTACTAAATAACGAAAACTTTTATCGCTCACACCTTGTATAATCATCGCACGTCCAATTCCAGCAAAGCTCATTTTTATAGAATCATCTTGGATATGTGACAAGGGGTCCATTATGTACTGCTGGTTAAAATTTAAAGACAACTCCTCCCCTTCTACCTGTGCCTTCAGGGTATCAGTAGTATGTCCTACTTCATTATTTTGGGATGATATCGTAAGATTCTTTGCTGTCAACATCAGTGACACCTGGCGAAACTTATTTAAAAACGTACTAGTCTTTTTAAAAGACTTCGACAAGTTATCTTTTAGAACCACCACGTGTGACACAAACTCCTTAGGAATAATTTGTGCGTAGTCAGGAAAATTACCAGTTACTAACCGAGTACTCACATACACCCCACAAGGAAAACGTAAGGCACACTGATTATCGTTCGTAATAAAAACTGGGTCTTCATTTACCACTTCACAAATACGTGCCAGCTCTACAGCATTCTTACTGGGAATCATTAATGAGTCTTGCAGCACTAAACTTTTTTGGGGAATTGTTTTTTCCATTAGGCGAAAAGAGTCAGTCGCTACAAATGTCAGTGAGTGTTCTTGCTTCTGCTGAACAAACACGCTTCCAAGCTCTGGTTTAATGGAGGTCACAGAGGCTGAAAACGCGACGCTCTTGATTCCATAAGCAAAAGACTTACCCTGCAGCTGCAACTCTTCTCCCTGCAGCTGACGAAGGTTTGGGAACTCATCCACAGCAAACGTCTTAATTGAAGTGTTCGTGTTTTCGGTTTCAATCTGTAACACCTGATCTTCAGTTCGCAAGGTGATTTCTTTCTGATTAATAAACTGAATACTTTGTAAAAATATTTGTGCTGGAATAGCTACTACCCCCTCTTCGGCAATGGTTCCTTTAATAATTGCCTCCAAACTAATTTCTAGGTTGGTTGCTTGAATAGTTATCACTCCTTCTTTTGCTTCAAGGCGAACACATTGCAGTACCGGTAAGGTGACATGTTTGGTACTTATTCGTCCCACAAGTTCTAAAGCTTGGGTGAGTTGTTGGTGTGGAATAGTTATCTCCATATTTTTATTATAATCTATTTTACTCTCTATTATTAGTCCTGTGGAATTGTGCAAAACTTGAATCTATGGTCTGTTGTAGGATTTTTTTTTCAATACTTATTAGACAGTTGACCATAACAGCTTCGGGATTCGTGTGGGTTGTCTGTGTATAGTAATTTCAAGGATTTTTAGAACTACAGAATGTGGGGATAAACGATCAAACTTTTACTGTTTTTCCCCGACCACTACCGTTGTTATTCATTCTTTTCCCCAAGACTATACAAATCTTATCCTAGATGACCTGTGTACTGTTGCTTAAAACAAAACCGTCCCACTGGACGGTCTTATTTTAGAAGCAGTCTGACTTGAGTGATTTCTTCCTCGAGCTCACTGCTCGTTTTGAGCTCATTTTTTATCTTCTCGCAGGAGTGAATGACAGTAGTATGGTCTCTCCCTCCAAGTTTCTTCCCGATAGCTGGGTAAGAAACTTGGAAATCTTCTCGTAAGATATACATAATAATCTGTCGAGGTTTCACGACTTCCTTTCGCCGAGTCTTTTCATAAATACTCGCTTGATCGATATCATAGTAGCGAGCAACTTTATCTACTACGTCGGTGATAGCGAGAGATTTTCGTGGTCGAGAGCTGTTTTTAATAATAGTTCTCACCTCTTCGATAGTTAGTGTTCGTCCTAAAAGTTGTGACTGACACATGATGGTATTCAAGGCCCCTTCAAGTTCACGGACGTTTCCTTCGATGCTTTGTGCGAGGTGGTCCACTACATCATCGCCCAAAGTGATGCTATTTTGTGCAGATTTTGCGCGCAAAATAGCGGCTCTTGATTCTAAGTCAGGGGCTGGAAGATCAACAATCATCCCTTGTGCAAATCGTGATTGGAGCCGTTCTTCCATTCCGTTAAGAAGAGCTGGATGTTGATCACTAGAGAAGACAATTTGTTTGTTGTTGTCGTGTAGAGCGTTGAATAGGTGGAACAACTCCTCTTGGGTCTTCTCTTTGGTAGCTAAGAATTGGATATCATCCATGATTAAGACGTCGTATTGTCGATACTTGTCTTTGAAGGTGTTTGCACTTCCGTTTTGTAGTGCGTTAAAATAATCCACCGCAAACCGCTCACTAGTAACATAAAACACTTTCTTGCCGGTTTTCTTTACTTGGTTTCCCACCGCTTGGATAAGGTGAGTTTTACCGTGACCAGTCTTACCGTAAATGAAGAGTGGGTTGTAGGTAATCCCCGGCTTCTCACTAACTGTTTTGGCGGCGGCGTGGGCCAAGGCGTTGTATGGTCCAACCACAAAGGTATCAAAAGAGTACTTGGGGTTTAAATTGTCACTTTTATTGATGTAATAGTCTTCTAACGGTAGGGCTGCGTTAACCGTTTGATTTTTGTTGGTCTCTTGCTTCCGCTCGTTTCGCTGAGCAACAGTGTATTCAACACTTCTTACGTGAGGAGTAAGGTCTCTCAAGGTTTTGAGAATCATGGTTTGAAATTTGTCTTGTAACCAATCTTTTACAAACACACTCGGTACCCCTACTAGAGCTGTACCATCTTCAAGGGAAATAATATGAGTATCTCGAAACCACGTCTTGTAGTTAGCTGTGGTAATTGAAAGCTCAATTTTTACTAGCGCATCATCCCACAATTGTTTGACGTCTATTTGCTCAGTTTGGACAATACTATTGGTGTGTGATGAGTGAGAGGTTGGATTCATAGCAAGGAATTTCTTCTGATATATTGAAGTATACCTGGGGAAAAAAAACTGTAAATCTTTTACGTAAAAAAGTGAGTAATGGAAAAACATTTCCGCTTTCTCAAAGCGCAACTGGGGAAAAACTGGGGATAACTTGAATGAACAAATGCCCAACGATCATATTGTGAACTTGCGTTCAAAAAGGTTCGTTGGTTAGGTATATATGATGGAATGAATACAACTAAAAAGAAGTCTTTTGTTCCCCACTGATGAGTACATGACCAATAAAGTGTTCTGACTAGTGGTAGACCGGGATTGGCTCTTGATAATATTCTTTTTTCCTGTATAGTTGCCGAGTAATAAATCTTACGTATGCCAAAACGAACGTATCAACCAAAGAAACGAAAGCGAGCCACTACCCACGGCTTCTTGGTTCGTAGTGCCACTACAGCAGGACGAAAAATCCTCCTCGCTCGAAGACGAAAGGGTCGCGCACAACTAACCGTCAAAAAAGCTCAATAATTTGGGCTTTTTTTATTGGTATACTATCTCAACTGTATGTTAAAAAAGGCCAATCGACTGAGTCGGACGCAATTCACTGAATACTTTCGCTTAGGAAAACGACATCACTTTGAGCATTTAACGGTTATCTACTCTCCTACCCCAACGTTTTTTGCTGCAGTGGTGGTTGGTAAGAAAATCTCCAAAGGGGCGGTGAGAAGAAACACGTTAAAGCGTCGAGTACTAGCTCGACTCTCTCAAGTTCAAAAAGAGTCGGCCGTAACTGGAGTGTTTATTATTATTCTCAAGCCATCATTCAATTCCCTGTCTCGGACAGCAGCGGATGAGTTCTTCCACAAGTCAATTGCTGGCTTGCTGCAAAGCACGTAGAATGACTTAAACTAATTTTTATTGTATTTATGTGGAGTTATATTTGGCATACGTTCTTCTTCGACCCGGTCTACAACGCACTAGTCTTCTTTATTGATATTGTTCCTGGCGGAGACGTGGGAGTGGCTATTATTTTGACGGTCTTACTGGTGAAGACGATTCTCTTACCCGTCTCTATTAAGGCAGCAAAAACGCAAAAAATCATGCGTGAGATTGAGCCAAAAATAAAAGACATTAAAGAAAACTATAAAGAAGACAAACAGGGTCAAGCTCAAGCCATGATGGAAGTCTATCGTGATGCGGGAATGAATCCGTTTGCCAGTATTTTTCTTGTGTTCTTACAGATTCCGATTATTATTGCTCTGTACTTTTCGGTCTCCAGTGGTGGTGGGTTCCCTTTGCCGCAAATTAACGTCGACTTACTTTACTCATTTGTAGCTGAGCCAATTGAGATCACTATGAATTTTTTAGGTATGATTGATATTCTCGATAAAAGTATTCTCCTTGCCTTGGGTGCTGGTGTCACTCAATACATCTTTGTCACTTTGTCTATGCCAAAACTCCCGCCAAAAGAGGAAGGAGCTGAGCCAAATATGAAAGATGATTTTATGCGTAACATGCAGACTCAAATGAAATACGTTATGCCGGTGCTTATTACCGTGATTGCCTACACTATATCAGCTGCTATTGCCCTTTACTTCTTAGTGAGTAACCTCACCTCAATCGCGCAAGAGTTTTATATCCGGAAGCACCGGTAAAGCTTTACTGCTTGACACACCCCACATACTCTTTATCACCAATAGTTTCTATGAGCACTTTAATATCGGATTCATCTGCGTTACCATTTATAAGTGCAGAATCGGTAATTACTAAACAAACTTGTCTCATTGCACTGATAACACTGGAGTTTTTATTACCTGCATTAGTTGAAAAACCGGTTGCAGGTAGTTCAGCTAAGTAGTATGTCTTATCCGCGCCAGTGGCTGCATCAAAGGCATTTAAGACAGGTGTTTGAGTGATAATTCTACCACTGAGGTTTCTCTCAGCTAATAAAGTTTCAATCTTTTCTCCATTTTCAGTAAGCCGTTGATCAGGGCTCGAAAATACACAGACGTCCGTAATGGAATCAAAATATATTCCTTTTTTAAGTGTACAGAAAAACCCACAACCCACCAGTGAAGAACATTTTTCTGCTACACACGTCTCACCCGCAGGGCAATTTGTACTTGCAATTTGCGATAATGCTACAGCTTTTACATCATTAGTAGTAAGACAAGCACCCTCTCTGCCAGTTTGTGATACTGAAAATTCACCTAAACACTTTGCTTGCAGGTCAGTACAATCATAGACGGGGTCGGTACTACCGTCTGTAGCTATTATTTCTGGACACTTATTCACAACAAAATCACATGTTGTAGTAGCTTTACAAGCTCTGACAGCAGCTAACTCAATTTGACCTGGTATAGCAACTGATTTGGGAGCGGGAGTAAAACTCAAATCTGCCTTACCAATATCGGGATTAATGATGTTTAAGATAAGCACCGCTCCCAGAATTAGTATGAGACCATAAACAGCTCCTTCGATATCACTCTTGGCGTCACCCTTTGCAGTGACAATATCAGTGGTCATCCACTTTACTCCCGCAATCACAATCTTGATGACTGCGAGCAGTGCCGCCAGACCGATAGCGAGGGCGTAGATGGATTGCAAATACTGGTCAAAATCCTCGGAGTTTTCAACTCCAGGAATACCGACGAGTGGTTTAAACTCGGCGAAAACAAGTACCGGAGTAACGAGTACGAAGAATGAGAAAAAAGTAAGAAAATATTTCATTATTAATTTTGATTAACGTCGGTTACTGCTCTTTGATATACCCACAACGTTTGATCTGATTGATTGGTGAAATAGACGGCGGACTTATCATCTGTGATTTGTAATTGAGTAATATCTAACTCTCGTCCACTAGCGAGTGAAGGACTTATCAAAAACCTTGCTGATCCACCGTCTGGACTAATCTCCCACAAGCTATCGTCAGTGGATATCTCTCCCTTGTACCAACTGTCCGGCAACAGCTCAGTGAACTCATATTCGGTATTTGCACAAACGGTAACCGGAAATTCTTCTTCACTCATCGCACATTTTTCTGGAATCTGACTAAGTGGCACTCCAGTTTCTATGTTTGAGCTTATATTAAGGGAATAACTTCGATACGCAGTACCTTCTTTTTTTGAGTAAAACACATAGGTATCATTTCCCAGAGCTGACATCCCGTAACCATCGACCGGCATTCGCGTGGTAACACCATTTTTTACTTGATATAAAAAGCTCTCCAGCTGTCGGGTTGTTTTTGGATAGATATAATGCGAGTCTGTTACATCACTCCCCCATTCAATACTTGCTTCACGAAAAGGGAGGGTAAAGAGTGTCTCGTTGGTGAGCTCGGTAGGATCAAATACCTTTCCAATGGTACTAGCACCGGTATGAATCGAGTATAAGAAACGATTATCGTTTGTGCTGCTAAAAGAAATAATCGGCTCAGCAAGCTTTGTGCTTACGAGAGTGCTTGATGCAAAATCAATCTCTCCCAATACAAACTCTTTTTGTGCGCCAAAACCGGACCGAATCATTACGTATTGTCCGTTCTTAGAAAACTTGGCTATTTGAGCCCCGGTAATAGTGGTAGCTGAGATTCTTTCCTCTGCGCCGGTGGTGAGGTCGATAGAATAGATATGCCCAGTTCCTACTTCCATATAGCGAACTTCACGCGGTGTGCTAGTGCCGACTTGTACCTCAGCAAAACCTGCTACCGGTCGGGTGGTGAGTTGTTGGAGGCTCTGGTTGGCTTGCGCGTCAACTACTGGCTCCGGTTCAGTCTCAGACTCCTGGTAATCAACGTCCGTTGTGTCTTGGAAATCTAAGTCACCGAATTGTTCGTCCTCAACGTCACTCGAAGAAGCACTGAAAAAAAGTACGTAAATCCACACAGATAAAAGTATCATGACAAGGGCTACTCCAATGATTATAAAGACTGAACGTTTCATAGGCTAAAATCTTACTTGTATATTATCGCTAGCTCCTTGTAGTACTAGTGTCGTGTCTCGCACCTGGAAGCCAAGTTTAGCTGACTTGGCAACACCAGTTGGTTTAAAAGTAATTTGATACGGGTTGCTACCTTGGTTTTGACTGAGTGAATTATTAATTTCCCACTGAGCAATGTCTGGGTTGTTGTAGACACGAATATCCAGATGGTATGGTACGGCCTGTATTGTAACGGTGCTTCCTATCATGATGAGTTCATCAGTAATAGGCTTGTATCTTAATCCAAATAAGGAGTTCACCTCATGAAAATTGATGGAAGGAAGAACAGAAGGTAGAAGAATTGATCTTTGTGCCAGAATAGTTCCATTGGGTTCAGCAGCCACAACTGAAAGGATTGAGCTGTCTCTTCGGGGGGTAACAAAAGATATCTGGTTCCTCCCTCGTATTGGACCACCCTCAATCACTTGGCCATTGATTTGCCAGGTGTACACCAGGTCAGTTTGAGAACTTCCATCGTTTATGAGCACTGTGGCGTTTACTACACTACCAACACTGGGCAGAGCTCTCCCAAGGTAAAATTCCGGCACTCGTGTCTGAGCCTCAATAACAACGTCAAGATAGACAGGTCTGAAAGTAGTGCTCAGGACCTCCCTCTCTCCGGAAGGTGTATACAAAACAGCTTCAATTTTTGTTTCAGTGTTTACTGTTCCAGCTGTCACCGTTACGCTTCTGCTATTTTCTGCTCCCTCCACTACCTGCCCGTCATATAGCCAGGTGATAGTTGATCCAAAGGTTCCGCTTCGGTAGTCATTAAGGGTAACCGTTACAAACTCACCGGGACGAGGAAATTCCGGCGAGACTTCTAATAATTGTTGGGGAGCCAGTCCTTGACCCTCAATCTGCGCATTAGCTGTGTGTGTAGTAGTACCAAATAAAACAAACAACAATATTAAAAATAACCTCATACCAATAATAATAGCAGATAGATGTTCAATAAAGTGTGGTTCTCCCTACTCGTAGCGAGAGGTGAAATTGCTGGCTGCTCACTTAAAAGTACGTACGGTGGTGTTTACAAAAAGATATTCTTCCGGTGTGCTAGGAAATAACTTTATCTATGCGTAAAAAGATTGCTTTTTTTAGCAAAAGTGGTATAAAAGAAAGTGGTGGGTGTAGTAAATACTCAACATACTTTACTGAGTGTTGAGTAGAAGTCTTTCAAATCATAGGTAACTCGAAGGAGTTTTTATGAAAGCGACTAAATCACAAAGCATCGTGGTAATTATTGCCCTGTCAGTAATTGGAGCCATAGTCTTAGCCCAAGAAAAGCTGACATATCTTTTTACCGACCCGTTCGAGGTTTCGCACATTGAGTGCGCGAAGATAGGTAACCAGACGTGTGGATCGATCAGTGTCTCTGGAAGGACATTAAGGTCCCTAATCAATGATTCAGGTTATGAAGAACAAACAGTTTTAGACCTTAATAACTGGAAACAGCGCATGCTGGATGAAAGAGTTCCAGCCAGACGTAACTTCAAGCTCAGAGCCTTACCTGACCCTTTTGCAGTTTCAAAGCAGAACTGCATCGACAAGGGTTGGATGAAAGGAAAGTGTAAATTTGCTCCTGAAATACTCGGAGTTCTTCCTATGCAGTTTTTTCTCGACGATTCGAGAGCAACCATTGAAGACATGAGATTAGTCAACAATTGGGGTATAGACGTTACCGCCGAAACATTAGTACCAGTTGACTCCTGGTTTGCATATCCTTGATACTCATCAAAGTGTGAACACTGGCTGCATTCTACATGGATGTAGCCTTTTTTATTACCTCAGATTCTTCTATACAATTATCGTCCCGAAGCAAAAAACAGCAGGATATCAATAAGTGGAATGGCAGGAGCAACGAAAGCTAGGATAAATACCCCCCCTGTCTTCTTAGAGCTACCATTTTTCTCTCTGACAACCTTGTACTTCTTAGAAGAAGTGGTATAAAGATAGTGGTAGGTCTTGTAAATGCTTACCATTTGTTCCCTAACAAGGTGCGAAAGCTCCATAAGCACCGTAAAAACCTGCGGAGGTTTCTATGAACACGCTTACATCACGATTCGTCGCAATCATGACTCTCTCGCTCGCTCTCTCGCTGGGAATGACACCAGCGTCAGCACAGGAAAAGAAGATAAGTTTTCTCTCTAATCAATCTGACCCGTTTGAAGTTTCCAACGAGAGATGTAATACAATTAAGGCTCTCAGCTGCGCGATGGTGAAAGCCGGACCAGCCGGATCAAATATAACGGTTGGAGAGGTTGCTGCTGAGTTAAACATTACTTTTCAGAGAATTCTTAAACTGAATACTTGGAATTCTAAGGATGTGTCGCTTGATACACGGATACCCCCAAATAAAAAGTTTGCTGTGCGTCGTAAATATTAAAAAGAAGTTTAGAAGGCATACCTCACAGGTATGCCTTTTTTATCACCTCGGATTCTTCAGCACCATCAAAGTCCAGAAGAAAAACAACGGCAGGATATTAACCAGAGGAAGGGCGTAGCCAAAGAGCGCTAGTATAAACATCGCGTTTTTTCCAGCAGCTCCCTGGCCAGAAAAGGCTTTTTGGCCGGTCATGGTGTAGATAATGCCTATAGCAAGCAGCATGCCCCAGCCCACGAGTATTAGGAGTACATGAGTCAGTACGAATAAATTGGCAGGGTTAAGTGCTTCTATGTTATAGCCGAAAACAGTTAAAACTTTCCCATACACCCATGCATAATAGTCTGTTACCACAGAGCCTGCTCCTTTTATTCCGGTTGCGAACCAGCCGTCATCAACCGCTGGTTCAAGTACGATGAGAAACTGATAAATCGTCTCCGTCACCGCCATGAACACTATCGACAGAAGGGTGAACGGCAACTGGAACCATAACCAAATGAAAAATCCCCAAGACCAGATACTAAGCGTGATGGAACGACTCGTTATGTTTCCGGCAACCGACTTCAACCCTTTTCCCTTCTTCCCCCGAACTCTTTTTTGAGCCAGCGTGTGCGATTTATGCAATCGGGCAACTTTCTGTTTGGCAATTTGATACTTGGTAGCAGCAACCGAACGAATCCCTGCGGCCTGAGTTCTTTGTTTCTTTTCCTTCTCCACCCTATCTTCACCAGCTTGCATGCTGGCGCCCCAGGTGCTGGCGGATTGTTTTTCCGCACCTCCACGTCTTTTGTCAGGGTCGTAGCGTTTGTCTGTTTGTACATTGCGAACCTGCCGTACCCCAGAGGAAGGTTGGCTTAGACGGGGGTCATTATTATAGGAAGAGTCAACAAACTCTTCGTTGGTAGGCGTTAAGTTTGCCATAGTGATTTTAGTATACTATACGACGTACGTGTATGAGTTGTACGGAGTTGTGCGCACGAGCTGGCCTCCCCACCTACCTTTATTGTCCACCTGAAGCTTGTAACTCTTCCCGAGCTTTTTGGATTTGCAGGATTTGCGATGGGTCTGAGGTGATGATTTGGTCTTCGGTGTACGAAGCAATAATCTTAATGGCTACGTGCTTAAGTCCAGCAAAGAAAATCCCCTCCCCCACACTCGACTCAAGCAATAAGAACTTTTCTTCATCGGTTAGGTTAAATGTTTTTTGGATGTTATCAATCGCCGTGGGAGACTGCTTCATCAATAACTGCATCGATGAGTTGGTAATCATCGGTACCCCGTACGGTGAGCGTAAAAAATCGTCTACGTCTTGGGTAATAGTCGCTATTCCTAGGTAGTACTTTCGTCCGCGTTTGGCTAAAGAGAACAAGAAGGAAGCGGTGTCTTCACTTTTCATCATCCACCACGCCTCGTCGATAACCATCAATCGCTTGGCCATACGCCGGCGGACACTTCCCCAGATAAAATTAGTGACGATGTACATGGCAATGGTTTTGAGTTCATCCTCCATGTCTCGCAGTGAGAACACCACAAACTTTTGATTGATGTCGACGTTGGTTGGTTCGTTCATAAACCCAGCCCAAGTACCAGCTGTGTATTTTTGCAAGCGAGTAATCAGTGAGGAGCTTCCTTCCATCCCCGCCAAGACCATTTCAAAGTCAGCTAAAAGTGGTGGTTCCTGTCCGGAAAAGTCTGTGTCACCCGTAATGTCTTTGAGAGAGTAGGTCTCTTGAATTGCAATGTCAATTACTGTTTCTTCTTCCGGGGTGAGTCCACTGAGCATCAGCCGGAATAGTCCTACGAGTTCAATGATGTGAGTCCGTAGTACATCTCGCGGGTTCTCATCTTCTCCTGGGTCTGGGAGGTCAAAAGGATTGACGTGGTGGTCAGAGGATAAAGAAATATTAAAAAACCGTCCGCCGGTCGCTTCGGCTAAGTACTCGTATTCGCGTTCCGGATCAATTACAATCACTTCGGTACCAAACATCAGCGAACGCAAAATCTCGAGCTTTAGTCCGTAGGACTTCCCCGCACCTGAGGTAGCAAAGGTTACTGAGTTGTAGTTGGTCAGGCTGTATCTGTCAAAGAGTACCAGTGACGAGTTGTGTCGATTAATACCGTAGAGAATTCCGGTGTCTGAAGTAAGGTCAAAAGAGGTGAACGGGAAGAAGCTTGAGAGTGGCTCAGAATTAAACTTACTATTCACAGCGAGGATGTCGTTGGCCAGTGGGAGGACACTCTTAAATCCTTGCTCTTGCTGGAAGAGAGCTGGTTTGAGAACGATAAGCCGTGAATCTAAAATCCCCCGGATATCGTTTTCGGCTTTATCTATCTCCTCCTCGGTTTCTCCGTAGATAGACACATAAAAGCCGACGCCAAACATTTTCTCTTCCCCTTGTTGCAGTCTGTCACGCATGTCTTCGAGGTTGCGGTATCCGGCTTCAAGCTCTGGGTCGCGTACCTCACCTCGTTCGGCTTTTACGTTTATCTGACTCTGTACTTCAGCCACTTTTTTCTGGAATTTTTTGAGCATTTCCTTGGTGTCGGTGGGGTGAATATAGATAGTCACATCGAGCTCTTGGGAGAGATTGAGGACTGGTTCCATCCAGCCGTCGGTCAAGTAGCGAGGATACGAAACAGCGTAGTACACTCGAGCTAGTACCCCACTAACGTTAATATTGCGCGGATTGATATTGATGGCTGAAGGGGCAACGACATCTGCCAACGTCATCAGCTTATTATCTAGTGCGTCATTCTTTTTAGGGCTTGAACCTTGAGGTTGTAGAAAATCGAAAAGTGCCATAAATATAAATTATTCAGCCAACGGTGCTGAGCCAGTAAGATCAGCCGGGTTGTATAAGTGGTAATAGAGCTCGACCAGATCGTCTTTTTGAAGCGTGATTGATCGCACTCCTACGCGAGCCAAGCCAGCTGTAACCAGTCCGACACGTTGCTCGAGCTGGATACGATGTTCTTCAAAATCTGTCTCTTTTGTGTTTCCTTGGGGACGAGCTTTGGGCGAGAATATGTTTGTGATACCTTTTGAGAAATCTACTTTTGAAGGTGAGTACGGAACAACGACAAAGAAGTTTTTGCTCATGACGTCAATGTCTTTGGTAAAAGTACGGATGAATTCTATGTACTCTCGCAGTTGAATCCGCATTAAGTTATTGTCTTGTTTCCCATCGAGACCTTGTAGGAGTTTTAGGTACGGTTCGATATCCAGGCGCCTAGATTGAATATAAATTTGTAAATCAAAATCAAGCGTGTTTAAAAAACTCTGAAATTGTGACAAAATCGCACGTTGTTCGTCGACAGACTTTAAAGCAAAGTTGATAGAAGAAGCCAAAACTACCATGCGCATCTGTCCGTTCTCTTGGATGACGACATTATCTTTAATATCTCGAATCGAGACAAAATCTTGGGTTGATGTATTTGAGGTTGGCATATAACTATTCAGGTTTTTGTAAAGCTTCTAATTCTAGGCGACGTGCGAGCGAAGTAATAGACTTTTTCGAAACTTTTCGAGGAGCCCTATTGCTCGCACCAAAGTCAGAGATAGTTTTTTGGGGAGCCGCGGTATAGGTGTAGGATGACTTTCGCCTCCATAAGTAAAGACGCTTGTTTCGGAGGTAGTCATAGATAGCTTGCAAAAAAAATGAGAAGGGTCGACTATTGACTGGAAAAAAAGCCAGCGCGGTTGCTACCCCTGCGAGCGGAATACCAAATATTAAAAAGAAGATGAATGGTAAGGCGAGAAACATTGCTACCGCCGCTCCGATTCCTCCACCAACATAAACAAACTGGCGCCAGGTTAACGGTCCAAATATTTTGTCTTCTATTTCGATAAATTGTGGAACTTCAAACCGCATATCTCCCTATTATACACCGAAGGAATAGCTAATTGCTTAGTTAATCCGCAACCTATTCTCCCTGTGTATAAGTAAGTAATAAATGATTGTTTAAAATTTTATTGCTTCTTTGTACCCCAACGATTGTTCGTGTCGAGTAGTTCAGATTGCGAAGATGTATGGGTGGTAGATTCTTGGGCATCGTGCACCATGGTACGGATTTTAGGAATGGCATTCAGCGCCGCTTCAGTTTCAGCAATGTCTGAAGCGAGTGAGTTGTTTAACGTTTGGCTCGCCTCAAGAGTGGATACAATCGGCGTGACTGTGGGTATTTCTGCAGCATCGACAACTTCGTCAACTGGGGGTTTTTCTTCCTCAAGACTGGTATCTAAAATAGTCGGTTTTTGGGTACTCAGACACTGTGAGATTTCCTTACTAATGACCGCAGCTGCAGGAATGCCAGCAGTACGCATCTGTTGAATCAGTTTCTCAACTGTCACCAACCCTAAGACTTGCTCAGAAAACAAACCAATCAATGTTTTTTGATGAGCGGCATCCAGTTCGTACTTTTCGACAGCCTCAGCCACACACTCAGGTATCAGCGAAGAATGGAGCGTGTCTTTGGTTTTTTGATCAGCTGCTTGATACGCAGCTTGGTAAGTGTTCCAATCAATCATATTTAAGTGATGAATTTAAAGCGAGCTCCTTCGGTACTTTTATCAGACCAGGCTCGCCAGGCTCGTTTCTCGCCTTCACTCGCAGCGCGGGAGGCAAGGTATTCGTTAATATTCGTTTCTATCTTTGACGCATCGGCATCGCTGAGTCCGTTACGTACTCGCTGTTGTAGTGCTGATGGCGTAATATTAGAGACCACCCCTTTCTCTGTGTAGACAGAAGCTGGTAGTTGACCAGCGGTTTGCGCACTGCCCTGGAAAAGATTTTCACCGCGCTTTCTCATGGCAGCCGTATGGTTCGCTCCGTTTGCAGTGTTGGAGATTCCTGGAGCATTCCCACTCGCGATTGCACCCAGTCCATTTTCTCTGGCTGCTCTAATAGTAGTCATATCTTCTGAGGTAAACCGTCCTGAATTTTTCATGCCTTCGAGTTGTGTTTCAGTCAGGTTACTAGCCACTCGTTGGTTGCTAAGGGTCGCTGCTCCCATGCCCGACAGACGTTCAATTGGCATGCTCTGAATATTCTGCGTGAGTTGGTCAAGTGCGCCGTTGAGTTCTTCTGTAGATGCATTGGTGGTGTCGAGCGCTTCAGAGGTTGTATCGATCATTCCGGTGTCGCGTGTGGTTGAGATTGCGCGGGCCTGTTCGTTGGTGTACTTACCAGACTCACGCAGTGCCTTGATATGAGAATCAGTGAGGTGTCGGGCGAATTCAGGACTGGCTAGCGTCTCTTGGTCTAGTTTGAGCACCTCATCGTCACCCATTCGTCGAACCTGGTTACCGATTGTATTTATAGCCTCTGTACGAGTCTTGCGCGCAGCTCCCTGTTCATCGTCACTCTTGTTTTCGTCTGGTCTGTTCGATTGAGCTAACGCTAGTGCTGCAGCAATAGCATTGTTTCGTTCAGTTTGCTGTCCTACCACGTTGAGTCGCGCATTATGCTCGTTCACTCGTGTACGTCCTTGGGCTAGGGTTTCTGAACCAGCTACGCTGGCGTTTTCGCCTGCCCGGAGGGTCGCTCCAACTGTGTTGTCAAGCGTTCGAGCCATGTATTTCTTTACGCCACCCTCTTGCGCCATTGAACTAAGTCTTCTATCAAGGCCGCGTCTAGCTCTTTCGGACGCTAAATTCGTCAATTGAGCTCCTTTTCCACCAACGAATCGAACTGGTGCCGTGGCAGCTCCGTAAGCAGTACTCCCGATTCTACTAGAAGCGTTCTTGACTACTCTTTGCGCTCGACCGCGGATGTTGTTTCCGAGACTAATAGCAGTACTCGCACCAGTGGTGCTCATTTTACTGGCCACTACAACTGAAGCAATCAGAAACACACAGATTAGAATAAACGGTCCAATTGAAGTCGCTACTGCCGCTCCATCCGTACCCGCAAAGGCAGCAGTAAAGTCGGAGGCGTCTTTGTTGTAGCTCCCCATCACAAACGCTGAGAGGTAGATTAACATGAGGTACGCAGGGGCAAAGAAAGCTCTTCCTAAGAACCCGCTCCAGTACCAGCTGCTAATACTCTTTAGTCCAGGAAAGACAAAACCTAAAAACATCAACGGTGAAAACACCATGTAGATACACAATGCAGCAAAGCGAACAATAAGCATGATACCGCCCGCAAAGAACGTGAAGGCACCAACCATGAATACCATAGCTGTTCCGAATATATACATGAATGTTATATCACTTGCCAGAGCGTTGTCGTCACCTGCCCAAATTGAGGAGAGTCCAAACAGCTGCATAAAGGAAGCCGATATTTCAACTTCACCTGCAGCGTTTGTAAAAGCTCCGACAATCTGTGTGGCGAGAAGGTTGGTAAAATCAACCACAAACTTGGTAATAAAGAGACTAAAATTAACCAAAAGAGCCGCTAAGATAAGGGTGATGAGGGTCCGGCGGGTGTTGGAATCGTCACTGCGGAGAATCATTTTGAATCCTAGCCACACGAGCCCGAAGATGAATCCGATATTAAATATATCGCGTACCATTGCCCACATCAGGTCGATAGCTCCTCCTATTCCAGTCGCACCAATACCCCACGTATTTCCAAATCCAACCACGTATTCAGTCACTGCATAGTCTAATACAACACCACCAGCCCCAATTAGAAACCCAAAAACATTGTTGACCAAGGACCAGAGTAAACCGCGAACTCCACCCGTTAAATCATCTTGAGCTTGAGCGAAAACTGGTACTAACACCAAAAGAACCAATAGGTAGGGCGAATAGGAAATGATTCGTTTGAAGACAGACATGATTAAAGCTTATTAAGTGTTTCTGCCCAGTCGCGAACAGCGTCATTAAGGTTTCTTTGTGAGTATAAATTGAGGGCTTTAAATTCTTGGGCAATATTGAGTCTGTCAGCATCAGTAGTTCTTCGATTCCCCCACTCACTTATCAGATCGTTCATGTCTCGAACGTGGCTGCCAGGCGCTTCCACTCTTGGTGGAGGGAATGATCCTTTCGTAGCGATAATAAGTGCCCTAGCTTTGTCACTAGCGTCTTGGAATGTGGCCTTTGTCGCCACGTCTGTTGTTGTCGCAGATATAATTCTTTGTGATCGATTTTCCATTTCTATCGCCAGGTTGAAGATCCCGATTTGAGTGTCTAAAGCACCGTCCATAAGCTCCTTCATTTTTGTATAATCAAAGTTATCTATTGCGGCAGCTATTTCTTGGTCGGCACCAGTGTTTGCTTCTAGTTGTTCCCAGCTACGGGCAGTGTTACGTATATCGATCTCTGTGTAAAGAACGAAATCAGTGAATTCTCTGGCAATATCAAGTCTCGTAGCATCAGTAGCAGCTGGATCCTCATACCTAGCTATTACGTCGTTCAGCTTCCCGATTACACTGCTTGGAGAAGCGACGTTGGGCATAGGGAAGGAGCCTACAAGTTTAGTGATGATAGCTTCTGCTTCGTCCATTGCAGTTCCGTGTGAGGCTCTTTTTACCGGTTCGATATTAAGTGGGTTCGATAAGTACGCCTGAAAGTTATTTTGGGCGTCAACAGCCAGCTTGAGATACACTAGTTGAACATCTAAAGTACCCTCCATGAGTAGGCCCGCCTCTTCGTAACTAAAATTGCTATCAGAAGCGTCTAGTAGTCGGTCAAGATATGAGGGTGTGTATCCAGGAGATGAACTTCCTCCACCCCCTCCACCCCCGGAAAGCCCCAAAAGACCGGCCGCACCGGTGATTGCTTTGTTTGCGAGTGTTTGAAGTAAGCTTGTAAGAATTTCATCAATCTCATCAGCAGCGATAAGTGATTGCCGTCCTGAATCGAGGTTGAAAGAGAGTGCGTCTGAAATAGTCTGACCCGGCATGACGATAGCACAGTCTTGTTTTGCGGTAGTCACCCCGTTTGCTCCCACCGGCCCGTCAACATCTTTGCATAGCTTACTAGATAAAAATCCAGCACCAAAGTCTAATAACGTTATCTCTTCATTTTTAGCGTTAATAATTGCAGCTCGCGCCCCAGCTTGAGCTGAAAGTGCAGCGCCGTAAGGAGTGTTTGTTTGCGGAGTAGCAGTGAGTGCAAACCAGCCCTTCCACCCCCCTTCTTCAAACGAACCGTTGATGAAACCGTCGATGTTGTCGATGATGCCAGAAAGCGTACAAGTTGGAGCCGGTTGGGTTCCTCGACGATGTTGGAGTTCGACCGAAATACTCACATTCAGTCGAAAGGGTGAACAGATAAAAGAACCAAGAGCGTTTAGTTCTTGTATGTACTCACCGACTACTTGATCAGCTGTAGCAAGTAAGAATTTTCCAATGTCTTGTACAAAAGCTGGCTTGCCCTCAAAGCCACGGTTTATCCAGTCAATTAATTCAGCAACCATCATTGAAACTGCCTGCTTGGCCGCAACCCATCCCAGCGTATCCAAGATGTTCTCTTTACCCCAAGTATATCCAGTTGAAACCGCCGTACTAGCATCGGCGCCAGCGATAGCGGTGTTTGAAATATTAAGTGCGACGAGCTGTGCAACTACGAGAGCTTGACCGGCTGTTGTTGATAGAGCAGCTTCAGCCAGCGAAACGTTGTTGTACGGCTGAGGAATGTAGGTTGCCACAAACGCAAATATAACGAACACAGTAGCGACAAGGCTTTTTTTGAGTAGAGTAAAGAAAGTATCCATAAGTGATTAGTTAATTTGGTCAGGGCTAAAAAGAGCAAACAACATAGCTGGGTCATCAGCGGTAAATAGGTCTGAGTACGCCATTAAACCAGCTAACATATTCTGGAAAGCAAGACCGAGTCCCTTTGCATCATCCTCGTAGCGCTTCAGGCGCAGCAGCGCAAAGATGGGGTCATCAACTGCTGCCGCCATCGCCTCAATATCTTTATGGACAGCGTGGAAGGTGTTGATGAGGTCTAGGTGTTCTTTTAGTAAGAAAGCTGGAACGGGGGTAGCTAAAATAGCCTCGCGGTTAAGCCTGTAAGCTTCGGCGAGTGAGTTGAGTTCGGCAATCCTTTCGGTGTTGTTCTTGTCCATAACATCCAGCAGGATAACGAGCTCCGGTTCTAAATCCGGTAGGTTATTTTCTAATACCGCTCCCGCGATGGTGTTGCCGTAGTTCACTACGTCTTGATCGTCCCATTGTCCCATAATCAGAACATCCTCTGTATCGTACAGCTCATGGGCGGTTGCCGTCTCTAGAAAATTGACGGCGTCTTCAATCACCTCTTCATCACTGGGTCCAAAGGGACCGTTCATGCGTGAACTCAAGAGACTCTCCATAAAGTCGATGCCTAGTTGACCGGTGAGTGTGTCTGGTAAAGTGTAGGTTGAAGTTGCACGGTTGAGATTAATTGGTTCGGTGGTGACAAACGTGTCTCGCCAGTCTTCAATACCGTTGTTGTCGTTATCTAGCACGGTAATAGGTGCTCGAGCTTTTGCCTGAGCAGTCGAGACAGCCGCCGGTTGCGGGATTTCTTGGTTGATACCAAAGTTACTCACGGTGTACGCACCAGCAATCAGCGCAAAACCAACAATTGTTGCACCAATAACTTTGGGGTTAATGTGACCCTTCATATCTTTAGAGTATACCAGGTGTGTACTCACTATTTTTACTCCCCATCACCTATCTGTGCACGGCCTGGAAATTAACTGTGGAAAACTTCAATTGGGTGAGAACTTTGAACCACGTGTCCGGTGCTAAGTCTTCAGCGCGCACGTCTAAAGGGATTCCCAGGTCGGTAAACAAAGCCGAAATTGTATTCCGATCATAGGTTTTTGCCAGGTTACCAAGCAGTTGCTTGCGTTTTTGACCAAAGCCCAGGTGTAATATCGCGAACAGCTCCCCTCGAGTAATATCTGCAAAAGCGTTGCGACTGATGTGGTTGATAGCGACGATAGCAGAATCTACTTTCGGTGGCGGATTAAAATGGCCTCTTTTTACTGTACATACATATGAAGGATTACCAAATACCTTGACCGATAATGAAAGTAAGGATTCTTTCGGGTCACGAGCAATTCGGTGGGCGACTTCTTTTTGCACTAAGAACACCAAATCAGTCGGCTGACAGTCGGTATCTAAAAAACTTCGAAAGAGTGATCCAGAAATATAGTACGGGATGTTGGCGACTACTTTGTATTGATGGTCAGTTACACCAAAGTCAGCCGGATTGAGGGTTCGCGCATCATGGTGGTGAATAACCATTTGATTGCTGGCTATTTCACTTGGAAAGCTGTCCTCTAGTGAGGTAATAGCCCGGGGGTCAGCTTCAATAGCTATTACGCGAGCTCCACGAGCTAGAATTTCTGTGGTGAGAATTCCCGTCCCGGGCCCCACCTCTAGCACAATGTCCCCTTCCGTTAGGTGGGCAGCGTCACACATTTTTTTCGGCGCATAGTCACTATTGAGAAAATGCTGCCCTAGAGATTTCTTGTGTGCAAATTTTTCAGGCATGTTTGTAGATTACGGTAGTCTCGGTAAAGAAACAAGACTGAAGCGACCGGTGAAAATTAGTCGAGGTAGATAGTGGTCTCGTAGCCAGAGCTGGCTCCCCCGTTGCCTCCTACTCCTTCAGATGTTTCGACGTGTTCTTTGCTAATGTCGTTTAAAAAAGAAGAGGGCATGTTGACTCGTTGCTGCCCGAAGATAGTACGCATGTGAGCGTAGGTCAGGAAGAGTCTCTTACCTGCCCGCGTCAGGGCTACGTAGAAGAGCCGGCGCTCTTCCTCCTGGTCAGTTCGTCCGTCGTCGAGTCGTTCGTGAGGAAAGAGTCCTTCTTCGAGGCCGGAAATAAATACGTGGTCGAATTCCAGGCCTTTGGAGGCATGAATAGTCATCAGACGTACCGCGTTTTGTTCGGATTTTTCTTTCAGCTCGTCTTGATCACTTTGCAAAGCCGCTGTCTCCAACATCAGCTCAACTGCTTCGCTGGGCTCAGTATCATTAAATCGGCTGGCGAGTGTCACCAGCTCCCGTAAGTTTTCGATACGTTCGAGAGCTTCCTCAGTTCCTTCTTCTTTGAGATTGTCTTCAATTCCACTGCGCTTCATAATGAATTTAATTGTTTCTGACAACGGTTTCTCCACGGCCGTCTTGGCGATGTCCATCATGATGTCGTCAAATACTTTCACTTTCGCAGCGGCGCCGGCGTTGAGGTCAGCTCGATTGCCTTCCATCACCTTGAGCATGGTGACTTTTCCGATGCCTCGGGTTGGTGTGTTGATGACTCTGCTTAGGTCGGCGTTACTGTTGGGGTTGAGAGCTAGACGCAGGTACGACAACACGTCTTTCACCTCGCGACGTTCGAAGAATTTTAATCCTAGCAACTGATACGGTACTTCAAAGTTAAGAAAGGCTTCTTCAAGTGAGCGTGACTGGAAGTTGGTTCGATACAGTACTGCAATCGAAGACGGATCAATGCCGTCTTTTATTAACTCTTGCGCGGTCAGCGCAATGTACTCCGCCTCGTCGTAGCCAGTCATGCCAGCATAAAGAGTAATCTTGTCGCCGGTTTCGTTACTGGTAAAGACATTTTTGTCTACTCGATTTTTATTCTTCTTAATGATCTCGTTGGAAGCGGCAATGATAGTTCCTGTCGACCGGTAATTTTCTTCCAGCAAAATAGTGGTTGCCCGCGGAAAGTGCCGTTCAAACTGCAGGACATTTTTGATGTCGGCTCCACGCCATGAGTAGATATTTTGGTCGATATCCCCCACTACACATATATTGTGTATATCACCAGCGAGTAGTTCTGCAATCCGAAATTGTACCTTATTCGTGTCTTGATACTCGTCTACGTGAATGTATTTATATCGTTTGGTGAGTGTCTCGCGTACCGCTGGATGGTCTTCAAGTAATCGCAGTGTCTTGGCCAGGAGGTCATCAAAATCAAGTGCTTGTTCGTTTACTAAAATAGCCTCGTATCGTTCCCATACTTCAGCCGCTACTTGCTCGGGGTACGAATTAGCAGCGTCTTTAAAATCAAGTAGCGTCATGGCATCTCCCTTGGCACGGGAAATAATTGACAGCATTTTTCGGGGTTCAAATTCTTTGGGATTGTAGTTGGCTTTTTCAATGGCCTGTTTCACTGCTTTTTGACTGTCGCTGCGGTCGTAGATGACGAAGTGTCGCCGCAGACCTAGCGACTCGTGAAACTCGCGCAACAGACGGACTCCTAAGGAGTGGAACGTAGTAACAACTGGCTGGCTGTTGATAATTGTGCGGTCAGAAGGGGGGTACTTTTGCGTGAGCTGAGTAACGCGCTCGCGCATTTCTTTAGCGGCTTTGTTGGTAAACGTCATGGCCAGGATGTTATGTGGCGCTGTTCCTTTATGGATGAGGTGCACAATCCGATGGGTAATGACGCGGGTTTTTCCTGAACCAGCCCCCGCGAGCACCATGAGCGGTCCGTCGGTGTGTAACACTGCTTGTTTTTGGGGGTCGTTCAGGCCTTCAAGGTAAGGGATGTTTTCTGACATGTGTGGCACATAATAACACACAAGGTTTTTTATCAGGTTCTGCCAGCGTGATGCTGTGGGAGTAGAACCGTGGTACGCCCAGGTTGCCGCGTATCGGTCACATCACATGTCTTAAAAATGGGAGCACCTTATTATGAAAAAAACTTTACGACACTATATGAATGATGGCAATAGCAATTTCGGGGCTTAAAAACTTGTTATTTTGAAGTGCAAAATAGTTTGCGTGAAAAGTGTATTACGTCAATTGTGTTGTGAGATGTCTCTAGTAGAATACTTCTCGTACCCAAATTGGTGCGTCAGGAGGTGATACATCACCTCCATTTCTGATTTATTTCTGTTTACGAAAGCATTGCGGTGAGACCATAACCACAGACGTATAAAACCTACTATACAAGAGGTTGACGAAAACTCTGGGAGACCAGATAGTCAGCTACCCATAAAATCACCAGCAGCCCATTCAAAACGAATGACCTGGTTGTTGAGTGAGGGATTGCTCGCCACGCTTGCAATCGCTATTCCTTTATCTGCTCACGCAGGAATATTGGATAAATTTTTTCATCTTCAAGAAGAACCAGTAGCGACCCAGATAGAAATCGTTAGTGAATCAGCTACAGATATGCCACTGTTAGCTGCCCTGCAAAACCCCAACCCGATGGGAGCCCGTGGTGGAGCTGAGGTATTAGTAGAAGACAACGTGCTGGTTTCAACGGGACCAGTTGGGGCTGACGTGATGGCTGAACAAAAAACTTATTCTGGTGAAATTAGAGTGTACACAGTTCGTGAGGGTGATTCCCTTTCCCAAGTGGCTGAAATGTTTGATGTGACCACTAACACCATCATGTGGGCAAATGACCTCAATCGCGCTAGCGATATTCAGCCCGGTGATTCACTCGTTATCCTGCCAGTAGCTGGAGTTCGACACGTTGTGAAAAGTGGCGACACCATCAGCACTATTGGTAAAAAATATGAAGCAGAGGCTGAAGAAATTCTTGCATTCAATCAAATGTTTGAAGACGAGCGGCTTGTCGTAGGAGCAACACTAATTATCCCTGGCGGAGCGATTCAAGCACCAGTTCGTGCTGGAGTTAGGGCTCAGCCGGTTAGCGTTTCTGGTGCAGTGGCTGCGAGTACTGGATTCTCTCACCCCGCTCCTGGATCCATTAAGACCCAAGGTATTCACGGCTATAATGCCGTAGATCTTGCTGCCGGTGCTGGGACAGCAATTCGTGCCGCCGCCGCTGGAGAGGTAATTGTATCTAAGTCATCTGGTTGGAATGGTGGATATGGTCGATATATTGTAATCCGACACGCTAGTGGTGCACAGACACTCTACGCTCACCTTTCTTCCAATGCAGTAAGAGTTGGAAATTATGTCTCCCAAGGTGAAGTGATTGGCGGGATGGGAAATACCGGAAGATCTACTGGTTCCCACCTCCACTTTGAAGTTCGTGGCGGGAGAAATCCTTTTTAAACTAGTCATGAAAGAATGAATAAAAACGTCGAACCTAATCGGTTCGACGTTTTTTCTCTAGTGAGTCTAGACACTTACTCGATACTGCAAGGCTTCCAACACATGAGCCGGAGTGATGTCTGAAGCGTTATCTAAATCAGCAATAGTGCGCGACACTTTAATCAGACGGTGATAACTCCGTGGTGAAAGATTTAATTTTTGACTAGATAGCTTGAGTAACTCTTTTACGTCCGGCGAGAGATGAATTAGTTGCTCGAGTTCACGCGCGCTGAGACTACTGTTACTTACTTGCTTTTGCCGAGCAGTTTGCAGGGCTCGCGCAGAAAGTATTTGGGTGCGGGCGGGTCCGGTCTCGTCTACTTTGCTCGGCAATGCTGTCAGGGTTTCATACGGCACATGAGGCACTTCAATCCACAAATCTATTCTATCCAAGATGGGGCCAGAGATTTTATTTTTATAGGTTTCTTGCATTGCCCGGGCGAGATCTGTGGTGCCGTCCTCAGTCCCCCGGTAGGGATTCAGGGCCGCTATCAAGATGAAGTCAGCTGGAAACTCAGAAGTGCCGGCGATTCGGGAAATACTCACCACTCTATCTTCCAACGGCTGCCGCAAAGCATCGAGCGAGCGCCGTTCAAACTCCGGAAACTCATCCATAAAAAGAACGCCGTGGTGGGCTAGTGTGACTTCTCCTGGCTTGGGATTGGTGCCCCCTCCCACTAGTGAAGTGTGTGAAGCGGTGTGGTGTGGTGAACGAAACGGTGGTCGGGTGCTTATCGCATAGTCAGTATTCGCCAGGGAATGAATCCGAGTCACCGCCAAAGCCTCCTCCCTAGTCAAAGGAGGAAGCAGGGCACGCAGCGCTCGGGCCAGCATTGTTTTGCCGGTGCCTGGTGGCCCGACCAACATTACGTTATGTCTTCCGGCCGCGGCAATCAGGAGTCCTCGTTTCGCACATTCTTGCCCTTTGATGTCTTCTAAGTTGATGGTACTTTCAAACCAATCCTCGTGAATAACCGTCGCTGGTTGGGTGCTGATAGTCAGCTTCTTCAAATCAGAGGTAGGAATTCTTATGTGCTCAATTACTTGCGACAGATTGACGGCTGGAATAATTTTAATGTCTTGGATGAGGGCTGCTTCCAGAGCGTTCTCTTGGGGAACGATGATTTCTTCGTACCCGTTATCTTTGGCCGCTTGAGTACAGCTCAACACGCCGCGAACTGGCCGGAGAGTTCCATCTAAACCGAGCTCACCCACGAACACTCTTGGAGTGGTGTCAGTGGTAATTTCCTGAGCGGCCACTAAGTACGCGATGGCGATAGGCAGATCAAACAACGGTCCTTCTTTTTTCAGGTCCGCTGGTGACAAGGAAATAATAATTTTCTGGTTCTTTGTTTTTGGGGATGGGTAGCCCGAGTGTTTTATGGCACTACCAACTCGGTCCTTTGATTCATCTACCGCTTTTCCGGCCAATCCAACCACAGAAAACGCGTGGAGACCACGCGAGATGTCTGCTTCAATAGTCACAATAGTGCCATGAAGAATGTTTGGTTGAACCGTAGTAACGTGAGCAACGATACTCATACTATTTTGTAATCCGTATCTGGTTTATATTTATACCCTGACTGTCTTCTGTCAGGGAGGTCGTTTGCTTAGATATGTTTTGCATAAGCAGAATTAATCACTGAAGCTGGCGTTTACTACTTGGGTAAAGGTTTCTGACGAGCCAGTAATGATAGCGGTATTCCCCGAAACGATTCCATACACTGCCAAGACTTGGCCGGTAGGTGAAGTGAGAATACGAACGTCCTTATTCCCAATTCTACTGTCAAAAAATGTAAGGTTACTCAGTTGCGTTATGAGGTATATTTCCCTCAAATCTTGAGCCATGGTGTCCTCCCAGGCTAAGAATCCTCCCAGTATAGTATCAGCATCGGTGAATTCAAAGATGATGATAGGAGCTGAGTTATTTATTTGCGCAAATCGAATGTCAGTTAATGATTGAGTAAAGCTCGGTAAAGCGTTAAATTTCAAAGCTGAAATAATAGCCGCTGGCGGCACAACTGCCCCGTCAGGAGTAAACAGCTGAGTGTCGACATAGTCTATCCCCAATAAGACGCCAGCTCGTAACGGTATGTCAGTGATGGAACTTGTTTGGGTGACTGCTACCGGATTGGGTACTGCTGATTGTAAGTATGACGTGGTGTCAGAGCTCACCAGTAGTTCAGTAGCAGTAGAGTATTCAAAAATAATCTTTCCGGCAAAGAATAATACTATTACGCAAGACAAACCAGCCACAATACTTAGGGCTAAGGTGTTGGTATCAAGTGTCTCAATAGTCGATCGATTAGAATCTGTACCTAGATATTCTTGAGGTTTCGGTGCGGTTGGCTGCGAGACTGCGTCCGGTCTAGTCTCAGTGCTAGGTATAGTAGCTGGTTCTGGCTTGGCCGAGGCAACTGAAAGAATTGCAGGTTTAGGTTCCCAACGAGAATCAATGGACTGAGTGTCAACGATTTTTTCGGTTGGTGGCTTAGGAACAGGTTCTGTCGCGGAAGCAAGAGGAACCGGCGGTATTAATGGTTTGAGAGTTGGAGTAGGAACAGCTGGTTGCGTTTGTTTTTTGAATTCAACTACAACGTTTTGTGGGTTGGTTACTTGAGCAGTTTCTTCTGGTGACTTTAATAGACTGAATCCAGAATCAGTGTACGGCGACCAGCTGATTTCCCACTCCTCCTCCACTACGGGTTCCTCTGCTATCTTTTCACTTCTAGCAGTCTCCTTAAGTTTTTGTCGCTGTTTTATCTTTGCTCGCAGCTCAGCTGAGTCAGTCGTGAAGACTGAGCCACTTTTTGATGTAGCTCTTTGAATAATCCCTTTTCTTATTTGCGTATCAGGGACGGTATAAACAGGAGCCCTCTTCTTTTTAGAAACAGACAGCCCATAGAACCATGATTTTAGAGAACTTCCAACGGCGCTGAAAAGGTTAAAGCGCTTATTCTTGTTGTCAGTGATAATCTCAGAATCATAACCGATGTTCGTACGACCGGGTTTTTTTGGTTTTTTGCTTATTGATATCTTTGGAATAGTTGGTGTTGGGTGGGACTTTTCTCTGGACGCTTTTTGTTTGAGTTCGACAAAAGCGGGTATTTTTCGTCGGGCAGACTCTGGTGTTTTCTCTATAGATTCTTTTTTAACCCCAACATTATTCTCAGGTGGCTTCTTTTCGGCAGCTACAATTGTTGGCTCAGTTCGGGTTGTTTGTTGCGGCGCTTGGGCTTTGAAACTTTCTTTCTCAGCGGCTGGTGCGGTACCAGCTTTTTTATCAGAGTCAGCAGAAGAATCATCAGGTGTTCCCTGATTTCTTTTTCCTCTAGCGGTGGCTAGGTCTTGCGCAAACGTTCTGATGGTTGTGTGTGGCTGAGTGTGCTCGTCGCTCATTACTACTAGTATCGCACGAATTGAACAAAGAAGTGATTAGTTTTTCACTGTTGGTCAGAGCTATTTCGTCACGATGCTTTTTTCTTTACAAAGTCAGGATTCGCCTGTTTTATAGACAGCCCTATCTTCCCTCGCTCAATTTTTGAGACAACTACTGGAACAACGTCGCCCTCTGTCAAGATTCCCTCGAGTGATTCTAAGTGGAACGGAGCTATTTCAGAAATATGAATCAGCCCTTGATTGTACGAATCAAGCTTGGCGAAGGCTCCAAAGGGTACGATTTTGACGATTGTCACATCGAGTTTATCCCCAATTTCGTATACTTTAGTGAGTTGTCGGATGCGTTTAGCAGCTAGTTCAGCTGAGCCTTTGCGGCCGCTGACAAAGATTGTTCCGTCATCTTCAATGGTAATTTCTTCGACCCCAGTTTCGTCTTTAAGGGCATTAATGGTTTTTCCACCACCACCAATAACCAGTCCGATTTGCTCCGGAAGTATTTGCAGCACGAGGATCTGTGGCGCTCGATCAGACACTGCTGCTCGAGGCGCGGCGATAGTTTGAGTCATGGTGTTGAGTATGTGCAGCCGGGCCAATCGCGCTTTCTCTAGTGCTTCAGTTAAAATTGACAGTGCTACCCCATCGACCTTCACGTCCATCTGGATAGCAGTAACTCCTTTTGTAGTACCAGCGACTTTGAAATCCATATCTCCAAACTCATCTTCCGGTCCTTGGATGTCGGTTAGTAGTACGTACTTATCTTTGCTCATCATGACGCCCGAAGCAATTCCGGCTACCGGTCGCTTTATAGGAACTCCACCATCCATCAAGGCTAAGGTAGAGGCGCAGACAGAACCCATTGAACTTGAGCCATTACTCGCCAGAGTTTCAGACACCAGTCGAATAGTGTAGGGAAATTCTGATTGAGAAGGAATGACTGGAATAAGAGCTTTTTCAGCTAGAGCACCGTGGCCAATCATTCGTCGATTGAAGCCACCAACTCGTCCAGTTTCTCCAACTGAAAACGGTGGAAAGTTGTAGTGATGTAAAAAACGTTTTTTATACTCTTGCTCTTCTATCGAGTCGATGAGTTGTGCTGACTCGGGCCCTCCTAGAGTAAGAGCAGAGAAAATATGTGTTCCACCACGATAGAAAATACCCGAACCATGCAAAACAGGAGACACTCCTCCCGCCTGAGCGAAGAGCTCACGTACTTCATCCAGCCCTCGACCGTCTGCCCGCTTGCCTTCTTCGAGTGCTCCGCGATGCAGTTCTTTATCAATCTGATTTTCAAAGTAGTGGCTAGCAGTTTCTGTTGGCAGCTTCGATTCAGTAACGGCCGAGAGAAACTCTTTCTTTAGTACAGAGATGTGGGCTTTGCCAGGGGTGTGTGAAAAAAGTGTTTGTGATAGTTTTTTTTGGAAAGAGTTAGTAAATAATAATGCAAGGGCGGTTGGCACTAGTTGATTTTCTTCAATCATTTTTACTTTCCCGATGGCCGCCACGATTTCTTTTTGCCAATCCTCAAGCTGTTGGTGAATGGGTGCCGCTGTTTCAAGAGCCGACACGATGGTGGATTCGTTTATTTCGTAGGCAGCAGATTCGATCATGTTGAGAGTCCCGTCTTTTCCACAGGCGAGTAATTCAAAATCTAGCAGACCCACTTCTCTTTGCGAATAGGTCGGATTGGCGATCACTTCTTGATTTTCAGCAGTGCGCCCAATCCGTACGGCACCAATTGGGCCGCGCCAGGAAATATCTGATACTGATAGAGCGAGTGAAGTTCCGACGATTCCTAGCACATCAGGGTCCTCTTCACCCACTGCTAAAACGTTCACCACCACTTGCACGTCTTTGCGAATAGATTGATTGAACAAAGGTCTAATAGTTCTGTCAATAATTCGAGCGGACAAAATTGCAGCTTCACTTGGTCTTCCCTCTCTGCGCATGAATCGGCTGCCAAGAATTTTTCCGGCGGCATAAAACTTTTCCTCAAATTCGACAGATAAAGGAAAATAATTCTGCCCAGGATTTTCTCGGTCACTCATTACCACGGTGACGAGGATAGTAGTTTCGCCACATTTCAAAATCACCGAACCATTTGCTTGAGCAGTTAGGTCGGAGAATTCTGCAGTGAGAATTTTACCAGCAATGCTGGTGGTGAAGATTTGTGTTTTCATGGGTGTAAGTCGAGTGTGTTGAAATAGTTCGTCACGTTGATTTGAGTAATAGGTTGAGAATAGCAAAACCCGCGATAATCACAAAGTGATTATCGCGGGTATGTCTGTTTGCGCTTAAAGCAAATCAGTGTCTGTCCCTACTGTGCTGATTGAGTTGTTTGCAGTTGAATCAGTGTTCTTTTTATTTCCAGGAGTCTTTTTCCGGAGAGTTTGCTTTCGTCCGCCTTTTCGTGAGGGACGATACCCAATAAGAAATCTCTTTGGATCTTCGTCTAGGTCGATAAAGTCATCGAGCACAGCCCGCAGACCAGAGGAAGATGAACGACCAAAGGTGATGGCTTCCACTTGGCACCCGAGACTTTTGACGTACTCTACACAAGGAATAAAATCACCGTCTCCAGTAGCAAGTATCACCGCGTCTACTTTGTGAGCGGCTTTGATAGCATCCACTGCCATCCCTACATCCCAGTCGGCTTTCTTTGCTCCCCCATAGAATATCTGCAGGTCTTTGGTTTTTATTTCGATGCCAACCTTCTCCATAGCTTCAAAGAAGGCAGACTCTTCTCCGCTCTCGGTGTTTACTACGTATGAAACAGCTCGAATAAGTTTGCGGCCTTGTACGGCTGCGTCGACTACAGCCGCGAAGTTTACTTTGGCTTTGTATAAATTTTTTGCACTGTGATACAGATTCTGTGTATCAATGATTACCGCGACTCGTTGGTCGGGATGTCGGATTACTCCCATAGGTTTTGTATGTAAATTAAGTGTGTGAGAAACTGTGTTTCTCAATTATGTAAAACGCTTCCGCACCCTCTATCATATAGCTATTCTTACGAACAAACAATCGCTCCCCAGAGGAAGCGATTGTTTGTGAAACAGGTAAGCTTATCGCTTGAGACCCAGTTTCTTGATAAGCGCCTCGTAGGCTGCCTCATCTTTTCGAGCCAAGTACTTCAGGTGCTTGCGGCGGTCTGCCACCATCTGAAGGAGACCACGACGGGAGTGAAAGTCTTTCTTGTTCTTCCGAAGATGCTGAGAAAGTTCTTCAATCGATCGAGTAAGCAACGCTACTTGAGCTTCTGGCGAACCAGTGTCACCTTCGTGACGTTGTGTCTTTTTGACCTCGTTTTCTTTTATTCGCTTAGATAGCATGGTTTGTATATTAGTTACGCAAGAGGTCGTGTAGATGTCCGCTGTCTGTAATAGTGCGGCACCACCGTAGTGCGGTCGATAACCTGCGAAGGTTCCCACTATAGTAGCATACTTCCCCGGAAAATCAAGGTTCCCGGTTCCCGTGTAACGATGGTTCTTAGTTGCTATACTAGTTCCATATGACCCTCGCGGAACTGAAAACCCAATTTTTAGAATACCTGGAAATCGAACGGGGGAGAAGTGTTAAGACGGTTGAAAACTATGACCGCTACCTGGTTCGCTTTTTAGAATTCACAAAAGCCATAAAACCCAGTGACCTGACCGAGGAACATGTCCGAACCTTTCGTCTTCATCTCAATCGGCAGCCTGGAACAAAAGTTGGAGGCCGGATGGAACCCATGAAACGCCGCACCCAAAATTATTATTTGATTGCTGTTCGCGCTTACTTAAAATTTTTACGCAAGCGTGATATCGAATCGCTGAACCCCGAACGTATCGAGTTGGCAAAAGTTCCCGAACGTTCGCTTGATTTAATTTCTGCCAATGAACTAAAGCGGCTGATGAATGCTCCAGACCAAAAGACGCTCGAAGGGAAACGCGACAAAGCGATATTAGAATTATTCTTCTCTACCGGTCTGCGTATTTCTGAGCTGACTGCGCTTTCGATTGATGATGTCGACCTGACGCGCGATGAGTTCTCGGTGCGTGGAAAAGGCGATAAAGTTAGAGTGGTATTTTTATCCGACACGGCAAAAAAGTGCATCCAAGAATATCTGCACAAGCGAAAAGATTTGGACGATGCGTTGTTTATTCGCTACGGACGAAAAGCCAACGATGGCGGTGAGCTCCGGCTCTCTCCTCGTGCCGTGCAACGACTCTTGAAAAAATATGCCGTGGAGGCCGGCATCACTCGCAAAGTTACCCCGCACGTTATTCGACACAGCTTCGCTACTGACCTATTACAAAACGGAGCAGACCTTCGTTCAGTCCAAGCGCTCCTTGGTCACGCCAACATTGCTACCACTCAGGTGTATACGCACGTCACTGATAGGCATTTGCGAGACATTCATAAAAAATTCCATGGCAAATAGCTGGCAGGGGTGTCGTGCAATCAGCTTGATTAGTAAATTATTTCGTACTCCCTTTTTTCAAAGCTCTAACCTCACTTAGCAAAATGCCCACCAGTAGGTGGGCATTTTGTGCTGGTGTACTAACTAGGTGTTTCTGCTGAGATACACTGAGAGCGCTTTGGCGTTGCTGGAAGCTACAATGATTCCTTTGTCTGATACATAGAAAAAAGCTTTATCAATTGCAAACCGCTGTAAACGAATATCGGCACTATTTGTGATGTTAGTTTGGGTAAAGATTTTCCCCGTCACCGTGATGCCAGAGAAGTTCCCTTCTATGTCTTGGGAGAAAGAGACGGGCTGGTCGTGGGCACTGCTCCAGAAGTTATCATTCGTGTAGGTTTCCGGTATCTCAGCCGCTTGAGCACTGAGACTTGAGAAAAACAAAATCACTCCGGCGGTAATTATGGTAATGATTGTATTAAGTATGTTGACAACAATTTTATTCATGGCAAACAGCTAATCACATAAATAAAGATTTGTCAACTTTCAGTCTGAGTATAAACGTACTTTCTTTGTGCCAAACGTACGAAAAACTCACCATCAAACATTCAATAAGATGGTGGGTTGGTTTTATAGCGGAGGGAAGCTTATGCGCTTCTTTGAGGTTGGGATACGATTGCTGCTGTCTTCACATCGTACGAGTAAATTTCCAGGGTCAGCGCACGATGGCAATCTCAACCAAGGTGCAAATTGCGATACGCATTGACTATAGGAGAAAGATACCGAAGAATGCAGTCAGACCAGTTAATGCATCAGTGAATGCTCATTTAACTCAGCCCAGGTTTGCTCCCATTGTCGGGTGGTCTGGTTGAGGGACAACAGATATAAGAGATGAACATTTACCGTAAACTGCACTACGTTTAATCGTTCTTCTAAGTCGGCTGTTTGTTGTAAGTTTGAGTCGATACGGCTGACCAAAGAAATATTCCGCTGAGTCAGAGTATTAAAGAGACTCAGTTTTCCACGGATGGATGAAACTAAGGTTTCACGTCATTGGCTTCTCGAGTAAAAGTGGCAATCTCACCAAATTCAGTTTCAGCGATGGACAGAGAGCTCTCCACACTGGCGAGCTGATGTTGCAGGATGCTAGTTTGACTTTGAATTTGTTCGCGGGGGCGAGTGACAGATTCGGTGCTTCTGTTTAACTCAACTTCATCATATGTGCCAAGGATGTCCAGCACACCACTGTCCCGGGGTCGCACTATATAGAATTCGGCGTGACAGTGTTTGTCGAACGGGCCAGAGATTTAAAATCAATATTGTCGTCAGCTTCGGGTGTTTCCAAGGTACCGTAGAAAGGTTCAAAATCCCGAGTGCGGGCACTCACGGTGTATAAAGAGATTTCGGAATCTTCTAGATTGATCGTGTATTTGTTGGGAGCTTGTGGGCTAGAGAGTGGCATCGGGTGGGCGTTGTTGCCCACAACATTTTGTAACTCGCGCTTTTAGAAACTCATTTCCGTACTTGGAACAAACCCAGTGCAGTCGGAGAATAATCCAGTGGAAGAGCCCAGGAGGTTGTTGCCAGCAAATAGCACAACGAGTCCTTCAATCATGGGTGCCAGTAGAATACCGATATGATGAACATAGCGATTATGTAAAAAGGTGAGCATGATAAAAATGATTTATAAGTAAGTCTATTGTGTGTAGCTGAGCCCATATGTCCATAGGGGTGAATGCTCGGATAATAAAAGTGCGTCGGCTGAGCCGACGCACTTTTATGATAACGTTCCTTTGCTGCTCTTACTGTGAGTAAAGCTGGAGCACTGCTTTTGTTCCGGCGATATTCCGAGTCCACTCGATACTGTCTCTAGTCTCCAGTTCTACTGTCACGGCCGGGATACCAATACTGGCCAGCCACCCTTCGGCATCTCCCGTAATTGGATAGGCGTCAAACACTGGTACGGCTCCGTAGTTTGCAGCGGTCGCGTAGGTGTCCATCAGAGCGAGAGTTTGTGGAAGTACTCCGTTTTCACACTCTGAAGCGTAGACATTATTGGCCCGACTGTGCCAAAAGAGAACGGCTTCCGGTGACGTGTCTAGTACGTATTGTCGCAAGGCTTGGGCTTCTGGCTCGGAGAAAGCAGCTGTTCCCGCACTCACAGTCTGCCCCCGCCAGCTGCTTTCTGGTGCCCACTTGCACCCAAAGTTTCGGTTAAGGTCGACATCGTTGGCGTTAAATCTCCCGATACCAGCGGTGTGAATGTCACGAGCCGGAATATCAGCAGCATTAAACTCTCCCTCCAATCCGGTAGCTGTAAATAGGCCGTCGGGGTTTAAATTGGGAATAATGTGGACGGTGATATTGGCTGGAATCAATTCAGGGCTCACTTGGAACTCATCAATCACATTGTAGGCTAAGAGAATACTGTTCCACTCGTACCCACCGTGAACGCCTCCAACAAACAGAATGTCTGTTTCACCAGTTCCAAAGGTGTACGACTCAATGGTTCGGCCTTCGACTGACGTGCCAATCTGGGATTGTGAAGAAGTCGCTACTTCATCCTGCTCAATGATGACTGGTTCAGGAATAGGAGGAAGCTCTGGGGTTGGTTCGTGTCTGGTTATGACCCAGCCCACCACTACACCCAAAAGCACTATCCAAAAAAGGAATAGTGCTTTTTGCTTGTTCGTAAGATTCGTCATTAGTTTGAGTACTGGGTTAGGACTGCTTCGATACCAGCTTTGTTCTTTGTCCACTCAGCATTATTTCGACTAGTGAGAAGAACACTAATGGCTGGGATATCTTGTTTCGCCATCCAGTTGACCATGTCACCAGTAATTGCGTAGGCGTTAAATTCAGCTTCTACTCCGTAACCAGCAGCATTTGCAAAGGTAGCTGCCAGAGAAACAGATTCAGAACTTGGAGTTCCTGCGCACGCTGAAGGATAGACCTTCCCTTCTGAAGCAAACCAGACAACGGCGGCTTTTGGATTATACGTGTTTACGTATGTTTGCAGAGCCCGGGCTTCTGGTTCTGAAAACGGTCGACTTCCGCCACTGACTTCCTGGTCTCGCCAGACCCCGGTCGCTGACCATTCACAATCAAAGTTTCGATTAAGGTCGACGTTATTATTATTGAATCGTCCATCCGTCCCCGTCTTAGCCGCACCGTCTGGATTTAAGCTTGGGATGATAGTCACTGAAACTTCGCTGGGAACAACCGACGGGTTTTCCGCTAAGTACGTGACCAATTGTTCTGCTACGTCTCCCGTGCTGGGAGCATCGCTCCCGTGCGTGCCCCCGACAAATAGAATTTCATTTGCTCCAGTACCAAAGTGGTACGCAATGATATCTGCACCACTGACAGAAGTACCGACAACACTCTCGGGACCTCTTTGTGCGGCAATAACTTCATTTAATGGTTCAGCTCCATCACCGATGCCTCCGTCAGGTTCTACTGGTAAAACTTCTGGGTTTTCTTCTACAATTACTACCGTGTCGGATGTTTGGTTCATTAGAAAATAAATCCCGCCACCGATGAGTAAAAGTGCAACAACTGCTAAAATAATATTTTTCATATACACTTATTATAGAAGAGATTTGATGTGAATACTAATTTCTGAGCAGATTCCGTTTCTCACATCCTAAACACTCTTCATCAGAGGGCTCGATTACTACACGGCAACAGTGATTAAGCGGGTGGTTCGTGCTGGCGATTTTTCCACAGAGAGATGCCAATCGCTACGGCCGGTGCCGCCAGGAGTAGTCCTAAAAAGCCCCAGACCGTTCCCAGCAGTAACTGAGAAAAAAGTAACAGAGCGGGCGGACTATCAACCAACCGTTGTTCAATCTTCGGAGTAATAAGATTACTTTCGAGTATCTGGATAGCCACGTACAAGATACTTACCGCCACAACCGAAAAAATTCCCATTGTCAGTGAGACCAGTAAAGCCGGGACAAACGAAAGAATCGGGCCCAAATTGGGAATAAATGAAAGCAGTCCAGCGGTAATGGCGAGTGAAAATGCTAAAGGCACACCTAATGCCAGCAGTCCGATGTACGTAAGGACAGCGATTACGGCCATCGAGACCAGGCGAGAAAGCAGCCACTTCTTGGTACTCGTGTAGGCAATTGCAATATTCCCTGCAACTGCTGCTTGGTACTTTTTCGGTGCCAGGGCGATGAGACCCCGCTTGTAATACGCTGGCTGAGCAGCTAAAAACATACTTACTACCAAGAGTATTAAGATGTTAAAAATAGCCGAAGTCGTCTGGGTAAAGACATTTTGAATCCCGTCGAAAATAGATTCGCTGTTGGCTTTCACACTTTCGAGCAAGTTTGGTAACGAAAATGATGCACCGGGTTGCTCTGAGCCAGGTATGAAAGCAGTTATTTTATTCACCTCCACCGAAATACTCGAGAATAATTGCTCAGAGTTCGCGACTTCTTGTACCAGTGCCGGGAGAAAATAACTCAAAAAGACCATCAGACTAAGGATGAGCGTACTAATGGCCAGGAGCAAAGAAAGTCCGTACGGCAAGGGTGTTCGATGACTAATCGCTTGCGCAAAAGCGGTGAACCCAACAGCCAGTATTAAGGCAAATAAAAACAGCAAGACGATTTTGCCCCCAGAGACCAGTAGGTACCCAGTGAGTCCCGTCAGGCCAAGAGCGAATAAAGCGAACCACACCCGGTTTTTGTATTGAAGGAAAGAGAGTTGCATATCAAGCTACTTTACACAATTTAGCCCAGAATTCAATCTAAAGCTAAACGTTCAACTCGGCTTCGGTAAAATCAGCCAACTCGAGCTTGATAGAGTCTCCTTTCTGAACGGTGCCCGAAATAATCTTCTGGGCAATTTTTTCTTCTATCACGTCTTGCAGCACCCGTTGCATTGGTCGGGCTCCAAATTCTGGGTTGTAGCCTTTTTCTACGAGCACGGTTAGTAAGTCCTCTTTTACATTGAGTTGGTAGCCCCGCTCCTTTACTCGTTGATAGAGCGCGCCGATCATCAGGCTGGCCACTTCAGTCTGCTCCCCAACCGATAATGGTTCAAAAATAATCGTACTATCAAACCGGTTGATGAGCTCCGGGCGGTAGATTCCCGCTTTGATGATGCTGTCGATGATTTCTGCTGACAGGGTTGCCAGCTCTTTTCGTTGACTGACAGTATTTAAGATGAGCTGACTCCCGGCGTTTGAGGTAGCGATAATAATCGTGTTGCGGGCGTTTACTTTAGCTCCGCGACTATCAGTAAAGACTCCCTCATCGAGTACTTGTAAGAAAATGTCGTGCACCGATTGGTCAGCCTTCTCAAACTCATCGAGCAAGATGACCGAGTACGGGTGTTCGCGCAAAATAGTCGGTAGTATTCCCGCGGACGCTCCGTCGCCAATGAGTTTTGATACGGCGTCTCCCCCACTAAACTCGGACATGTCAATCCGTTCCAACTTATCTTCCCCTCCAAAGAAGACTGTCGCCAATGCTTTGGCGGTTTCGGTTTTTCCGACTCCGGTTGGCCCCAAGAATAAGAATGAGCCGAGTGGCTTATCGGGAGCTTGGATGCCAGCTCGAGCACGTCGCATAGTTCTGGCGATGGCGCTTAGGGCAACTTCTTGTCCTACCACGTGTTGGTGGAGTTTGTCCTTCAGGTGCAAAAGTGTCTCTCGTTCATTGTCAGAAATAGGACCAGCCGGCACACCAGTTTTTTCACTCACTACTTTGTACACAAAGTCCTGGGTGATGATGGTGGATCCTTGTTGTTTTGCAGCACTTGCCACATCAATTAACAGTGCGATTGCTTTGTCGGGGAGGACTCCCTCAACCACGTATCTATCAGCGGCGGTGGTCAGTGCCTGCAAGGCGGAATACGTGAAAAATGATTCATACGTTACTTCATATTGTAGGGCTACTGCTTGCAGTACTCGAGTAGTAGCGCTGAGGTCAGGTGCATCGATTAGGACTTCTGTAAAACGCCTGACAAAGCCGCCTTTTGTTTCAAGGTAGGTGTGGTAAGAGCCTGGGGTGTCGGTGGCGATAATATGTACGTTAGGGGCTGCTAGGTATTGATCAATCAACTCCGGAATGAAAATACCCATATTTTCAGCCTCGCGCATAAAGACACTGAGGTTTTCAATCACGATAACGATATTTCCCGCAAGCACTGCTTCCTCGAACATTCCCAGGATTGTAAGCTCAAGTGATTGCCTGTCCTGGTGGGTAGCAAAAAGGCGGTTGGTGTCTAGCACGATCATCTGCTGGCCCCTGATGGATGCTAGTGATTTGCCCGTCTGCATTCTGCTTTGGACAGCCATCACGAGGTCAACCTTCCCTACTCCTGCCTCCCCAATGAGTAACACATTTGCTTCTTTAACACGGGCCAAAGAAGATTCAATTTCGGCAATCTTCTCTAGGGCATAGGGTGTGTTTGCACTCAGTGTAGAGAAGACAGCACTGCTGCGGATGTCACGCGCGAATTTCTGGAGCAGGTAGGCATATCCATATGACCACTCTCGACCAATACCTTTAGTGCGTGATAGATTGTCCTGGCTCCACCAGCGGGCTGCCCGTTTTTCTTGGTGAACAGAGCCAACCACCCAGCGTAAAGCTCCTAAAAATGTTTCTTGGGTTACACCTGAGTGTGCGAGCATATTAGCAAAAGCGGTGTCGTGCTTGAAGATGTGTTTTCCTAGGCCGATGAGGCTAAAGATTTCATCTTCTGGGAGAATTATCGTGTCAGCCGTGAGTTGTTGTCGAGCATTGGTTAAGTACTCAGTGATAGCCGTTTGATTTGTGCCGGCTCTGAATAATACTAATGATCCAAGTTCAGAGTTACAGAAGGCTTCTGCCATATCCTCTTGGTTGTGCCATATGACTTCTGCTACGTCGTAGGTAGTACCGGTTTTATTTTTTTCAGATAGACCTAATAAAGAATTGAGTTTTCTGAAATAGAAACTGTTACTGTAGGCAAAAGCGAGTATCTGCTCGAGCCACAAAGCAAGTGAAACGAAGCCAACGCCAAGGAGTTGCTGGGAGTACTGCCCGGACAAAAAGTAGGTGCTAGCTAGATATCCAGCCCCGGCACACGCAAATACCAGGAACAAAAATATTCGTACACCATGTAGGGTTTTTCGACTCGCCAGCGCATCGAGCTGGATAGCCGGTCTGTATTGTTGGATGTCATCTCGAAGCGTATTCATATATGTATCGTTAGGTGAAGAGCAATGTTATCCCAAGCCCCAGCAAAGCAATCAGGACAAACGGGGCCAGTATCCAAAATACGTAGACAAATAATCCTCCAATAATGGTCGTCAGAACACTGGTCACTCCTAAGAAAATGATTGTTGTACGAATCACTGTTCCCACGAGTCTTGATACGATATTTACAATGATGTACCCAGCTAGATCTTCTAGGTTCCATTTTTCTCCTCGGCTCTGGATGGTGCGCTTCCAGGGTGAAAACCATGAAGCAGCGAGTTGCCGTAAAGAAAAAAAGTGTCCTACAAACCAGATAAGATTTTTCCAGGTAGAGAATATTTCACCCAGGGCACGTGAGTAGTGCCATAAGAAGTAATGGTGCACAATTGAGAGAAAGAGCATAGTGTTTGTAGTATATCAAGAAAACCGACCCATAAAATACAGACTGCACATTTTAGTTCAGCGGCCGTATTGTGAGTAGTCGGGAATTTTCGAGTGGACAACAAAAGAGTCCAGAGACGAATGCCTCTGGACTCTTTTGTTCAAGGTGCGTAGATTACGCAGCCTCCTCTCCTGTTTCTGGAGCAGCTTCCGCAACTGGCGCAGCGTCTTCCGACTTTTGCACATTTGCAGCAGCTGGACCCTTGGGACCATCTTCCATTTCAAATGTCACCATGTCTCCTTCGTTGAGACTATCGAAATCGATGTCAACCAGGGCTGAAGCGTGGAAGAACACATCCTTCTCACCATCAACTGGTTTGATAAATCCGTACCCTTCGTCTCGCTTTCGTACGATTGAACCTTTCATATTTTTTTCTTTGCTACTGATAACTACAAAACATCACTTCACTATACCTTCACGGCGATCAGAGAGTTCGTTTGTATTACCAATATTAAAGCATATTCACTCACAAAAACAAGCCAGCATTTTACACAGGAAAAGTGCCCAGTCATGGATAGATAGATCTGGGCACTACGACCTGATACTGGATTACGTCATCAACTCTTTTGCTTTTGCACCCAAGTGCCATACCGGTGAGCCATCTGTTCAAAGCTCCCTGTATTGTCTGCTATTTTTTTTGTTCCATGCATCAAAGCGATACTCGCTTTCAAGTCTACGGGCTTCTGAGATATTTTCTTGGCTTCTACTGTCTGGATTCTCTGGTGGGCTCGTTTGATTATCTTTTCAGCAGACAGGTTTATCTCTGTCACCAGAGCAGTGCTAGAAAGTTTTTTGCCAGTAGCTGCTTTGACTGCCTGGGAAAAGCTTTTGCTACTGCCCCACTGCCAGGTCTGGGACATCTCCTTTCCAACGTGCTTATTGTCTACAATATAACCGTACTGCTTGTAAAAGTATGCGCGCCATTGCGCTAACGCCACTTTGGCTAGGCCATACCCGTGATACGCGCACGCACTATCCCAAGCGTAAAGATGAGGAATTTGCAGGGCCCAGAGAGAATCACCGTCCTGGTCAAAGAATCGTCGGTGGTTTTTACGAGCCAGAGCAACGATGTGTTCTTTGGTGGGGTTCTTGAGCTCGTATACTTCCCTTTCAAATTGACACACAAAGATAATCCCGAGTATTTCCATTGGCTTGAGCAGATTCAATGCTCGCTCTTTGCGGGCAAAGAGCTCAAACGGATAGCTTTCTCCAGCGGCGTTTTTAGCATAACGGATTTTCCACTCTGGGCTGGAGAAAAGCGTGTCGATAAACATGCTGTGTGTTTCAGCCCAAGCGGCGGTCATTGGCGCGTACTCATGGTTTAAGCACACCTCTTTCTGGGTGGTGTTGAGTAAGTGAGCGGCGTGTCCGCCCTCATGAAAGAGCGTGTTATACCCCGTGATTCCTGAGCCGACTTGGTCAGGCACCACGTTGCAGGTGAAGTTGGATGAACCCGGAATACGTTTTCCCTTTTCGTATCGGACCAAATCAGGCCAGTGGCAAAAGCCGTTACTGTATTTGCCGGCTCTGTCCAAGAGGTCAAGCTTGAGCGTTCCCCCTTTAAAATCTATCCCGAGCGCTGAGAAAGATTTACCCCATCGCAAAATTGCCTGGCTAAATGGGAAGTATGCATCCTCTTCCTTAGTAAAATCCCCGGTCATTTTGTACGCAAAGTTCCAAGGTTTACGCAGCCCGGGCTTCGTCTGTTCTAGCTGCCGGATTTTCTCAAAGTGACCAGTGGTTTTTTCGGCAATGGAGTCAAAGATAGCAAACAGTTCGTCTTTGGACATTTTGTCCTCATGGCGCAGCTTGTAGTCATAAAAATCTTCGTAGCCCAAGAGCCCAGCAAACTGGTTGCGCAGTCGTACCAGCTCCACGTACTCAGTCAGGTTGTCTACGGCCAATTTTTCCATCGCTGCATAACAGGCTTGACGTACCGACTCATCATCATTAGTCCGCATCATGGTTCGCATTTTCAAGGCGGAAGCTTTTACAAATGTTTTTGTTTTTGGATCTACGTAGCCCTCCACTCGGGTAGTCTGATTCCTTTGAATGCGAGATTCTAGCACATCAATTTCCCCTTTCAAGGTTTTTGCTGCTTCTGGCATTTGGTATTGGTCAAAAAAATCAATCCAGATTTGCAGGCGTCGTTGCAAGGCTGGATTACCAGTGCCTGCTTTCAGTGTTTCAGCAGTGAGTTTGAGTTCTTCATTACTACGAAACGCATCTAATTTTGCTTGAGCAGCGTCTTTTTTGCTATTTACAGCGGCATTCCCCATGTACGCATTCCAGAAAAATGTCTCGTATGTCTTGTGCAGGCTAGCATGGGTGGTATTTACTGCTTGGAGATATTTCAGGGGACTAGTCATGGTTGATGGTGAATTAAAGGATGAATATCAGTATGGTCATTGGGTTACGGGGTGTTTTGGTTATGAAACGAGAAAAGCCACGTACACCAACATGGGGGCGACCCAGGTAACTATGTCAAAAATACCTTTGCGAGTGGTTTGACCGTATCGTTTAGGATGTAGGATAAACTCTTGCAAACAGAGTGCAAAAACAGCCGCTCCTAGTAATACATATAAAGCTGTCTCACTACCAAAGACACGTTGAGCGATGTAAGTAATAGCTACCATGCTGACGATAGACCCTACTATGTGCCACGCGCCCCGATAAAAGATGATGCTGTAACGCAGCTTTCCCGGACCAAGTATCGCAAAGCCCTCTTCCAGCGCGTTGGCATAGGCTTGTTTTCCGCGCACCCACTTCCCTTTAATCTGGCGCCTAAAAGGATAGAGTTTGTCTGGAATCGTTTCTAACCAGTGGTGGAGGGAGATAAGGATTTTTTTCATATGAATTCACCTATAGTACAACAAATGTAGCTGATTGGTCCATCGGTCTACCAGCTCATTGGGTGAGAAAAGTCGTGGTTCACGAGGATTTCAGATAAATACACGGTCTATACGTATGTTATGAGCACATGATGCCTATACATCACTCGAAATTTTGAGTGATTGCGGTACACTAAGCACATGAAAATATATTCGTGGAATATGAACGGTATTCGGGCGGTGGAGCGCAAAGAGCTCCTTTTCCCGTTTATCGACCAGCATCAACCAGATATCTTGTGTATTCAAGAGACCAAAGCTCAACCAGAACAATTCGAGACAGAAATCCCCGGCTATGAACAGTTCTGGCACTCAGCGGAGAAAAAAGGCTACTCGGGCACAGCCATATTTACCAAAGTTGAGCCAGAAGCCGTTGTAAACGGTATTCCGGAAGATATTCAACAGAAGTATCAGCTTGAAGATGCATATGGCGATACTACCAAGGAAGGTCGGGTTATGACGGCTGAGTTTGCCGGATTTTATGTCAGCACGGTATACACACCAAACGCGAAGGATGATTTGTCTCGGATACCGATGCGCCAACAATGGGACCCGGCGTATCTGGAGTACATGAAGAGATTGCAGGCAGACAAACCAGTTATCTTTTGTGGAGACTTCAACGTGGCTCATCAAGAAATCGACTTAGCCCGACCAAAACCAAACAAAGGCAAGAAAGGTTTTACGTCAGAAGAGCGATCCGGCTTTGAGGCGATGATTGCCGAAGGATTTGTCGACACCTTGCGTATCTTTCACCCGGACACCCCAGAGCTGTACACGTGGTGGTCTCACTTTGGCGGAGCGCGTGACCGAAATGTTGGCTGGCGAATCGACTACGTGATGGCGACAGCAGCGCTGGAACCTCTTATCAAAAGTGCGCGCATTCATCCCGACATACTCGGTTCTGATCACTGCCCCGTTTCCATCGAGATTAGTATCGACTAAAAAAGTACCTACATCAAACCCATGAAAACAAGGCTCCTTGAGACTTGTTTTTCTTTTTTCAGAACAACACGAAAGACAATATTGTCAAATATAATTTGTAAAAGACACTTATCCCCAGTTATGCACATCCTGTCCTTTACGCTGTCCTTTAGAAGATGTATATTGTCAGTAGGCCCAGAAAGGGCGAGCAGGAACTTCCAGAGTTTTGTTTAGAAAGATTCCAAACAAAACCCTGGAAGTACCCCTTAAAGAGATCTTCCAAAAATCAATTGAGTATTACCTCCCTTAGAGAAATCTAAGAATACTCCACACAGATGTATCTTCCACAGATACATCTAGTACATAACAAACCACCCACCTTAAAGTCAGATGAAACTAAAAAACAGAATCATCAACATAAGACTTCAGTACAACAAAAGAGCTTCGGAAAATAGGTTAGTCCTAATAGAGACGCCAACCGGGGCCATTGAGCCCCACAGAAGCTACAAAGGCCTGGGAAGTTGAAAGATAAGCAAACACTTGTCTAACAACTTCCCAGGCCTTTTCTTATTTGAGCATAGGCCCAAAGGGCCTATGCGCGCCATTGTTTAAAGAAGCGTCAGCGACTATTAAACAGCAGTACCCTTGGGGTAAAAATACTTGTGTAATCTGCCTCTCCAAGCAGATTCCAGAAGTAACCAGTACTGTCTTACCACCAAATCTACCGAAGCGAAAATACTTGTGTAATCAAGCCTTCCTAGCTTGATTCCAAAAACACCCAACATACATTCACCAAACAAACCCATCTTCTCACAAGCCCCATCCCCCAACAAAAGTGAACCCACCACAATACAAAAAAGCGACCAATCAGGCCGCTTCCGTTACCTGTCTCTAAAGGACACGGTGCTCGCGAGCGATGTCTTTGAGAGCAGCAGCTTCTTCTTGAGCCTGTTTGGCCTTACCCGCTTCCGCTAACACTTTCAGCTCCGGCTCTGGAAGCTGTAACAGCTCTAACGCCCGCTTCTGCATATATTCTTCCGTGTTCAAGGTAGCATTGTCCAAAGCTTCTTCTAGGAGAGCATGTAGAACGTATCCCAGCTTTCTCCCCGGCTTCTCCCCAGTGATATCCATAATCTTATCCCCATTAATTTTGAGCATTTTTACTGAGATGGGGTCTCGCAGGGCCTCATCCACCATCGCCTTGTACTTACGGAAACGAAAGGGCTGCTCTTTTGGTCGCCCGGTCCCAATTCGGTCACAGACTCGCAAGTTAAGGAGGTTTTCTATATTATCTTCTCCGATTCGAGCAACAGTCCGTCGCACCGCTGACAAGGTAATCTCATCGGGATCAGAGAAAAACATGTGCCATCGGACCAGTGCCACCACGTTTTCAATTAATTCCTTGGGTAGCTTGAGTCGCTCCAGGATGTCTTTGGTCATTCTCGCCCCCACAACCTCATGACCAAAGAAGCTGTATTTTTTATTCTTTCCACCCACCCTTCTAGTCTTTGGTTTGCCAATATCGTGGAACAGAGCTGCTAAGCGCATTTCTACAGAAAAATCTTTGTCTGCGGCTGCTTGTAGCGTGCGGAGCAAGTGCTCATATACGTCATACGCATGAATTCCGCCTTGTTCACAACCAATAGAGGGCAGGAGTTCGGGAATAAAATGCTCGAGTAATCCTAGCTTCTGCATAAACATGATGCCTTGCATCGGAGTCGGAGAAGCGATGATTCGCAAGAACTCACTGGCTACCCTCTCGACCGATATACGCTTAATTTCCTTGCTGTGTCGGGAGATTGACTGCATTGTCTCTCCGTCAATCATAAAGTCTAGCTCGGCTGCCAACCGCACCGCGCGCATCATTCGCAAGGCATCTTCAGTAAGACGTTCATCTGGGTTCCCGACTGTCTGCAGTCGTTTGGCCTGCAGGTCGGCAATACCACCAAAGGCATCTACTAGTTCCTGCGTCGTCACTCGGTAGGCCAGCGCATTTACGGTAAAATCCCGTCTTTGGAGGTCTTCACGAAGAGAGACTCCAAACGTCACTTCGTCCGGTCGCCTGGCATCCGTGTAAGTTCCCTCGGTTCGGTACGGCGTTACTTCAATGATTTTCAGCGTGTCGTCTTTGCTGTCCGTTTTGATACCGACCGTACCAAAGTCGTTATTAAAGTAGTGTTCCGGAAAAAGCTTTTGGATGTCCGTTGGGTGGGCATCGGTAGTCAAGTCCCAATCCTTGGGGGTTTTTCCGAGAAATAAATCACGGGTACAGCCACCAACGAGATATGCTTCAAAGCCGCTATTTTCAAGGGTTTGGGCGACAGAATGGACTTCTTGGGGGATGTCAGTTGAGGTGATTTTCATATAATGTGAACAGTACCGGTATTTTAACAGAAAACCATTGCTTTTTCTTACTTTCCGACGTATTATGTCCCCAGCTTCACTGCACCTATAGTGAAATGGATATCACAACTGACTTCGGATCAGTTATTCTGGGTTCGAGTCCTGGTGGGTGCACATGAGTAGAATACAAAACAGCGCTATCAAGCGCTGTTTTGTATTCTAGTAAGCAAACCTTCTTTACATACGGCTCGTGTGCAAGATGGAGACCTGTTTTTGCCCGGTCCCAGGGAGAAAAAAGTCGAATTGGGGTCAAGAGCACTTAGTAGATTTTGCACAAAGTGCAGAAATATACTTAGTAACTCGTGACCACATTAGGTATACTAATCGCATGGAACTTTCTGAAAGATATATTCAAACGCTAGAAAAAGAAGGCTTTGCTGACGTATTTGAGTGGCAAGATCCGGCTGGTAAAGCGTATATGGAACATGCTCACGCGGGTAAGGTGACCTACATGGTTACTGACGGTGCCATCACCTTCACTCTGCAGGGGGTAGATAAGGTGGTAAAAGCCGGAGACAGATTCAATGTCCCCACGAACATACCCCACTCCATGCAGGTCGGTCCGCAGGGTTGGATTGGAATTGTCGGCGAAGAGATATCCGGTGACGCATAAATGACCCAACCATAAACCGCCGAACGAATGATTTCGTTCGGTGGTTTTTTTTGACGGTGAATAACGAGAATCGAACACTTATAGATAGTATATAATATACATCTTATATGGTTCGAAATATCGAGAAGTACGCGCAAGTAGTCAGTCTGAGAAAACGCGGTTTTACGATGCAAGAGATTGCCAAATACTGTGATATATCGAAGTCCACCGCCTCAAAATGGCTCAAAAACGAGGTATTTTCAGCTGCTGTCACGACCGTCAACAGCCAGCGGGCTGGGGCAGAGAACGCTAAACGTCTGCGTCTGATGGCAAAATCCCGTGGTACAGAGCGCAAAGCTCGGTTTAAAGACACTCAAACCAGTGCTCTAGTAGAATTCAAAAACTATCAGTCCAATCCAGCGTTTCGCAGCGGTTTGATGGCCTATATTGCCGCGGGAGACGTGACAGATGTCAACAAGGTACGTCTGAGCTCTACTTCCCTGTTCCTGCACCGAACGTTCATCACCTTCGCACAAGACTTCTTAGGCGTTGAGAAGAATAGAGTGCATATCTGGTTGTTGTTATACCAAGGTGTAAACGAAGAAAAAGCCATGAAACAGTGGTCTAGAAACGTTAAATTACCCATGGGTCAGTTCTACAAAAACCAATATGTGCAAAACACCCCCAAACAGCCATTGCACTTCGGTGCAGGAAATACTATAATCGGCAGCACTTACCACAAACAAAAACTTCTTACCTGGGTACAGCAGGCTGAGAAACAGTGGTAGTACATATGCGGCCTTGGTAAAGTGGTATTACGGGTCCTTGCCAAGGATCAGTCGGGGTTTCGATTACCCCAGGCCGCACAAAAGAAAATGACCCAGTGGGTCATTTTTTGTTTCATGGGAAACAATCCCCTACCTATCACAAATGCTGTATCGTTTCCTGGGCTGGTTTCCCATGAAACATGTAGCTGAAAGCCGTTGTTTTGTGCATGGAGGTTTTCCCCAGTTCTAAAATACTTTTGTCTCATGGCAAAAGTATCCCCAAACGTGGGGACAACCGGTGGATATGGGGATAAAAGACATTGAGCGTGCAAAACAAAGCTTTGTCCTTTAGAAAACTGCTATAATCAAGGCTACTGACAAAACACGTGAAGAAAGTAGAAATCAGTTAGATTTGTTTCACGTGGCACGTCAGACCCATTTCACATGAAACAAAGCCTAAAACAAGGGGAAAAGAACCAAGTAGGTGCCTACGGTGAACAAATTACCGTGAATTACCTGGAAAAGCAGGGTTTTACCATCTTGGATACAAATTACCTGAAAAAATGGGGTGAGATTGATGTTGTTGCACGGGAAACAAACATCATCCACTTTGTGGAGGTAAAAACTGTTTCATATGAAACACAACGCTTACTAAAAGCGGCCGTTTCTCATGGCACCTGGCGTCCCGAGGAAAATGTGAGTAATCATAAGCTGATCAAGCTCAATCGTGTGATTGAAAGCTGGTTGTTGGAAAACCAGTGCGATTTGGATTGGCAGATAGACGTAGCGGCTGTTCGTATAGTTCCACGTGAAAAATACGCCACGATTAAATACCTGCCTAATGTAATTGGAGACTAGTTTCATGTGCAACAGAGCTTGTGTGTTACACATGGAACAAACTTTATGTGCCACGTGAAACAAACATTAATCGTCAGACGTGTCCTACTAGATAATAGCTCGTTATTATGTGACAGCAGCCAAAGTATGTGAATACAGGAGTTTTGCGACATTTTCAATATCGTACCCCAGATGGCTGAATACTTTTCTTGTCCGGCAGCCATAGTCCAACAGATTTAAACTGAAGATACGTATTGTCTCTATAGTGCATTAGGTGAGAAAGCGGGGAAGAGGCAAGACTCGTGCGTAAGGGGACTCGCTTTTTTTGGAGTGAAATGGTATATTTTGCGGACTTTGACCATGCAAAATGGTCATGTGTGCAGTAGCGTAGTAGATTGTGTCTTACGAGTGTAAGCAAAAGTTTTGCGTCGTAGTAAAGACGAGTCGCGAGGGTGTAGGCAGTCGCCTTCACCCCTTCGTTCGGAAGCTAAATGTAAGCAAGCTTTCATTAAGTTCCTCACTCGGGGTGTAGCATAGTGGTAGTGTACTCGCTTTGGGAGCGAGTGGTCCGGGTTCGATTCCCGGCTCCCCGACAAAATATTAAAATGCCCCCTAGTCTCACTAGTGGGCATTTTCTTGTGCTAATATTGCCTCATCAACGCGGCTCAAGAAACGTGCTATATGTTTGGATATTCACGATTCACCAGCGAATCCGATTATTAAAAGCCCACATTATGATTACCTATTACTTCAGAACCGTGAAAGACGACGTACTCAAGCAAATTACTGATTTGCGCAACGGAGTGTGGATTCATGCTGTAAATGCCTCTGACGGGGAACTGGGGGAGCTGTGGGACAAGCTAGGACTCAGTGAGGCCTTACTCGAAGACGCTCAAGACTTTTTTGAGGTCCCACGAATGGAAAAAGTGGATGGCGTGACGTATTTCTTTACTCGGTATCCGTTTAATGAGGTGACCGAGGATATCGATACTGCGCCACTGCTGATAGTAATCGGGGAGACTTACGTGCTGACAGTGACCCAGCGGGACATCCCCCAATTTGAACCATTTCTAACTGGCGCGAAAGTGGTGCATACGACTCAAAAAACCAAGCTATTTCTCCTCCTAATGAAATCTATCATGGGATCGTTTGAACGTCAGTTAGTGAATCTGCGTCGGTCAGTACACAAGGATAGGGTAAAGCTGCGGAAGATTGGTAACCAAGAAATTGTCCGCTTTGTGAACTATGAACATAAGCTCAACGATATGGTGGCAGCTGTGTTGCCAACCAACGTTGCCCTGCAGCAAGTAATGAACGGCAATTACATTCCAGTCTTTGAAGATGACAAGGAGATGTTAGAAGACTTGCGTATCGACAACACTCAGATAGTAGAGTCAGCGCGAGCGCTTCTAAAGACTATTCAAAACGTGCGTAATTCGGCTGAGGCAATTCTCACGCATACGCTCAATAACCGCATCAAAACCCTGACAGTGATGACTATTCTCCTTACTATCCCGACTATCATTTCTTCGATGTACGGCATGAACATACCGCTCCCGTTTGCTAAAAACCCTTACGCACTGTTGTTTGTTTTAGTGCTGGTGCTCGGAGTGGTGGGGATTGCCCTGGGGTATTTTAAGAAGAACGACTGGTTATAGCCGCTCCAGCGAGCAAGTAATCTTTGCGGACACTCAAAAATTGGTTGCTCGCTTCCGCTTCATTTTGCAAGTAATTATTTAAGATATGAAAAAACCACAACAAGTATTTTATATTCATGGGGGAAGTGCGTATTCACAATACGATGCCTACCTTGAAAATCTTAAGCAGACACCAATCCGGAACCTGCCCGGCGTAGAACAGATGAGGAAGTGGCCTAGTACACTGGCGGCTGCATTGGGTGAAGACTTTCAAGTATTTCAGCCGGCGATGCCCAATTCTGATAATGCAAAGTACGAAGAGTGGAAAATCTGGTTTGAGCGGCACTTTGAGTATTTGCAGGATGATATTATTTTGGTTGGTTGGTCACAAGGTGCTTATTTTTTCGCCAAGTACCTGACGGAGAATAATCCTCCGGTTACTATTAAAGCCCTGGTGCTGTTGGCAGCTCCTTTCGAACCGGCAGACTTTGGCGGCGAAGACGGTGGAGATTTCGCTTTTGACACGAGTAGAGTAGGGGAGTTGTCACAAAAAGTAGAATCAATTGTTCTCATGCACTCCACTGATGATTTTGTTGTGCCCTACGAACACGTATTAAAGTATCAAGCAGCCTTGCCTGAAGCGGAGCTCGTCACCTTCATCGACAAAAACCACTTCTTGGTCGAAGAACTCCCGGAATTAGTACATAAGATACACAACCTGTCTTGATTACTCGTTCTTGTAACAATTACACCCCAATTTCTGTCGTAAGAGGTCGGCTTTTCGCTCGTCTACGTATATAATGGTTCTTGCATGGCCGGAAAGAAATTTACCGACAATCCAAAGGATCACGAAGCGCGTTTTTTAAATGCGTTTGAGGAGTACAACGATGCTTTGTTTCGTCACGCAACCTTGCGTATTAGCAATCGGGAGAAAGCTGTTGACCTTGTCCACGATACGTACACCAAAGTTTGGTCGTATATTCGTGATGGCTACGAGATTGATACTTTTCGTCCGTTCTTATACAAAGTATTGAATAACCTCATTATTGATGAGTACCGCAAGAAAAAAGAGTCATCGCTCGATGCGCTGATGGAGATAGACGGAGTAGACGAGGGCTCATTTGAAGAACTTTCAGAAAGTACGGTTGAAACACTGGCCGCTACCATTGATGGACAGAAAGCTTTCGCGCTGCTGGATGAATTGCCGGTGCAATACAAAGAGGTAATCATCTTCCGATTTGTCGACCAGCTCGGTCCCCGTGAAATCAGTGAGCTGACTGAAGAGTCAGAAAACGTGATTTCGGTAAGAATTCACCGTGGGCTACGTCTATTAAGAGAGAGGATAGAAGCAAAAGATGAGTTTGCCGAAGAGAAACGTAAAGCCAAGGCTAAAACCAAGGCTAAGAAGAGAACCTAATTTTTACATTATTTAGCAACATGAAACGCTTTAGCGAACAATTTCATACCAAATCAAAGTCAGTGACCTTGTCAGCGACTGAGAAACAAGAACTGCGTGAGCGGCTGGTTTCCTATATGGAATACCACCCGCTGCCAGCCGAGCTAAAGTCGGCGAAGAAATCTTCAGTAGCAGTCAAATCTCCGATTCTCAACGAAGCGTTCAAGACCGTTTCATTGCCATTTTCACTCATATTTAAATCTTCTGCCGTTGCAGCTGCCCTGGTACTGGTAGTGGTTCCGTTCATGGCTGAGCAGTCAGTTCCCGGAGATACGCTGTACGCAGTAAAGGTGCAGTTCAATGAAGAAGTTCGCAGCACGCTAACCTTTGACTCGTATGAAAAAGTCGAATGGGAAACCCAACGGGTAAACCGCCGCATTGCTGAAGCTCGATTACTCGAGAGTGAGGGTCGATTGACTGACGAAGTGGAAGCGGAAGTAGCCCAGGCCGTCCGGATTCATACCCAAAACGCCCAGAAGGAAATTGAAATCATGCGCGAACTAGACGCTGAAGAAGCTACCATTGCGTCTATTGAATTTGACTCAAATCTTGAAGCTCAAGCCGCTTCACTCAAAGAAGCTGTCCAAGCAACCGGGGAGTCGGAGTCAGCAGCGGTAGTCTCCAAGCCAGAAGAGAAAAGTAATTTGATTGCCGAGGCAGTTGATGAATCAAGAGCATTGAACGAACAGTCAAATGCCTCAACGACCCCTTCCTACGCCAAGTTAAGCGCTCGGGTGGAGCAAAATACTACTCGCCTGTATGAGTTAAGTGATAAATTAGAATCACTTAATCCAAACACAAAAGAAGACGTCGCACGTCGCATTCAAGATATTGACCGTTCCGTTACACAAGCAATTGAAAAATCTCAAGAAAACGAAGGAGAAGCGCAAGACATTTTAATTGATGTGTTGAAACGAACCCAGAAACTGATTGTATTTATGACTGATTTTGAAGTGTCAGACACGATTGATATTGAAGAATTAGTACCAGTAGTGCTAACTAGCGATGAAGAAGTGGTAAAAATTACTGCTTACAAAAAAGAAATTACCCAGAAGAAAACTGCCGTTATCGCTTTCCTTGAAGAAGCTGATGCAGAGACAAACATTGATTTCATAGCGAAAATTGAAGTGGGATTGATTCAGATTGAGACACTTACCAACGCCATTAACAAATCATCTGATTTCTTAGATATTAAAACACAGGCCACTGAAGCGATTGAGTTGGCAGACGATTTACTGGTAGTGCTCGAAAAAAATAATCTGCCGAACGTCTCTGAACTTGAAGCTCTCACTCTAGTCGATGAGTTGTCTATTGATGTCGCTAGTTCAACTGCTACTAGTACAGTTACTGCTACTAGTACCACCTCCACCTCCACTAGTGAAGAGTTACCAGGAAGCGAACCGGCTGCTACGAGTTCAAGCACACAAGAGGCGCCCACTACCACCGCTGAGACTCAGTAAAAATATCATGCTCGTAAAACCGACCCGCTTCAGAAAGAAGCGGGCCGGTTTCTTTTTCAACCTGTCTGGCTGTTACATCTAGATAAGAGAAAAGCCGCTAGCGGTCCCACCCGCGCGGCCTTTCCCAAAATCATGGGAATAAACGTTTATTCGTACCAATTTCAGGCGAAAGAACAGTCCACCGTTCGTACACATGCGTGTGGCGGATGAATATAATACGCGGGCTAGGCCCAATTGAGAAGACCACGCCTGTGCACATTGAGATACTGCTCATTATTTGTTAGGGTAAGTAAAATTCGCTAATATTTTACTATGATAGACAACCTGACCGCCGCAGCATTACACGCTGTTTTGCCAAATCTTACCTACGCAGTACCGTTCATTGGAGAGTATGATTTCACAAAAATTGTCTCCGCAGCTTTGGTGTTTGCTGGACTCACTGCACTATTTTGGTTTATTCGCATCGTTGTTCTGTTTCGAGCGAAGGCTCTGGCCAAGAAGACGGTAGGAACGTTTGACGACGTGGTTGTAGATTCTATTGAGAGCATTAAAGCCTGGGTGTATACCATCGTTGCCTTGTTCGCAGCTCTGCAGTTTTTCACGTTGCCCGAAACCGTTGACTTGTTGGTAAAGGGAATCTTCTCCTTTGTAATTGTGTGGCAAGCGATTACTATCGCTTCTTGTTTCGTTGATTACTTTGTGAAGCGATTTCTAGAGAAGAATACCGACGACGACGGAGTGACTGATCCTGGTTCAGCTACCGCCTCAAACATGGTGACCCTCATTGCAAAAATTATCTCTTGGGCATTGGGAACTATTTTCGTTCTCTCCAATCTAGGGATTGAAGTCACTTCGCTGGTGGCGGGTCTTGGAGTCGGAGGTATTGCCGTAGCTTTTGCTTTGCAAGGAGTGTTAGGTGATTTGTTCGCTTCATTTTCTCTATACTTTGACAAGCCGTTCCGGATTGGTGATTTCATCGTTATCGGTGCTGATACGGGAACAGTTGAGAAGATTGGAATTAAGTCGACTCGAATTAGGACGCTACAAGGTGAGCAGCTGGTCGTATCAAATACTGAGCTCACTACCGCCCGAGTGCAAAACTTCAAGAAAATGTCGGAACGACGAATCGTATCTCATTTTGGGATTACCTACGAAACGCCGCAAGAAAAGGTGCGTCAGGTGCCGGATATCGTCACTGGTATCTTTGTCGCTATTCAGGGTGCTCGATTAGACAGAGTGCACTTCACGACCTTTGCCGACTCGGCTCTTATTTTCGAGTTCGTATATTTTGTGGACACCTCAAGCTATGCTGAGTATCTGGATAAACAACAAACGTTCAACTTTGAGCTGATGCGAATTTTGGCTGAAAAGGGAATCGAGTTTGCGTATCCAACCCAGACTATCTATACCAAGACAGTCACCTAATAACAGCGGATACAAAAAAGCGGAAATGATGAACATCATTTCCGCTTTTTCTTTAATTCACCGGTCGTTCGCTCTGGAGTACAGTAAGTAAAAAAGGTGAAAGTATCTTTTGGAATATCTGTGCTCGATAGGGGAGATTACCGTTGAGACTCGCTTCAAAAGACAGGCCCGACTCTTCTTCTATGGTGCGAGATATGTGTGACAGGGTGATGGCCCGTAAGCTTCCGACGCCGTCGATAGTGTCGTTACCACGGGTCACGATGACCCCAATTACCTTACCGTCTCGATTAAGGACTGGTCCGCCTGAGGCCCCTTCGGCCCCAACTGCGCTGCCACGAATAGATATCACGTCTGCATAGTTAGAACCAAACGTATAGAGTTCTGAAATGCTCGTCGCTGCTGCCCGAGGAATCAGGTCTGTCGTCGGACCATTCAAGATGAGGTCGGCGGCGGGATAACCTGCGGCTGTAACTGTCTGATTTTTCATTGAGGTAGGCAGCAAGCTATCATCGAGCTCAAGGGCGGGGAATTCCGCTGGCAATGGATGATTGTTAATGCTCTGGCTGGCGTAAAGCAACGCATAGTCACGTTCACCGGTACCCATTGGTACATCGTCGTATAAAACGCCGGCGTTGGCCTGTATCCAAGCTGGAGGGATATACAGCAGTTCGGCTAGGTAGCGCGGACTGGCCGGATTACCAGAGCGCACAATGCACTCAGTCACCCCAAATTCTTGCGTTTGCTCCAGTAATAAAAACTGGGCGATGTGTGCGTTGGTCATTATTACACCATCAGTATCGACAAAGAATCCCGTGCCGGTGGTGGTGCGAATATAATCCTCCGTGGTGTACGTACAAAAGATGTTTACCAGCGCCTCAATCGGGTTTTGCGTGTTTCCTTGGGTAAGTCCAGTGGCGTTACTTAAAGCTGCTGATTGGTACTCGGCACTCCGCAAGAGTACGTCAGGTATCATCCCACCAATTCCGCTGGGCAGGGAGGAGAAAAAACTTTCCGGCTCGGCATTCTCAGTAATGGGAGCAGAATCATCAATAATCTCGGGGAAGCTGCCGGGTGAAATTAACATCGCCAAACTATTGGTGAGAGAGACGTAGACAGTTAAAATCCCCACCAGAAAATCAGTAAAAATCTGCATGATAACAGCAGTATACCACCGGTTTTTCCCAATGTATTTAAATGAAAGTATAGGCTGCCTGCCATCAGCGGGGGTAGCCTCCCTAAGACAAAACGTATGCGTTGTGCGCAGTAGACAAACGAACCCCTAGTGATTGCACTGAGTTTGAGCATTACCAGCGCTATCTAGAGGTGATTCAGTAGCAGTGTAACGAAAAACCGCCCGAGAGCGGTTTTTCTATACGGCTTACCTAGCGTATTTAAGCGGGTGTATGTAAGCGCTCATTTCACCCGCAAAACACCCTAATCCCGCATTATCAAGCCATAATGCGGGATTAGGGTGTGCCACTTGAGCTATTTCGAATGGTTTTCAGACTGAAACATCTCTGCCAGCTTTTCGACTGAGGGAAAAGCTTTTATGTTCTGCAAATCATCTTTATTCACGAACTGGATATTAATGCACTCATCAGACGGAGTAAAGTTCAGGTTTTCCAAAGTTGTTTCATACAGTACATTCACAAACCACACCTTTCTGTTCAGGGTCTGGTCAGTAATAAAGTATGAAGGGTTGGCCGCTACGCTCGTCACAACGAGTCCCATTTCCTCACGTATTTCTCGTGGCAAATCCTCTTGTGGAGAAGCACCCCAATCCAAGCCTCCCCCGGGTAATTCCCACACCCCACTTTCTTCTTCACAAATAAGAAATTTGTCTCTGGTTCGTTTAAGACTAGGGCCTTCACACTAACGCGGTAGTAACACTCTGGTACTTTATGCATAAAATAGTCTTTACGTTGTTAAGAGGTGCCAAGAAGCGCTATCTCCGGCTCGGTATCAAGGCAGATTACCAGAGAGCTCAAGAATGGCAATTTTACTACTGTTATTGCTTAAGCAAAACCCTGATCAGGGTTTTGCTTTTTGTGCTGGGTCTAGGTAATGATGTTTGGTCTATTAAAGAGAACTTTTTTTATGACCTTTGCTACATCTTTATTAATGAATGTGTCTGGAAAGTCTTCTTTTGAGAACCATTTCCATTCAGAGAATTTATGCGGCTCGGTATTTTGCGGCTCTTCGCTTATGTGACAGAGAAAAACAGGAACTCTGTCTGGCATTTGTGCCCCAGGGTATTCTCCCAGATATTCCATAACTTCAAGCGTCTGGACGCCGATTTCTTCCGTCACCTCTCTTCGTAAAGCGGTCTCTATAGTTTCTCCTTCATCACATCGACCACCAGGGCACGTCCAGACGGAAATGGTCTTCCATTTATCAGGAGTGTAGTGCCGGTGACCGAGTAAAATTTTGTCCCCGCTCATTATTAGAGCAACCGGACATTTAGTTGAGTCACCAACGGTTTTGAGTATTTCTCTCATGCACTTATAAGTATAACAAAGATGGAGAGCGACGCGTGTGAGAAAATTTTACCGACATGAAAACTCTAATGCTGGCTCTCTACATCTGTGCGGGTGAGAAGAATCGCAGTTTGCAGCTTCAGTACATTTTTTGGACAGAGGTATTCGCTACGCTCTGAATCTGACTCGAAAGCTCTTCTGTTCCTCACGAAAAGTCTCCCAGACTTCTCTTCACTCCGCCCAGCGATAACAGAAAAACCATCCCTTTCGGGACGGCTCTTCATGTTGGTTGTGCGGGTGAGAAGAATCGAACTCCCGACTACTGCTTGGAAGGCAGTCGTTTTACCACTAAACTACACCCGCAAGCGAATAAGATGATAGGCAAGCTTGCTTGCGTATGAGCCTTATGAGCGAAGCGGTTGTATCGAAGATACACCCGCGTCAACCCGAAACTTCACTGCGTTTAAAACCGACGGCTTTAAAGTTCCACAATCTTAGCACATCACCTTTATTTTTCAATACATCCAGCGGAAACGCAAAAACCCCGGCTGAGGGGCTCTTACAATGTGATGGGAAATAGCGGTATATATCCCTATGCATTTCCACATAGCGTATTACCTCCGCTACCTCAATATTGTATCATATTCTTTTTCAATCAAATGAATAATAAAAAGCAGCTGGTCTACCCAGTCTGCTTTTTATCTACACCAGGAGAGTTACTACTTCACAGAGTCCTTCAAAGCTTTTGCAGCTCGGAATTTTGGTACTCGCATTGCTGGAACTTGTACAGTTTCACCAGTTCGTGGATTTCGCGCTTCTCGAGCATTTCGCATCTTGGCTTCAAAGATACCGAAACCTGCGATTGAAACTTGTGTCCCGTCTTTCATTGCTGCTTCGATGCTGCCAAACACAGTGTCTACTGCTCGTTCAGCGTCAGCTTTTGTAGTGTCAAGTACTTCGTGCACTTTGCTGATGATATCTGCTTTATTCATAGTTCAGAATTTATTCTAAGAGCGATTAATTTGTGATGAGTCAGAAACTATTTCGACTCACACACGGCGCCTAAATTTATGTGGCTTGTAAAACATTATATAGCAACGTATATAAGCTGCAACGATTCCCCCCACCAATTTTCTGTGTCTTAATAATTTCGGTCATTTTGAGAAATGCTATCATGTCACAATATGAAAATCGGAGTCATGGGAGCAAGCGGAAGTTTTTCTCAACAAGCGGGTGAATTATACGCACCCGACGGAGAAATCATTCCCTTGATCAGTGCAGAAAACGTACTGCGAGAATTACAAACTGGATCAATTGAGCGCGGGATTTTTCCCATTGAAAACAGTAACGGGGGGATTGTGATTGAGGCGGTGCACGCAATGGCTAAGTATAATTTCACCATTGAAAAAATGTTTGAGCTTGATGTGCATCACATGCTGCTCGTAAAACCAGGGGTGAGAGCGTCACACATTGAAGCTGTGTCTTCGCACGACCAAGCGCTCAAACAGTGCCGGATGTATCTCAAGCGGATGTGGGGAGAGGCTGATATAGTACCGTATCCTGACACTGCCAAAGCAGCAGAAGATTTGGCCAGTGGAATATTGCCAGACACGACTGCGGTTATTGCACCAAGAAAGTGTGCGGAGTTGTACGGATTGGAAATACTCGAAGAGTCAATTCAAGATTTGAAATATAACTATACGACATTTATCGTGGCCGCGAAGGGAGGTATAAAATAGAAAACGCCTTGGCAGTGCCAAGGCGTTTTCTATTCGTTCGATTGTACTAGCGGGCGTATGAGATGACACGGGTTTCGCGGATAACGTGCACCTTAATTTCTCCGGGGTAGCGCAGCTGAGCTTCAATAGTAGTGGCAATGGTGCGGGCCAGGGTATTGGTCTGAAACTCATTGAGACTGGTCGGGTTGACCAGTACCCGAATCTCCCGACCAGCGGCAATCGCAAAGGCTTTTTCCACACCTGCCAAACTCGTAGCAATCTTCTCCAGGTCTGTTAGCCGTTTCACATAGTTTTCCATGGAGTCACGTCGTGCTCCGGGGCGACCGCCGGAAATGGAGTCGGCCACTTGGACAATGATGCTTTCCGGTGTTTCGTAGGGATACTCTTCGTGGTGAGCGCGCATGGCGAGGATGACCTGATGGTCAACATCATACTTCTCGAGGATACGAATTCCAATCTCCACGTGAGTTCCGGCTACTTCATGACTGACGGTTTTACCAATGTCATGCAAGAGCGCGCCAGCGCGGGCTACGGCTACGTTGGCACCGATTTCTTCGGCGATAGTTCCAGCGATATGAGCCATCTCCACTGAGTGCCAGAGCACGTTTTGACCGTAACTAGTACGGAAGTGCAGTCGGCCCAATATCACGATTAGGTCGGGATGGAGATTTGGAACGTTGGCATCGTAGGCAGCTTTTTCTCCCATTGCGCGTACGACTTTGGCGACTTCTGACCGCGCTTGTTCTACCATTTCTTCAATCTTGGCTGGTTGGACGCGACCGTCTTTCAAGAGCGCTTCGAGTGCTACCCGAGCAATCTCTCGGCGAATCGGATCAAAGGAAGAGAGGACGATGTAGCCTGGAGATTCGTCTACCAGGACGTCTACTCCAGTGGCTCGCTCAAAGGCACGGACGTTGCGGCCTTCTTTTCCGATAATCTTACCTTTTTGTTCATCGCTTTGGAGCTCCACGTGCGCAGTCATGAGGTTGGGAGACATGGTGTTGCCGACCCGATGAATCGCTGCTAAGAGTAGATTTTGTGCTTGAGCGTCGTATTGCTCATCGCCCAGGCGATTCATCTTCTCGAGTCGGGCTTGCAAATCATCGCCTCGTTCCTTCTCTACCTTACTCATGATTTGCTCGATTGCTTCTTCTTGGGTCAATGAGGCCACTGCTTCAAGCTTTTTGTCCGCTTCACCTGAGCGCGTATCTAGCTGAGTTTTGAGGGATTTAATCTCGGTGACTTTTTCTTGCAATGATTCTTTTTGGGAATCGATGTCTATCTGACGCTCGTCTAAAAGTTCTTCCCGTTTGACTAGGCGAGTTTCTTTTTGTTCTAATTTCTCCTCTAAGTGTTTTCGTTCGGTTTTGGCTTCTTTTTCAATCGTGTCGGCTTTGGCTTCTGCTTCTTCTACAATTGTCAGCGCTTTCTTTTCGGCTGTTAGTTCGAGCTCTTTAATCTCAAGTTCAATTGAATTCTTCTTGGAAAAGGCGTGAAAATACCGCATGGTATACCCAGCGACTGCTCCAAGAACTAAAATCAGCACCAGCGCAACCGTAAATTCTAATGGTGGCATACTATAATCCTATGTTGTTTGGTAATTCGTCCGTGTCTGTATGACCGAAACTGTACTAGAGTATTCTGGGTTTGTAAAATGTTTGGAGAGATACACTGTACACAAAATTACCTGATTGTAGATTGGAGCTAAAAATTATGGATTCTTGGCTGGGTCGACAGCGGTTACAAAAATCCACCCTGGATAAAGAGCGGATTCAGGCTGCATTCAAAATAGGTTTTTTGTTACCTATAGATGGCGTCGACAATTCCGTACTTCTTGGCTTCTTCGGCATCCATGAACAGGTCACGGTCGACGTCAGTTTGGATTTTGGTGAGCTTTTGACCGGTGGCTTTGGCGAGCATCTTGTTTAGTCGGTCACGGGTCTTCAAGATGTGCTTGGCGGTGATGTCGATGTCAGACGCTTGTCCATACGCCCCACCCGATGGCTGGTGAATCATCACCTCTGCGTTGGGCAGGATGAATCGTTTACCTTTGGCACCTTGAGAAAGAATGAGTGAGCCCATCGAAGCAGCGAGACCCACGCAGGCGGTCGCGACGTCAGGCTTGATGTGATTCATGGTATCAATGATAGACAGACCAGCCGTTACGCTCCCACCCGGAGAGTTTACGTAGATAGTAATATCTTTCTTTGGGTCTTCAGCTTCCAAGAACAGGAGCTGGGCGACCACAAGATTGGCCATGTGGTCTTCGATAGCTCCGGTAATGAAGATAATTCGCTCTTTTAAGAGTCTTGAGAAAATATCAAAAGACCGTTCTCCGCCAACCGTTTTTTCAATCACCATTGGGACGAGGTAGTTTTGTTCGCTGTGTGCATTTTCAGGTTTCATAGTAGTTTCATTTTTCAGTTATCCAGTGCAGTCGCCTGCTTTGGTATCGTAGCAGATTTAGGAAAAAGAAAACAGCTGCGCTCTTTCGACGCGGCTGTTTTCTGATACGCAGTACGGTTACTTACTCTCGAGGCCCCTCATCACTTCTTCGTTGAGTAGGACTGAGGCGACGTAGAGCCGGACTCGGTGCTCGTCAGCGTCTTTGAATCGCGTCAGAAGCTCTTTAGTTTGTTCGTTTACTTTCTCGGCGTCTGGTATGAGCTCTTCTTTTTTTGCGATTTCGTTGAGGACTAGTTGTAGCTGGGCTCGTTTCACTGCAGCTGGCTTCCATTCTTCAGCGAGCTCTTCTTTGGTCTTTTTAATATGTGCGAGATAGTCATCCATCTTGAGTTCAGATCGTTTCAGGTCATCTTCCATTTGGGCAAACATCTGGTTGACTTCAGAATCAATCAGAATCTTAGGCAGAGCCATTTCTGTGACAGCGATGATTCCGTCAGTGATGTCAGCTCGGTGTTTGGCAGCGTTCTGCTGCTTCTTTTCGGTTTCGATGTGTTCTTTGAGCTTTGTCTTGAAGTCTTCTACTGTCTCAAATTGTCCGGGCTGTCCAAGTGCTTTTACTGATTCATCGGTCAGTTCTGGTAGGGGAGCGTTTTTATCATCTTCAACTTTCTTTTCTACTGACTCGGGTGTAGGCAGATTCACCGCTTCGGCATCAGCTTCTTCCTTCGATTGTTCAGAGAGCTTTTGCATCCGCTCGTAGGCGCGCTTTTGCTGCTGGATTTCTTTAATTTTGTCCTCGAGCTCCTGGTCAGTCACTTCGTCGGAGGGACGGTTCTTATTTATTTCTTTCGCAATCGTTTGGTAGTCAGGTAGCGTGAAAGTCGGAACAATGGCTATCGTAGCGGAAAACTCAAGATCATTGTCAGGAGCAAGTTTTTGTACCTCAATGTGAGGGTGACCAATTGCCTCAATGTTATGCTCGGTAATAATATGTGGATACGCATGAGCAATAGCTCGCTCGGCCATCTCAGCCAAGATGTTAGATTCCCCTAGATGCTTCTCTAGTACTGGAGTAGGGATGTGGCCTTTTCTGAAGCCATCGAGTTCAACGTTTTTTCCGAGCGCTACTAGGGCCGCTTTTCGTTCGCTTTGTAGCTCTATATACGGAAGCGCGCCAGTGATTTTGATCTGAGAATCAGGGAGTTCTTCAATGGTAAATGCTTTCTTAAAATCTACGGTGTGTGAATGTGACATAGTGGTCAGTAGTGTACGAAATTGAGTGGGAATTGCAACCCGTTGAGTTGAATGAACAAACGAGCGTAGCGACTATTGTGAATTCATGTCCGAATTCTTTTCTTTTTCCTAAAAAGAATTCCTGGGCTGGCTGGGGCAATCAAGGAGCGTATGATTCGACAGTTACCGCTGGTCGTTGGCGGACTACTTGGTTCTCACAACAATAAAACCGCTCAGTGGCGGTTTTATTAGGTTTGACGAGTCCGGCTTACTCAGTTGTTACTCAGCCTTCATTTCGGCATCAATCGCTTCCATCTCAGTATCCATAGATTCAAGGTTTGTTGCTTCCAGGTCGGCTTCGATAGCTGGTAGCTCATCTGAAGTACTGACCGCTTGGGACGTTTCAGTTTGAGCTTCGGCCGTAGTGCTTTCTGGTTCGTTGTTTTGGACTGCGGTCGGCCTTTCGACTGCTGGGGCTACGGGCGCTGGGGCGTTGAGGGCAGTAAGCCAATAATACATTCCACCGAGTATGAGTATCAGTAGAGCAGCGAGTGTAACCAACAAAGGACCATTTACTACTGAAGAAGACCTAGACTGAGCATTAGTTCGGAATATCGTATTTTCTGGCATTTTCATTTCCTCATTTGAGAAATCTGGCACCGCTACGTCTTTTTTATTTTCATCCATATTGCTGATTGATTACGTTATTCAATACTTACTTCAGCACTTTGTGCAGACTGAGCTGCTAAAAACGCTTCTTTTGAAAGGGTGACACTTGAGCGCAGTTCACTGTGAGCAGTTTTGATAAAATCTTTGATACTAGTGAATTTTATTTTCAAGGTAGTCCAGCTACTGCTAGCATCGGCAGAGCTGACCGCTGCAAAAACGGACGCATCAATATCGTCAATCTCAGCCGTCGCTGCATTCAAAGAGAGTTGCGCTGATGCGAGTGCGGCCGCGCTGGAGGTAGTGTCTATTCCAGAGTCTGACATTTTGGTCAATCGAGATTCTAATCGGTCGGTTATGTTCTGTAATCGCTCAATGACCGCCTCCATCCGGTTACTCATGTTGGCGGCGAGGTTGGTGACTCGTGCCTGGACTCTAATTTCTAGGACACTTTTACGCTGGACCATTTCTTGTTGTACAGCAGCTCGCTGTGGTGCGGATGATGCAGTAAGTCCATTGCTCAGAGCAGCTCTGTCAGCTTGGGTATTTTCTTGAGCAGTTTGTTGGGAATCGACTTCTAATTCTACTTCAGCTTCGACCTCTGTGTCTGCGGAAATATCTACTTCACCGCCAGTTACCTGGGCGAGTGCGCTTTGTGAAAATAATGTTAGGCACACTGCGGCTGCTAATGCAGAAGCAGATAATGTAAAAAGGGTGCGGGTAAGAACAACAGTCATAATGAACGAATGAATTTTAATATTTGGTTAGTACACATAGTATAGCGCCACTAAGGTTTTCACCCCAGCGACGCTATACACAACTTAGCCTGGTTAGACTTTCAGGCTGGGCAAGATTTGCTTCTTTCGTGAGACGATTCCGGGCAGTACCTCGGTGTCAGATTCAATTAATACTGAGAAAGATTTCTCAATAATGTCTCTCACCGTTTCATTGTAGGTAAGGACCGTGGCTTCTTCTTTAAGAATGTCGACGATGAAGAAGAGAACTTCATCCACGTCACTTTCAGAACCTACCAGGTCCTTGATAGCACTGACGATACCTTCTTTTCGTTCCAACACAATTTCAGGATTAGTGGTTTCTATGACTGAGACTCGGAGATTCAGGTCACCCACGGCGAACTTCTTGCTGTCGAGCTTAATCAGTCCCGCGTCAGTAAAGCCAGATACGTCACTCTTGGCAGTAAACATTTCACTAGCGTATTGAGCGATGTCAATATCAAGCTGATCGGCGAGTTTTTCAGCGATATCTTTGTCTCGGGGGGTGGTAGTTGGACTACGGAATCCTAGCGTGTCAGAGAGGATACAAGAGAGTAGGATACCCGCGATATCTTCTGGCAATTCTTCATCGCCGATGAGGTCGTACACGACACTGGCGGTAGACGCCAGTGCTCGCAGTGTAATATCAATTGGGCCTTGGGTAGTCAGACCGCCTACTAATTTGTGGTGATCAATGATTTGAATGATGTCAGCTTCATTGATGTTCTCAAAGAGTTCCTGTGGGTTATTGGTGTCAACAATCACCACCGAGTCGTCTGCTGAGACTGACTCCAGTAGAGCGGGTGTCTCGACGTTCCAACGACTCAGCACAAACTCAGTTTCTTTATTGAGGGCACCTAAGACAAATGGAGTGGCTTTTGCCTCCGTGTGATGACTCAAATACCAGGCCCAGACAATGGCCGAGCCAGTGGCGTCAGTGTCCGGGGAAATGTGTCCAAAAACTTTAATCATAAGTAAAATATAGCGTTATACATTAATGCGTCTATGGTAACTCAAAATGAGAAAAAGAAGAAGAACAACAAGTAAAAACCGCCAGAATCCTGAAGGATTCTGGCGGTTTTTCGTTCCTCCTTGAGGAAGTTACTTTGATGAACCTTCTGGAGGAGTAGTCTCTTCTTTGTCGAGCGCACCCTTCGTGGCTGGTTCTGAAGGGAGACCTGAAGTTAGGTCAGTTTCTGGCGCAATTTCTCCGATTTCAACTTTTGCTTCTCCCAGCGAGTTGCCACCGTCTTCAGCTTCGGCGAGTTGTCGCTCCGCTTCTTCGGGAGTATCAACTTCGTTTTCTTCTGTTTCAGCGTAGGCATCTCGGTCTTGGGTTTCCTCTGCGTTTTTGAGTACTTCTTCTAGATCTGGCTTGGTGGTGCTGCCGTCGTCCGTTCCCATAACCTCATCATCAGTGCCAGCAGCACTATCCGCCGGAGCATCAAGCTCCACATTGCCTTCAGCATCCGCTTCGGCCAGCTCTTCTCCCGTGTTGGCAGAGACGATATCAATTTTCCAGCCGGTGAGTTTGGCAGCCAGTCGAACGTTCTGTCCACCGCGACCGATAGCGAGAGATTGCTGGTCGCTGGCAACTTCTGCAATCGCGTGACCGCGGTCACCTTTTTCTTCGTTGGGCTCAGTCTCAATACGAATCTCCATGACTTGAGCGGGTGAGAGGGCGTCCTCGAGGAATTCCACGGTTTCTGGTGACCATTCAATGATATCGATTTTTTCACCACCGAGCTCACTCATGACCGTTGATACTCGAACTCCACGCTGTCCAACGAGTGAGCCAACCGGGTCGATGTGTTCGTCTACGGCGTGCACCGCAATCTTTGACCGAGCTCCAGCTTCTCGAGCCACGGCTTTTACTTCCACTGCTCCCGACTGGAGCTCCGGACATTCGATTTCAAAGAGTGCCACCAAGAAATCTGGATGTGACCGAGACAGCTTGAGAAAAATCCCACGAGGCGTTTCTTCTACCGCTAGCAACACGGCTCGGAGTCGTTCTCCGGCCTTGAATCGCTCGCCAGGGATTTGTTCTTCGTAGGGCATAATGGCTGTCACTCGTCCCAAATCTACGTAGAGATTTCCGCGTTCGAATCGTTGGACGTGACCAATAACAATATCTCCAGCTTTTGAGCCAAACTCTGCCAGGGCTGATTCTTTTTCGGCTTCACGAATCTTCTGCATGATGACCTGTTTGGCAGTTTGGGCAGCGATACGACCAAAATCATCTTTTGGTTCAAGCGGGAAGATAAGTTCTTCGTTGAGCTCAACCCCTTTTTTAATCATCTGTGCAGTGCCAATCATGATGTGTTTTTCTTCATCAAACCGCACTTTCTTTTCCGCATCTTCTTCATCAGACTCTTTTTCCGCTACTTCAATCGGTTCACCGTTTTCATCAAGCTCAGGCTCTGGTTTGAGCATACTCTCGTTGACGACGATTTTGATTTGATTGAATTCTGTTGTTCCCGCATCCATGTTGAACTTACAAGTGATGATCTGTCCCCGCTTTCCGAATTCTTTTTTATACGCTGTGGCGAGAGATTGCTCTATCGCGTCGAGCATTTTTGCACGTGAAATTCCTCGCTCTTCTTCCATTTCTGTCAGTACTGAGTTAATTACTTTTAGATCGAACATACTATTTTTATTACTTCAAGCGCTGAGCACTTTTCGCCCACAGCCCGAATTTCTTATATTTAATTGTCTTCTAGTCACTGCTTTCTTACGAAAGACTGCTCGGCTTTTTCAGCCGAGCAGTCAATCACAGTTAGTACAAATTATACGCGTTTTGGAAGTAAAGTCAAAAGAATATCCCAGTGGTGGGTGACTTGATATTAGGCTGTATAAGCTACGTCACAGTAGTGAACAAGATAAACTACTGTCCTTGTAGCGAAGCATTTGCAGCCCCTAAGGGGCAAAACCGCAGAGTCTCAAAGGCAGTGGTTTATTTTGTGTGTACGGGGAAGCGTAGACTGGTAGGAGAGGGTGTTATACTACTATTAAATGGGGTGGTAATGTTGCGTGCCTTTTCTAGCAATTTCTTTTGGGAAAGAAGAAATTGAGAACTAAATTCGCAATAGTCGCTACGCTCGTTTGCTCATTCATCATCCACTAGTCAATTTATATGCGTATTCAAGATGAACAACTAAAGCGTTTTATCCTTGATGCTGGCTTAATTACCAAGTCAGATATTGCTGGTGCTGAAAAAATTGCCAAGGAAGAAAACCGGACTCTCAGTGAAGCGTTGATTTCCCATGGTCATATGACTGATGACGATATGCGCCGCATCGAATCCTACATACTCGGGATTCCGTTTGTATCGCTCAAGGATATGAAGATTGAGTTTGACGTACTGACTCTTATCCCCGAGCCAGTAGCGCGAACACACAATATTATTGCCTACAAGAAGTCAGAAGAGACGCTGGAAGTCGCCATGCTCGACACAGCAGACTTACCGGCGATTGATTTTATAAAAAAGAAAGTGGGTTTGAAAATTCAACCCCGGCTGACTGACACTGAGTCTATGCGATTTGCGTTGCGACAGTACCAAAAGACCCTGAAGGATGAGTTCGGCGACCTGATTATGAAGGATGCGGCCGAGCTCAAGGTATTGAACGAGGAAGGGACAGAGGTGAGTGAGCAAGAGCTCAAGCAAATGGCGGAAGATTTGCCAGTGGTGCGCATTGTCGACACCTTGTTGCGACACGCAATTATCCAAGGAGCGTCTGATATACATATTGAACCAATGGAGGAGGCAGTACTTGTGCGATATCGTATCGACGGTATTCTCAGCGATGCTATGAAGTTGCCAAAGATGGCTTCCGACAGTCTAGTGGCGCGTTTGAAAGTGCTGTCAAACCTTAAGCTCGACCAAAAGCGACTACCGCAAGACGGACGATTCAAGATGGAAATGGACGGACAAAAAGTCGCCTTTCGGGTTTCGATGCTGCCAGTGTTTTACGGCGAAAAAGTGGTGATGCGATTATTGCGAGAAAACCGCAGCGGCTTCTCGCTGGAAGGGATTGGATTTCATGGGAGTACCCTTGAGCGCATCCACCGAGCCACTCGAGCCACCACTGGAATTATTCTGGTGACTGGACCGACTGGGTCTGGTAAGTCGACTTCTCTCTATACGGTACTAGATATTTTAAACACACCAGAGGTAAACATCTCAACTATTGAAGACCCGATTGAGTACCAGATGCCACGGGTAAATCAGTCACAGGTAAAGCCTGATATTGGCTTCACTTTTGCCGCGGGTCTGCGCTCACTTATGCGTCAGGACCCGGATGTGATTATGGTGGGAGAGATTCGTGACGAAGAAACAGCTTCTTTGGCTATTAACGCCGCGTTGACGGGCCACTTGGTGCTGGCGACTATTCACACCAACTCAGCCGCTGGAACGATTGCCCGACTGGTAGACATGGGGACTGAAGAGTTTCTCCTGGTGTCGACACTGCGGGTAGCTATTGGACAACGTCTCGTGCGAAAGCTTTCAGACGACAAGTTGCCGTACACCCTAAGTAAAGCCGAAAAAACAGAGCTTGAAGGAAAAGTTGACCTGGACCTGGTCTTAAAAAACTTAATCGAAGAAGGAGTGGTCAAAAAAGGTGCGACTTGGAACGACATCCCGTTTTATCATCCCAAAGAAAAGGGGGTAAGCGAAGACGGCTATAAAGGGCGAATGGGTATCCACGAGGTATTGGAAATGTCACCAACGCTGAAGGAAATGATTATAGCTGGAAAAACTGGTGACGAAGTAGCTACCCAAGCTCGCAAGGAAGGGATGCTCACCATGATTGAAGACGGTATTTTTAAAGCGGCCCAAGGAACGACGAGTATTGAAGAAGTGTTGCGCGTCATCAATGAATAATTCCCATGTCAAAATTCACGTATCAAGGAGAAGACAGCAAAGGTAAAAAAATCACTGAAACGGTTGATGCAGAAGATAGGTTTGGAGTGTATTCAATAGCGCGTAATCGCGGCCATACCGTCTCGATTGTTGAGTCTACCACCGGCTTTGACTACAAGAGCTTCTTAAGCATTGATAAAATTAACTACATGCTCAGTCGCGTGAAGGCGGATGAGCTTACGATGATGACTCGAAATATCGGCTCGATGCTGAAAGCAGGCTTGACCATCTCTCGAGCATTATCAGTGGTGGAACGGCAAAGTAGCAATCCTCGACTCAAAGGAGTCTTGAAGAGAGTCGTCGAACGTATCAACCAGGGCGAGCAATTTAATGAAGCGCTTAAAGAGTTCCCAAAAGTATTCAACGATTTATATATTGCGATGGTACGGGCTGGAGAGGAGAGTGGAAGTTTGGCCGAGTCACTGCAGACGCTCGCTATTCAAATGGAGCGCTCCAGTACTCTAATGAAGAAAATCAAAGGGGCTATGATTTATCCAATTATCGTGATGACGGTGATGGTGGTGATTGGTATTTTGATGATGATTTACGTGATGCCGCAAATCACCGGTGTGTTTAAAGGTATGGATATGGATTTGCCCGCCACAACGCAGTTTCTGATTGTGGCGAGTGACTTCATGGTTAATTACACTCTCTTGGTGTTAGGGGGTCTGATTGGAGGAATTTTCGGATTTATTTATTTTCTGAAAACTACGCCTGGTAAGATTGCTGCTTCGTGGATAATTCCAAAATTACCGATTATTGGTAAGTTGGCAAAAGAGACAAACTCTGCCCGAACAGCCCGAACACTCTCTTCATTACTGTCTTCAGGAGTGGATGTATTGCAGGCCATTGAAATTACTGAAGAAGTATTACAAAATGTCTATTATAAAAAAATTCTACATGAGGCAGCAGAACGAGTAGAAAAAGGAACACCTCTCTCAGAAGTATTTATTCAACGGAAGGATCTATACCCCATTTTAGTCGGGGAAATGATCATGGTGGGAGAAGAGACGGGGCAAATTGCCAGCATGCTCGGAGAGTTGGCAATTTTTTATGAAACTGAAGTAGAGCGTAAAACAAAAGATCTTTCTACCATCATTGAGCCGTTACTGATGGTGGTGATCGGAACTTCAGTCGGATTCTTGGCCCTGGCCTTGATTGCACCAATTTATTCAATTTCAGACGGACTCTCGTAATATGCACATCCGTCACACTCAACAAGCCGGATTTTCTTTTGTTGAGATTATTGTGGTGTCTGCGATTTCAGCAATGATTTTCGGAGCGCTGTTTTCTTCATTTCAATTTACCCTGGCTCTGATCAGTGATAGCCGGGCAAAACTCTCGGCCTTGTCAGTCGCGAATGATCGGATGGAGTATTTTCGGTCCTTGCCGTACGACGACGTTGGAACTATTTCTGGTATTCCTCCTGGCACCATTGCTCAAAACGGCACGTCTACCCTCAACGGTATTGAGTTTACTGAACGGGTACTCGTTGAATATGTAGACGACCCAGCAGATGGACAAGACACCGCTACCACCTCAGACAGCAACTCAATTCCTTCAGACTACAAAAAAATAAAAGTAGAGTATACATGGAATATCGGAAATGGTACCAGTAGTATCGCGTTAATTAGTAATATTGTTCCTCGGTCAATTGAAACTACTGCCGGGGGCGGAACCGCCCGGATTAACGTCATTGATTCCAACTCGATGTTGTTACCGGGGGCAACGGTTCGATTGTTCAACGACAGCACTACCCCCACGATTGATGTGACCCGCCTCACCGATGCATCGGGGGCCGTTCTCTTTTCAGGTGCGCCAGCTGGCAGTAATTATGAAGTCATTGTGACGGCTAACATCGCTGGTAATCAATACTCAACCACTGGCACGTATCAAGCAACTGCCTCAAATCCTAGTCCGAGCGTTGCTCCTTTTGCTGTGCTTGAAGCAGATGTGTCTACGTTGACGTTTCAAATTGGCAAGCTCAGTGATCTGGATATTTCCACCTTCAGCGCTCTAAGCGAAGGTTCAATACTGGAAGAATTTACCGACCTACTGGCAGCGGCTTCTTCTACAGACGTCGAGGTAGTAAGCGGTGAAGCCGTCTTGGAGAATACTGCCGGGGTATATAAAACTAGTGGCATAGTTTATACAGAAATTATCACTCCAAGCCCTCTTGCTCAGTGGGAGATGGTGAGGATTGCAGCGACTGTACCAGTAAATACAGACTACACAGTACGTTTCTATACTAGAGTGGGCACCGGACCGTTTGCACTCATTCCCGATGCAGAGTTGTCTGGCAATAGCGTTGGTTTTTCCGATACTCTGATTGATATTTCAGGGTTAGATGCTGTGGGCTACCCATCCATCACTGTGGGTATTACTCTGGAAACATCTAACACAGCGCAGAGCCCTGCCATTGATGAGATAGCAGTCTTCTATACGCAGAGTCGAACCCCTGGGACTTCAATCACGTACGACATTACTGGTACCAAAACTATTGGAACCAACAGCAGCGGAAGTCCAATTTTTAAATACGACACTTCGTTCACCACCGACGGGGTAGGAGAGCATACGCTAGCTGATTTTGAATTTGATCAATACTTGATAGAGAATCAAGCAGGATTGGACATCGCAAGTGCATGCTCAGCGTATCCTTATGCCCACCAAGCAGGAGTTGACGGCGAGCTTTCTCTCACCCTGGTATCAGGGGCTGATAACACGGCCCGCGTTCATGTAGTAGACGCACTTGGTCGGACGATACCGGGAGCAGAAGTGACACTAAGTAGGTCAGGCTACAGTCAGACTCGTAACACAAATGTCTGTGGTCAGGCGTTTTTTACCGGAGGAGTCTTGGAAGGATCGGGCTACACACTGGATGTGGCCGTAGCGGGATATGCAAATCAGTCGCTTAGTCCTTTTGATGTTAACGGAGATACTTTTCAATTGGTTACTTTGTCTATATGAGCACAAAATTATTTTCCAGGCGTGTTCAAGCAGGGATGACATTAGTAGAAACGGTGGTGGCGATTGGTATCTATACGATTCTGATTCTGGCGGTTACTGGCAGCGTTACGGCGTTGTACAAAACAAACTCGTACGCTTTGGGTCAAGCGAATGAAGTAGATAGTGCCAGAAGAGGAATTACCCAGTGGAATAGAGACGTCAAAGAAATGACTCAAGGTGAAGATGGTACGTATCCCGTGGCGGTAATTGAAGAACATAAACTGGGTTACTTTAGCGATACTGACCGAGACACTGACGTTGAGTATGTGGAATATATTCTCGCTTCAACGACACTGACCAAATTCACCTACAATGCAACCGGTACGCCATCGACCTACGATTTTTCAACTCCAGATGAAGCGCAAACATTGTCTTTGTTTGTGCAAAATATCAATCAGGATATGCCCACCTTCCTGTATTTCGACGAAACTGGGGCAGCCTTAAGCTCAACTTCACCGCTGATTAGGGTAAAATACATCAAAGCGCAGATTATTGTAAACATTGACCCGTTTCGATCGCCCGGAGAATTCATGTTGCGGTCGAGCATTGCGCCCAGAAACCTAAAAGATAACTTGTAATCATGTTTGCTCATCAGCCATCACACTCCCAACCTTCAGCCGGCTTTTTGCTGATACTTGTGTTGGTGATGGGAAGTGTCTTTTTACTGATGGTGAGTTCTTTTATTGGTTATGTAGCGACGCAAAACCAGGTGATTAATTTTCGACATGAGCAGCAGCGAGCGACTGAAATAGCAGAAGCGGGACTCAATTACTACCGCTGGTACTTAGCTCACAATCCGGGAGATATTACTTATGGCACCGGTCTACCAGGACCCTATGTATTTGAGTACAAAGATCCAGAAGGAGGAGCGATAGGAGAATTCTCTCTTGATGTTTTCAGCAACACTTATTGTGGAGATGTTGCTTCAATTGACATCACGTCTACTGGACACACTTACGTAAATCCTGATGCGATTGCCCGAATCAGTGCTCGGTACAAACGCCCTACCGTCGCCGATTATTCTTTCGTTATCAATTCAAGTGTGTGGTTTGGGTCTTCCCGAGTGATTACTGGGCCCGTGCACGGAAACCAAGGGGTCAAAATGGACAGTTCACACAACTCTGTAGCCGGGAGTGGTCAAGCAACCTTTGACTGTACCAGTTCGTTTGGTTGTAGTCCGACCATCAATAATGCTGATGGTGTTTATAGTAATAGTGGATCGGCGACTCCAAGTTTGTTCCAATTTCCTGTTTCCCCGATTGATTTTGCGGGTATCACTCTAGATTTGGCAGAAATTAAAAACAAAGCTCAGAATAACGGCGGTATTTACTATGGTCCAACTGGAGGGTACGGGTACCGAGTGATATTTAACAGTAACAATACCATCGACGTATTTCAAGTTATTAACACCGCGAGCTATAAATCCTACAGCTCAACAGAGGGGTATCACTACGGAGAACGAAACATAATTACGAGTCAAATACAAATCGCGAATGATGTAGCCATTAACTCGAGCTGCCCAGTGCTATTTTTTGAAGATAAGACCTGGATTGAAGGCGAAATAAACTTAAAAGTTTCCATTGCGGCTGCTGACTTGAGTTCTGCCAACCAAACAAATCTTGTCATCAACGGTAATCTTACGTACGGCTCAGGCTCAGATGTAGGACTGGTGGCGATTGCAGAAGATGATGTCGATATAGGAGTAACCGTACCAAATGATTTGACTGCCAATGGCATTTACATAGCGCAAAATGGCCGGTTTGGAAGAAATTATTATCGGGAAAATTTTTTTGAGAGTGAGTATCAAGAATACGTGCTTCGTGATAGTTTGACGCGACTAGGTACCGTTGTTTCTAACGGGCGAACAGGAACTGCTTGGAATTCATCAGGAGTAACTGTCTCAGGGTTTTTGATTCGGAACACGTCTTTTGATGTTAATCAGGTAAAAAACCCACCACCATTGACGCCTCAGACTTCTGATGTGTATGAGTTTGAAGATTGGCGACAGGACGGGTAATAAAAAAGTAGTGGGCAAAAGCCCACTACTTTTTTGTTGGGGAGAATAATTGCTACCTGTAGGTGGTTTAGGTTCTGGGAGAGGATAATTTTATGAGATGCATTCGTAATATGCCCTTTGGGCATTTGTGGTTAGCACTATAAACTTCGTAGTGATGCGCGGATAAATTGCTTTAGGAAAGGCAATTTACTTGCGATGCATTCGTAATATGCCCTTTGGGCCGTCCAGCAATTCGCCCTAGGTCAGGGGCGAATTGGGACGTAAATTCGCAATACGCCTTTCAGGCGTTTGCTCATTCATCATGCTACAATTTCTTATATGAAAAAATCCAATCCTTTAATCGCTGGAAACTGGAAATTGAATCCGGTTACTCAGTCTGACGCGGTTGCGTTGGCTGCTGGGGTGGTGCAAAAGACCAAGAAAATTGAAAATGCCCACGTTACGATTGCGCCACCGTATCCCTATCTTGTTCCTGTCAAAAAGAAACTTAGTAAGTCAATCGTCGCCTTATGTGCCCAAGATGTTTCAACCGCCAACATGGGAGCGTTTACTGGGGAAGTGTCTATCCTACAGCTCAAAGATATTGGTACAGAGTTCGTTATCCTGGGTCACTCGGAACGACGAGCAATGGGAGAAAAAGATGACTCAATTCGTGAGAAAATGCTTTTGACACTCAAGCACCGCATGACGCCCATTGTTTGTATTGGTGAAAAAAAACGTGATGATAAAGGAGATTACTTGTCGTTTGTTGAGTCACAACTGGTGAGTTTGTCTCATGAAGTCACGGCCGTCCAGATCAGGAAAGTGGTCCTTGCCTACGAACCAATTTGGGCTATAGGCACGGGACAGACAGCGACCGTAGAAGACGTGAAAGAAATGCAGATCTTCATCGAAAGTGTCTTAGCAAAACTATATGACCGAAAGACGGCGAGTGGTGTCCGACTTCTTTACGGGGGCTCAGTCAAGCCACATAATGCCGCCCAGTTGCAGGCGGGCGGAGGTATGAATGGCTTCTTAGTCGGAGGAGCGAGTCTCAAAGCAGAAGATTTTTCTGAAATCGTAGCGCAATCAGTTATATAATATGAAAAAAATCACCGATGCAGGAAATCTCAAAGGAAAATACGTACTGATTCGCTCCTCGTTAAACATTCCGCTGGAAGGAAACAAAATACGAAATACGTTTCGACTCGAGCGCGCACTACCCACACTGCGCTATCTGCATGAAGCAGGAGCGCGAACGATTATTTTGAGTCACTTAGGACGAAAGCCTGAAGCGAGCCTCAGTCCAGTATTCACGGAGCTCGAGAAGTACTTACCCGTTCATTGGGGAGGAGTAGTAACCGGTGAGGAGTTCATGGCTCGTAAAAATCTCTTAGCCGACGGGGAAATGCTCATGGCAGAAAACCTACGACAGGATGTGCGTGAGACAGAAAATGACACTCAGTTTGTAGAGTATTTGGCGAGCTTGGGCGAGCTATACGTGAATGACGCCTTCGCGGCTGCTCACCGCGAGCACGCGTCTACTTTTGGGTTAGCCAAAAAGTTGCCGGCCTACGCCGGACTTACTATGGAAGAAGAAGTTACTGAATTGTCCAAAGCGTTTGCACCGGAGCACCCATCACTCTTTTTACTAGGTGGAGCCAAGTTTGAGACGAAGATGCCTTTAGTAGAAAAGTACTTGGACGTATACGATCAGGTTTTTATTGCTGGAGCATTGATGAACGATGTTTTCAAAGCCAGAGGATACGAAGTGGGTCAGTCTCTGGTGTCTGACATTTCTCTTCAAGGAGCCCCGCTTTTAGATAATCCGAAACTCATTATTCCGATTGATGTGATAGTGGACGGCCCTGATGGGAAAATGGTGAAGTCTCCGAATCAAGTATTACCTGAGGAAAAGATTATGGATGTCGGTCCGATGACGGTAGCTATGCTGGTGACGTATATAGAGAAAGCAAAAACTATTCTCTGGAATGGTCCATTTGGTGCTTACGAACTGGGCTTTAGCGAAAGTACGCAGACGACCGCCAGACACGTAGCCAAAGCTGACGCCTTCTCGGTGATCGGTGGGGGAGACACCGTTGCGGCAATAGAAAAACTCGAGCTCAATGACCAGTTTGGATTTGTGTCTATTGCCGGCGGTGCCATGCTGGCGTTTTTAGAGCATGGTTCAACTTCCGTGATTGACACTTTGAATGAGGACTAGGTCAGTTGGGAGTTATATAAAAAAGCGCGTCTGGTCTGGCCGCGCTTTTTATTATGGTTGATGAGAGGCTAAGAGGCTTCTTTTTTAGCGGCATCAGCACTAGTATCTATTTGGTCTTCAAGGGTCATTTTGATGCGGCCCGCGTGTTCGCTGAGCGACTCATCACTGGCTTCTGTTCCTCGCGGCATCACTGCTCCGAGCGGTTCGTCGTTGGTAGTCAGCGGGTATAGTTTGATGTGTACGTGAGGTACTTCAAAACCTTCAATGACGAGACAAGTCCGCTCCGTTTGGAATACCGCGTCTAGGGCTTTGGCCACGAGTTTTGCAATCAGGCAGATATGCAAGTATGTCTCGTCCGACAGGTCAAACGCGTAGGCGACCGCTTCTTTGGGGACAACCACCACCTGACCAGGGACAGCGGGGAATTTATCCATCAAGACAACACAGACATCGTCTTCGTAGACAAAAAAGCCGGGAATCTCGCGATTAATGATTTTTGTGAAAATAGTACTCATATGGGGTAAATGGTATCATGAAAATATCATTATGGGCACGTTCGTATTTCCAGAAACAGACACTCATGACCTACTTTTAGCTCATGAGCCACCGCTGCTCAATCAGCTGTTGCGGGCCCGAGGCCTGAGCTCAATCGCTGCAGCAGAAGCTTTTTTGAAACCTGACTACGATACGCAACTACACTCGCCGCTTCTGCTCCATGACATGGAGACTGCCTGCCTGCGGGTAGAGACAGCGGTTAAAAATAAAGAACAGATTGCCATCTTCAGTGATTACGACTGCGATGGAATTCCCGGAGCGGTCGTGCTCTACGACTTTTTTACCGCTATTGGCCACGCCGAGTTTCAAAATTATATTCCCCACCGACACTACGAAGGGTTCGGTCTTAGTGAGAAGGCGATAGACAGCTTGGCCACTGATGGCGTGAAGCTTATTATTACTATCGACTGCGGTACCTCAAACGTGAGTGAAGTCGCCTATGCCCACACCAAGGGAATCGACGTAATCATCACTGACCACCACGAACCAGAAGCGGTACTGCCGTCGGCGGTGGCAGTAGTAAATCCCAAATTAGGTGAGTATCCATTTACCGATTTGTGTGGCGCTGCGGTGGCGTTTAAGTTGGCTCAGGCCTTGCTGGAGCGAGGTTCCTACAATGTCGCACGTGGGTGGGAGAAGTGGTGGTTGGATATGGTCGGAGTGGCTACGATTGCAGACATGGTGCCATTGGTAGGAGAAAACCGAGTTTTGGCGCACTACGGATTGCAGGTACTGCGCAAGTCTCGGAGGCCGGGTCTGCAGCAATTACTAAAAAAAGCCAAAGCCAGTCAGCAACATCTGACTGAAGACGATATTGGATTTACCATTGGTCCGCGTATCAACGCGGCTTCACGCATGGATAGTCCAGAAGATGCGTTCTATATGTTGTCAGAATCTGACGTAGTAAAAGCTAGTGAACGAGTGAATCACCTGGAAGATTTAAATACCAAGCGCAAATCAATGGTGGCGCAGATGACCAAAGAACTGCACAAGCGCCTAAAACAAGTAGAAGATTTACCACCAGTTTTGGTTTTTGGTAGTCCTGACTGGCGACCATCGCTCGTTGGTCTCGCTGCGAACAACCTGGCTCAGGAATACAACCGCCCAGCGTTTATTTGGGGGACAGATGGTAATGGGGTCTATAAAGGTTCGTGTCGTTCTGGCGGCGGAGCCAGCGTGGTGACGCTGATGCAAGCCGTGCCGGAAGTGTTTCTCGAATACGGTGGTCACCACGTCGCCGGCGGCTTTGCCGTCAAAGATGCAGATATTTTCACCTTCGGTGAAAAACTCAACGCCGCTATGGAGCAATTAGGAAACAAAGCGACCGTTGTGGAGCCAATCGTGATTGATGCCCAGATAGGTCTAGATGAAGTAAATCCATTTCTCATCAAGCAACTCAACCAACTGGCTCCGTTTGGCATGGGAAACAAAAAACCGCTGTTTGCGTTTAAGGACGTCACCCCGACCTCGGTTGAGGCATTTGGCAAAACCAAGGAGCACACCAAAATCATGTACGGGACCGAGAACGGCCAACTTGAAGCTATCGCCTTCTTCCAGTTACCCGAAGGATTTACCAAAACTCCCAAGGTAGATGTACCACACACACTGGTTGGTCATGTCGAGCAATCATTTTTCATGGGTCGGCAGCAAATCAGGATTCGAATCGTCGATATCCTCTAGTAGGCTCTTTTGTGGTAGGGTGAGAGGAATGATGGAGAAAATATATATCTATACGGATGGAAGTTCACGGGGCAATCCCGGCCCAGCAGCGATTGGTGTGTTTATTACTGACGCCAAGAGTAATATGATACAAGAGGCGGCTGAAACCATCGGCAACGCCACTGATGACTTTGCTGAGTATCAGGCAGTATTGCGCGGCCTCCAGATCGTCGAAGAAATATACGGCGAGAAAACTAAAGAAATGGAATTTGAATTGCGGCTTGATAGTGAACTAGTAAAGAAACAACTCAACAGCGAATGCACAATCAAAGACGCCAGCTTGGTGCCTTACTTTATTGAAATTCACAATTTGCGTGTTTCAACGGTGCCACATTTGATACTCACGCTCGTGTCCCAAGCAGAGAACACAGAAGCTGCTCGCCTGGTGAATGAAGCCCTTGACGCTGGAAAGTAGTCCTAGTAAAGTTAAAGCTGGACTGGGTAATAAGACCAGGCATGTTCGTTGAATAATAAACTGAGGAAGTAAAATAATGTGCGAACTCGCAGCTTTTGAGGAACAGACAGTGCCAGTTTTGAAACGTCAGCACAGAGCGTTGACTAAAAAAATTAAAAAATTACAGGCTGTCCCGGCGTTTAACTCGCTGGAAATGAGGGGTTTGAAAATAGAAAAAGCGAACGTCAAAAGAAAAATTGCAGCCCTTGGCGGCAAAACTACCGGTATGGCGGATGAAGACATACCTTCGGGGCGTATCCAGGTAGAGAAAATCTGCTCGACAGAGGACTCTATGCCCGCAGTTTCAGCAGTCTTCATGCAAACAAAGCGACCATCAGCCGTAAACGACTCTGAACTATCAGTCCAGGTTACTGCAGGGATATCTAACCTCTGAGTTTCACGAAGCAATCTCTTGGGCTCGCACAAAAACCGCTACTTAGTAGCGGTTTTTATTTTATTGGTAGGATGCTCATTTTTCCCATGTAGTAATTACAGGTATACAACTTGACGTTGCCTCCAGTTCTGGTATGTTTGTTGGCTGACTTGAGTAACATCAGTCTTGTTCATTGAGTACTAATCTTCAAGGAGTTAAAAATGTGTAGAACCACACTAGAGACAATGAAGCGTCAGCGTGAAGAACTGTCCAGAGAAATCCAAGCGTTGCAAAAGAAACCAGCTTGTTTTTCTCGTGAAATGGAGATGTATAAGAAGGATCTTCAAAATATAGAGCGACTGATTGTCGCTCTCGAACAAGGTCAGGCAAGCGGGTCTACTGTGATGAGCAGTGCGCGTGTCTGGCTGTCAAAGTCCTGACGCCCCAAATCGTCTGATTCCCTAAGGGTGAGCTCTCGCCTCACTTCCAAAACTGCTACCTTTGTAGCGGTTTTTCTATTTTTATTGGTAGACTAAATGCATGCAGCCGGTTCTCTTCTTTGGAAGTGTGTTCGCTTTTGCCCTGGGCATTGCTGGACAAACGATACTCACTGTACCCAGGGAACTAATTTTACTCGGACTAATAATCAGCCTAGGAGTCGCAGTAGTCTGGCGCAGAAATCAGTTCATGACTTCTGCACCTTATTTATTATTGTGCAGTGTACTGGTGTGTAGTTTTTCGATTGGTCTCCTACGGACCGAAATTGCTTCGTGGCAGTTTGGATTCTCGTCCTTACAGACGCAAGTTGATAAGCCTATTTTGTTTACCGGTATGGTGGTTGCCGAACCGAAAAAAAGTGCCAACACTACGCAGCTGTACGTAAGCGATTTAACTGATACCCTGTTTGTTTCTACCGACAGACACAGTTCAGTTGAGTATGGAGACATGGTTACTGTCTCTGGTACGCTGGCTGAACCGGAATCATTTACCACTGAGCTCGGTCGGACGTTTGATTATCCTGGGTATCTCAAAGCCAAAGGAGTCGAGTACACGGTGTCGTTTGCCCAGCTGGAGCATCAAGAGATAGGTCAAGGTAACACCGTTCTTGCCAGTCTGCTCGCCCTCAAGCACGCCTTTATGAATCGTCTGGAGCAAGTGATTCCTGAACCTCAAGTAGGACTTGGAGAGGGACTGTTATTGGGCGTGAAGCAAGCCCTTGGTGAAGACATTGAAAATAATTTTCGACGGACAGGTATCATTCATATTGTGGTTCTCTCGGGCTACAACGTGATGTTAGTAGTCACTTTTTTTATGCTGGTCTTCTCTCTCTTCTTGTCTCCGCGCAAACGGGTAGTAGCAGGAATAATCGCTATCGTTTGCTTTGCTCTTCTGGTGGGACTGTCCGCTACGGTTGTGCGTGCCAGTATCATGGCCTCACTGTTGTTGTTCGCTCAAGGTTTCGGTCGCCAATACGACGTGCTGCGCGCGCTCTTTTTTGCGGGGGCAATTATGCTCTTGCTAAATCCCTATCTACTTATCTACGACATCGGGTTCCAACTATCGTTTATGGCTACTTTGGGGCTGCTACTGATTGTTCCACACTTTGAATCAACGATAGTCACTGGTGCCAGCAAACTACAGGTAAAAGATTTTTTCTTCGCGACGCTGGCTACTCAAATAGCCGTGTTACCTTTGCTGCTGTACCACATCGGGGAGGTGTCAATTGTGGCGATAGTGGTCAATGTACTGGTGTTGCCGGTGGTACCCATAGCAATGCTGCTCACTTTTATCACGGGCATGGTGGCGTTTGTGTCCCTGTCACTGGCGGCCGTGGCGGGGTTCTTGGCAAACATTTCACTCATATATATCCTGTTCATGGCTAAGTGGTTTGCCAAGCTGCCCTTTGCCGCTGTTGAGATACCAGAATTTTCAGCTATTGGAGTGCTGCTGCTCTATGGAGCAATAGCCGGCGCTTTGTTCTACGCGCGGAAGCGGTTATCACCGCCCCCGTTATCTGGCTGGACTATCGAAGAGGAATTAGAAAGCCCGGTGGTTTTTTCTGGAGAAAAAACCACCGGGCTGACAGGAGACACGCTCCCAAAAATATTTCGCTAGGTCATTCGACTCGCTACTACTTCCCAGTTTAAGTTGGCAAAGAAGGCTTCTACGTACAAACCCTTTTCACTAGAAGGGTAGTCCATCATGTACGCGTGCTCCCACATATCCAGCGCGAGGATGATGTCTAAATCAGCTAGTTGCCCAAGGTGTTGTTCATCTACCCAGGTCTGCGCGAGCTGGTCAGTTTGTGGATCGTGATACAACATTACCCAGCCAACTCCGCGAGTTTTAGTGATAAGCTTGAAGGTTTCAAGCCAGGTATCAACTGAACCAAACTGCGATTCAATTTTGTTACGTAGGGCTCCTTCCGGTAACGTCTTTGGTCCGCCTTCGAGCTGAGCAAAGTAGTACTCGTGGTTGCGCATACCACAAAATTCAAAGCCCAGTCGTCGCTGCATTTCAGCAATAGCAAACGCATTATTTTCTAGGTCGTTAGAAAATGCTGCCACTTTTTCATGAATAAGATTTACGTGCTTGACGTATCCTTCATATAGGCCAAGGTGATTCTCAATGGTTTTGCTTGAGATACCGGGCAGGTCTCCAATGGTAAAAGTAAGGGCTTCGTATTTCATATATAAGAACAGGTTACAAATAACTAAGTAAGAACATTGTATCATGAAGAAATGATATCGGTCTTCTGGTCAAGAGTGGTTTTTCTAGGAATTATTTTCAGTACTGGTGCACTGACTTTTTTCCAGACCAGCAGTAGTACAACACAATCGCAGTATCTCTCAGTGCGGTTTCTAGATGTCGGACAGGGAGATGCGATTCATATCCAAACTCCAGATGGGTATGAGTTGTTAATTGACGGCGGACCAACCTCCCTGGTGTTGCGAGAGCTGGCCAGCGGACGTAGTTTCTTTGATTCGACTATCGACGTAGTGCTGGCCACTCATCCAGATAGCGACCATATCGGAGGGTTGGTCGATGTACTGGCTCGGTATCAAGTCGCGACCATTATTCAAACCAATACTCTCAACGACACACCAGCGGCCGCAGCCTATGCTGATTCGGTCACAAACGAACGAGCCCAGGTAGTGCAGGCGCAAACCGGACAGATTATCCAACTGGGGGCTTCGACCACTGTGCACGTATTATCTCCAACGGGGGATACAACTCGGTGGCGCAGTAATGCAGCTTCCATCATTGTTCAGGTGAGTTACGGGGAAATAGATTTTCTGCTTACTGGTGATGCACCGTTGGAAACCGAAGCTTATATTACCCAGATCTTTGGGGAGAGTTTGCAAAGCGAAGTGCTCAAGCTGGGTCATCACGGGTCAAAGACTTCCAGTAGTGGAGCGTTCCTTGGTGTGGTTCAGCCAGATTTTGCCGTCGTATCAGCGGAGCGTAATGGTCGTTATGGCCATCCGCACGCTGAGGTTGTAGGTCGGGTAATAGAACGAAACATTCAATTGTTGAGCACTGCGGAAGAAGGAACAATAGAATTTTTGACTGATGGAAAATCAGTCTGGCAAAATAAGTAGGACATAACAAAAGAACCGGTCCCAAAGGACCGGTTCTTTTGTTAGCTAGATTAGATAAGGTTGGCTTTCTTGAGGGTGGCGTACGCTCCGTTTTTAGCGATAGTTCTCATTGCTGCGGTAGAGACTTTTAGAATAATTGTCTTTCCCAGTTCAGGGACGAAGATTCGCTTCTTTTGGAGATTTGGCTTTCGCATAGTCTTGCCGCACGGGTTAAACTGCGTCGCACGTGTGCGGTTACTGTACTTGCCTCCGATTTGGGTTTTTTTCCCGGTGATGTCGCATTGCTTTGCCATATAAGATACTTGTTTAGTGGCGCCATACTACCATGCCCGCTTGATATTGCAACCCTTGGCGGTTACACTAGGACTCTATGGAAATTATGGATATAGCAATGATAATAATACTGATATTTTCAGTAGTACTGCACGAAATGGCTCACGGCTACGCTGCTAATTGGCTGGGCGACCCAACAGCTCGTTTAGCCGGGCGTCTGACCGCTAACCCAATCCCTCACTTAGACCCGATGATGTCGGTGATTTTACCGGGATTACTCGTAGTGACTGGTTCACCTATTCTTTTTGGTGCTGCCAAACCAGTCCCATACAATCCTTACAACTTTACTAACCAAAAGTGGGGTGAAGCAATTGTTGCCGTCGCTGGCCCAGCTGCCAACGTAGCGATAGCGATTATTTTTGCGCTGCTGATTCGCAGCGCTGAGCTGTTGGCGTTATCACCAACGTTTGTCACCCTCGCGTTTCAAGTAGTGATTTTAAATATTTTTTTAGCGCTGTTTAACTTGGTACCGATTCCACCACTAGATGGTTCAAAAATTCTACCCAAGTTCCTCCCGCTTGCCCTGGCGATGCAGTACGAGAAATTCCGTCGAATATTCGAACAAAACGTTGCCCTTGGTTTTGGACTGGTGATTTTACTGTTTGTATTGTTCCTTGCCCAACCGCTATACGCATTCACTATTTGGATTGCGAGCAACCTGATTGGTTTCTAAATAGGCTATTTCTATCGCCTCCAGCGATAGGTCCGTAGCACATTGCAAATAAATCTATATATAGTACAGTAGCGGGGCTAACATTATGGCAACAATTCAACAATTAACCCGTAAGAAGCGAGTCGATAAACCGCGAAAGAGTAAGCGAGCGGCTTTGGAGTCTGGATTTAATAAAATCAAGAACCAGCCAAACACTTATTTTTCACCGTTTAAACGAGGCGTTTGTACTCGAGTAACTACCAAGACTCCACGTAAGCCGAACTCAGCCATCCGAAAGATTGCTCGAGTCCGACTAAGTAATGGTCAGGAAATTACCGCGTACATTCCAGGTATCAAGCACACTCTTCAAGAACACTCAGTGGTTCTTATCCGAGGAGGTCGTGTGAAAGACATTGGAGTCAACTACACCGTTGTTCGTGGAAAGTACGATGCAACTGGAGTAGATGAACGTCGAATGGGCCGCTCTAAGTACGGAGCTAAGAAGCCGAAGGCTTAATAGACAGTAAGGTAGGACTGGTTCCTCCACATTACAAATAGTTTATATTCGCTACAGATTAGTGCGTGGTGCTCATCAAAAAATACATTTTTTGATGAGAGACCATTATGCGAAGAATGAAAACATGACTTGTCATATTTCTCATTCGCATTAAGTAACAACATTATGCGACGACCAATTAAAAAACGTCCTACAGTATCTCCGGATGTCATGTACGGATCAATTGATGTCGAACGTCTCATCAACTACATCATGCTCGATGGTAAGAAGGAAACCTCGCGCAAGATTGTCTACGGAGCGTTTGAAATCATCAAAAACGATAAAGAAACGGGGGATGATCCTTTGGAAACATTCACCACGGCCTTGCGAAATGCCGGACCGTTGATGGAAGTTCGTTCACGACGAGTCGGTGGTGCAAACTACCAGGTTCCTCGAGAAGTCCGACCAGAACGACGACAAGCGTTGGCCTACCGATGGATTATCGCAGCTGCGCGAAAGCAAAAAGGCAGCACAATGCAAAAGAACTTGGCCAAAGAACTCTTGCTCGCAGCCAAAGAAGAAGGAGATGCCGTAAAGAAGAAGGAGGACACGCACAAGATGGCAGAAGCCAACCGAGCGTTCGCCCACTTCGCTTGGTAAGCACAGCTTACTTTCAGCACTCACACAAAAAAGCCCCGAGTTTCACTCGGGGCTTTTTTGCTCACTTGACATTTATTAATAGTTTGCAGGGTTCAAGATAAAACGTAGAATTAAATGATGACAGGTTACCTCTATAGAGGAGCGAAGCATATAGAAAAAGAGCTAGCCGAGAAAGTATTTTTTCGGACGGTGGTGTTATTTGTCGCTGCCTTCAATTTCGTTGGCTTCACCATTATTCCACTTATAAATATTCTGTTCGGTGAAAATATTGAGAACGGCCTGTATGTAAGTTTTCTGCACGGAGTCTTTCTTACGGTTATACTCGTTTACTTTAGTAAAAATGCCAGACCTAATACACAGAAGTATTTTGATAATCGGGTGCCAGCGTTTTTGATTGCTTTGTACGTCCTTACTATCATCGTAGTTTTCTTTATTAAGGCCGCTGGTCTGCTCCTCACACCCTATCTGGCTGCCATTACTGGGTACAACATAGAGCTTATGCAGATGTATGTGTGGCCAGCTCTTTCGTACGCACTCTTTGTCTGGCAACTGTATGTTCTCTACCGTCTGAGTAGTAGAGAATTAGTTAAGTAAGGTACTTCCGCTACTTGTAACACCGTCACCAGAAGAGCCTCAAGTGGTAGACTGTGTGCATATGAAACATATCGTTATTGGGTTTGTGCTGGGAGCACTGACTGTGTATTTAGCTTTAAATGCCAACTTACAAAATACTGTCCCGACTCCGCAAGATAAAATCGCGGCGTACTACGCCAACTCAGCGGCTACGCTCGTGAGTCCACACAACCTACGAGAACGGATGACCCACGGGAAGGAAGACTACGTACTGGTGGACGTGCGAGCTCAAGAGGATTATCTGCGCGAGCACATCGTGACTGCTGTTAATATTGATACTGGTCGTGACCTGGACCTGGTCTTAGGAGAATTTGAGACGCTCGTGGCGGAAAATCCTGATAAGGAAATTATTATTTATTGTTACAGCGCAGCGTGTATGAACGGACGTAAGGCCGGAAACTTCTTGGCTGAGAACGGAGTCTTCGTCAAAGAGCTGACTATCGGCTGGAATGAATGGCGCTACGATTGGGAGATGTGGAACTACGACACTGAGTGGGAGCAAGTGAAGGTGGAAGATTACGTCGCAGCGGGAGCTGAGCCCGGAATCGTACCTGACTCAGCTAAGACGCTGCAGCCGTGTGCCGTGGCTGGGGAACTAGCTTGCTGAAGCTAAAAGTGTAATGAATAGAGCACGTGATATACTAAGTATTATTTCCTAAGAATCTATCTATGGAGGGTCCAAAATCATTTGAAGCAAAACCCCAAGGAGCAAAGACAAGTGAATCCGTCGAATCTTTGGCAGACTGGAGAGAGCTTAAAGAACGAGCCTCAGAGCACGCAGAACAAATGATTGCAAGCATAGACGGGTTTGAAGATATGACTCCTGGAGAACAGAAAGAAGCCCTTACCGAGCTCGTGCACGAACTGGCCGGTAATAACTCAAATCGCTATATCGGGAAAGTCGTTGCTCGACGGATTGCGAATATAATGGAACTGCCTGATGCCCAGCGTGCTCAAAATGGTTTACAGCCTCGGTCTCCGTTGGAAAAGCTGCAACAATCAGCTGCCAGTGAAAAAGTAATACCACTTCCAGCTGTACCGCCAGATTTTTATCTTGAAGCACTTGGATATTTCCCTGAACCCAGTCCAGACGGTGCAAAGGTTGATCAGGAGCAGCCAAGTAGACGAGCTGCTTAATTTATTACCCTAACGTTCTTTTGTTCTTATGAAGTTTGACTTTGATGCCGAGATTAAGCAGCACCTGGATGTGGTGCGTACCCTGGAGCGCAAGCCTGGTGTATTTACTGCCTCACTAGACGATACTTTTTACAATAAAGCCTGGTTGCGTGACATTTATTTCATCACCTTGGGCTTCCTTGAAACCGGTGACTTGAAGACAACCAAAAATGCTGCCAATGCCCTCTTGAGTGTATTTGTAAAGCACAAAGGCAAGATCAATTGGGCAATCGAAAACAAACCACAAGAAGCGTGGCAGTACATCCACGCGCGCTTTCACCCAGAGAGCTTTGAGGAGTACTGGGAAGAATGGGGAAATAGTCAAAACGATGCCGTTGGAGAAGTGCTCAATCTCCTGGTTACTCTAGAACTGATGGGAGAAAGCGTGATTGAGACTGATGACGAAAAAGAGATGGTACAGAAGATTGTGGATTATCTCGTGACCGTTGAGTACTGGGAGGATGAAGATAATGGTATCTGGGAAGAGAACCTTGAGGTTCACGCGTCGTCGATCGGTTCATGTGTCGCCGCTTTGAAAAAAGCCCAACAGCTGGATTGGTTGAACGTGCCAGCCGTAGCCATTGAGCGAGGAGAGCACGCTTTGCGGTCTTTGCTCCCTCGGGAGTCACTGACCAAGTTTGCTGACCTGGCCCTGCTGACGCTTATCTACCCCTTTGCTGTCACCACCGAAGCAGAAACAGCTGAGATATTAAAAAATGTCGAGTACCACCTGGTGAAAGAACGAGGAGTAATTCGCTACAAATTTGATCGCTATTACAATAATAATGTTGATGGCTTTAGTGAAGAAGCCGAATGGTGCTTTGGGTTGGCGTGGTTGGCTATCATTTACGCTGAGCGGGGGGATAAAGAAAAGGCCTACTACTATCTGCGTCGGACCAAGAATGCAGTTACCCCGGAGGGAGTTGTGCCGGAGCTATACTACTCAAACACCGATAAGCCAAATCCAAATACGCCGCTGGGCTGGGCAGAAAGCATGTACGTAGTGGCACTACAGAAAGTAAAAGAACTTGAAGCGAGCGGAGTTTGATATACTTATCTAATATGAAATATTTAAATATTGCTATGTACGTTCTCCTTGGGATTGCCGTGCTAGCCACAGTGCTGGGACTCGTGTACGGATAAGTTCAGCCATATAAAAAAACCGCGGATATGCCGCGGTTTTTTATATGGCTGCCCAACCGGACACAGACACTTTGAGCAAGCTCGGATTTTGTTGGGTGTGGCATGAAGACTTTTAATATAAGAAAAAACAATATGATGGGTGGTTGTCCAGGGAATGCCGGGCTTTCATAGTTCGACAGGTGTGGTATTGTACTGCCCATGTCGAAAAATGATGGATTAGTAGTATTTAAAGATGTGTCGTACGAGTACGATGCCACCAAGCCGATTCTTAAATCTGCTGATTTTGTGATTCGCCGGGGAGCGAAGTTGACCCTGATGGGTCAAAACGGAGCCGGAAAATCAACGCTTTTTTCACTCATTACTGGTCAATTACAACCAGAAGCTGGAATGATAAATCTTCAGCCAAAGACCACTATCGCTGAGTCTCGGCAAATTATTCCTCGCTCAGAGCTCGAACTGACTATTAGAGAATTCTTCGAAAAGTGTTTTTCAGAAAAGACCTATGACATCGATCCCCGGATAGACACCGTGCTCGAGGTTGTGAACCTCTCGCCCACCGAGAAACAAAAAGAGACGTTCTATGACCGTGTCATCGGAAGTTTCTCTGGTGGTCAGCAAGCGCGCTTACTGTTAGCCTCAGCCTTGATTCAAAACCCCGACGTCTTGTTACTCGATGAGCCGACCAACAATCTTGATGTCGCAGGAATAGAACACCTCACCGCCTTTCTCAAAGAATATAAAAAAACGGTCATTGTTATTTCTCACGACGCTGATTTCTTAAATTCATTTACCCAAGGAGTGTTGTATCTCAACACACAAAACCGCCAGGTAGAGCAGTACAACGGAAACTATCACGTCGTAGTAAAAGAAATTGCCGCTCGGGTAGAAAAGGAAAAGCGACAAAATGCCCAGTTGGGTAAACAGATTCAAGCTGATAAAGACAAAATCAACTATTTTGCTGCTAAGGGAGGAAAGATGCGATTGGTCGCCAAGAAGATGCGCGCTGAGATTGAAGAAGCGCAGGAGAACAAAGTCGATGTCAGGCGCGAAGATAAAGCAATTCGCCCTTTCACCATTAAGCCACACGCAGATATTCCGTTAGAAGTCGTGAAGCTTACTTCCTACCAAGTGATTAAGCAGCACGAACCTCAAGAAGTGGAGTGTGATGTGGTGTTAAAGCGGGGAATGCACTTGCGCATTATTGGTCCCAACGGGATTGGTAAGACGACGTTGCTGGAAAGCTTGGCTGGGGGTCACGCCAAAGGAGAAGAGGTGGCCCCGGGAGTGAAGATTGGCTACTATCGTCAGGACTTTTCTAACCTTGAATTTGGGAAGACTGTGTACGAAACGCTGATGGATTCGATGAAGCGTAAACTCGAAGAGGATATGCGTTCGATAGCTTCTGGATTTTTACTGTCAGGAGAGCTTATGAAGACCAAGGTTGGCGATCTTTCTGAAGGGCAAAAAGGTCTAGTGGCGTTTGCCAAGCTGACTATGGAAGAACCAGGGCTTCTGATTCTCGACGAGCCAACCAACCACATTAACTTCCGTCACATTCCGATTATTGCTGAGGCACTCAACGAATATAAAGGCGCGATGATTCTCGTTTCTCACGTTCCAGAGTTTGTGGAGCAAATACGAATCGACGAAATCCTCGACTTGGATAAAAAAAAGAAGTAACAAAACGCTGCCCCTAGGGTGGTGTTTTGTTTTAAGAAGAAAAATCACCACTCTGGCCTTTACACCACAAATAATAGGGTACATACTTAGCGTAATGAGTTTTATTTCCGAGTACACAACGTATCTAAAAAATAACCCCCAAGGGTATTGGTTCAAACGAAAGCTCTACGGATTTGGGTGGGTACCTGCCACCAAGCAAGGCTGGGGAGTACTCGCTCTATTTGGATTGTTTGTGGTAGGGATCTCTCTTTGGGCAGAAACAAGCGTTTCACATGACCAGGCGACTAGTCATGTGATTGTTCCGCTACTGTTGGCAACAGCGTTGTTTCTCCTGGTCACCTATCGAACAGGAGAGCCGTTAAGGTGGCAGTGGGGAAAACGTGATGGAAAATAAAATAGAAGAACATTTTGTGTACATTCTTAAGTGTGCAGACGGAACCTTGTATACTGGCTACGCACGCGATTTGAAAAAAAGACTCTCAGAGCACAATGGGAAAAGTAAAACCGAAGGAGCAAAGTATACTCGCTCCCGGCGTCCAGTAAAACTTCTGTACCAAGAAATGTTCGAGAGTCGGTCCGGTGCGCAGCAAAGAGAGTACGCTATCAAGCAGCTGAGTCGTCCCCAGAAGCAACAGCTCATAAAAACAAATAAGTTATCGGCCCAATAGTTCTGAACTAATTTCTTCTCCGGTCAGAGTTTGCAGCGTAGTTGCGATAATCCCACCAAACAGGGCAACGAGGACTGTTGCACCAATGACGGTACCAAGCCCGTAGACTAAACCTTTAAAGAAAGTGTTTTGAAAAGAGTTTTGTTTTTTAATGCGCGTTTCTAGCACATGTAAAACCTCTAGCAATTTATCTGTCTGTTGGACAGTCTGGACAGTCTTGGTAGGCTCGGTGTCATCTGTTTTGTTTTCCATATTACTCAAGTATAGCAAACCAGCTGCCTATACAATAATAAAAAATTTAGCGTATACTAATATTAATTAGTCATTAGGCAAAAACAGTACATGTCAAAAGGGCGCGACCAGAAAAAAGAAGTAAAGAAAAAAAAGAAGGAGAAACCAAAGAATGAGTAACAAAAGGCTGGCGCAATGCGCCGGCCTTTTGTTAGTGGTAGACTACAATCAATATGGATAGTAAAACCCAGCAGCAGCTCAACGAACTAGAGCTGAAAATTTCCCAGATTCACACCTCAGTCAAAAAAACAGAACGCTACATGAAGGTGACGTTTTGGTCGACCGTTGTATTATTTGTGTTGCCGATGGTTATCGCAGCACTCATCATCCCAGCTGTACTTAGTAAATACGCAGCAATGTACGAAGGATTGCTGTAGCACCCAAGCTACGCGCAATATACAATACAGGTATGAACATCCAACACGTTTTACAATCCGTTAGTACCAAGTACGCCCAGCAGCCGCTATTCATACAAGCAGTCACCGAGTTTTTAGAAAGTGTGGCCGTCTATGCGGTCAATAATCCACTTAGTGACGAGGATTGTCTTCGGCTCGAACGACTACTCGTCCCTGAAAGATCAATTTCGTTTCGGGTGACCTGGGAAGATGACCAAGGGAATTTACAATACAACACGGGCTATCGAGTACAGTTCAATTCTGCTCTTGGACCCTACAAGGGTGGACTACGCTTTGACCCAAGTGTAACTCAAGACGTCTTAATGTTTCTGGGCTTCGAACAGATTTTCAAGAACGCCTTGACTGGGTTACTGTTGGGTGGAGGAAAGGGTGGAAGTGATTTTGATCCCAAAGGAAAAAGTAATAGAGAGATTCGGTCGTTTTGTCGCGCGTTGATGACGGAGTTGTATCGGTATATCGGGATTGAAACTGATGTTCCAGCGGGAGATATTGGAGTGGGTTCTCGCGAGATTGGGTATATGTATGGCATGTATAAACAAATCGCTAACCGTGACGAAGGTGTGCTTACCGGCAAGGGAATCACCTTCGGTGGTTCGTATGGTCGAACAGAAGCTACTGGACACGGGGTCGTCTATTTCGCCAAAGAGATGGTTGAACACGCCAAAGATACCCTGATAGCAAAAACGGCAGTAGTCTCTGGTTCGGGGAACGTAGCACTTCACACCGCGCGAAAATTAATCGCCGAACAATCGGTGGTGAAGACTCTTTCTGACCGAGGTGGGTACGTGCTCAAAGAAGCGGGATTGACTCTAGAGGATATAGATCACATAGAATCTCAGAAAAAGCACCACACCCCACTGGCTGATATTACCCTCGATGGAGCAGTCTACGTAGTAGGTACTCCGTGGCAATCAGTTCCAGCGTGCATGTATTTCCCGTGTGCAACCCAAAATGAAATCAATAAAGCCGATGCCCAAGCTATCGTTAAACACGAAGCAATACTCGTGGCCGAAGGGGCCAACATGCCCTCAGATGCCGACGCGGTACGAACTTTTCGAGACTCAAGCGTATTGTTTGCTCCCGCCAAGGCAGCCAACGCAGGAGGTGTGGCAGTTTCAGGCCTAGAAATGGCCCAAAATGCTGGACATATTTCTTGGAGCGCTGTCCAAGTCGATGATCGCCTGCGGGAGATAATGAAAAATATCCATATTCAGTGTGTTACCTACGGCACCATAGATGACGGCTCCATTGACTACGTCAATGGAGCCAATATTGGAGGTTTTGTTCGAGTGTTCGAAGCGACCAAAGCCTTGGGATGGTAGCTGCCTTCCCCTTGCAACATAAAAGCGGTAAAAATGGCTGATTACCGTTTTTTAGGTTGCTGATTTAGTCACAATACCGTATAGTATCGCCACCTTGCCTTTAGGCAAACTTTCTAATGCGAAGCAGTTTTCTTGAGGCGCACTAGAGGAAAAGACGTTTATACACATATATAAGTAAAAGAATTTAGATTTATGGCACGAGCATTTCCCCTCCACAAACTGCGAAACTTCGGAATCGTAGCTCACGTGGACGCTGGTAAAACAACTACATCAGAGCGAATCCTTTTTTACACTGGGATGAGTCACAAGATTGGTGAGGTACACGATGGTGCGACCGTCACTGACTGGATGGATCAAGAACGAGAGCGAGGTATCACAATTACCGCAGCGGCTATTTCGTGTCACTGGACAAAGACTCTTGAAGAAGACCGAATTTCAAAAGACCTAAAGTACACCTTTAACATCATCGATACACCAGGACACATCGACTTTACGGCTGAGGTGAAGCGTTCTATGCGTGTGCTCGATGGAGCGGTGGTTGTGTTCGATGGAGCAGCCGGAGTAGAGCCTCAGACAGAAACTAACTGGGGATACGCTGATGAGGCAGAAGTGCCTCGAATTTGTTTCGTAAACAAAATGGACAAGCTCGGAGCCGACTTCGACTCTTCGGTAAAGTCTATCGAAGAACGACTGTCTAAAAAAGCGTGTCGAATACAGATTCCAATGGGAGCAGAAAATGACATGCGCGGAGTAATTGACTTGATTACGATGAAGTCATACACGTTTGCTGGAGAGATGGGAACGCTTGTAACCGAAGAAGAAATTCCAGCTGAATTTCTGGAGGAAGCTAAGAAGCGACGCGTAGAACTTATCGAGCGAGTAGTAGAGCACGACGATGCGTTGATGGAAGCGTTCCTGGAAGGAAATGAACCAACCAACGAAGACCTCAAGAAAACTCTTCGAAAAGCAGTACTGGCAAACGAAATTTTCCCAATCATGGCCGGGACAGCGTTGCAAAACATCGGCGTACAGCTCGTGCTTGATGCAGTGGTTGACTACCTTCCATCACCAGTTGATTTGCCAGATATTGAAGGTCACGACCCACAAGATGAAGAAGCGGTTATTACCCGGAAGCCATCTGACGAAGAATCGATGAGTGCTCTAGTGTTTAAATTGCAGGACGACAAGTTCGTTGGCCAGCTCGCTTTCTTCCGTGTGTATTCCGGAACAGTAAAGTCTGGAACCTATATTCTCAATGCTTCAACCGGAAATAAAGAACGAGTTGGGCGAATCGTGCGATTGATGGCTGACAAACGTGAAGAAGTAGATGAGGTATATGCCGGTGAGATTGCTGCTGCGGTAGGAATCAAGGAAGTGAAAACCTCACACACACTGTGTGATCTGGACAAGCCAATTCTCCTAGAAACAATTACGTTTCCGGCGCCAGTAGTAGCGGTACGAGTAGAACCCAAAACAAAGCAAGATCAAGAAAAAATGGGTGTGGCTCTTAAGCGTCTATCAGATGAAGACCCAACCTTCGTTGTGTCTACCGACGATGAGACATTGGAAACAATCATCGCAGGGATGGGTGAACTTCACCTAGACATCCTCGTTGACCGAATGAAGCGAGAGTTTGGCGTAGAAGCAAACATCGGAAAGCCACAAGTAGCGTATCGAGAAACCATCCGTGGAAACGCCGAAGCAGACCACAAGTACGTGAAGCAATCAGGTGGGCGTGGACAGTACGGCCACGTAAAAATTCGCATCAAACCTCTAGAGCCTATCGCATTAAATGCTGACGGTGAACCAGAAAAGGTTGCCAAGAACGTGACTCGAGAAGATCACTTTGAGTTTGTGAATAGTATTAAGGGAGGAGTGATTCCACAAGAATTCATTCCAGCTGTAATGAAGGGCTGTCGAGAAGCGATGGGACGAGGATTCGTGGCTGGTTACAAAATGGAAGACGTGTCTGTCGAACTATTTGACGGTTCATTCCACGACGTAGACTCCAGTGAAATCGCCTTTAAGCTAGCCGGTATTCAAGCCTTCAAAGAAGCGGCTGCTCGCGCAACGCCAGTTATCTTAGAACCAATCATGAAGGTAGAAGTGCGAACCCCCGAAGAATTCATGGGTGATATCCAAGGAAACATCTCAAGTAAACGTGGACAAATCGAAGCGACCCAAGAACTGGGAGGAAAGACCATTGTCAACTCAAAGATTCCTCTTTCGGAAATGTTTGGTTATACCAACACCTTGCGTTCAATGACCCAAGGTCGAGCATCAATGACAATGGAATTCGATCACTACGAAGTAGTACCACCAAACGTCGAAGCTGACATCAAGAAAGCTCGCGGAATTACTGCTTAAAGGGCACTTTTTGAAAATAAAAACCGCTCCCTTTTCAGGAGCGGTTTTTGTGTAAATGTGGATAGGTGGCAAATTGGAATAAAAATAGCCTAATATGATACATATGATTCAACACACCATATTAAAACTCTCCGCCAAGGTATTTTTAGTTACCTTTTTATCCCTAGCCGCTTTCTACCTATCAACAGCAACCGTCTCAGCTCAAACTTCTGGCTTAAATGGATGGGCGTGGAGCTCTACAATTGGCTGGATTTCTATGAGTTGTGAGAACACGAGTACCTGTGGCAATAGCAACTATGGGGTCTCTATCGATTCAAATCGCAATCTTGTTGGTTATGCCTGGAGTTCAAACATTGGCTGGATTAAATTTGGTGGTCTAGGTGGTTTTCCTACAGCTACGGGTAATCCTCACGGTAATGCTCAAATAGTAGAATCTGGAGGAACTACTCAGTTGCAAGGGTGGGCTCGAGCTTGTGCTGGGGCAACAAATGTCTCTGCTTGTTCTGGTAGTGTGAACTCCACTTCCGGTGGTTGGGACGGCTGGATTTCTTTCCAGGGTACAGCAACTAATGGTAGCGCCTATAGTGTTCAGTTTTCTGGACCAAATGTCGTTGGTACTGGCTCTAATCACTTCGCGTGGGGAGGAAATATGAATGTCGGCTGGATTGATTTCTCGGGAGTAGTGAAGAATGAATATGATATTGATGTTCAAGCATTTTCTCTGTCTGGTGCGTTAGGAACGTCAGTTCCAAACCTTGATTCAACGTATGACAACGTATTATTCTCAACCAGTATCGAAGGAATTCCCGAAGGACGGATAGTCGACTACACTTTACAAGTAACAGGTGCAACAACATACAATGTGCTTGGTAAAGTCTCTCGCTCAGATGGTGTAAATATTTTCGATCCTCCGCTCAAGGTGGACTGGGTCAGCTTTGGATTAAATAATTTCCGCTTAGAGATTGACCTGCCTGCACCTGGCGCAGTCAGCGAGACAGAAGAAACTTTGAATAACTTTGCTGTCCTTGCTAATCAAGAGTTCCTTCCAGTTGAGCCGACAACGTTTAGTTTGACGCCTGAAGATCTTTTTGTCCGCAGCGGAAGAACTACTAGCTTCACTTGGAAAATCGAAGCCCCATACGCTGCGACTTGTAGTGTGGCGGGGGCTGGTATCGACGAATCACCCATAGTGGTGACACCGGGTATGCTAACAACAGGTTCAGCTGTCACCCGACAACTCAACAGCACTTCAGTGGTAATTTTGACCTGTACAGAGTTAACTACTTCAACTGACTTCATTCGTGAGTCTCGAGTGGAAGTCGTACCGAACGTTGAAGAGATTTAAGACCTGTCGAAGCCAAATAGACACTGTGAGTTACCACCAAAATATCCCATGGTTAAACAGCCAGTTTCAGCGACGACCCTTTGAGTACTGAAGATGTTGAGAGAGATAATGGAGACTTAGCTACCGACTAGTAGAAAGTAATTAAATAATATGAACTACAACGAAAACAAACCAGAACAGAATGAAAATCCAGAGAATGCGCTAGCTGTCGCATCGGTTGCTTCCACCTCGCGACGTACGATAACAGCTGTACTGGTACTTATCGCTGCTCTGCTGCTGGGGTACATTCTGTATGATACTCTTTTAAGCCATCCGAGAAAAACACAAGTGGCCGAACAAGCCGCTTCGGTTAATGAAAGTCTCGAAGAAGAGAAAAATACTGAATATTCACCTACAGAAAAAACCGTTATCCTAGAAGCCGTGAATGAAACAGAGAGTGAAGTATCGGTTGCTGAAGCAGAAGAACAGCGGGCAATACTTGAGACAATGGATACCGAGTCTGATGACGAGACGTCTGTAGAAGACCGAAAAGCTATATTAAACGCGATGCAATAAACCGCCTATGAAATCCGTCGCCGAATCACTTAAAGACATCGGCTTCCTCACTACCGCTTTGACTATCGCCTAGGCCGCAAACTTCACTTAAGTTCAGTGGAACAACCCACCAGCTAGTCTACCAAGCGACAACATAGAGGCTCCTGTGAAAGTGGGTCCTTCCACTCAAAATAAATAAAGCACTCTGGGTGCTCTGAGACTACATCCGTCAGCGAACGCGATAACTAGTCAAATGTGTTTACCAGAATGTTGCGATAAGGACGGTCTGAATTGTTTCAACAGTGTGGGTGTTTGACCTGTCAGAAGGGGTTAAACATCACCAACGGGCAATCATTTGGAGATAAGAACTACCTGTAAAAGAAACATGATTCGAGATAGTAACAATCAATCCTATAGTGCGCAGTAGTCTCAAGATGGGAGATGGAAACGTTTTCTTTTCTTGTCTGGTAGTATTGCGAGAATGTCAAATAGTACTGTCACTAAGTAAGAATCTTGAGGCATAATTTAGCATAGAAACCGACCAGAAGTGATGGTTGGTTTTCTTACTTGAGCACACAAAGGCTTGATGAGTGGTGTGTTTGCAAAAGGGTAAATGTGACAATTTGGTCGTCGGTTCCATGGTTGCAAAAAAAGCTGTCTCTGGTACCATTGCCGAACCGCACACAGTTTTCTGTGGGTGGAGCGAAAATATACTGCTCTTTCACACGCTAGGTTTGCAACCAAAGCGCGGCGTTCTCGCGCCGTTTTGATTGCCCGCCTTGACCACGGCTTTTACAAGCAACTGTGTGCGGTTATATTATTACTCAGACTAAACAGTATTATTTATGGCAGAAGCATACGATCGATCTAAGGATCACATCAACGTAGGAACCATTGGTCACGTTGACCACGGTAAGACTACTTTGACAGCTGCTATCCTCACTACGCTCAACGCAAAAGGTGAAGGATACTCAGCAAACGTAAAAGACGTAGGAGAAATTGACAAAGCTCCTGAAGAAAAAGCGCGTGGAATTACTATTTCGCTTTCACACTCAGAATACGAAACTCCAAGCCGACACTACGCTCACATTGATGCGCCAGGTCACGCCGACTACATTAAAAACATGATTACTGGAGCTGCTCAGATGGACGGCGCTGTACTTGTGGTTGCTGCAACAGACGGAGCGATGCCACAAACTCGTGAGCACGTTCTATTGGCAAAGCAAGTTGGTGTACCCCAAATGCTTGTTTTTATGAACAAGTGTGACATGGTAGATGACGAAGAAATGCTTATGCTTGTGGAAGAAGAGCTACGAGAAATGCTTACTAAGGGTGGGTTTGACGGAGAAAACGCTCCAATCATTCACGGTTCTGCCCTCAAGGCACTGGAAGGAGACGCTGTCTACCAAGCAAAGATCATTGAATTGGTTGATGCGATGGATACGTTTTTCCCAACTCCAGTACGAGACATGGACAAGCCATTCTTGATGCCAGTTGAGGACATCTTCTCTATCGAAGGACGCGGTACTGTAGTAACTGGTCGTGTAGAACGAGGAGCAGTAAAGGTTGGTGAAGAAATCGAAATCGTCGGTCTTGGACCAACAACCACGACTACCGTAACTGGTGTAGAGATGTTCAACAAGCAATTGGATCGAGCGCAAGCTGGAGACAACGCGGGTATCCTACTGCGAGGTACGAAAAATGATGACGTACACCGAGGACAGGTTCTTGCTGCAAAGGGTTCAGTAACACCACACACAGAATTTGAAGCTGAGGTATACGTGCTTTCAAAAGATGAAGGTGGACGGCACACTCCTTTCTTCTCAGGGTACAAGCCACAGTTCTACATCCGTACTACAGACGTAACTGGAGACGTTACGCTAGCGGAAGGAACAGAAATGGTAATGCCAGGAGATACCGCAACGTTTAAAGTGAAACTAGTATCGCCAGTAGCGATGGAAGAACAAACTAACTTTGCGATTCGTGAAGGAGGGAAGACTGTAGGTGCTGGTGTAGTAACAAAGATTGTTGCGTAAGCAAAATCACTAACTCACACATCTATGGCAACAGACACTACATCAAATAACGACAAAGCAGCGGGCGCAATCAGTAAACTTCGCATTCGAGTGCGTGCTTACGAGCATAAAATTCTTGATAGTTCTGTGAAGCAGATTATTGACACAGCGCAGCGCTTTGACGCAACAGTGGTTGGACCAATCCCACTTCCGACAGAAATAAAGAAGTACACTGTGAACCGTTCAACTTTCGTGCACAAGGACGCGCGAGAACAGTTTGAAATGCGAACTCACAAGCGAGTAATCGACATTCTCAATCCGAGTCCTAAAGTGGTAGAGGCCCTCACAAACCTCTCGCTCCCATCAGGAGTCAACATTGACGTGAAAATGATGTAGCTCAAAATAAGGAACGTAGTGACTATATTTTGAGTTCACCAGGATTTTGCCCTTTCCTAGGCAAAATATCGGTGAGCTTGAGCAAACGAGCGTAAGCGACTATTGCGAAAGTTCTTGAGAGAATCAGCTTCTTGTAGGAAGATTCATCAAAGAGGCATCATCTGGGTAACTAAGCAAAGTTGCTTCAATCAATGTTCAGGCACTATTGCCAAAAAACAAACCCCGCCTTATGGCGGGGTTTGTTGATTCCCCACATCGGCTTCGCCTAACATTCACAACGTTTGTACATTGAGTGTGGTGAGAAAACGTACTCACTGGGTGAGTTTTTCTACGATAGACTTATCCCCAGGTGTGCAGGTAGAGCACTTGCGCTCCAGCGAGAAAAGAACATAATAGAACAACGACAGGAGGGCGGATATCCAAACGGATATCCGCCCGTTCTCCTGTCACAGACATCCGCTCCAACAAAGAGCTTAGTGTCACGAAGAAACTAAATTAAAAGTAACGGAAAAAGAGTACGGAAGTGACGTTTAGAAATTGTTCTTTAATTGTTCTTTCAAATAAGATTATGAAAAATCTTGCCCCTAATAAATTAACGTTTCAAAGCGAAGACAGCTGGATGGTCCAGTGTCTAAGCTTAGCGATGATTGGCATGTTGTCCTACATGCATATCGCTCCGATAGTATACGGAGTATCGTAAAAAGAATTTATTCATTCTCATCAAGTTCCCAAAATAGAACCAGATGAAACCAAAAGCCGAGTCAACATGACCCGGCTTTTACTATTTGAGCAAAAGTCGAAATGACCTATTGTGAATTTCGGTTGCTAGAAAATACAGAGCGGTGCGAGCGCGGTGCGTATGAAAATTATAGTCGTTGCCACTCCTTAATTTACACAATATTTTCTGTATACAGAGTCCGAATATACTTTTTCCTAAAGAAGATTTCTGGACGAAGGAGTGTAACCTAGTACAAACAGAGTTGGGATCTGAGCCTTTGACTTGATTTTTACATTAAAATACGTATACTAACGCTAGCTTTAAAGACCTATGTACACGAGCTTTTGCTTGTGGACCAATGGGCACAAATCGCGCCGTTTCTCGGTGAGCTTGTGCTCGCCCGTAAACGGCGCGATTTGTTGTATGGGTCAGCAGATAATTTCTGGTTAAAGCATATTTATTAACTTAGGTTCATACACAATGAAATTCATTCTTGGAACCAAAACTGGCATGACCCAGGTCTTCACAGAAGACGGACGATGTTATGCAGCAACAGTTTTGAAAGTTGCACCAAGCGTAATCTCGCAGGTGAAAACAAAAGAAGTGGATGGCTACGACGCTGTCCAGCTTGCGTCTGGTGAACAAAAAGAACACCGCGTGAGCAAAGCTGCTAAGGGTCACTTCGGTGGCGCTATCGCAGCCGCTCGAGAGTTCCGCGCCCGCGTGGGATATCAAAGCGAAACCACCGCTGGTATCGAAAAAGGCACTGCCTTAGATGCTTCAGTATTCGAACCTGGTGACGATATTACTGTCTCAGCAATAAGTAAAGGAAAGGGATTCCAAGGTGTTGTAAAGCGCCATGGTTTCGCTGGAGGTCGTCGGTCTCACGGTCAGAAGCACTCTGAACGAGAGCCAGGATCGATTGGAGCTACGGGTATCGCTCGGGTTCTCAAGGGTACCCGCATGGGTGGTCGAATGGGAAGCGACACAATACAAGTAAAAGGATTGAAGGTGCTTCAAGTAAATGTTGAGGAAAATATCCTTGTTGTTTCAGGAGCTGTACCAGGTCGAAAAGGAACATTAGTCGAAGTGTTTAGCACACCCACTAAATAATCACTGATATATGAATACAAAAATCTATACCCGTGAAGGAGCTGAATCAGGAAATATCACACTTCCAGAGTCAGTGTTTGGTGTCGCTTGGCATCCAGACCTCGTTCACGAAGTGGTTGTCGGTATGCAGGCAAATGCGCGAGCAGGAACTGCCCACACCAAAGACAGAAGTGAAGTACGCGGAGGTGGTCGAAAGCCATGGAAGCAGAAAGGAACTGGACGGGCTCGACACGGTTCACGACGAAGTCCGATTTGGACAGGAGGAGGAGTAACGTTTGGTCCGCGAAATGAAAAGATTTTTTCAGTGAAGATCAACAAGAAGGTAAAGGCGAAAGCCCTTGCTTCAGTACTCTCAAAAAAGCTGGCTGACAATGAAGTATTCTTCGTTGACTCACTAGCAATGGAAGGACCAAAAACAAAAGACGCAAAAGCAATTATCGCAGCTTTGGCAAAAGGCATCGGCGCTGAAGCGCTCGTGACCAAGCGAAAGAATGCCGCAATTGTGGTGTTGGCTGACCGAAATCCAGCGACTGAAAAGAGTTTCCAAAACTTTGGAAATATGGAGGTCATTATGGCAAAGGACATCAACCCCGTTGAATTGCTTACTTATAAGTATGTTGTTGTAGCGGACGCTGCGAGTTCTATAGAAGTACTCGAAAAGCGAATCGCTTCAACTCCTAAGTCAAACTAGTATGGCTCTCTTTGGAAAAAAGAAAGAAATCACAAAGAGCGCAGAAAAGGCTCCAGTCGTGAATGTGTCAAAAGCACTTCCCACAGACTATGACCTGGCGTCTGTCATCGTACGACCTCGAATCACTGAAAAAGCAGTGGGAATGAGCGAACAAAATGTCTACACATTTGTAGTCAAAGGTTCAGCAACAAAATTCCAGATTCGCGATGCCGTCAAAGCGCTCTACAACGTGACGCCGGTGAAAATAAACACCGTAAACAAAAGGCCTGCCAAACGAATGGTAGGAAGTAGAAACCGAGTAAAGCACGTCGTTGGAATGAAGAAAGCGTATGTGTATCTTAAAAAGGGTGACACCATTAACATTGTCTAGTATATGAAAAAATACAAACCAACATCGGCTGGACGACGTGATGGAACAGTCGTCGAGTATAAGAAAAAACTAACTTCAACCCAAAGCAATCCGCTAAAGTCGCTGACCAAAGGAAAGCGAAGTACTGGTGGACGAAACAGCGATGGACGAATCACAACTCACTATCGAGGAGGAGGAAACAAGCGAACGTATCGTTTGGTGGACTTCAAGTACGATAAGAAAAATGTCCCAGCCAAGGTAGAGACAGTCGAGTACGATCCAAACCGATCAGGCTTCATTGCTTTGATTGTGTACGCGGATGGTGAACGACGGTACATCTTGGCTCCACAAGATTTAAAACAAGGAGATACTGTAGAGGTGTCAGAAACAGCTAAGATAAAAGCTGGGAACCGATTACCTGTATCTGCCATTCCAGTTGGAAACTACGTGTACAACGTAGAAATCAACCCTGGAGCCGGAGCGCGACTCGCACGTTCAGCCGGGAACCACGCAGAAGTAGTGGCTCACGACAGCAAATACACCACGTTGAAGATGCCGTCAACTGAAATTCGAAAGATTCTCAACACTGCGTGGGCTTCAATTGGTACGGTATCAAACGAAGAAAACCGCTTGATATCTATTGGTAAAGCAGGACGCGCCCGACACATGGGACTTCGACCGAAGACTCGTGGAGCGGCCAAGAACGCAGTTGATCACCCGCACGGTGGTGGTGAAGGTAAGTCTCCTCGGGGACACCGACGTCAGCGAACCAAGCAAGGTCGACCGACCGGAAAAGGTCAAAAGACTCGATCACCAAAGAAGCACTCAAACAAACTCATTGTCAATCGGCGAAAGCCAGGACCACTCATGGGGGGGAAGAAGTAAAACAAAAAGTACTCCGATTAAGGAGTACTTTTTGTTTTAGTACCTGAAAAGTTTCATGTGGGGACCATCTTTTGAGACAGAAGCATGATTTTATTCGTTTCTGGAAATAAGAACAGCTGAGCTAGACAGGCAAGCAAACATAACAGTGTGTGAAGCAGGCATATTAAATAGAAACTTGTGAGGAAAGGGGTAATCAAAACAAACAACCCATACGGGCTGTTTGTTTTGATTACGAAATGAATATTTTCTAGAATATAATGCAAGTGAGTTAAGTGAGAATGCCTGGTCGATTTTCATAAGATATGGACTTATTTTGTTCAGCAGCTGTGAGTTATGTCCAAGTCTTGTCTAATTATGGACATAAGTTATGGTTAAAAGATTAATCTCCTGGCAACACTCGCATAATTATGTTGCTGACACATTCTGACCATAATTACTTTTTGTGGGTAAACTTCCCTCACCTCCCTTCACATAGTGCTAAAATAGTTGTACTAAGTATAATTATCAGTCTATGAAAACATTCATCAACTCACTCCGCAGCATCGGCTTACTCACTATTGCCCTTACGTTAGCTCTAGCCGCCAACTTCGCCTACGGACAGTGGGCCAATCCACCAGCAACTGCTCCGGGTGGGAATATTGACGCTCCTATTAATGTAGGAAATGTCACTCAATACAAATCAGGCAACTTGGGTGCTCTGAGATTGTCTTCGTCAGTGAACTCCGCAACTAGTCAAATGAGGTCACCACAGTATTGTGATAGTAACGGACAAAACTGCGTAACTGCTGTTCAAATGTATAACGCGGTAAATAACAATGCTCCACCACCACCAGTTTACATTCCACCACCTGCACCAGTGAGAGGCTGCATGGAGCGTGGAGCTGACAACTATAATTCAAGAGCGACCGTTCGCTCTAGATGTTTGTACCGAATAAGTTATCCTACATGGAATGCAGGCTACGTAAGCTCATCCCGTGGTCCGGAATACTGTCAATATAAAAGGTATGATGGTCGATCTACTGATTCTGCGCAGGACTCTAGAGGTGCTAACAGGAAAGTGTGTTGGGAGCCAAACGACCCAATTTACCATTGCGCGCAGTGTGATACACCTAATTCGATGGCCATAGGATGTTACCAACTCACATCGGTGACTTGTTATAACGATTAGTGATTAACTGCAAAAGAAAACCCCAGGCTATGCCTGGGGTTTTCTGCAAGCGTGGAGAAATCCGCCACTAAAGAAGCACTCAAACAAATTTATCGATGGTCGGCCAAAGCTGGGCGACTTATGGAAGAAAAACGGTAATATCGCTTCCAACAAAGAAACTGGCCTTGGCCGGTTTCTTTGTGGCCTCTGTGTCCGGCAAAATAATCACTTGCAAAGTAGGGCATATAAGCGTAAATTTGAAGCTAGAAATACCAGTACACGTTCAGTGAAACCAAGAGGAACTACCGATGACAGAACATAATTCTGGTCCCAGAAGATTTGTACCCACTCGGCACAGTGGCGGTGTCACTCAGCCTCCTAATCTTCTACAGACGAGTATTAGAAACGCAGCTCATTTACAACACATAAAAAAGCAGGGAGCATTCAGTGTGACTGCATCCAAAAAGAAACTGAGTATCCCAACTGATATCAGACGGGTTCAGAAAGAAGCTGAAGAGATAATCACATATGTGCTCGATACAAACGTGCTCATGGGTGATTGGAGCTCACTCTTTAAGTTTAAAGAGCATACTGTTTGTCTTGTGAGTCAAGTATTGAATGAGCTGGATAATCATAAAAAAGGCCGTTCCGACGAAGCTTTTAATGTCAGGAGGACCATCAGAGCCCTTGATGGCCTGCTGGCAAAATCTACCCAGCAGCAGATTCAAGACGGAATAGTATTGACGCCACCAGGCGAAATTAGTAATGGCGTGAATCAAGCAGGTAAGTTAATTTTTTACTACGCGATTCCTCAAGTACCAGCAGGTATTGATGTTGATTTGAGTTATGATAATCCTGATGACAGAATAATCATGGCTTGCCTGGCTCAACAACACGATGGCAGACGAGTAGTTTTGGTTTCAAATGATGTAAACTGCCGGGTCAAGGCGGTGGTGTGCGGACTTGAAACTGAAGAGTACTTGAATGATGCCATAACAGCCTCTGCTGCGGAAGAGAATGTAGTAACCGGTTTTCACAACCTGGGAGATGATTTCTGGGAAAAGCTCGGAGAGAACTTTAATTCTTGGCAAGAAAAACAGGTTGATTGTTACGAGTTTAATCATAAAATGTTTAAGCACGTGCATGTGCATCAGTTTCTGCTTCTTCCAGATAACCTCTACCTGCGTGTGATAGAGAAACCAAGTCCGCACAAGGTGGTTGCAATCACTTTCTCTCATCATAATTACAGTAAGGTCGCTGTTCAAAAAAATATTGAACAGGGGCTCGCCTTGGAGTTGTTGCTGGATACAGATTTATCAGCCGTCTCACTGGCAGGTAAAGCAGGTAGTGGTAAAACCTATCTGGCTTTGGCAGCAGCCATGCACCTAATGTTGGATAAAAAAGAATACGATAGGGTGATAGTCACTCGTTCAGCTATTGATGCCGATGAGAAGATAGGCTTCTTGCCGGGAACCGAAGTGGAAAAAATGAGTCCCTGGTTAGGTGGTATTTTCGACAATCTAGAATCTTTGATTCGAAACAATGATTCATCAAAACAGGAGACGGCCACAACTGTAGAGTATCTAATGCGTTTAATGAGAATGCAAATCAAGTCCCTTACTTTTATGAAGGGACGAAACATTGAAAGAACGTTGATTATTGTGGACGAAGCACAGGATTTGAACCGCTCCACACTCAAAATGATTTCCACACGCGTGGGATTCGGGTCAAAGATTATTTATCTGGGCAACGTGGCTCAGATTGATAATCCTTTAGTAACGGAAAACACCTGCGGCATGTCAATCTTAATTAGTGCGTTTGCTGATTCAAAATTGATGGGCCATGTCACTCTACAACAAGGTGAGCGTAGTGCTTTCGCAACTGAAGCAGAAGAAAGATTGTAATATGTTCTTAAATTAATGTACTCAAAGGGCTGCTGCAAAGCGGCTCTTTTTTATACCCCACCCTTCCGGGTGGTTTTTGTGTTTTTAGAGAAAATGATATAATAGGGGTATAAAAATTAATTATCACCCTTATTTATGTACGTTTCGGCTTTTTCTCAACTTAAGTATTCCTTACTCGCTCTTGCCATTGCTAGCTTTTTATTCTCAGTCCCATTATTTGTGCAGGCTCAAATTGGGAATGAATGTGCTTTTTCCCGCACCCTTGAGATGGGAGTTGACGGGGAAGATGTCCGGTGCCTACAAAAATTCCTCAACGAGACTGGCTACCCGGTAGCAGACAGCGGTCCGGGTTCTCCTGGAAATGAAACCTCGCTGTATCGGACGCTCACAGAAGAAGCCGTAGTAGCGTGGCAACAAGCCAAAAACGTCTCTCCTGCCAGTGGAGTGTTCGGCCCTGTATCGCAGGCGGCGTATCTGTTAGCCCTGATTGATAGCCTAGAATCTACGGTAGCTGAACAGACCGGTGCGACTACTCCAACTCCAACTCCCAAGCCAGAAGTAGCTGGAGTGTCTACCAGTGCCAAAGAACAAGAGCGTGAAGAGGCCGCAACACTGGTAGCAGATGCTTTTCAGATGGTACGTGACGCAGACCAAGAAATGGAAGACTTTGATGATGAAAACGAAAAAGCTGAACTAGAAGAAGACTTACGAGACGTTCGCTATGACTTGTATGATGCACTGCAGAGTTTCTTCGATGCTGATTATTACAAAGCCAAAGAACAAGCCAGAGAAGTTCTCAAGGACGCAACTGATGTGCTAGAAGACGCCGGTGGAGAATCGAATAAGAGTAAAACTCAAGACCTTTTGGATGATGTTGAAGACCTCTTTGACGATGTAAAAGACTTGTTTGACCAAGCGGAGGATAATAATGATGACGTCGGAGACGCTGAAGACATGCTCGACGATGCCCAAGAGCTGCTCAACGACGCCAACGACGCCTTTGATGACCGTATCTATCGACAAGCGGTCAGTGATGCTCTAGACGCAGAAGAAATCCTTGAAGATGCCAAAGACGAGATTGATGCCACAACGGAAAACGACGCTTTTAGAGCAGTTGAAGATGCCAAAGACGAACTTAATGACGCCCAAGATGAGATTTCAGAAGCGGATGACGATGGGAAAGACGTAGACGACGCCGAAGACTTGATAGATGACGCTGAACGAGAAATCAAACGCGCCGAAGCAGCTCTGGATGATGAAGACTGGGGAGCTGCTATGGAGTTTGCAGAAGAAGCCGAAGACTTGATAGACGACGCAGTAGATGCGATTGGAGGTTCGGACGGTGATGAGAAGGACGCGGAAGAAGCCATTGATGATGCTTGGGAAGAGTACCGTGACGCAGATGAAGAAATAGACGACGCCGAAGATGATGATGACCGCGGCTGGGAAGACGCTCGAGACCTGCTTGATGAAGCTAAAGATCTCCTTAACGACGCCGAAGATTCGTTTGATGACGAGGATTGGGATGATGCAAAAGATCAGGCTGAAGAAGCCGAAGATCTAATCGATGAAGCGCTCGACGAACTATAATAGGTAACCCTATAAGTAAAAACCGCGGCTCCCAGCTGCGGTTTTTACTTATACACAACAAGAACGGAAATCAGACGTTGATGATGTACTATGTATTTCCAATTGATTAATCATATAACAGTATTTTTTGATAATGAACCACCAATCCTGCTCGCATAAACCTTTTATAACCGCCCTTATTACTTCTGTGCTTGTCTGCACGGCTTTTTTAACCATAGATAAAGTGGCCGAAAGTTATTTTGAAGAGTCAGCCGTGACAGCAATAGATGATGAAATAGCAGTCAAAAAATATCGGGAACGGAGAAGTTCACAGCGATGAAGCGTAGGGAAGGAAATTATTCCCCCGGTAGTCGAGAACGCTCCTTGAAAAGAAACTCTCGGAGCGTTTTTGCCTGCTTGAGACTGGTGTAAATAACTTTCGGGTTGGGTATATGCACAGCTACATTTTGTACACTCTGACCGGTGATGATTAGCTCACAACCAGCGGTGGTGTAGACAATCGTTATATACCGTTTTCCACCGCGGCTGCCGGTGGCAGCACTGATTTCTCCCGGGGCAATCATTTTGACGCCAGGGATTTTTTTAAGCTCTTTTACCACTAAAGCAGCTGTCTCAGTAAGAGTGGTGTGTTCTGAGCCGCGGGGTTTTGACATAGCTTGAGCTTATCATAGTGCTGGTGCTTGGGTAATGCTGTGGGAAGTGTGCAACAAACCGCTGAATCATCAATGGTAGTAATATTTCTCCCAACGATTAAACAGTTTGGGATAAAAAACGTTTGCACCGCGGCTTTGATTCGCTCGTCCCGGCTATGCATAATGAACGTTCAGCTGGTGTCGTGTTTTCCGATAATGGCACCCTGGTTGTAGTGCCTTCAGGCTGTTATCCAGGTGTTTCCGAGCTCGAATTACCCCGAAAGCAGTGGTTAGGCTCGCTTTAGGCTATTTGTAAGCAGTTCTCACGACCAAGACTGTGCTCAGGTTGGGTGCAGAATATACGTTGCGGAGAAGACCCAAGAGATTGACATTACTAGGTAATTTAGGTATTCTCTACCCGTTCCAACATCTAGTCGTTTTCCCTGGTAGGAGAGCGCATGAAGTACAAAACACGTTGGGAATTCCCCTTAAGACCGGCCGTTACCTGTTTTTTGGGGGGCTTCCCACCACCGCACTCGTTACGTGCGGATTTAAACGTAAACTAATAATATGTCACGATCACTCTATAAAGGACCATACGTGGACGAAAAGCTTCTCAAGAAGATCGCCGGAAAAAAAGCCGGAGAGAGTGAAGTCATCAAGACATGGGCCCGTGGCTCAGTCGTCTCGCCAGAAATGGTAGGTTTCACCTTCGGTGTCCACAACGGACGAGAACACTTAAATGTCCTTGTCGCAGAAGAAATGGTAGGACACAAGTTTGGAGAATTTTCTCCAACCAAGAAGTTCCACCGACACGGAGGTAAGATGCAGAAAGAGCTTGAACAGAAGAAAAAAGAAGCAGAAATATCAGCCGCTAAAGCTGCCAAAGCTGCATAATAGTATTCTGATATGAAAGCATTTCTAAAAAACTACCGTCAATCACCGAGAAAGGTTCGCCTTCTGGCAGATTTAGTACGAGGGAAGAGCGTCGCTGACGCCCTTACAACACTGCAGTTTCTCGACAAGCGAGCAGCTGAACCATTTGCAAAAGTGATTAAGTCTGCAGTGGCAAACGCAAAAGACCAAGACAAGAGCACTGAGAAACTATTCGTGAAGGCTGTACAAGTCAACAAGGGTATTGTTCTCAAGCGATTCATGCCACGAGCGCGTGGTTCTGCATCGCGTATTAACAAGCGTAACAGCCATATCTCAGTTGAGCTAGGCGAAAAGAAATAATTGGTATGACACACGTAGCTCATCCATATATCCAACGGATTGGTATCAACCGAGGTTGGAAAAGTCGTTGGTTCACTACCGACCCAGCGAAGTTCCGAGAATACATTCGAGTTGATGCCGCTCTTCGAAAAATGCTGAACAAGCGTTTGAAGGGAATGTCTGTTGACGCAGTGGAAATTGAACGAAACGAAAAAGAGATTCGCCTCATCATCAAAACTTCACGTCCGGGAATTATCATCGGTCGAAGTGGAGAGGGAATTAACAAGCTCAAGAAAGAGATTGACCTGTTCTTGCGCAAGCAACGAGCAACCGGCAAGCCTGAGCTGAAGATTGATATTGAAGAAGTCCGTTCACCAGAATCAAGCGCCAGTATCGTTGGACAAATGCTGGCCGAAGGACTAGAAAAGCGTATGACCTTCCGTCGCGTAATGAAGCAAACCGTAGAAAAGGTAATGGCGAACCGAGACGTAGAAGGAGTACGGATCATTCTCGCTGGACGTTTAGGAGGAACAGATATGGCGCGAAGCGAAGAATTGAAGCGCGGTCGAGTGCCCCTTCAAACTTTGCGAGCTGACATCGACTTTGCTCGAGTAGAAGCCCATCTACCGTACGGAGTTATTGGAATTAAGGTCTGGATTTACCGAGGAGAAGTGTTTGCTGATCGAAAGACTGGTCAAGCGGAGACTGAAACTACTCGTCCAGCTCGTAACCGATAGGTATTATGTTATTTCCAAAAAAAGTAAAACATCGAAAGTGGCAGACCAACCGAATGAGCCTTGAAAAGCGCAGTCGGCCTGCCTCACGAGGAATCACCGTTGCCTACGGTTCATACGGACTCAAGGCGATGACTCCTTCACGAGTGAAATCAAACCAAATCGAAGCCGCTCGAAGAGTAATCTCTCGAACTATGGGTAAGGCGGGAAAGACGTGGATTCGCATCTTCCCAGACCGACCAATTACTCGAAAGGCAGCTGAGGTACCGATGGGTAAAGGAAAAGGCGATCCAGATCACTTCGTGTTCGAAGTGCAACCGGGTCGAATCATCTTTGAAATCGACGGAGTTTCAGAAGAAATTGCCAAAGAAGCCTTTCGAAAGGCTTGTGCAAAATTACCAATCCAAGGAAAGCTTGTGCGTCGCGAAGACACACGAGGATAATTTAGCCTGATAGCTTATGACAAAAATGATTGACGTTCGCAAGAAATCAGACGCAGAATTGTCTGAACTTGTACAAGGCGCACGCGAAACTGTTCGTCAGGAACGCTTCAAAGATAAATTCAGTCGAAAGTCTGGAATTATCCGAAATGCAAAAACTGATATCGCTCGCGCACTGAGTGAGCTTACTGTTCGCCAGAATAACCAAGAAACCAAATAGCGTATGAGTACACCTAATACAACCGGTAACGGTCGCGTGCTTCGTGGAAAGGTAGTGTCATCAAAAATGACTGACACCATCAGTGTCGCTGTAGAGCGGTACGTGAAGCACCCAAAGTACAAGAAGTATCTGAAGCGAACCAAGAAGTTCCTGGTGCATGATGCAGGAAACACTGCGAAAGTAGGAGAAACGGTCGAAATCAAAGAGGTTAATCCAATCTCAAAGCGAAAGTCTTTCGCTCTGGTAACTACTAAGTAATATGATTCAGACACAAACAATGGTTAAGATTACCGACAACTCTGGAGGTAAGATGGGCCGCGTCTTCAAAGTACTTGGTGGTTCTAAGAAGCGGTACGCTGAAATCGGAGAGATGGTAGTTCTGGCGGTTCAAACTGCGGAGCCACGAAAGCAAGTGAAGAAGAAAGACGTCGTATACGGAGTGGTTGTTCGACAACGAAAGCCCTTCCGTCGAAAAGATGGTTCGTACGTTTCTTTTGATGACAACGCAGTAGTGCTTATTGATAAAGAAAAGAAAGAACCACGAGCCAACCGAGTATTTGGTCCGATTCCCCGAGAGATGTCTGTTGATTATCAGAAAATTGTTTCACTGGCTCCAGAAGTCGTGTAACGCGTAACCGCAAACAATAATATGAAAATCAAAAAAGGAGATACCGTAAAAGTAATTGCTGGAAAAGACAAAGGGAAGATTGGGACTATTCTCATGACGCTCAAAGAGACTGATCAAGTAGTTATCGAAGGAATTAACGTGTCAAAGCGTCACACCAAAAACAAACGAACTCGTTCACAGGGTCAAATCATCGAAAAAAGCATGCCCATCCACGTTTCAAACGTAGGACTTATGGAAGGTGATAAGACAGTGCGAGTGGGATACATGATGGAAGGAGAGGGAGACAAAGCGAAAAAAGTTCGCGTTGCCCGGCCTTCAGGAAAGAAGATTTAAGTCAGAACGAAAAATTTGGTAACCTCCAGCGTCGCCACGAGCACCTGCTTGGTCACCGTAGTAACCTACGGCCCCGCACAGATACTCTGAGCTTCTCGAAGGTTACTCAAATTATTCATTCTTTTAATTAACTAATTGATACAGAGTATGGAAACAGTACAGACTCGTCTCGCATCGGTCTATGAAACCCTCAAAGGTGATTATGGATACAAGAATGCACATCAAGCAGCAGGAATTGAAAAGGTAGTTATCTCAGTTGGAACTGGTCGCATCGAAGATAAGGCAAAGATTGCGCTTATCCAAGATCGTCTCGCTCAAATCACTGGACAAAAAGCCGCTCCCCGAGCAGCTCGTCTGTCAATCGCGGCTTTCAAGTTGCGAGAAGGTGATATCGTTGGCTACCAAGTAACTCTTCGAGGAAAACGAATGTTTCACTTCCTGGATAAGCTAATCCACGTAGCCCTTCCACAAACTCGAGACTTCCGTGGTCTAAAGACTACGTCAGTTGATGAGATGGGAAACTACACACTGGGAATCAAAGAACACACAATCTTCCCAGAAACAGTAGATGAAGATATCAAAGACGTGTTTGGAATGTCTATCACGTTTGTGACGACAGCCACCACCAAAGAAGAAGCCAAAGCACTCCTACGACACATCGGACTCCCACTGAAGAAGGAAGAGGAAGTAGTAAAAAAGAAAAAGTAAACAAAGCCCCGCAAGGGGCTATTGTTTACTTTGCTCTGAATTTGCCCTTTCCAAAGGCAAATTCCTAGAGCTCGCAGATACAGTGCCTACAGTAATCAATATTATCGAGAACTTTGCTCTCGAAGTCCAACGCTACACAAACTCAAAAACCAAACAAAGCCCCGCAAGGGGCTATTGTTTTACTCCACGGAAAGGCGGTATTTTCTGGCTCTTGGTCCGGATGTATGTTGCATTTTCTCACTATTCGGGTATAGTTGCGGGCAAGACGACAGGGAGATATCTCTTTGATTTGCAATCAGATTTCTCTGCCGTTTAAGGTCATTCACTCATTGAATGTGCCGGATTTATAAGAGGAGCACGTCACCACATCTTGGTGATACGGCTCCACCAAAAGGTAATAATACATATAGCAATGGCTAGAAAAGCTTTACTTATCCGCGCCATGCGGACACCAAAGTTCCAGTCGCGTGTAGTCCGACGTTGCAGTCTCTGCGGCCGAGGAAAAGGCTACATGCGTGACTTCGACATGTGCCGAATTTGCTTTCGCGAACAAGCACACGAAGGACATATACCAGGCGTAACAAAATCATCATGGTAGGCGATACAATCGGCGACTTGATTATCCGTCTGAAGAACGCCGGAGCAGTCGGAAAAGAAGTGGTTTCATTACCATATTCAAAACTCCGGCACTCTGTCGCAGATAAGCTTGCAGAAGCAGGATACGTAGCATCAGTCGCAACCCGCGGAAAAGAAGTACAAACTAAAACCCTCGAAGTGACACTAAGCTATGAAAACGGAGAGCACCGTATTAACGGCGTGAAACGAGTTTCAAAGCCCGGTCGACGTCTCTACACGAAGGTTGCAGATATTTATCCAGTTAAATTTGGAAAGGGACACATGATTCTTTCAACTCCAGCCGGCATTCTGACGAATGAAGAAGCGGTAGAGAAGAAAGTTGGCGGTGAACAACTTTTCATCATTTGGTAAATATGAGTCGATTAGGAAAAATTCCAGTAGTCATCCCCAGCGGAGTTGAAGTAACTTTTCAAGGAGGCATACTGACGGTAAAAGGACAAAAAGTTACATTGGCTCGACCAATGAAAAATGACGTAAATATCTTGATTGAAAACGGTACCATCACCCTTTCTCCTGGTGATACACCAGCGGCGAAGGCTCTATGGGGAACCTATGCTGCCCATACTCGAAACATGATCAAGGGTGTAACCGAAGGGTTCACTAAGATTCTAGAAATCGAAGGAGTAGGATATCGAGCAGCGGTAGAAGGAAACACCATTGTACTCAATGTTGGATTCTCTCACCAAGTAAAACTTGAGATTCCCGAAGGACTTTCAGCTGAAGTAGTCAAGAGTGTCATTACTCTGACAGGTGCTGACCGAGACGCACTGGGGCAGTTTGCTGCCAACGTGCGGAAGGTTAAGAAGCCTGAACCATACAAAGGAAAAGGAATTCGCTACCAAGGGGAGTACATTATTCGTAAGCAAGGTAAGAAGGCTGTATAGGCTGGTAATTCATATATATGAAAACATCACACACAAAAGCTACTCTGCGCACCCAACGACATAATCGTTTGCGACACAAAGTAACTGGTACAGCTGCCCGACCGCGTCTGGCTGTCTATCGAAGTAATAAGTTTGTGTACGCACAGCTTATCGATGACGAAACAGCCAAGACACTTGCGTCAGCTGACTCACGAAAGGAAGCAGCCGGAACTGGAGTAGAAAAAGCTACTCTGGTCGGAACTGCAATCGCAAAAGCTGCCTTGGCAGCCAAGATTGAAACAGTGGTATTCGACCGCGGAGGTTTCCAATACGCCGGTATTGTTAAAGCAGTGGCCGAAGGAGCACGAGCAGGAGGGTTGAAGTTCTAATGCTTGAACGCCAGTAGTTTTTGGAGCTTTTGCTACAAAAATACTGTCGCGTGAAAGTAGTTCCTAAGAACAGTCCTGGGGACTGTTCTGTAGAACCGGGAGCAATGCTCATTAAACTCAAAAGATAGATTTCAGTATCTATTCAAAATTTATTACCTTTAAACATCTAAAAAATGTCAGAAGAAAAACAGCAGGAAGCTACAACTGGTACTAAGCCAGATACTGCGGTGGTAACACCAGCAGCAGCCACTCCAGCAACTGGAGTGGCTACCGATGCACCCGCTGCGACAACTGCAGCAGCTACGGCTGCACCAGCAGATCGTGCTCCACGAGGACCACGAGGACGTCGTGGAGGAAATGATCGTCGAGGAGGAGCCGGAGCTGGTGGTCGACGACCACGGCGAGGCGGACGACAAGAACGAGCGAAACCAGAATTTGAACAAAAAATCATCAGTATCAGACGAGTAACTCGTGTGATGGCTGGAGGTCGACGATTCTCATTCTCAGTTTCAATGGTGATTGGAGATAAAAAAGGAAAAGTTGGAGTGGGTATCGGAAAGGCTGGTGACACTCAACTGGCTATCGAAAAAGCCGTTCGTGATGCTAAGAAGCACATGATTGTCGTACCAATGGATAAATTTGGTCGTATTCCACATGACGTACACGTAAAGTACGCGTCAAGTGAGGTCATGATGATTCCTGCCGCCGGACGTGGACTCGTAGCAGGTTCATCAGTACGTACCGTACTGGAACACGCTGGAGTAAAAGACATCACCGCTAAACTCTTCTCACGAAGTAAGAACAAACTTAACAACGCTCGCGCAGCTGTCGAAGCGCTTAAGCAACTTAAGAAATAGTCTATGCAACTTCATGAATTGAAGCCGACAACTCCCCGAAAGAGCGTTAAGCGAATCGGTAAGGGAGGAAAGCGCGGTAAGACCTCAGGAAAAGGGCACAAAGGACAAAAGGCTCGAGCTGGAAACAGTACGCGACCAGAGATGCGTGAAATCATCAAGAAGCTACCGAAGTTGCGAGGGCACGGTGTAAACCGAGCGCGAACTGTAAACTCAGAACGAGTATTGGCGGTAGTGGTAAATGTTTCCGCTCTAGAAGGATTGGAGGCAGGATTCACCGTGACTCCAAAGTCACTAGTAACTGCTGGGATAGTTACTACAGTGAAGCGACGAGCACCAAAGGTGAAGATTCTTGGAAACGGAAGTCTTACCAAGAAGCTAACGGTAGAAGATTGTCAGGTATCGCAGTCAGCGAAAGAAAAGATTGAAGCTGCTGGCGGAAGCGTAAAATAAACGCTACCATTAGCTTATGCAAACATTCTTTCAAAAACTCAAAGTAGCGTTTACCGAACCAACAATTCGAAACCGAATTCTCTTTGTTCTTGGAGCATTGATCATCTTTCGAATGTTGGCGGCCATTCCTATTCCGGGAGTTGACCAAACTGTACTTGAACAATTCTTCTCAAACAATGACTTTCTCGGGTTGTTGAACATCTTCTCAGGAGGTGGTCTGGCAAACTTGTCTATTGTGATGCTAGGAGTAGGGCCTTTTATTACGGCCTCTATTATCATGCAGTTGATGACAGTAATGTCCTCAAAGCTGAAGAGTTTGTACAGTGAAGAAGGAGAAGCTGGACGAGCTAAGTTTACTCAGTACAGTCGAATGCTCACCTTACCGTTGGCAGTGCTCCAGGGATTTGGATTCCTGACGCTCTTGCAAAGTCAGGGAGTATTGACTGGCCTGACTACATTTGATTTTATAACCAACATTATATTGATTGTAGCTGGTTCTATTCTCTTGATGTGGGTTGGTGAATTGGTAACTGAATATGGAGTTGGAAACGGTGTGTCTATCATTATCTTTGCGGGTATTGTGGCCTCGCTGCCAGGTCAGTTTAGTCAGCTCCTCTTCTCATATGATCCATCGCAACTTCCATTGTTTATCGGATTTGGTCTGGTGACCATCGGAGTTATCTACGCGGTGGTAGTCATGACCGAAGCTGAGCGGCCGGTGCCGATTACGTACTCTAAGCAAAGTCGAGGCGGAGCAAACTACGGTTCAAGTCAATCGTACTTGCCAATGCGTCTTAACCAAGCAGGAGTAATCCCAATTATCTTTGCGCTCTCTATCATTCTGTTTCCACAGATGATTTTGAACATCCTAACGGCATTTGATTTACCGTGGGTAGTGGATGCCAACGCAGTGGTGACAGGGTTCTTGGCCAATCAGTGGGCGTACGGTGCAGTGTACTTCACCCTTGTTGTACTCTTCACATTCTTCTACACCGCAGTAACCTTTGATCCTGATGCAGTATCAAAGAACCTGCAGCGAAGTGGTGGATTTATTCCAGGCATTCGGCCGGGAGCAAACACTGCCGAGTACCTAGGAAACCTCGTTACTCGCCTGACTTTGGTGGGAGCTGGATTCCTTGGTCTCGTTGCAGTGCTGCCCGTCGGGATGCAAATTGCAACTGGTATCTCAGCCCTGGCTATCGGAGGAACCGCCGTCTTGATTGTAGTATCAGTAGTGTTGGATCTCATCCGACGTCTTGATGCTCAAGTCTCAATGCGAGAGTACTAAAAATGAATAAAGGTCGGAATGACCTATTATGAATTCTGATGCTAGAAAGTACAGAGCATAGTGACATATTTTCTGTACGCGACGTGCCTGAACTGGCAGATAAAGTGCTTACGTAATGTAAACATAAGAAAAAACCCTCATCTGAGGGTTTTTTCTTATGTTGGACGCTAGTACTGGTTTTTGTAAGAATACCCCAGCGGAATTGAGCTGAATTGTTGTTCCCAGACCTCAGAATCCAACCATTGTTTATAAGAGTCGAAGACAGCAATGGCGACTGATTGTGGGTCATTACGAGACGTATCAATAATCAGGTCAAAGTGGTTTTTGTTGAAAGGGTCTACACCGTAGAGCTGGCGAAATCGACTTTGTTCATTCGTCATGCGCTCCTTTACTTGTCGAGAAACTTCATACAAAGAAGTTGAACTTGTACCCACTGAAGACCGTGAGCTGTTGGTGACAGCATCCTTGAAGATACGTGTAGTAGCAACGTCCAAGTCCAAGTCTAGGTACACTTTAAAAGACTCAGGAATCCAATAAAATCCGAGCCGAGAGTCGACAACGATGTCGTTTTTTTTACGCAAATCTCTCAATGCATCATCGATTTGCGCATCGAGGTTATGATTCGTTTTAGCTTGGTTGTTGTACTGTTCAAGCGTCATTTTGTTTCCGGCAAGTACTTTTCGTACCATATCTCCAGAAGAGTGACGAGTGTAGCCCAGGAGTTCTGAGACTTTATCTGCGGTGGAGGATTTGCCGCTACCCGGTTTACCTGAAAGAGTGATGATGTGTTTTTTTCTCATAGAAATTATTGTAACCAAGTGTTATACGCTTTTACTATCAAGCTCTGCGCTTCTTTCGTGCTGTGTTCCTCGGTATTGATAACTAGGTCGTAATTTGTTATATCGTAAGGATTCACCTGATATAAATTCTGGTACCGTTTTTCTTCACTATTAAGTCTCTGCTGCAGCTGGACAGCATACTCTTGTGCCGTGTCAGGAATATGCTCTGCCTCAAGACGTTCTTGTTCCAGGTTAGTAAAGATACGCTGCGCGGCGATGTTAATATCTAAATCAAGGTAGACTCGAAAAGAGTATGGCATCCAGTGCCATGCCATACGGGAATCAATAATCATATTGTCACTGGTTTCTCCTAGGTCACGAAGTTTTTTGTCGACCAGTTCATCGATGGTTTTTTCACTCTCAGCTACCAGATTCGTCTGAAACACATCAATCCCACGCTCCTTTCCAATAGCTCGAAAAAAGTCACCGGAGGAAAATCGTTGATATTGAAGCGTCTGTGACAGGCCTTTAGCGGTGGTTGATTTACCGCTGCCGGGCCGGCCAGCAATAGTAATAATGTTTTTCTTATTCATAATGGCAATATCCTAACATCTTCTTGTCTTTTGTTCGAACCAAGGTAAACTATCTTTCGTATGTCACCTAAAACTATTATATTCATTGGTCCCCAAGGAAGTGGAAAGGGTACGCAGATAGAACGGCTGTATTCAGTCATTGCTGAAAAAGACCCGACGAGAAGAATTGTAGATATTCAAACCGGACGACGTTTCCGCGCTTTGGCGGCTAAAAGAGAAACGTATGCCGATAAAAAAATTGCTGCTACTTTGGACTCGGGAGAGTTGCAGCCTGACTTTATTACCCACTTGTTGTGGGGGCAAGCGATGCTTGACCAGCTAGACAACAAAAGCCATTTATTGATTGATGGTTTTCCTCGAACTGTCCACCAAGCTGAAGTGCTCGAAGATGCACTAGACTTTTTTGGGCGTGACCACGTGCACGTTATCAATCTCGACACTCCTGAGGAAGTGGTCCGCAAGCGCATGGAAGAGCGAGCCAGAGAAGACGATACTACTGATTCAATAGAAACTAGATTGCGCTGGTATCGAGAAGATACATTGCCCGTCCTTGATTATTACCGGGTTCGACCAGAGACGACGGTGCATGACATAGATGGTATGGTTCTTATAGACGAAGTGCATGAAGCAGTTGTTGCAGCGCTTGAGCTTAAGTAACGTATTTACTCGTGTAGTCCAGTGATTTGCTCTGGAGATAATCTTGAGCGAACGTTGGATTTCCTTTTCCAGGAATCTGCCATGCGCTCTGTGTACAGAAAATATGTCCTCAAAGAGGGTATTGCAGTAGCGTTGGACTTCCTTTTCCGAATCTGCCCTAGGACAGGGGCAGATTCGGAACTCACTCTGCGTACAGAAAATATGTCGCTTCGCTCTGTATTTTCCAGCAAAATTCATAATATATCCTTTGGATATTCATTCATCATTCATGATTACTAAAAAAACCTTAGAAGAAATAGAAGTTCTCCAAGAAGCCGGCGCCATCTTAGCGCGTATGCTCAAAGAGATGGCTAAAGAAGCGTTACCCGGAGTAAGTACTATGTCGCTTGACGACAAAGCTATGGAGCTATCCGAAAAGTACAACGTCGTTCCGATCTTGTTGGGTTACCATCCAGAATTTGCCGACCGACCGTATCCAGCGGCGGTGTGTGTGTCAGTAAACAATTGCGTACAGCACGGTATTCCATCAGCTGACGTGGTGCTCGAAGAGGGAGATGTGGTGAATATCGATATGTCCATCGAGTATAAAGGCCTGGTCGTTGACTCAGGGATTACCGTTGGGGTGGGTGAGATTGATGATGAATCTCGCCGCCTATTAGCGTGTACCCAAGAAGCGCTCGCACTGGGTATTAAACAAGCCGTGCCCGGAAACCACATTGGAGACATCAGTGCGGCGGTACAAAAATTTGTGGAATCACGCGGTTTCTCTGTAGTAGAGGTATTATGTGGACATGGTGTCGGATATGAAATTCATGAAGAACCAAACATCCCAAACTACGGGAAAGCTGGCGCCGGCCCACTGATTGAAGTCGGACACGTGTACGCCATCGAACCGATTGTAAATGTCGGCACCCCCGATGTCTTTTTTGACGATGAAGGTGATGGCTACAGTGTCTACACGGCCGATGACTCATGGAGTGCTCACTTTGAGCATACCGTCGCTATCACCGAAAACGGCCCAGTCATTCTGACTAAAGAGTAGTTTTATCTTCGCGCGGGTGCGCTGAAACGGATTGAAACCCCTTGGTGCATTAAGCACCCACCAGGGGTTTTGTTATATCCAAGCTGATAACCTGTGCTTTTCAGAGCCGTTTTGGTATACTGCTGACATTAATTTAAGTCGCATTTATGTCAAAAAAACCACACCAAGAACGAACGTTTGTAATTTTAAAGCCAGACACCGTACAGCGAAGCCTGATGGGGGAAGTAATCAAGCGCTTTGAACAAACCGGTCTCAAATGTACGACCATGAAGATGTTCGTGGCTGACGAAGAACGGCTCTTTAAGCACTACAATAAAGACGACGCCTGGTTCTTGTCCAAAGGCGAAGGAATTGTAAAGTCACTGGAGGAGCAAGGGCGACCGATAGAAAAAGAAGCGATTGAATACGGAAAAGATATCATCCGAGCCAATGCCAAGTACATGAGCGTCGCACCAGTCATTGCTATGGTGTGGGAAGGGAACCAAGCGGTAGCAGTTATCAAAAAGCTCGTCGGTTCAACTGAACCAGCAACTTCAGATGTAGGAACTATTCGCGGCGACTACACCGTTGATTCCTACGGCCACGCAGCCTACGAAGACCGTGGCGTGCGAAACTTGGTCCACTGTTCAGATATGGTAGAGGAAGCAGAGCGTGAAATCGCTCTCTGGCTCACCGAACCAGAAATCATGAGCTACACAACTGCCCAAGAGGCGATTATGTACGACGTGAATCTTGACGGAACTGCAGACTAATAGCAATGCACACAAAAACCGACCGCTCCCTTTGAGAGCTGTCGGTTTTTATGATATCGTTGCTAGTGGAACCACCTTACGTATGTTCCGATTACGTTACGTACGGGCTGTCTGCAGTCACGATGTGTGCCGAGAATCATTTAGGAATTTCGAATATTCGCATCAGAAAAGGCGCCCACCTGATTTTTTAAGTCAGGAGCATACGTTTGTGGTTCCAGTGAAAAGGCTCCCCTCCAGGGGGGGGCTTTTTCATTGAGCAAAGGCCGGAACGGCCTATTGCGAATTGATGTCCCGATTTTTTCTCCCCATGAGAAAATCGCTGGACCCGTTGAGCAAAGGCCGGAACGGCCTATTGCGAATGTACTTGTGAAATCATTCATTTTTCCAAAATGATTTCAGAAGTGATCGAACGCTGCTCGAGTGAAGGAGAACACCCTTTACGACTGCGCACTTAGCCCGCCGCCGATTCCTGGAACAGGCAAACCAACGCTTGTCCAGCTCCATCTTTAGCTAGCTCCCCGCTCCCATTACTCCCCAAACACTTTCTTTGTTAGAATAAGCACATGTCCCGCCTCGTAATCCTATTCCTGCTCTCCGCCCTGGCTTTTGCCGCCACCCATCTAGTCGCCACTGCAGGCTCACTCTATTGGTACTACTGGTGGTTTGATATCGTGATGCACTTCTGGGGCGGATTACTATTAGGATTAGGAGTGCACGCCTTATGTCGGCTCAAAAGCGTGCCGTTGCGCCCGACCTTGACGGTAGTGCTTGTCACGATTACCACGGCTGCCGTCGGCTGGGAACTCTTTGAATGGTTTACTGGCCTGTATAATCCAGCTAGCTATGCCGCCGATACGTTCCTAGACATCATTCTCGGGTTCAGTGGGGGATTACTCGTACACTTTATTTTCAGTCACCTATACAATAGAAAGATATGAGTTCAACGTTAGGATTTTATGGAGGAGTCGGTTCAGTAACTGGCTCAAATTTTATGCTCGATACGGGCGAATTAGCTTTATTGGTAGATTGTGGGTTAGAACAGGGCGATAAATTTGCTCAGGCCGTCAACGCCGAACCGTTTGCCTACGACCCAAAGAAAGTAGATGTTTTATTAGTAACGCACGCCCACGCCGACCACATCGGCCGGATTCCCAAATTAGTCCGAGACGGTTTTCGAGGCAAGATTTATTCAACAATCCCGACCAAAGAGTTAGCGGCAATTATGTTCGAAGATGCGTTGCACATCATGCAGTACGAAGCTGAGCGTGATAACCGACCGCCTTTATACAGTGCTCACGATATTGAATTAGCTCTATCGTTTTGGGACACGTTGGAATATCACGAAGTAACAGAACTCGGCGATGATGTGTCAGTTGAGTTTAAAAATGCAGGACATATTTTAGGGTCCGCAATGGTTCATCTCACTCGCGGTGGCAAAAAAGTAGTCTTTACCGGAGACATTGGAAACGTCCCGCAACCGCTCATGGATAAGCCTGAAGTGCCCGAGGACTACGACTACATGATTATGGAGAGTGTGTATGGAGACCGGGTACATGAAGAAGTAGCTGAACGTACCGCCATCCTCAAGCATCACATTGAGCGTACTATTGCCCAGGAGGGGACGCTGATCATCCCGGCTTTCTCGCTGGAGCGTACCCAAGGTATCCTCTACGAGATTAACAATATGATTGAGTCTGGTGAAGTTCCTAGTATTAAAACCTACCTCGATTCTCCCTTAGCGATTCGGGTGACCGGTGTCTACGCCAATTCAACCAAGTACCTAAAACCAGAAGTACAAGAACAAATTGCCGCTGGCGATGACATCTTTTCTTTTGAAGGACTCTCGTTCACTGAGACAGTCAAAGAGTCGAGTCAAATCGCACGCTTTCATGGACCAAAAATTATTATCGCTGGGTCAGGCATGAGTCATGGGGGTCGGATTCGAGATCACGAAAAGCGTTTCTTGGGTGATCCTCGCACGACTCTATTGCTGGTCGGGTATCAAGTAGTGGGCGGTATTGGCCGGCTTATGCAAGACGGCGCTAAGCAAGTCTGGATAGACGGCACGGATGTACGCATTAAAGCCACTGTAGCGACGATACGAGGCTACTCAGGGCACGCTGACCGCAACCAGTTGATTGATTTGGTGTACCAGGGAGTCCAAAAAGAAATGCCCAAACAAGTCTTCGTTACGATGGGGGAGGAACGAGCATCGCTCTTCCTAACGCAGCGCCTGCGAGATTATCTAGGAGTAAACGCCGTCGCCCCAGAACAAAACGACGAAGTAGAAATAGACTTCTAGCACTAAAAAACCAGCTCACGATGTGAGCTGGTTTTTCTGAATCTGGGCGACTACTTAGTAGCCTCGGCTACTACTCGGTTGAATGATTCGGGACTTTCTACTGCGAGAGTCGCGAGAACCTTTCGGTCTAGTTCGATATTCTTGCCTTTGAGCATATGAATAAATCGGCTGTACTTTACTCCGTGCGCCATCAACGCGGCATTGATTCTGACTGTCCAGAGACGTCGGAAATCGTTCTTCTTGTCTTTGCGGTGCGCAAACGCGTAGGTTTGTGCGTGGTAGATTGCTTCACGAGCCTGAGCTTTCTTGGTTGAGCGACCAAAACGGTAACCCTTTACTTCAGCTAGGATATTTCGCTTACGCTTTTGGGCCATTAGGCCTCCTTTTACACGTGCCATAGATAAATATATTAGCTAATAATTATGCGCCTGACCTGGGAAGGAAGCGACGAGTGATACGCTTACTTAGGGACAATAGCTGAGTTCGCTTTCGCGCGAGGCGCTGTCGACCAGTTTGACGGGCATTAAAGTGGTTTTGACCAGGACGTCGAGCCACGAGCTTGCCGTTCTTGGTTACTCTAATGCGCTTAGTGAATGACTTGTTTGTTTTCATAATAGTTTCTTGTTTGTTTGATCGGGCAGTGTCGAAAGGTGAGAGAGTCCTGGGGACTATCTCAATGGTTTACCAGTTATTCTGGGAGAAAATAACGACAAACTACCAGTGACAAAGTGGGCAAAATATACCGCATTTGGCTATGAAAGTCCAGCTCTTCACGATATATCCAACCGTCTGGCGACTTGCGTTTCCTTTCTAAATAAGTCCTCCTTCGATATCAAGTAAGTCATCAAGTGACCGTTTCTTGGATTTTGATTTTTCGGGTTCGTCAGAGTTCTTTTCCTCTGCCTTGGGTTCGGCTTTTTCTTCATCAAGGTTCACTACCGCCTTCTGCTTCTTGGCTCCCGGTATCCGTTCAATAGTGGTTGTCCAACCTTTTGGGCTTTTCTTCATGGGGTCAGCAATTTTGTATTCAGCGGGAATAATCTTCAGAAAACGGTTTAGCCGTTCTTTGAGAAATTCAGCTTCCATGTACTTGTAGCGTCCCCAGAGAAAGAGATCAACTTTGACCCGGTGACCTTCGTCGAGCCATTGAGCAATTCGTTTGGCTTTGAGTTGTTGGTCGTGTTCTCCTGTGCCAATCTTTACCTGGGCACTTTTTGTCTCAGTGACGTGCGCTTTGGCTTTTGCCTGACTGGCTTTTCGTTTTGTATCGTAGCGATACTGCCCGTAGTCCATAATTTTGGCTACTGGAGGTTTGGCTTTTGGAGAAATCTCAATTAAGTCGAGTTTCAACTCATCTGCTTTCTTGAGGGCCTCTACGAGGGAAAGAGTTCCAATATTCTCACCTTCGGGCCCAACTACGCGGAGTTCAGAGGCCCGGATGGCTTTGTTGATTCTGGTTCGTGTGTCGGGTCCTGAATATTTTCGTGGTGGTCTCAATGTAAAGTTGTTTATGAAATAAAATACCTGTCTTACCGACTGTAAGCGGGGCAATAAGTATGCGCAATATACTACAAAAAGAGTCTCTTGACTAGCATTGCTTTTATTCACTCGTGGCAGCTAAATACGATTTTGCCCGCTCTAGGTGCGCGTGTTTTTTCTCCACAGCCATCTTTTCTAGCAAGCGGGGCATCATAGATAGACGGTGGTTACGCTTAAAAAATTCTTGGTGGGTATGGATAAAGTTCCAGTAGAGAGCCGTCCAGGTATCTTCCCAATCACCACTGGGGTAGTCGGACATTTTCTTCAGGTAGTTAGCTCCGCTGATGTACGGCTTGGTGGCAAAACTTCCACCATCGGCAAATTGGCTCATGCCATAGACATTTGGCACCATGACCCAGTCGTAGGCGTCGACGTACATACCCATAAACCACCGGTAGACAGCATCGGGGTGCGTTTGGGTCAGGAGAAACATATTTCCCATGACCATCAGTCGGTCGATGTGGTGATTGTAGCCGTACTCCAACGCAGCATTGATAGCTGTATCAACCGGGAATATGTTGGTGTCTCCAGTCCAGTACGCTCCAGGAATCTGCCTTGAATGATTGAAGAAGTTTTGTCGACGCATGGTGCTTCCGTCAGTTTCGTAGCTGGCTCGGATAAACTCTCGCCACCCAATAATTTGTCGGACGAACCCCTCGAGTGAGTTGAGTGGCACCGAGTGTGCTTGGGCGTAGGCGAGGGCTTGGTCGATTACTTGTTGGGGAGTGAGGAGTCCAATATTTAGTAAGGGAGAGAGGGTAGAGTGCCAGAGTCTGGTCCCTTGAGTGGTCAGCGCATCTTCGTAGTCCCCAAAGTGATCGAAGCGGGCACGAAGGAATTCCATTAGGAATTTCTCAGCGTCGGCGTGAGTGTATGGAAGCCATGATTTCGCCACTCCGTATTTTTCAGCGGCCACCGTTTCTACCCAAGCTACCGCGGCTCGTGTCTGAGCAGTGTCTAGAAAAACTATATCCTCCGGCAAGGGAGTGCCTTTGGGAATTTTCTTGCGATTATCCTTATCAAAACTCCACTGGCCGCCAGTCGGCGTGTTGTCGGGTTCAACCAGAATATTTTTATCTATCCGAACTTTTTTATAAAACGAGGCCATCAGTCGTTTAGAGCTCACAAACCGCGCTTGAGCGTCGGCTTTCTCCAGGATAAACATCGGTGACTCATACCAGATGCGCTCCATTAAGCTTTCAGCAATTGCGTGCTCCAGATAATTATCTACCGTGTCTACAATATGCATTTTCGTCACCCCATCTTTCTTGAGTCGAGTAAACACGTCTGTTGACTGCGGGTGGTCGGCAATGGATAAACGAATGACGGTATGGCCAATCGATTCGAGCTTTGTTTGGTAGGCGTCCAGCGAAAGTTTGTGGAGCAGCAGGCGCTGTCGATGAATCGGATTGTGAGTCAGCAGAAGCGGTTCTTCCACGAGATACACCGTTCGGTCAGGTGTGATGGCCGGCGAATTGATAAATAACTGGTGCGGATAGATGACGGATGCGTCCATCAGTGGATTATACATCGCTTTATACCCCATTCCAATCAAAAGCAGAAGTGCTACACTGCTTATTATATGAAGCCCAAAGAGACTAAAAAATGTGCTCAGTGTCAGAAGTTATTTGAGAATCGAAAAAGTTGGAAGCTGCGAAAGCAATGGGAGACCGTGAAGTACTGTGGTACGCGGTGTCGCAAGGAGGCCGGTAATGCGTAGTACACCATAAAGAGCGAAGATACCCTGGGCGCTTGTTGCTTCCGTGCTAGGCTTGGTCTATGAGTTATGTGAAAAGCTATCAGGAGATACTTGACAGTATCGACGACATAAATCCAACAGTGTATGCGCGTACGCGCAACCAGCTTTCGGGTGCGGTTACGCAGTTGTCTCCTTACATCTCCCGCGGGGTGATCTCGCTCCCGCTGGTGAGAGACCGACTACTCGCTAGACACTCGGCAGAGGATTGTCAGAAACTTATTCAAGAACTAGCGTGGCGGGAATACTTTCAAAATGTCTGGTGGGAAAAAGACGAGGCAATCTTTTCAGACATTAGATTTTTGCGGGCTGATTGGCAGCACGCAGAGTTGGTGACCGCTATCATCGAAGCGCGTACCGGAATTGAAGAGGTAGACAGAGGAATCCAAAAACTCTACGACACCGGGTGCATGCATAATCACGTACGTATGTGGGTGGCCAGTGTGGCCTGCAATCTAGGCGGTGCCCATTGGCACCCCATGGGGAAGTGGCTGTACTACAACCTCGTCGACGGGGACTTGGCATCAAATTTTCTATCGTGGCAGTGGGTAGCGGGTACATCAGTAAATAAAAAATATACCGTCAACCAAGCTTTAATCCAGGCGTGCAGTGAGTCCTCGCAGACCGACAGTATTATAGATTTTCCGCGTGAAGAAATGTTGAGTGTTGAGACTCCCGAAGTGTTACTGGAACACGAACCGTTTGCTCTGTTCACCGAATATCCTGAGGTTGAGGCCGTTTCTACAGTAACGGGTGCGAGGGTGTGTTTGTACACACCGTGGACGCTCGATCCGACGTGGCGACGCGAGCAGAGCGCGCGCCGCATTCTCGTCATCGATCCGGCCTGGTTCGACAAATACCCGGTGAGCGAACTGGTACTGGATTTTATTATTCGTCAGGGCCAAACCGTGATGCCGGAGCTGGAAGTGCACATTGGGTCCGTAGTCGACATTCCGGAGCTCCACTATGCCCAAGCAGTGTTTGCGTTACTGCACCAAACAAACCGCACGTGGCCAGTGCAGTTTGATACTCAGTCTACATTGTTTCCCGAAGTGACTGGGTACTATCAAAGCTTTTATAAATATTGGCAGGCTGTAGAAAAGAGTCTTAGTAACTAACTTATTTTTTTGGGAACCACGGCATTAGGTAGTTTGTGGTGTCGATATACGCTTGGTATTTTTCTGGATATTTCTCTAAGAAATAATCCTCCAGTAGGGGCCCCGTGACCAGAGTCACAATGTAAGTAATCAGCAGCGGACTAATCAAGCCAAGATATCCAAAAGGAAGCGGAAGTACCATTATCGCTAGTCCCCACCAGATGAGGGTCTCGCCAAAATAATTGGGTCGACGTGAATACTTGAACAATCCCTTTGTCATTAAGTCTGCTTCTTCGGTGCCGGCTTTTTTGCCAGCAATAAACTGGTCGAGTTGCCAGTCCGCAATAGTTTCATAGAGCAGGCCAAAGAGAAACACGAGTGACCCAGCGATTAAGAATACGCTCGAGTACTCGGCCGGGTAGCTCATCGCAATGATGGCCGGCAAAGCCACAAAGAGAATGATGATTACTTGAAGTAAGTTCACCTGCAAGTAACTACGTATCAAAAAGTAGGTGCGTCCTTTTTCCGTCCAGAGTGTACGCCACTTTGCGTAGCGCGGGTCTTCTGGCTTACCAGAGTTTTTTCTGAAAATTCTGACACTCAAGCGTAGTGACCAAATACCGATACCTCCAATCACCGCAGCGAGCAGTAGTCCTGATGTGTTGGTGAGAAACGCTGCACCGAGTGTGCTGATAAGAAAAGCTGGTCCGTAGGCGATGTCCATCACACTGTTGTCGCGACGCACCCGAGCGATAATAAAAACGATTATTGAGTAAAGTAATAAGAGGCTTGCGACGATTCCGCTGTTGATAAGTAGTATTTGAAAAGTCATGTATTCATTCTACCAGAATGGTACAATCTATCGTATATGTCTGAGCCAGAAATAAGTGAAAAAGCCGTAAAGGTAAAGCGAGCTCCTCGAAAACAGGTAGCTAAAGCTGCGGCTACAAAAACTGCTCCCAAGCCACGAAAAACAATGGCTAAAAATACACCAGCCAGACGAGCTCCGAGAGTTGTTAAAGAAGAAGTCACTCAAACAGATTCTGCCGCCACCGAGTCTGTTACTCGCAAGGCGCCGACAGTATTTGCAACCGAAAAAAATAAGCAAAAGCAACGTCAGAAGCAATTTATTATCATCGGAGTGATACTTACCTTGGGTGTCGGTGCTTCAGCAGCGGTCGGGTATACCGATAAAGGGCAGATAAACGTGACGCAATTAATCCAAGAGAGAAATCAAACGCAGAGAACTGGTGACCCCGATGAGAGCGGGATTCAAACTAGTCCAGTCGAGGTGCCAGTACAAAATACGAACAAAACAGTTAACGGAGGATTGGTCGGTCTGGGTACTGGTGGCACCAAGCCGAAACCTCCAGTCGATTCCGCTACTTCTACAGATGGTATAGCGAGCTCAACTGAAGCAATGGCTTCGAGCACAAGTACAGCTGTTGAGTCAGCTTCAAGTACAGAAGAATCGGCGAGTGAATCTTCTGACGTCAACGAACCAGCTGAGGTGACCAGCGAGGATGTCGAGACAGCAACCGCTACTTCTTCGTAGTACACTTTTCACACCGGCAGCCCATCGGCCTGATGATAATTTTAAAATACTGGGGACCGTAGTTGTACGTAATCTCTTCGCCGACGAAAATCTTTTTCTTGGCAAATATTCTCACTCGGGTTTCGTTTTGCGAGAGCTCAGGTACGGCGTTGGGACGACAGCTGTGGTTTATATATCGGGCCAGATTACTGCGACTCTTGCCGTCAATCATCCACCGTTCATTGAGTTCAAAGAGATATTTTCCGCCCCGGCGATTACCCTCGTCAGCACTAATAGTTTCTCCTACATACTCGATAATTTCAGTACCTTTTTCGTATTGTTTGTTTGCAAACAACCCGAGCCCGGTCGAGCTTCTTTTTACCAGCAAATCTTTCATGAGTGCAGAGTATACCAAAAATTATCTGCACAGTGGAATCCGGTTTGGGTAGAGTGCTCTGGTAGAATAGACGCATGAAAGCAGTTCTTGCAACAGCTGGTTGTAATGTGTACCTTCCGACATTTCCCCGTTGTCTTTTTCACGTCGTGAACTTTTATCAGCAGAGCCAGGTAGTGAAAATATAAATGGCTACTTCTCTCATAGTAAATATACAAAAGACAGCCAAAGAGTACGCGCTGTTCAGTGAGGGTTCATGCGTACTAAATATGCACTTTGCCCGAGTGGACGGTGACTGCTCGCTGAGTACTCAGTCAATTGGCGAGGCACCTTCAGGCCAGACGCTGAGTCCAAGTGAATATGAAAATGCCCTCGCTTATGTTGTGGCAGAAGTCTCGACCAATATTCAAAATAGCCAGTTGCCTGAGGTGACTCAGGTGGTGATCAAGGTAGCTGTGCCGGGTGATTTTTTTCAAAAGCACCAGCAGATTACCCCAGAGTACCTGGCAGAATTAAATAAAAGTACTGACCGCGCCTTGCTTCAGGTGGTGCCATTGTTGCGGGAAATCAAAGCACTTAAAAAGGTATTTACGGAAGCGGAAATGCATGCCGCTTCTGATACCGCCTTTTACGCCACCTTGCCAGCAGCTGCGCGAGAGTATAGTGTCTCAGCTGAGCTGACAAAAGATTTAGAATTATATCGTTATGGTCTGAACGGCCTTTCTACCTCGTCTGCCGCTGCTCGGGTGCACTGTGTGATTGGGAGCGACCCTAAAAAAAGTATTGTCTGTCACATCGGGGAGACGGTGAGTGTGAGTGCGGTCAGCAACGGACAGGCAGTGGATACAAGCGCGGGTTTCTCACCAGCTTCAGGATTCCCGATAGGTAGTCAAGCGGGCGACATAGACGCGAATGCACTACTCAAAATCATGAGACATAAAAATCTTCGACCCACTGAAGCGGAAGCGTATCTCGACAATAGCGGCGGGTTGCACGCAATAGCAGGTACAAGTAACCTAAATGTCTTGCTGAAGAAAATTTCCCAAAATGATAGTCAGGCTGTATACGCACTAGAGCTCTTGACCCGTAAAATTCAACAAGCAATCGCCGCCGCGACGGTCTCTCTTGAGGGGCTGGACGTCTTGATTTTCACGGGAACGTCAGCCGTCAGGAGTCCCGAGCTGCGAGCTGCGATTTTAAAGAAACTTAAACACTTACACATTCATATAAATGAAGAGAGAAATAATATTGCAATCGGGAATGACGGTGTGATTAGTGAGCGGAATAGCCCCGTGAAAGTAGTGGTACTCAAGAGTGATGAAATGAGTGAGATGAACGCGGTGATTAACCAAAACAAGATGACAGAATTGCGCATAACCTGCGCCTCTTAGTGTTACTATATTAAATATATGCGCCCCTCTCCGCAAAAAATCAACAAACCACTCATTCAATCCGTAATCATCTTTACCGGATTGTTTGGGGCGGTGCTCGGCCTCACGCTGTTTTTTGATTTTAGCGGCATAGATTTGGGTGGTCTATTGTTTCTCGTTTCCTTCTTATGCTGTGTCTTCATAGCCAAAAATACCTATGATATCTCCAGTGTCTCTGAAAACAACAGCGCGCAGCAACAGACGAAAACTAAAGACACAGCGGTTTCCTCTGAGGAGATGTATACCCAACTCTATAACAACAGCCCGATTCCGTACGTCCTTATTACGTTTGCTGGTGCGGTTGAGTCTGCGAATATTGCAGCTGTTCGCATGTTTGATGTGACACAAAGCCAGATGAAAGGAGTGAACGTATTTGAAAAAATGAGAACCAGTGATGAAGCTCATCTCGACCTTGTGCTAGAAAAGTTCCGCAGCGGAATAGCTATTAGTGATGAGATGGTTTCCATCGATCGAAAAGACAAGCGCGAAGCGTGGGCACTGTTATCACTGTTTACCTTTACTGATGCCTGGGGGGACAGAGTCGGTTTGCTGACGCTGGTGGATATCACAAAACAAAAAAAGGCAGAGGATGCGAAGTCAGAATTCGTGTCCCTCGCATCACATCAATTGCGAACACCAATCGCCGGAATGAAATGGAGTGCTGAGCTGCTGCAAATGGACAACCCAAAAAGCCTGACTGACCGACAGCACAAATATATTGATCGGTTACTAGAGAGTATCAGGCGGATGGCCATCTTAGTAGATGACTTCCTCAGAGTATCGCGCTTTGAATTAGGCACGTTTCAACCAGAGCTCGAAGCCATTAACTTAAAACAATTATGTGAGGACGTTCTTGCAGAACAGTCAGTATTGGCCGATCAGAAAAAGATTATCGTGAAAACATTTTTTGATTCCAACCTAACTACCGTTAAAACCGATTCAAATTTAGTTAGAATGATTGTTACTAATATCTACACCAACGCGGTGAAATATACTAGGGAAGAAGGGACGATACATATAGGCTATGGTAAAAAAGACGAGAATCTAATCATCACTATTGGTGATAACGGGATGGGAATTCCTCCTGAAGATCAGGAGGCAATTTTTTCAAAACTATTCCGAGCGGCCAATGCCGTAAGAAATGTACCCGATGGTACGGGGCTTGGTTTATATATAGTAAAAGAAGCGGTCAGTGTACTGCGAGGGAGTGTGTCGTTTACGAGTACTGAAAATATCGGTACCACTTTTGAAGTGATACTTCCGATAGATGCAGTACCAGTGGTTAGTAGCGATTAGGCAGCAATCTTTCTGGCAATTTGCTCTAGTAGCTGAGGAATACTCCAGTCCGGTTTGAAAAGGACATCCTCTGCAGGAAGGTTAATATTTTTTGAAATATTTTCTGCAGACTCAGATGCAGTCAAAACCATGATCTTTGCAGTGGCACCCCACGGAGTGAGACGGAGACGTCGAAACACCTCATAGCCGTCAAAGACCGGCAATCGAATATCCAGTAAGATTAAGTCTGGTTCTTCCGCGAGAGCCATTTCTACCGCATCTTTTCCTGTGAGAGCGACCAGTGCCTGGTAGTTCCCAAGATTGAGCATATCTGCTAGCGAATCTGCGAGGTAAGCAGAGTCTTCGACAATAAGAACTTTTTTCTGTTGCATGTGTATAGTGTAGCGCACTTAGGAGACTTTTTTTAGATACCGGTGTCGACTAGTAAGTATCTGCAGTATGATACGTCTTCAATTAGGCATGAATAAAAAATATATATTCCTCGGAATTGGGTTGAGCATCGTGTTAATCGCAGGCGTCTTTGTGGCAAATCAACAAGTGGTGCAACCACTACTGGATGACAGAATGATAGAAGATGTGGTAGGGGCGTCAATCGTGGTCGAAGAGTATGACTTCGCCTTCAAGTACCCGAGTGGAGTTGAGGGGTTTGCATTGATTGAGCCACCAGTTGCGACAACCTCACAATCCCTAAAAAAAGCGTACCTGATGTTTGAATATAGCCGCTACATAAAATACCAGAGTGCCGAGGCAGGTAGTCAGACACCGCCGGCAGTAAGTGTGTTCGTGTTTGCTTTGCCAGAAAAAACCGCAGCCGAAACGGGCAGTCGCTCTGAACGATTGCTGCAATGGATAAACGAAAATCCTCAGTACACTTCTTTTAACAAAAAAGTTGGAGAAACGACAGAGGTGGAGATAGATGGAGCCTCAGCAATAAAATATTCGACTGCCGGATTCTTTAATCAAGATTTTCACATCGTGAGCTACTCAGGGAACGCTTATGTTTTTGCCAATCAATACGAAGATGTAGATGATACAAACGTAGCGATGTACAATGACCTGATTAACTCGGTTACGTTTTACTAGTAGACAGGGAAAAAAGTTATTCCGGGCACCCGCTACGTCTCAACAAGAAACGAGCAATCGAATGAATAACGTAATATCAAAAAGGTATGAGTAATACAAAGAAATGTGTAGCAGGTGTTGTGCTGCTGGGAGTGTTTGGTAGTGGTTTTGCTCTGGGATATCTGAGTGCTCCTTCGACCACCAGCGACGACACCCAAACAGTCGTAGTGGAGAGCGAACTCAGGAGTTATTCAGACCCGGCTGAGTCCGTGGGCACGACCTCGCCTTCGTCCTTGGTTCGTTCTGTGTCCGAGGCCGGAGTCACTCTCGACACTTCGGCGCTGACTGATGGACAGCGCACGCTCTTGGAGTCACTTGGGGTGGATACGGATTCGATTACGCTTACCCCAGACATGATAGTTTGTGCAGAAGCGAAGATTGAAAGTGAGCGCCTGACCGCTATTAAAAAAGGAGACACCCCGTCCTTCTTTGAAGGGGCGAAGCTTATGACGTGCTACACAGTACAATAGACGAAAAAGGCCCAAGAGGTGCGGTAATATAATGCATATGAAAAAAATAATGTGTAGTGATTTAGGGGGACCAGAAGAATGTGAAGTGGAAATCAGAGGAAACACCCCAGAGGAAGTAGTAAAAAACTGCCAAGAGCACGTCATGGAAGAAGTGGAAAAAGGAGATAATAATCACCAAGATGCTGTCGAGAACATGCAAGGATTATCACCCGATGAGCGACAAGAACAAGTAGACGAGTATCTACAGATTTGCGCCGACGCTTTCAAGCGAGATTAACCAGCCAGGGGTTTACTTCCTGTGTAGAGTCATCTGTTATTTAGTGTAAGTATTGGTATCATCATATACATGAATCGAAAGTTCCTTACCTTTTTTATACTTTTATCTTTGGCAGTGGCCGCTTTTGTGGGAAATATTTGGTTTGAAGACGTCACGGCTGAGAAGCTTGTGCAGAGTTTGATTACAATCACACTGCTCTACGGACTGATATCGATTGGTATCGGTGGATTCTTTGCTCGCCGGCTGTCTGATTCTAAGACTCGGTACAGTTTTCGAAAAGCGATGTCGATGATTTTCTTGGTTGTCTTAGCTATTGTGTTGCTGCGCATCTGGGTCCCTAATCCTCAGGCGCTCCTGGTTGCGTATGGTGTAGTGGCGGCAGGTATTGCTGTAGCACTCCAAGATTTAGTGAAAAATATCGCTGGCAGCCTCACCATTTTTGTCAGTGGTTTGTTCCGGGTCGGTAATCGTATCGAAATGAATGGCGTCGTGGGCGACGTGATTGATATTGGCTTGTTCAACACCACTCTCCTTGAAGTCCGTGGTTGGATTAATGCTGACCAAGCAACCGGCCGCATCGTAACGGTGCCAAACGGCAGTGCGTTAAACAAACCAGTCCACAACTACACCAAACACCATCAGTATTTGTGGGATGAACTAAACGTAGTAGTGACCCCAGAAAGTAATTGGAGTGAAGCCATGCGCCTGATGGGGGAGATTGGCCAGGAGCACACCAGTGAATTCATCGAAGCCGCTGATCAGAGCCTGACCAGATTGGAGCGATTCTATTATGTAGAAGGGCATGTGCTCGACCCAAACGTATACGTCAACTTATCAGCAGATGGCTATTCACTCACATTGCGCTACGTAGTGGATGCCTGGCAGCGACGAAGTACTAACTCGGACATCTGGGGGCACGTCATCCGGGTCTTTGACGAACGAGACGATATCTTTATCGCCCCAACCACTCTGGCGAGTATTCAGTACCCGCTGCCAAAGTAGTCACCGGTGCTTAAAGCGCACCGGTGACTGGACTGTATATTTTCTTTGTTGTGCAGTTTCTACGGTCGGTAGAGACGGATAATAATTTAACTCCACATACTATTGCCGGGTAATGATAAAGCAAAAATGACCCCGCTCAGCGGGGTCATTTTATGTTCGGTTCTAAAGTTAATTGTTAATAAATTGGTATCCAGTACGGAATTTGTTGGTCGGTTCAGTCAGGTAGGTGCTTCCTCTGGTGATACCATCAGTACTGTTAGAGAAGTAAATCTGTTCCAACGCAACCCGGTGGTTACCAGCGGCAGCAGCGTCAACCACAACAGTGAGTGTGAAGGTCTCAGTTCTTCCTTCACGAATAGTGAAGACCCCGACACTATTTTCACGAGCAGTTGAGGAGAGTACAGCTGAGATGTTAGTTGGAGTGCCAGTGTTTGTGTCGACAGTGAACCCTACTCCCCCGGTTGTTGAACTTATAGAGGTAGAAGCAAATTCAGTGATGGTGAAGTCGTCTTCTACTGCCGTTACTTCAAACTCAATGGTGAAGATGCCGGTGGTGCTGTTTGACCCTTGAGTCGTTGTAGTGAATGACACATCGTCTACTGGAACGATGATTCCATCTGCAATCATCGTGTGCTGGTTACCGATAGCAGTGCCAGAGAAATCGTCAATATCATCTGAACCTTCTGCTTTAGTGACATCACGTTCAGCTGAGGTCACTCGCGCAACAATCGTCTCACCATTGGCATAGTTGGTTTGTGGCTTAAGGTCAACTACTACGCTTATCTCAACCTCGTCTCCCTCGTCGATTGAGATGTCACCGTCAATATCGAAGGAAACACGTGTGTTTGTAGCAGAGTACGCGCCAGTAGTCACTATGGTGTCTTTGCGGAAACTTTCTTTTCCTATTATCAGGCGAATGTCATGTATTACGTCACTTAATGGAGCGATACCGGTTTGCACGTTCACATAGAGAGTATCGAGCTCGATATCTGTATCGAGGGCTTCAATGGTGTACTCCATAATAGTGACGTTACTGGTACGTCGGCCATCGTCTACAACAATGTGATTTGATTGAGGGTTGCTTGTACTTTGTGAGAATTTTAGCTCTTCACCATCGCCTCGTTCAACAATATCGAAGGAGGCAGTGTCGCCGAGTTCGCCAGTAGTGCCGTCATCGCTCGCGACACCATCAGCATCGAAGTAACGGATTCGCTCAACACTGACGTTCCAGGCAGCATTAGAGCTGGCACCGTCAATATTGTTTTTTACTGAAACAGCAAGGAACATCTCCACTTCTTCATTTTCTTTAAGAACTAGGTCAAGACCACTGAATCGAACGGTGCCCGCATTTCGATTCAGGTAATCGTTGCGGCGGTCGTCAATATCTTGTTCAGAAATTTTCTCACCATCCATCCAGAGTGAGATAGATTCAAATGTATCCCATGGATCACGCTCGCTGTTGCCAGTCTCGGCCACCAGCGCAATGTCCATCCGGGTGACTTCAATGTCACCATTGTGTGATTCTAGGGTAAGTTCAGCTATTTCTGATTCGGCTGATCCTTCTTTTACATCAGTCCTAGAAGCGTCTTGAATCTCAAAAGAACGAAGGTCCCCAGATCCTTGCAGCTTGTACCCATCGTCTCCTTCTTCCTGAGTCGGTGTGGAAGGAGTAGTTGGTCCGGTCGGAGTAGTTGGGTTGCTGATACACAAAGTGTTTGCGTGCGCTCGTGAACTAGGACCGAAGTACTGTGTCGCGTCCACGAGATTCAAGGGAGTGAGGATTTCGTTGCGGTACCTGGTCTGAAACTGGGCAACCGCAGCTCCTGTAGCTGGACCGTAGTATTGCGTCTCCATTCCAACTGAACCCACTGCCCCCGGTGCTGCGACCTGGGTCTGTGCGTCAGCGTTTAAGAACTGCTGGAGTTTCATAACATCAGCTCCAGTAGCTCCCATAGCGAGTGAACGAGACCACGTGTACGGACAGACTCCAGCAACAGTGGTTAGGGTTCCTTGGCCGGCTTGTAATTGATTAATGGTGGCCAATAACTGAGCAATTTGAGCTTGTAGCTCAGCCAGTGATGGACTTTGCGCGTTCGCTGACGGGGCGGCAGTAATAAGCATGATTGCGAGTAAGGTCGCGACCACACCTTTGTGCAGATTTTTTTTGAATAACATAATTTATTGATTTGAGTTTGTAATGTGCACGTGTGCCGAAGCTAGCTTTCTCTACCCGTGCCTAGCTATAGACACACCTATTGAGAAAATCTCACACTTTGCATATTGTGAGATTTTTCTTCATACTGTGTCTTATACTATGGAAGGTCTTAGCAAAATATTTTCAGCGCTGTATGAACATCAAGCGGATGCTATCTTTCGCCATCTGTTTTTACGATTGGGTGACCGAGAGCGGGCCAAGGAACTTACGCAAGAGGTTTTTATGCGGAGCTGGCAGTATCTCGCTGCGGGTAAACAAATTGAGCACGAGAAAGCCTTCTTGTATAAAATCGCCAACAATCTATTCATCAACGAGATACGCACCGATAAACGCACGTATTCATTAGATGAACTGAGCGAAGTGGGCGGGTATGAGATCACCGACGAGCAGGCCGACTCTTCACTCACGGCCCATCAGCGTGAACTGATGACGTATTTGCATACGCTAAAAGAATCCTACCGTGAAGTGCTCGTTATGAGATATATAGACGGACTCCAAGTAAAAGATATCGCTGAGGTCTTGGAAGAAAAAGACACCAACATCACGATGCGTATCCAAAGAGCTTTAGAGAAACTGCGCCACGCCTACGAACTCAACAACAAAAAAAAGTAAGTATGAAATCACACACCAACCCAACTGAATCACTGCTCAAGGCAGGTAAAGATATTTCGCTCACCAGCGAAGAACACTCTAATATGAAATCCGAGCTCCTTGAGTATGCACATTTTCACACACCATCACCTGCTCCAAAACCTAAGCGCGTGCCAGTTTGGGCTTACGCTGGGGCGTTTGCGTCTTTGGTGGTATTGATTGGTATTGGTACCGGGTTTGCGGCAACTACCAGTCTACCCGGAGAAACACTCTACGGAGTAAAGGTAGAAATAGTTGAGCCGTTGGTGGGGCTGTCTTATCATTCTGAAACAGGTCAACTAACCTATCAAGTTGCACTAATGAATCGTCGACTTGACGAGGTGCAGACCCTTACCCGGGCACAGGTATTACAAGTCGAGCAAGTGGTTGTACTTGAGGAATTGGTAAAAGAACATACTGCTACTATAGAGCGTATCTTAGAAAGTGATACCAATGACTCAGTACCTTCAGATGTATCACTGACCGCAATATCTGATGTAATTGCTATTACACAGGCACATGAGCGAATCATTGAGCAGCTACCACATAAGGTCGTGCAAGAATATTTTGAAGTTGAATTAAACACATTGCTTGACCGGTATGCTCTAGAGTTGGTAGATTTTGAACAAGAAACCACTCCTGAGGAAAAGCGTAATTTTATTACAGGCCTGTTGGGTGAAATTGAAGCAGAACTAGTGGCTGATTTCGAACATACTTCTACTTCAACTCGTGAGACACAACAGGAATACCTCAGTAACCTAGAAGCAGCTCTAGCTGAAGAAGATTACTCCACCGCACTATTCTTTGCCGGAGAAATGTTACAAGATCTCGACTTACAAGGGTACCTTTTAGAGGCGACTCCAGAGTACGTAACCCCATCGATGAATGCATTAGCAACTCCAGAATCTGAACCGGTCAAAGAAGCTGGAACACGAGAGTGATCAACAGTATCTCAAAACAAGGAAATTGTATTCGTCCACGATTTCCTGTTTACAAGTAATTTGACTGAAAGAGGACGTCTCAAAAACCCTGGCCAACGTCCTGTATCCGCTGTCAAAGCAGTCATGACTGTGAAGTGCTGACTCTTTCAGAACAGTCCAAGTAGAAACGAAATGATAAAAAAACCGCAAAGCGAACTTTGCGGGGAATTTTCTTTCTGGGACTTAATCCCAGTAAGCGCTGATGTCTTGCCATTTAGGATAGTGTGCGTCGAGCCAGGCAGATGCGGCAGCATCTGCCTCTTCCATGGTCACGTACATGGTTCCTTCGTGTTTACGAGCGACGACTGGCCGGGTGGTATAAATCACCTGATCGCCATCGGTTACGTGGGTGACACACTCATTGGTGTTGCAGAAGCGGTTGTGGTCAAACGATCGACCATACCGGTGACAAAGGTACATAAAGACTCTTTGTGCACCACTTCCTGGCTGGTATAAGAGTATTTCTACTCGCTTGCGACTTTTATTGTCGATGATGTATGAGTAGTCGATGCGGTTTCCAGCCACTTTCTTCCAGCCAGTTGGCAGTTTGACGTATTGTAGTAGACAGTTGTCTACCACAATACCGAGAACCTTAACGCCAACCGCCGCCAAAACCCCTTCGTTATGTTTTAGGCATCTGTCGGTGTCGACCGGCAACACGGACTCATTTTTTTTAGCGCCGACCAGTCGCAGGAAAGGGATGTCTTTTACAGTATTAGACGGAGTCTGCATCATAATAAAGACCTCTTGCGTTTCAGGTGAACCCGTTAGCATTCAACCCATTTTTTACACCAAATATACATTTTGTCAATAGACGGGTGGTAAAAACGGTACCGAACCGGTTAAATCCCTTACAAAAAAAGCTCAGGCCCAACAATGTGCACATTGTTGGGCCTGTTGTTGTACAACTCATACGGGACATGTTGCTGCCAAGTACAAGATGACTACTACTCCAATGGATAATGTAAAGTGTCCTAACTCTGGTGATTCGACGACGTTACGAATTAATCCAATTTCGTAGTGATAGATAACCAACTTAATTACGAAAAATAAGATGGCCGCATAGACACTGGCTGCTTCAAAGCTTTGGAGGTCAGCTCCTATGTTAGGGAGACCGACGGTGAGCATCAGGAATGTACTGACGCCTCCGAGACAAAGAAACACTACCGACCCGGTTTCAAAATTAGGTTCCCATTGGTACCACTTACTGAAAACACTCAGCGTAGCTAATGTTCCCAGTATCAACATACTGTCCGTATTTTGATAGACAAAAGGGACAGGTGTCGCCAGTACAAACCAGCTAATCATGGTTTGGTCAATAAACCGCAGAAAACGATTCGGTCGCCAAGCATGATAAGCCATACTGCTGAGATATAAACCAAATGTTACGAGAAACAAAATGGTCTGACCCAGAGTGGTTGCCATAAACAAATATGCAATGAGTATGCATAATGCAAACGGTAGGTGACAAAAGACAACGAGAGGATGTCTTGGGCTTTTGATGGTGGGTTTTTCCTCATTATGAACGAGGAGCGCATGTATGTCTGCGATATGTAAAGAGCGCATCGGTCATTCCTCCACTAATGTTCATCAGGATACTGTACTTATTATGCTACTAATATATATATTGTCAAGGATGTTATCCCCATTCTATTTTGTGGAGCGCCGTACGCAAAATTCAATCCGCTTTGAGAGGTATCACTAGAGAGTTCTAAAATGTAATTATTTTAAATACTAAAGATTTTAAGTACCGTCTAAATTAGACAAGAGAAATGCCCCGGAAGAGAAGTAAGAACTTCTCTTCCGGGGCAGGTTTTGCTTACCGGACAACTTCCGTCAAATTACCAGACTGATTTTCAAAGAGGGTGTACGAACGGATGTCTTTTACTGAGGTGCGTACGGCACTCCCATTCTCTACCTGAACTGCGTAAGACAGACGGCAGAAAACATCAACGTTCACCAGCCGCCAGGTTCCTTCATGATCTTGAGTCACTCTTACTTCGGACGAAATAGGAAACTGTTGGCCGGACGTGATTACACAGCCATTAAAAGCATAACGCTTGTCTCTGGTGGTGCCGGAGCGCCCCGGAGGGGCATCGTTGATATCAAATTCAAACTTTTTCAATTGGAATTCATTCCCGCTGAGGACCTTTCCAATAGCGGTCTGAGACAGATCAAAAGAAGCTCGAGCCAACTTATTAAGTGACATCTCCATCTGTAGTACCTCGGTAAAGAGTTATAAAGAACCATCGTTGAGATAGCTAAGAAAGTTATATCTTATTTATTAAATAAGTCAATGGTTACTTCACCACGAGTACTATTTTGGTTTAAAAGAATCACCGCTTTAATGCATGCATTAAAGCGGTGATTCTTTTGTTACCGTGGTATTCTTAAATGTATATGGCACGCAGAAAACTAGAGGATGAAAATGTCCGGTCCCTGAGCAAAACCTCGGGCGGGAATAGCTACGGTATTACCCTGCCCCTACGGGCTATCCGGTTGTTTCGGTGGCAAGCTCGGCAGAAACTCCAAATTACGGTTGATGAGAAACGTAAGCGGTTGATTATCGAGGATTGGGAGGGGTAGAAATCAGCGCTGCGGCAAAGAGGTATACTATTTGTATGAGCAAAATAATACTTACACCGTTACTGTTATTGCTGATTGCTGTCGGGGTGTACCACCTATACAAACCACTGCCGGCAGACTTTAATTACGTTGGAGTAGTAGAAGAAGTGGCAGCGAGTGATGTGCATTTTTTCCGCGACACTACCTATGTAGATACCGACGGAGTCAGGCAGTCTGAGCAAGAGATTTTTGACGAAATCTTTCGGATGATTGCCGAGTCTGATCAGTACGTACTGGTCGACATGTTTTTATTCAACGACCTGCTCGGGGCAGCCACAACGTCGTACCGCCCGATAGCACAAGAACTAACCGACGCCCTGGTAGCCAAGAAACAAGCCAGTCCCAGCACAGTCATTCAGGTCATCACTGACCCGATCAATGTCATCTACGGCGGAGTGGCGTCACTACAGCTTGATGCGCTGACGGCGGCCGGGGTAACGGTCATCCTGACCGACCTTACCCAGCTCAGAGATAGTAACGCTTTGTATAGTGCACCGTGGCGAACCTTTGGCCAGTGGTGGGGCAATTCGCCCGAGCCGGGGTACCTCCCTAATCCGTTTGCCAGCCAAGGTCAGAAGCTTGGGGTACGCACCTATCTGCGGCTACTTAATTTCAAAGCCAATCACCGCAAGTTAGTGCTGACCGATTATAATCAAAATGGTGACACGGGATTTTCTACTCTGGTCACGTCAGCCAATCCGCACGACGGCTCTAGTGCGCACAGCAATGTCGCTATTCGGGTTGATAACGCTCTATGGTCAGACGTCTTGAAAACAGAAGCGGCGGTCGCCGAGCTGTCCGGTACTACCCTCGTACTGCCGAGCAAAATGCCTGAAGCAACAGTAATTGACGCGAGTGCAGATACACTGAGGGTTCAGCTGCTGACCGAGGAAGCTATCAAGCAGCGCATCCTTGGTGAAATTAGTGCGCTTGAAGCTGGTGATTCACTAGACGTCGCAATGTTTTACCTGGCCGAGCGAGAGGTGATAAAAGCGCTGCGCTTAGCCGATGAGCGTGGCGCCACCTTGCGGCTATTGCTCGACCCGAACAAAGACGCGTTTGGCCGGGAGAAGGGCGGGGTACCAAATCGCCAGATTGCACACGAGCTGATGAGCGAGAGCAGCGGCAACACCACCGTCCGCTGGTGCTACACCACGGGTGAGCAGTGTCACAGCAAAATACTTTTGTTTTCCAGTGGAACAACCACGACGTTAATTCAAGGCTCAGCCAATCTCACTCGGCGCAATATCGACGGTTTTAATCTGGAAACTAATCTGGTGATTGTGGGCGACAGGGCCGCCGATAGCTTCACCCAGCCGCAGCAATTTTTCAATCAGCAGTGGAACAATGAAGAGGGCCGGCTGATGTCTGTCGCCTATAGCGAGTACACTGACACCAGTTCCCTAAAAACCCTTCAGTATCGGGTCATGGAGCTCACCGGCCTAAGTAGTTGGTGACCGGCGGACTCTGCACGACGACCCTTTAGAGGTTTTGCTAGGCATCCCGACAAAAGAAAAGCCCTACGAGAGTGAGCCGGGGGCTTTCTCATAGGGCAGGGATGTGCGTTATATTTTTTTGAAGTGCTCCCAAAACTTCGCTTGCTGCTGTTCAGTCAGTGGAGTATGTAGTCGAGGGTTAAAACCATGTAGACAGTCGATGTTGTGCAATGGAAAAAAATCAATGCTTACCTGCTGACAGTCCTCTCTGTGCAGACACTGGATAATCCAGTGAGTGTAGTAAGCGAGGTCGGTGATTGAGGCATAGCTCTTTTCGTCACCTTTGTTGGTCTGCTTTTCCGTGAAGACACAGTCTCCGTTGGCGAGGGTCGTCTGATACACCCTGATGTGTTCGCTTGCTTTAGTCATGCTTTGGTAGCTCGGTGGGGGTGAAAAACTACTGAAAAAACAATACTTTTTATTCAACAGGCTGTCAATAGCAGCGGGAGTAGTCTTCAGAATATTGAAAAAAGAGTAGCAGAACAGTAAAACACCTGAGCAGGCGTTGGTCAGATAACCGTGAGCGGTAGTTGAATCGGGAGGGGGTAGTCCTAAGAAGAGTCTCGGGGGCTTCCAAGAAAAAAGCCCCAGCAAATGAATGAGGGGGCTTGGACAGTTATTCTTTTTTGATGTTGCCGAGACACACCGGATTAGCGAGCTGGAAGTTTCCGTTTTCGGCTGACCCTTGAACAAGGAACTCCTGCCCGGCGGTGATAGCAGCGATACCTTTTTCGGCTAAGAAATTCTTTGACATAGAAATTGTCATCATCGAATCATCGAATGTGACATTAAAATTCTTTGTGGTCTCAGTGACTCTTGAAACTTTCATCAGTCGATGTGACTTCATAATTAACCTTCTGTTGTTGTCGGTTTTTTTCGGGGGTGCGAATCTAAAAATGAACTTTGCGGCTTGTAGTTTGCCGCAAGTGGGGTTTGAAGTCAATCAAGTACTAAAAAATAAAAGCCTCACTCGGTATGCAGTCGTAGTGACTTCACCGGTGAGGCTTTGGCTTTATTTATATTCAATCCAGTGAGTCTTCTCATCTACATACCTCAGGTTCATGTCGGCGATAGTTGATTTAAGCATTGCTTCCTCGAATAAAGTGAACCACCGACCGTGACAAGTGTAGCCTGTAGCGATTATTTTCCATACAATACGACACTTTTGTTTTTCGTTTTTAGTGAGGGGAGTGATTCTTTCAGGAAGTGTGGATGCGAGTGTCATAAAAAAGCCCTTCCATTCAGACGGGTGATTGTACGAGACTGACAAGACAATGTACTATTTCTGGTCTATCGTCAATAGTGTGGAGGTGTTGGGAGTGGTCCTGACGGTCACACCTTCTCCTACGTTCATAAGAGGTCCCCTCCCGCAGATTCGTTTGCGGGACAAATAACCAGGTCTGTATGGGGGCCTTGCTCTCTAGAGCAGCACCGGTCCATTGTCTAACACAAACCACAGCGCTAGCGAGGCAGTTGTCTGATGGGGTGACCAATTATCTACCGTGGTTTTAATCTTACGCACGTAGTGTGGTTTGTAGTGGTAGGAGAGATAGAGCCCTTTCATCAGACCCAGGTCTCCATAGGAAAACACGTCTGCCCGGGCCAGTGAAAAAATCAGGAACATTTCCGCGGTCCAGCGTCCAATCCCGTAGAGCTTGGTCAGTTCGGTGATGACTGCTTCATTATCCATGGTGGCAAATTCATGACTGGGGACACGCGACCATACCTCAGCGTTATGCTTAAGGTACTTCGTCTTTTGATTGGACAGTCCGCAGCTTTTTAGTTCATCAAAATCAGCCCGCATTACCGTTTCTGGAGTAACTGCCCCGCCCAAGTGTGCGACTACTCGTCCTCGCACCGCATCAGCCGCTTTAGTACTAATCTGCTGACTGATGATCGAGGTGACGATAGTGGAGAAGTATTCATTCACCGGCTTTTGTTGCGGCAGCATAATTGGCCGGGGCGCTGTCAGAGCATTACGCAAAAGCTGCGCCATCACCGGGTCCGTGGCGGCAAAATGCCGCGCGGCGGCTTTGAGATCAATCGTATTCGTATTCATTGTTTATTTTTTATACGTTAGTTACCACAGTTCCGCAATCATGCTGGTACTCGCACTTTAAAACCCCAGGCAAAAACCCTAGGCAAGACCTAGGGGTTTCACTCAGCCACAGCTATGTAGCAGCACCCTCGTATGTTATCCAGCTCGGGATCCTTTTCGAGTTTTTTGCGAGGTACCGTTGGGAGTATTCTTTTGAAAACGATTTTTCATATGCACACCAACGCCCCCTTGCAGCGTATTTCGACCGGCTCCTGGTTGAGCTGCTTGCACACGTTTATTCAAAGCCTCCCGCCACAACTGACTGGCAGTAGGTGAGTCAGTGTTTAGAGGCTGCTTATCGTCTTTGGGCTGACTAGTCATATCTGTAGTGTAGCAACTTATGTTGTTCTGTATAGATGCTCGGCAATATATGACACTATTAACCGACAGGGTGGTTGTGTTTTGGTGGAACAGTTTGATTAAAATAAGATGTGCCAATTTTTTTAAATTGTTGATTCGTGGCGATTATTTCATTGATACTTGCAGAGATAAATCGAGAGCCTTGGCAATTTTATGGAGTGTTTGCAGGGAAGGATTACCTTCGCCTCGTTCAAGTCTAGAAATGACGGGCTGACGGCTGCCAACAGCTTCAGCTAGTTTAGTTTGTGACCAGCCACGTTTAATTCGTTGGCTAATGATAGTTTTAACTACTTCATACTCAGGCTCAAGAGCATCGTACTCAGCTTTCACTGCGGGATTCTTAAGAGCTTTAGTTTTGAATTGTTTGAACGTAGTTGTCATAGAGTTAAATATAACTTATAAGTTATATAATTACAAGTTGTCTTTTGCTGTTCTTGCTCTGTCTATTTCTTTCTCAGGAGTCTTTTGGGTCTTTTTAATACAGGCATGTAATAAAATGGCCTTGTTTTTATTGAAGCAATAGAATATTCTAATTTCTCGCTTACCTCGAATGCGAAGTTCTAGTAAACCATCATCCATGTGCTTGCTGTGAGGCATTCTCAAGTCATTTCCAAACTCTTCTAGCAGTTCAATAGTTCGGATAACCTTGGCGATTTCTTTCTCGTCCAAGCTTTCAATAAATATTTCTACCGAATTAAGTAGATCAATTTGCATGCGACCAGTATACCAAAATAAAAAACTCACCCATGTTGAGTAAGTTTTCTATTCTTCCAGATACTTCTATGTTGGTGGACATAACAGGTAAAACTTCGAACCAACTAAAAACCTTCCTTAAAGACTTCTGGGAGTTCTATAACCACTCACCTGCACTACAAAAAGCCCTTGAGAACGCTTGATGAAGTGCAATTAGAAGGTCACAAGTGTGGTATTGAACTATTCGTATATGATGTGTCAAGTTTATTTTTGGTGTATATTTAGAAGCGATGATTAAAATTAAGGAAATACGAGTAGAAAATTTTAGACTACTTCAAAAAGCCTCAATGTCACTTGAAGACGATGTTACTGTGATTGTGGGAAGGAATAATAGTGGAAAAACCTCTGTCACAGAGGTTTTTACGAGGTTTATGGAGAAAAGTAAGTTTAGACTCGAGGACTTTTCTTTAGAAAGCCATGACTATTTTTGGCATGCGTACGGCATATTTCTTGCTGGTCAGCCTGAAAAAGACGTTAGGGACATTCTTCCAGAAGTTTCTTTAGAATTAACCATCGACTATAGTGGAAGCGAAGATGATGATTTGAGTGCTTTATCAGAATTTATTATTGATTTAGATCCGACATGCTTTACTGCCACTGTTAAGATAAGCTACCGACTTTCTGATGGTGCAATAAAAGATTTTTTTAATTTAAAACTTGTAGAAGTAGCAGATGACGAAGCTTCACAAAAGAATCATTTTTTCAAAAAAATCAAAGATCCGATTCTAAAACTTTACACCACAGAAGTCCTGGTGGTAGACCCTACTAATCCTGGCAATACAAAAAAAGTGGATTTGCATAAATTGACAAGTTTTTTAAACCTAGGATTAATAAGTGCCCAGAGGGGTCTAGACGACGAGACAGTAAAAGATAAGGCTGTTTTAGGGAAAATTATAAATTCGCTGTTCGGGAATGCTTCATCAGACACCTCTAGTGATGATGGTCAGAAAATTGTGCAAGCCTTAACTGATGCTGTGGGAGGCGTGCAACAAGACATCAATAATAATTTTAACAAACATCTAGATAAGCTAATTCCAACGCTCAACCTTTTTGGGTATCAAGGAATCAAAGATCCGAAGATTCAAACCGAAACGGAGTTGGATGTCTTGAGCCTTTTGGACAAAACCACCATTCATTATAGTGGTGAAAATGGAATTAACTTACCAGAATCTTTCAATGGTCTTGGGTCACGAAACATAATATTTATTATATTAAAACTTTTAGATTTTTATCAAAACTATAGATTAAATTCTGGTACAACAGGAGTGCAGGTTATTTTCATAGAAGAACCTGAGGCACACTTACATCCACAAAGACAGGAGGTTTTTATTAAGCAATTGATGACAATTTCTGACACTTTTGCAAAAGCATATAAACACGATGAGGTATGGAGAGTGCAATTTGTAGTCACAACTCATTCTTCACACGTAGCCAATCGAGCCCCTTTCAAATCTGTGAGATATTTTCTATCTAAACCGCGTAAGCATTTTTTACGTACAGTCATTAAAGATTTGAGGAAAGATCTTGATGTAATTATAGACGAAAATTTTCTCCATAAGTACATGACTCTTACAGGATGTAACTTATTTTTTGCAGACAAGGTGCTGTTGATTGAGGGGCAGGCAGAGAGGCTACTGATGCCTGTCATGATTGACTCAGTTGCACCTGGTCTTAATAGTCAACATATTGCAATGCTAGAGGTTGGGGGGTCACATGCTCACACTTTTATACCGCTAATAGACTTTCTGGAGCTTCCAACGTTAATTATTACTGACCTGGATTCATGTATAAAATCTGAGAAGCCCACAAAGGCAGGAAAGACAACAACTGTATCCTCTGCTGAGATTGTAAGTAAAAGCACACACACTACTAATCCAACAATTAAAAGTTTCTTTAATGGAGAGGCAGATATTAAAAAGATTTTAGAAAAAAGGAGTTACCAGAAATCAAAGGGTAACATTAGAATTGCATATCAAGTTTCTGAATGTAATGGCCTTGTTGGCAGGAGTTTTGAAGAGGCATACATATACGCTAACTTAGGTGATTATTCTGAGCTAGAAGGCTTGTCTGGAGAAGGTCTGGAAAATGAGGTTCGAGAAAAAAGTGCGAAAATGAAAAAGACTAATTTTGCTCTTTCGAAATTAGATGATTCTATATGGAAAGAACCTTTTTATATTAAAGAAGGTTTGAAATGGCTTGAAGAAGACCCATGGACTGAGCTAGCAGTCGTTTTTAGACTGATTGCTCATAAAAAAACAGAAAAAGATGCTTAATAAAAAAGATTCGGGTACAGCTGTAGAAGCAGCAGGAGATGCTCAAAAAATACTAGAAAAATGTCTAGATGAAAGTAAATCCTTTGTTTTTGAGGCGGGTGCAGGATCAGGTAAGACGTACTCACTCATTGAGGCACTAAAGTATTTAGTAGACAAGAAGGGTTTGGAGTTTATGTCCAAAGGGCAGCACATTGCTTGCATTACATACACTGAGCGTGCTGTTGCAGAGATAGAAGGCAGGATTGATAAAAATAAGTGCGTACATGTGAGCACAATTCATGCATTTTCTTGGAACTTGATCAAACCGTTTCAAACTGATTTGATTTCTTTAATTAAATCTTTAAATGATAAGTGGACTGCAAGATCGGAAGGAGAAGAGTTTACGAAAGTTGATTATAGTCAAGGTTATCCTTACATAAAAAATGGTGTTGCTTATTTACACCACGATGACGTTATTGCTTTGACTGCTATTGTTTTGAGTAAATCAAAATTTAGAAGCGTCTTAGCTTCTAGGTTTCCTGTGGTTTTGGTAGATGAGTATCAAGATACAAATACAGATTTAGTGGAAGCTTTTAAAGATTACATCTTGAGCACAAATTCAAAAATTATATTGGGTTTTTTTGGTGATCATTGGCAGAAAATTTATGCAGGATGTGGACTCATAGAGCATGAGAATTTAGTTTTGATAGAGAAAAACTCTAACTTTCGTTCAAATCAAAATGTCGTCGATGTTCTTAATGCTATGCGACCAAGCTTGCAGCAGTCAGTATCAGACGATAGCCGCTCTGGTGTTACTCTCTTGCTACACAGTAATGATTGGAAAGGTGAAAGAAGGAAGGGTCCGCATTGGGCTGGTGATTTACCTCCCGAAGAGTCCGACCGTTATGTTAATAAAATTATGGCATTCTTAGAACGTGAGCATGGTTGGGATTTTAATGATATTGAGGAGACAAAGATTTTAATGCTGACTCAAAGTGTTTTGGCAGCAAAACAAGGTTACCCAACCATACCGACAGTTTTCAGCAGAAACGAAAAATTTAGCAAAAAAGAAGACCCGCACATCAGCTTCTTGGTAGATGATTTAGAAGTAGTCATTAAGCTCTATCACTTGAAGGAATATGGAAAGATGATGTCACTTTTAAAGAAAAGAGTGGATTTCACAAATCCTGTAAAAGAAAAAGCTGAGTGGGCAAAATTCATTCTTGAGTTAGATGAACTTAGATCTCTTGGTACTGTGGGTGAAGTAATTGATTTTTTAATTGATAGTAAAAAAATTGGAGTTCCTCAGTCCGTTCTTGCAAAAGAAATGCTATTGCAACATCTTTCACAAGGGGAAGAGACAGAGGAAAGGAAGAAAATTGAATACTTGTCTCTTTTGAGAGCTGTTCCTTATGTAGAAATAATTGCACTTACTAAGTATTTAAATGGTTATACTCCTTTTTCTACTAATCATGGAGTTAAGGGTGAGCAGTATAGGGATGTTCTGGTAGTGGCAGGAAGAGGGTGGAACAAATTTAATTTTGATAAAATGATTAAATGGACAGCGATTCCACCACCCCCAGATAAAGTAAAAGGTTATGAAGAAGGAAGGAATCTGTTTTATGTTTCTTGCTCTAGGTCGAAGGATAATCTTGTGGTGTTTTTCAGTCAGCTCTTGTCTGACGAAAGTATTGATATCTTGAAAAGTTGGTTTGGCGATAGTAATGTAGTTTCGATTGATTCTATCAAAAGCTAACAAAGATTTGAAATATGTTACTTTGCATTTGCTAGCTCCAACTAGACCTGGCCTAAACATATGAATTACTCACCATCTCCACAAAAAGCACTTGAGAACGCTTGATGAAAGTGTGTTAGAGAGGTCACATGTAGGGTATAGAACAACAGTCAGCGAACCTTTAAATACAAAGTAGTCACCTGTATTTACTTCATTTGTGCTATTATTTTTTAATGATAAGTCTTATGAGATTCGAGATAGAGCAACTGCCTTCTCACATGAGTTTGCAAAAGAAACGGATGAAAAGGGAGAAGCTGCACCATTTTGGGAAGAATTCTTTCAGGTCTTTGGTGTTTCTAGGAGACGAGTGGCTGCTTTTGAGTATCGTGTAAAAAAAGCTGATGGAGCACAAGGATTCATTGACGTCTTTTGGCCAGGTGTACTTTTGGCCGAGCATAAAACTTTAGGAAGAGACCTTGATAAAGCCTATCAACAAGCACTTGGCTATCTTGATGGTCTTAAAGATGGTGAGCTCCCTCGGTACATTATTGTGTCTGACTTCGCTCGAATGCGTATTTATGACCTTGAAGAAAAAGACGAGTTCGAATTCCTGCTAGTAGATTTTTCGAAACATATCGAACGGTTTGGTTTTATATCTGGATACGAAGTCCAGAAGTACGAAGAAGAAGAGAAGGCTAGTATTAAAGCAGCCGAGCTCATGGCCGAGTTCCACAACGCTATTGCTGATACGGGCTATGAGGGACACTCACTAGAAGTGTTTCTTACTCGCATACTATTTTGTTTATTTTCAGAAGATACCGATATCTTTGAACGCCGACAGTTTCAGAACTATGTAGAGCAACGAACTAATGAAGACGGCAGTGATTTAGGGGTTAAAATACTCGAGTTATTCTATATCCTCAATTCACCAGTTGAAAATAGACAGAGTAACTTAGATGAACAGCTAGCTGCGTTTCCATATGTAAACGGTCAGATTTTTGCTGAAAGTCAGACTACGGAGGTCCGACCTCCGCAGAGGTTAAAAAATAAAGGAAAAATTAATAAGCTTGAACATCCTCAAATACCGCCAGAAACTCAAGGAATATTCCTCAAAATTCTTAATGATTTTGAATCTTAGTAGTCTATAGTGTTGAGTTTAATCAAATTTACCTTCAAGCATCTTCTTGTTCATCTCAAGAGAAACTTTTTTCGATATTGCCTGTAGACCTGCTTCGATACTTACCACTGCTGGAATCCATTCGCCGATCTTATATGTACTAATATCTCCTGGCCTATAACTGTCAACATATTCACCATACGTCATATAGGTATCCATTTTAAGCATTTTTTCAAATTCTTCGTCTGTCTTTTCAAGAATTTCTACAAAGCCAAAATTAGTACCATCGTAACTACCTTTTGTTTGATATACAAATTTAAACTCCTTGTCGTTAAAAGAAAAGTCTAATTCAGTACGAGAATCGTTGTCTTCGACTTTTTTCTTGGTGGCACTATGAAGAATAAAATCGTCTATATCAGTATATTTTTCAGTAAAGTTTTCTGTATTTTTTTCCCAAGCGTGCCAGTGAGTGGTCTTATCAACAATAAAACATATAGTCTGTCTTAAGCCCATTTTGTCAGCTTGAGTATTGTTTAAATTCAGCTGATCTCGGCTCTTGGTGACGTCAATTTGAAGCTCTGCAATTTTTTGTTCCTCTTGCTTTTTCCTTGTTTCACGAAGTTGATTGATTGTTTTTGCAAGCTGATCTGTGTCACCCACTCTTTTTACTGGGGATTGTGTGTCACCAGTCGACTGTTCTTTAGGTGATTTAAAAATCTTGTAAACAATGAAGGCTATTATTCCAAAAATTATTATTTCCATAAATAAACTTTAGCACAATTCGGTTAATAATCGATCCGCTCTGACAGGTGAATTGATGTATAATTTACAAATGAGACTACGGAGGTCCGACCTCCGCAGAGGTTACTAGTCAAAAACGATTAGGAATATTATGTTTAATACCCCCAAGAAAACTACAAAGTTCTTAAGAAGAGATTAATTGTTTGCCGCATTTTGTACAAAACTTTGCATCAGTAGTCGCTTTGTTTCCACATTCTGTACAGTAAACGCCATCAGTTTCCGTGTCCGTAGATGGGTCTGATGTTATTTTTAGTCGTGCGTTTTCAACAAGTAATGCCTTGTAAATATAGGGTGTGACAATTAACCACCAGATGACAGAACTTAATATAAAACCACCTGATTCAGTAGCCAAATATAAAGTGTATCCTTTTTCGATTGTCCAAAGAATTAGCAGGGCAATGATCGCCCATCTGTGTCCTTTGTATACAAATATAAATATAGGAATATAGATAATTAGACTCAGGAACATGTCTTCCATTGATGTATATTGACCAAAGTAGCTCAATATAAATCCAAGAAGTAACAAAGCACTAAGTAGAAGGATTGAAATACCTCGATAGGACTGAGTTAGTTTCAATGTCTTATATTCTTCAACCTGTTCTCTTAATTCGTCAGGACTAAGTTTCCAAGACCATCCCGATGTTTTTTTCTTTTTTTCAGTTTCCATATTATTGATATATTATCTTATTTACAGTCCAATTCACTTACTGACACAAAGAAATTTTGAGACGAACCTAGAACGGCGTAGGAATACTCCATATTTATACCAGCGTCTAAAATACTCCTAGTATCAACATTCTGACACACCGCAAGAGTCAGCATATTTTTTAGAACGAGGTTACTTACCTGGCTTTCATCAATATCGTGAAGTGTGTATTGATAACGAATGCCATTTTCATTACCTGTAATTCCAGTCCAAGTTGTTACTTCGTCCAATGCTGATGGAAAAACCGTACTACTTCTAACTTCTCGGACTGATTGATCGATAATTTCTTGCTTTGAAGAAGTTTCAGTTTTCGAGAATGTGCTAACTGCTTCTTGAGTAATATATTTCCCAACTCCAAAGGCAATAATAAAAGCCAGAACAGAAACGATTCCTACTAAAAAAGTTTTAGATTTACGGGGTTCACTTGGAGCTGCACCGGAGACATCTTTATTCAAAAGTTCAACAGAACTTCCACATTTGTTACAAAACTTCACTTCATCCTCTACTTTATTTCCACATTGAGCACAGTGCATATTATTGTTTGTTACTTATAAAATATGGAGTTAGCGAGGCAAAGATTACACGACACTAATACTAGTAATTTTATCAGTAAAATACTGAAAACCGAAGATAATACGTAGAAGGGTATTGCAATAAATTATGAAAGCCTGGGGTCACCCTAGGTTACACCAAAATAAGAAAGCTTGCCTATTACAAGTAAGTTTTCTATTCTTCCAGATACTTCTATGTTGGTGGAGATGGCGGGAGTTGTCCTGACGGTCACAAATTCGCTTACGCTCATAAGTGCCGCGGGACACGGCTCGACTGTTTTGCGCCTTAGGAAAAGGCACAAAACATGTCTCCGCCGTTCAACTCCTGACGAAAGCAAAACTATTTGCTTTCTCCATCTCCACAAACAAAAAACTCCACACTTGCGCGTAGAGTTTTGTAATTGTGGACGCATACTGGGTTACTTTGAACTTTTGCAACATAGCCCTACATTGCAATCCGACATGGAAAACTATATCGAAGGTTACCATTCAGCCCAGTTGGTAGAACGTGAAAATAACCTTGAATCTATTATGCTTTGATGCATTTTCTATATAAAGACAAAATCCTTTGAACCCTAGTGGAAAAGTGTCAGTTTGGTACTATGTTAGTAATGAAACCTGATAAGAAAAAAGACGCACTGACTGATTTAGTTGATGTTGCTAGTACGCCAGCTAACGATAGTTCCAATCAAACTTTGAGTGATGGTCAGGCTGTCACATCTTCAGGCGATGTGGTGACACTAGGCATAGATGCTGAATTACAAAAAGATATTGATGTGCTGTCGAAACGTATAGTGAAGGATATTAATCGAAAGAAGAAGTCTTAAAATTTGTGAATTTTGTGAACTTTGGTCATCACGTGTTTTTCAAATTCAGAAAACTCACTTTTGTTTTCCATAAAAAAGTTATGGTCAATTTCAATGTATTTGGAATTCATAAAAATACCACCAGTTACAAATGATTTGTATTTTAGAAGTGCAATTGTTATGTCTTCATGGATTAAAGTTTTGTCTGGGTATGAAACGTCAAATTGTTCACGAATAGAATCCATTTTCAGCTCGGCAGTATAAAAAGCTTCGATGACTGCATCTTTATCTGCCCCAGTCATCTGTTTTTCCGAAGTATAAAAATTATTTATTTTAGCGTAAACAGCTTTGCTTAATGAGAGAAGGTCTTGTGTTTCTTCCACAAGTAGAATTTTAACGCTACGGTTGTCATCAAGAATTTTTTTTACTGTTGTTGGTATAAGAAATGCAATCAATAAAGTGGCACACAAAGACAGGGCATCTAATATATTTATTTCAGCATTTACTTTAATTGAGCCGAACATACCGATAGAGCCAAAAAAAGCACCTGTAGCAAGACATACTACAGCCAGTATGTAGTTTCCTCTATACCCGAACATCTGACCTAGGGTGTTTAATTTCACTTATAATTTCTTGGTATCTAGTTTTGCTGTTATCAGATTTGATTTCTAGATGCTTTAATACTAGCTCGGCCCCTTTTTCGATTGAAAGTTTACCAAAAGAACCAGAAATAAATGAAGACGGGTAACCCCAGACACTATCTACGTCAACAAGTAGGATGTAGTTGCCAGCAACCGCATCATTAAATTTATCCAACAGTATATCTTCAAGAAATTCTTGGCCAGAAAAATCACCATCTTCCCTGTATCTTGCACCAGGCGAATCTGTGAAATCGGTTAGTATTACTATTTTATTCTCAATTTTCATAATTGTTTATTAGTGTCCAGTGTAATAGAGTTCCACTAAAATCACCAGCGACTGGGTATTTTTTGCCAGTTTTAAGGTCAATCTTCACATCATTTGTGATGATATAGAATTCTGAAAAACAATCCATCTTGGCGTGCCTAGTAATTTGTGGGATACCTTTTCCACGAATTGGTCTATCTTTTTCGATTCTGGACTGAATTTTACCTGCTAACAGGTTGTCAACTAAATTTAGGTGGGGAACAGCAATTGTTCCTTTAAGATATTCATTAATTTTGCCTGCCATGTATGCACTTTTAAAGATTCCTACGCCAAGGTCAACAAAAGTATAGCTTGCACTTTTTGTGTCTGGGTCTGTAAAAACATATAGCCACCAACGGCACTCACCCTGGTCGTTTAGTGAAGCGTGGTTATGAGAATTAGACATACACTCAATTAGTATTTCGTACAGCGGGGGAAACGGCTCGGCTACACCGTGTATATGTTTGAGTCCAGTGATACATGCTTTTTTTGCTACCCTAGGTTCAACCTTGTTATGTACTTCTTTGTGCAATAAATGGTTTGATGGAACTGATGGAAAACCTGAACTGGTCACCTGTTCATTAAAGCCAGATTGTCGAAACATCTTTTGAAGTTTAGGTTTTTCTGGTTCATTGCCCCTAGAATTACCCCTTTTTCTAAACTTTGGGTTTTTAATACTAGCTATAAGTAATGCAAGTGTGTCTGGTGTCATCTCATCTACTTCAGAAATTTCAAAAGTGACATTGTCGCCACTTTCGAAGATGGTGTGGGCATCGTCAAAATACTTCAATACTTCGTCAGTATTGTTTATAAAAGAAAAGTTTTTAGGTGCTATATGTTCACGATAAGGTGCATTTTGGTATTTCTCAAAAGCCTTTTTAATAAGTTCTTTCTGAATTTGCTTATTCTTTTTTCGGATTTTCCATTTTGAAGAATGTCGCTTGTCTTGATAGCGTTTACGGATTTCTTGATACTTCTTTCGTCTCTTACCTTTCTGGGACATGCTTGTATGTTAACAAAAAACAACATCAAGTGATATTAGATGTAATTTGTAGTCTTTTCTAACGTCTGTATAAGTGAGACTTGCAATATGTATATATTGCTATAATTTAGTTAGTTCATATGGCCATAAAAAAATTATCAGCGTTAGACGTCGCAAATTACGTCATTTCACTAGCATCCACAAACGTCATTGGTGACAATGGTGAGGTGGAAGGTGTAACCAATCTAAAGCTTCAAAAAATCTTATACTTCATTGAAGCTTACAGTCTGTCAGTAAATGGTAAAAGCTTATTTTCAGATTCTATTGAAGCCTGGGACTATGGGCCAGTTATTCCTAATGTCTATCACCAATTCAAGTCACAGGGCAGTAGTCCTATTATAGACAAAAATGTCACTGTGAAGATGGATAAAAAAACAGCAGACTTAATTTCTGGTGTATGGGAAACTTTTAATAAGTATTCGGCTAGTCGCCTAGTTGATATCACTCACAGGCACGACCCTTGGAAGAAGGCGTACGAAAAGAATAAAAAGATGAGTCTCAAAAGTTCCATCAGTCGTGATTTGATGAAGGAATACTACACTGGCTTATTTGCATAAACTTCTATGGAAGAAGGGCAAGTCACCAAGATAAATTTTGAGTACGCAGAAAACCAAATCAGGTTTAGTTTAAGAAGCTGTTGTACTAAAAAGCCATACTCAATGGTTCATATTGAGCGTCAAGCTATACCCGTCTTACTTAACAGGTTAAAGCATTTTGAAGATGAATATACATGGAAAATGTTAGCTTCTGAAGAAAGGGGTAAGGGTATTACACCAGAAAAGAAAAACACACCCAGTTATGATGCAATTGATGAACAAAGGCAAAATGAAGATGGTGTGTTTATGGGCGAAGAAAGTCATTACTTTCACATGCGAGTAAAAAGTAGAGATAAGCATTGGGGTCTATTTCGTATTTTCGGCTACCAGAAGAAAGACATGTTCTGCATCACTCACTTTGATGTGAAAGGGGCTTTTCATCACTAATTTATATTTCTATTGCAACCACTCACAAGCCAACCAACCTTTGTTGTTTGAATGACGCACTTCGCAGTAATAGTCATTGCCATCACGTTGTAACAATTCAACTTCAGTCCCACGTGCAAGCTTCGTTACAAGCGTTCTGTCATTGATGTCATCAGACAGTGTATTTAGCTCACTTGAAGCCCATATTTCGACCCCTGCATCGCTATAGCCATCAAACAGGGAATCATCACCATCAATTGTGTACGTGCCCAGTGAAGGCTGTTCTACGGCTTCAAGCGTGACTGTTTCAGTATCACCTGCAAACATAGCGAGGATTATCGTTAGTACTAACAACGACACAAAACCAATGGCCACCCACTTCAGAATTTTCATAAATTTTTGCATAGTTTAGTTTGTTATTTCTAAATCTAGCAACGGGATACAAAAATCCCGTAACTAGGAAAGCCGAAGCTTCTATACAAGTTTCCCTGTACAACGAAGAGTACGCCCTAATTACGGGGTTTTTGTACTCTTCGGTTTGCGACCATACCGCCAGCAAGCTGTCGGGTTAGGTCTGTTATTCAGTTGTGCATCAATACTACCAAATTTTATAGAAATATACCTATTCCTGTGAAGCCTGCTAACAGGGCTTATCAGGCTACGTTTTTATAAAGTATAGGTAGGTTTTTATTTACTTGCTAACAAGTAGGAACAAGTTGACTAAAAAGTAAAATGCAACTGGTCATCTTTTTAGAATACGCATGTTATAAAAGTTTTTCTTTGCCTGTTTAACAGGAAATAACAGGAAAGCGTGTTTATTGATAAACAGTGAAGAACAGTAAACGATTTATGACACATTCTGTATAGAAAAGGTAGAATATAAGTATGAATCCCTTTGAAGGTATCGTCACCCCTGAACATCTTGTTGCTATCTTGCAACAAAGTGTAGGTAATAAAGATGTTTCACCAGACAATCTTCGGTATGCAATTTATGTGAGAAAATCAACGGATAATGAAGATAATCAGGAACGTTCATTAGGTGACCAATTGGATGAATGTAAGAAGCTTGCTAGTGACAATGGAATTATTGTTTTAGAAGAAAACATAATTCAAGAAAGTGAATCTGCCAAAGAATCAGGTATACGACCAAAATATAGAAAACTCATGGATAGGATTGTGTCGGGTGAGCTTGATGCGATAATCTCATGGCATCCGAATCGTCTAACTAGAAACATGCTAGAAGCAGGTGAGATTATCGACTTACTTGATAAGCAGATAATTAAAGATTTAAAATTCCCAAGTCACACTTTTGCGAATGATGCTTCAGGAAAGATGTTGCTGGGTATTGTGTTCGTTATGGCGAAGCAGTATTCAGAACAATTGAGTGCTGACATCAAGCGTGGAAACAGAAAAAGTATTGAAGCTGGCGATTATATAAATACGCCAAAACACGGGTATATCAAAGATGTGAATAAAAAGTTACGACCAGATAAAGGCAACTGGGCAATTATCAAGCAGGCATTTCAGATGAGGTTAGAAGGCAAAACCCTTGAATCTGTTGTGCAATTCGTTCGTAGTTCAGGTTATTTTGGTAGGGGTAAAGATAATAGGGAAATACAGATGCGAATATCACTTTCAACTATGGGTAATATATTCACTGACCCATTTTATGCTGGTGTTCTACAGTACGGTAAACAGCATGTGAATTTGCAAGACCATTATGATTTTATGCCGATGATTACAGTGAAAGAACACTTGTCTATAAATAAATATAATTCAATAAAAGAAGCCTTTAAGCCAAGACGGTCACAAAGAAGTCTCGGAAAGCTGGTGGCTGACTTTTTGCCACAAGAAGTATTTTGTTCACATTGTGAAGGACATATGCAAGCTGGCATTAGTAAAGGAAAGACCAAGAAGTATTACTACTTTAGATGTCAGACGCCTACATGTGAGCGGTACAATAAGGGGACTAGGGCAAAAGTTGTCATTGATTTCGTGATGAACTTTTTGGAAAAGAAACCATTTGCTTCTAAAGATTCGTACCAAAGCTATCGACGGGAAATTATCAGAATTCAGAATCAAGGTTTGTCTGAATTGAATTCACAAATCGCTAGTGTAAAAAAGAAGAATAGCTTAATGGCCGATGATGTTGCTGAAATAAAACTAAACCTGTCCAAAGAAAAAGACGTCGATACCAAAGCTGTTCAAAAACAAGAATTGAAAAGATTAGAAAAAGAATTACTTGCTGGCAAAACAGTTTCAGCAGAATTGCTAGCCAAGAAAGCAAAGATAAATAAAGCCCCACTTACATTTGAAGAGTTTGTTGCTGTTATGGAAGCTTTACCAGCTAAAATCAAAAAAGTTCAAGCGACAAGTGGCAAACATGCGTTGATTGCACCAGTCTTCTTGAACTTTTTTGTTTCAGCGAAAAACGTTGAAAAATATGGTCTAAAGTCACCATTCAATAAGCTTATTGAAGATGATTTGTCTAAATGTGGAGATGGCGGGAGTTGAACCCGCGTCCGAATCAGGGTGCGATTGTGCTTCTACAGTGTGTAGTTCATTCTTTGGTTTTAAAGTCACTTGCTTGAGAACAAACAAAACACAAGTGCCTCGAGTTATGTGAAATCTTGGGTCACTACCACAACGCATAGTGACTCACAGTCTCGTGTTTATTTTACCCAGCTAGACGTATGAGACGTTTATCAAGTGAGCATCACTCCGGCGTGCGTAAGATTACGCGAATGCGGGAGAGAATCCAAACGCGTTCGCGTAAGGACTTGGTATTGCTTTTTTTGCAAATACAAAATGGAACCTTTTAACGAATTGATTACCAGTTTTCGACACTGCACACAACCGACACGACTAACCGTCGATGCCTAGCATCCCCAGAGTGGTAGGGAAGGAGTCTTCTAAACAGAGGACTTCCTCCCGAGCAGTCTGGGAATGGTGTACTTGGTATTGGTTACAAAAAAGTGGGAGGAATCGGTGGTTTGATTCCTCGGGTGGATGATTGGGTGAACAATTCTAGCAAGATCTGGGGTTGTTACTTTTTGGGTCTAAGTGCATCCGCTTTCGCTTTGGCGTCTTCATGCTCTGTCTGCCAGTTGGCTATAACAGCTAGGTTTGATTGTATAGCATCGTGGTTCCATTTTTTGATGGCCAGACGTATTTCTGGATAATCATAACGACCGTTTTCCCGGTAATGTCTACGGGCCACCAGCATTAATTCAATGCGGTACAATTCTTTTTCAATCGGGTCGGAAAGATGGACCAAGAACTCCTTCAGAAATTTTTCGAGTTCAGCAATTTCTTTGGAAGTCACGTCAGCACGTTTACCATTCAGGTCCTTACCAGGAGCTGTAGTATTTCTGGGTGAGTTCACCTTTTTCGTCTCCTTTCATAGAACCACACACGTGACTCAGGATTATTCCTGAGGCCACTTTTTTGTAACCAATTATTGAGATTTCAAGGTACGTTCGATGTCGCGCTTGGTGTCACGGGCTTTCATGGTTTGACGCTTGTCTGCCTTCTTTTTACCACGCGCCAGCGCTATTTCCAACTTGATTTTTCCTCCACTATTATACAACGATAATGGGACACATGTCAATCGGGCCGTTTCGGTTTGGTTTTCTATCTTGGCGAGTTGTTTTTTGGAGAGTAGGAGCTTGCGCGGCTGCTCGGGGTCGTATGATTTGGGGGTATTGGCTGGCTGAAAAGCGGCGATGCTGGCACCGACCAAAAATGCCTCTGCACCGCGCACTATCACGTAGGCACCGTCAATTTTACCCTTGCCAGCCCGGATAGATTTAACTTCATAGCCCTTAAGCACCAAGCCCGCTTCGAAAGTTTCTAAGATTTCGAAGTTGAAGCGGACTTTTCTATTTTTGATGTATGCAGCCATAGAAGAATAATACTGTACTCTAGCAGTCAACTGAGGGGAGTACAAGAGAAAAAGCGCGAGGAAACATGGCATTTCAAGTGTATTTCTGTATAATACGCTGCATATGAATACGCCAGAAAACCCTGACAAAAAGCAAGATAATCTGCCAGTAGACGTGAAAGAAGAGTCTCCTGCGCCAGAGACAGTCTTGGAAGACACCAAAGACACGGAAGAAACTAAGGAAACCGAAGAGACCGAAGAGACTGAAAAAGATGCTGAGCAGAAAGCTGCTTCGACCCCTAAAACTCCCACAGAGAAAATGAAGGGAATGGGTAAGAAAATGCAACTGGGACCAGGTAACTTCTGGAACAACATGCTTTCCACGGTATTGCTGTTGATTTTTGTCACCGCACTCTTTTCGTATTTGACTGAAACCCAAGTTACTCCAGAAGCATTGACAGTAACAGACGTGGCGGGGCAAGTGAAAGCAGGCGAAGTAGACACTATTATTGTACGAGGAGCTGCCTTGGAAGTGTCTTATAAGGACGACACGCGAAACCCCGGAGAAGCCAAGCGCGAGGTGGACGCTTCAGTGACGGACTCACTTTCAAATCTGGGTGTGACTCCAGAGCAACTGTCCACTATTAGTATCGACGTACAGCGCGAGACAGGGTTTGGATTTTGGTTTGGACAGTTTGCGCCGTTCCTCTTTCCGATTCTGTTCCTTGGGGTGATTATTTGGTTCTTCACCCGTTCGGTGAAAGGAGCTGGGATGCAAGCGATGAACTTCGGTAGTAGTAAGGCGCGCATGATTGATCCTAATGACACGAGTCAGAAAGTGACGTTTAAAGACGTAGCTGGAGCCAAAGAAGCCAAGCAAGAACTCGAAGAAATTGTAGACTTCTTGAAGAATCCCAAGAAATTCCTTGATATTGGAGCGGAGATTCCTAAGGGAGTCATGATGATGGGTTCACCAGGAACCGGGAAGACACTATTGGCTCGCGCTGTAGCTGGTGAAGCGGGAGTACCGTTCTTTTCCATCTCTGGTTCTGAGTTTGTGGAAATGTTTGTGGGAGTAGGAGCCTCGCGAGTACGAGACTTGTTCCAGATGGCCAAGAAGACAGCCCCCGCGATTATTTTCATTGATGAGATAGATGCCGTGGGACGAGTTCGAGGTAGTGGCGTTGGGGGAGGAAACGATGAGCGTGAGCAGACGCTCAACCAGATCTTGGTTGAGATGGACGGCTTTGAGCCAAACGCGAAAGTGATTATCATGGCCGCTACTAACCGTCCTGACGTACTGGACCCCGCTCTCTTGCGACCAGGACGATTTGACCGCCGCGTTACTATCGACCTACCTGACCGAAAAGACCGAGAAGAAATCTTGAAAGTTCACTCCCGGAAGAAACCACTACAAGATGATGTCAATCTAGAAATCATCGCTCAACGAACACCCGGTTTCTCTGGAGCAGACCTTTACTCACTAATGAACGAAGGCGCGATTCTCGCGGCTCGGGAAAAACGAAAAACTGTTGGACAGTTCGACCTTATCCGGTCAATCGAGAAGGTAATGCTTGGTCCAGAGCGAAAGAGTCATGTGTTGAGCAAACACGAAAAGATGGTGACGGCCTACCACGAAGTCGGACACGCCCTGGTGGCCTCAGCGCTCCCTTACGCCGACCCAGTACAAAAGATTTCTATTATCTCTCGCGGACGAGCAGCGGGGTACACTCTCAAGCTGCCTGACCAAGACCGACGCATGCATACTCGAAAAGAATTCTTGGATGATATTGCTATGACGCTCGGCGGCTACGTGACTGAAAAAATGGTCTTCAACGACCTTTCTACTGGACCGTCTAATGACTTGCAGGTAGTAGCCAACTTGGCTCGAGACATGGTCACCCAGTACGGGATGAGCGATAAGCTTGGCCCGGTCGCGTTTGAAAGTAGTGGCGGCAGAATGATTGGTGGAGGAATGTCCGAAAACCGAGGCTACTCAGCACAGGTGGCGAAGTCTATTGACGAAGAAGTGTCACGGATTATCGAAGAGGGGAAAGAAAGAGCACACGCAGTTTTGATTGAACACCGAGTGGCTCTGGACGCTATCTCTAACCGACTCTTTGAAGTTGAAACGATGGAGCGCGACGAGTACGAAGGTCTTCTAAAGAAACACGGAGTAGAAATAAAAGACGCCTACGAAGAGATGTACGGAGAAAAGCGAACTATCGCTGATCCGAGTAAGGCTGTAGCAGTATAGAAGTGTGACAGTAAAAAAGCGGCTCTTAGGAGCCGCTTTTTTATGTTAGCTGTTCAATCGAAACAATCACGCCGTCTTCCATGTGAAAAATGCGGTCGCAGCCCATGGCGTACTCGCGTTCGTGGGTTACCATCACGATAGTCTGATTTTCTTTTTTGTTTACCTGAGCGATGAGGGCGATAACTTGGGTGCCAGACACGGTGTCTAGGTTGGCGGTGGGCTCATCGGCAAATAAAATCTTTGGCTTTCCCGCCACTGCTCGAGCGATAGAGATGCGCTGTTGCTCACCACCGGAAAGCTCGGCTGGAAGATTGGCGTATTTTCCTTCCAGCCCGACGCCGTCAATTGCCGTGCAAGCGGTAGCCTTGGCTTTTGTCCAGTCGTAGCCACGCATCAATAAGGGAAGCATGACGTTTTCTTCTGCGGAAAGATCGGGCACCAAGGCGTAGTTTTGAAACACATAGCCCAAGGTGTTGAGGCGAAATTCAGTCTTCTCTTTCTCGGTTAATTGAATGACGTTAGTCCCATTGATGTTGATTTCTCCCTCGGTTGGTTCATCAAGGACAGAGAGCTGATACATCAGGGTGGATTTTCCTGCACCGGATTTTCCCATGATAGCTACAAACTCACCTTCTTCAACCGTCATGTTGATACCTTTTAACACGTGGGTAGTAAGATTCCCTTCGCCGAACTTCCTCTGGATATTGGTTGCATTGATGATTGACATGATATTTATTTTCTCCCCAAGATAGAATTAAGGGTGTTTTGTTTTACAATTATCCAGGCTGGTACAAAGCCGGCGAACAACGTAATAACGAAGAGGATAAGAAAACGATAGAGAGTTCCCATGGGTTCTGCTACCAGAATCCCGTCACTAAAAGGGAAGTCAATGGGATTTCTGTCAAAGTATCCTATCAAAATACCGTAGGTCACCAACGCTCCAAGTAACGATCCAGTCAAGGCATAAAAAGCTGACTGCAGTACGTACGCGACCTCAATAGCTCTTCTATCAATCCCGATACCTTTGAGGATACCAATCTGTTGTCGGCGAGAGATAGCGTTGATAAAAATGATGATAAAGATAGTGATAGAAGCGACGATGATTCCTACTGCACCAATAAACGTACCGAGAATGTTAAAGGTTTGCTTAATATCAGTAATGAATTTTGGGAGGGCTTCTTGAAAGGTGCGCACCCGAGCAAATGAATCGATGCCTTGATTTACTAAGACCGCCTTAACCGTGTTGGCGGTTTCAATATTTTTGTCTTCCAGCCGAATAGCTATTTCGTTTGCGTCACGGCTGGCGCTGTTACTCAAACGGCGGAGTTCTTTTTCTGGTAGGTAGACAAAACTGGCGACACCGCCCGCCTTGGCGTTGACGATACCCTTGACGGTAAATTCACGACTCGCACCATTGATGGTTGCGCGCACCGAGTCACCAGGGTATACATCCTCAAGCGAGCCGGTGATGTCGGCGAAGCCGGCTGTGTAGCGGTCTAGGTTCAGGGCACCAATCAGAATATAGCCTGATTCATTGGGATCCAGGTATTCACCCTCCACTACATTTTCAGACAATCCGGTTACGGTATTTTCTGCGCCGGGGTCAATCCCTACTGCCCGCGTCCCGATTACGTTTGGTTCGATATTAAAATCCCGGCGGGTTTTGTAGTTGGCGGCAATCTGCACGCCTTGTTGGTAGCGGATGCTGTATGAGGTCACTTCTGGAATAGTGTCGAGGATGCGGCGAATGGTTTCAGTCTGAAGAATTTCCTCTTCATTGGTTAGCGGGGTAATGATGATGTCACCCAGTGATTTTTCTTGTACCGCGCGTTCTGAGCCAGCAATCAGACCAACCAAAATTCCTGATACGGCAATCAGGTTGAGAAAGGTTAGCATCATCACAAAGATGATAAGGGTAGTGGTCCAAAAATTTGCCCGCTGAATTTGCCGGAACCCCAGGAGTAAGCCAATCCGTAGAGAACGCATAGCTTAGGGAGCGACGAGAATGTCACCTTCGGTGAGGCCAGTAATGGCTGCGTACCCATCGTTTCCTTCGAGAATAAGCTCGATGGTGGTAGTGCTCGTCTGATTGTCTACTTGTTGCGTAAGGACCTGATATCCAGTTTCTGAATTTATCAGAAATCGCGCTGGTATCCGCAGGTTGCCAAGTGATTCTTCGGTAATAATATCTATGTCAGCATTGAGCCCGCTCCGCAACCAGGTTGGGGTTTCTGGCAAGACAATCACCGCCTCGTAGTACGCGACACCGTCAATCTCGGTGGCTTCTAGGGAAATATAATCAACGGTACCGGTGAGCACTTCAGTGCTTCTGGCATCAAACACGAGTTCAGCTGTTTGTCCGGTCAACAGTTTTCCGATATCAATCTCCGGAATACGAGCCATAATTTCAAAATTTGAACCGCCCAGCAAAGTGAGAACTGGAGCGGAGGTGACTGTCTCTCCGGGTAGGACGTCAATCTTGGTCACAGTGCCACTAAACGGAGCTCGCAGCACTCGGTCGCGAATCGTCGCGTCGATTTTGGCGAGCTGTGCTTGCGCTTGGCTGATTGCTGCGTTGGCTCGAACCAATGCCTCTGAGCGGGGAGCAGCGTTATTGTTGGTGGCGTTGGCTTGGGCGAGTGTGACAGCCTGCTGCGCATTGGCGATAGCACTCTCTGCTTGAGTAACGCTCAGGGCGTAGGCATTGCGATTTTGGACGTAGGTAGGAGATTTTTGGTTGGGAATATCAATGAACCATATCGTACGGCTATAGTTCGAATCAGTGTCAAATACGATGCGCAAACCACAGTTTCCCAAGGCGATGGCTTGCTGGGTAGAGGCTGGGAAAGTACTAGATTCGATACCTGTCAAATAATATGAGTAGCCAGACTGAGCACCAGAGCTATACAGTTCGAGTCGATAGGTCCCTTCTTCGGTGCAAGTATAACTACCGCTCACGGTGGGCGGCACAGCGTCTTCATTCGGGTCATTGGAATATACAGTCAAACCACCGGAAAGCAGTGTTTGATAGGCGTTTTCAATTTTACGCGCTTCATTAGAGCGGATGGTCTCAAGCGATTCTTGTGCTTGGGTTAAGGTTTGGGTGGTGACGCCTCGGGCGGAGTCGGTCGGTCCAGCTACTAGCTCATCGCGGGTGGATACGGCTTGGGTGACCTGCGAGACGGCATTTTGTCGGTCCGCTAATAAAGCATCGCGGTCAAGCTCGATGAGCACGTCACCCGTGGTTACGACATCGCCTTTTCGGATGTTTACTTTTTTTACAATTCCAGTGATAGGAAAGGCGAGCGTCGCACTTTGCTCAGCTTCAGCAATGCCTGACACAGAGACAAGCTGACGAACGGCACCTGTTTCTACTGTAGCTGTCACTTGCGCCTCAGGTTCTTTTTGTCCAACGCCAAACATCATCAATACAACCACTGTGATAACAGCGACGGCACAAACAATGTAAAAAGAGCGACTATGAACAAGTTTTTTCATTTCTCACAGTATATCACCAGCGGCAAAGCAAGGTCCCGACCCAGCGTCGGAAGTGGTGATACGTAGCTATTTATTGTCCGCCCTCCAGGACTCGAATTCTACGAATTCAGTACACCTTGTCGCCAGTGTATTCCCTCTAGTCAGACACTGACTGGCAAGGTCTTCGAATCCTGAAGAAAAGCCCCCCAGGCTTTTCTGAGCACAACTCGTTTTCACTGCGTTGAATTTGTCCGTCCTCCAGGACTCGAACCTGGGACCACGAAGGTATAAGCTTCGCGCTCTAACCAACTGAGCTAAGGACGGTCGGTGCTTCACACTATAGCGCAATTGAGGATAAGGGACAATAAAAAGTCGTCGACTTTACTTTTTTCGTTTCAATAAGTAAAATTGAAAGCGGAGGCACATTTGCCCCTTTCAAGTGGAGAACGGAGATTATGAAAAATATTCAGTTGGTTCGCAGCAAATATTTTCGTACGAAACGAACCTTTTCCGTCTGAAAGGAGGTGATCAATCATCTACAGAATTAACCAGGTTTTATACGCTTCGGTGTCCAGATTTCCTCTGGATGTGAAACCTAGAAGTTAATTCAAACAGGGGCTTATCCCCCCTAACCAATTGATCGTACGCTCGTACGGTCTTTTTTTAAAAAGCCCGGGCCAGAAGGGCACCGGGCTTTTTGCTATTCGTCTAAGATTACATCCGCACTACCGTATCTTTAAGGTCACGGCGTACTTTTATATCATGTTGCGATGTATCTTCTGCCGAGCGATACCCCAGCGCGAGCAAGTTTGTGGCGTGCAGGCTGTGTGCTTTGAGTCCGAGAATCTCATTGAACCGAACTGGATCAAACCCTTCCAGTGGGCATCCATCTACCTGCTTTTCTGCGGCAGCCATCATCATGGTGCCTAGTACGATGTAGGCTTGTTTTTGACTCCACGTCAAAATCTCCTCGGGCGACTTATTTGCCAGCGCTCCAACCATCGTATCTTTGTAGCCATCAGCTGCTCCAGCGACTAAGCCTCTCGTGTGCTCCAGGCGAGCCGTAAATTCAGCGACGAAATCAGCGTCGACGTCAGTCCGGGCACAGAGTACTAGCAGAGCACCATTCTCTGCAACGTGTTTTTGACCATAGGCGGCTTCCATCAGTGCTTGTTTTTTTTCGGTATCAGTCACTACCACTATGCCAAAGGGCTGGAGACCAAAGGAAGTCGCAGCTAGATTTCCAGCTTCAAGAATATAATCTAGGTCCTGTGCAGGAAGGTCTTTGCTGGTATCAAATTTCTTTGTGGCGTATCGCCAGTATAATATTTCGTGTGTATTCATGGCGGCAGTATACTCCGATATGTGGAAGGTGCAAAAGGGTTACTTTTTTATGAAAATGGTGACCCCGTAAGGTTCACAATTGGCAGATAGAGAGTACATTAATTTTCCCTTACAAGACAAATAGTCACCATATATATGTGGCTATTTTTATTCCATATGTAACACGGCGCCGATTCGTGCTACGCGAGCAGAAATCAACGGGAAGTCTTTATCGAGTCGCGGATGGGATTCTACTAGGTGTCTGGCTTCGTTACGAGCAGCTTCGACGAGTTTGAGATTACGGATGGCTTCCATGCCGAGGTCCGACAGCCCGGACTGCTTGCCGCCGTAGAGTTCACCTGAACCACGGAAGGTGAGGTCGTGCTCAGCTAATTCAAAGCCGTTCTTGGCTGTTGCCAGGGCTTTGAGGCGATCGCGAGTTTTATCACTCTTGCTTTCCGTCACGGCAAAACAGTACGCCTGATGGGTGCCGCGGACTACTCGCCCGCGTAGCTGGTGCAGTTGCGCCAGACCAAAACGCTCAGCGCCTTCAATGATGATGTTGGTGGCGTTTTGCACGCTCACTCCTACTTCCACCACTGACGTAGCTACCAGCACATCAATTTTGTGGGCGTTGAAGCCATTCATTACCCGGTCTTTTTCGGCCGGCGTCATCTTGCCGTGGAGGACTTCTAGATTCCAGTCCTGAAAGACATCTTTCTTTAGTCGTTTAGCTTCAGCTACCACGCTCTTCATGGTCATAGCGGTTTGTTTGTCCGGGTCTGGTTCTTCGATGCGGGGGCAGATAACGTACGCCTGGCGACCACTTTCAAGTTCGCTACGAACATGGTCGTACATGTCTTTACTTTGGCCCGGCCCAACGATAGTAGTCTTGACCGGCTTGCGGCCGGCGGGCATTTCCTCGAGTAAGGTAATATCCAAGTCGCCGTAGATGGTTAGGGCCAGAGTCCGCGGAATCGGCGTGGCTGTCATGGAGAGTAAGTGAGGGAGGCGGGCATCTTTCTTGGCGAGCTTTTTGCGCTGGTTGGTGCCAAAGCGGTGCTGCTCGTCAATGATGACGTACGCCAGATGTTTGAATTCAACACTCTTATATATCAGGGAGTGCGTACCAATCACAATTGGCACCTCACCATTTTTTACCCACTTCAAGAGTTGAGCCTTCGATATCTTAGTGGGTTTACTCGGATCTGATTTGCTGGGGAATTTTTGACAGCCTGAGCCAGTGATGAGCCCAATTGAAACCGGCAGGTGTTTAAAATATTCAATAAAACTTTCAAAATGCTGCTTGGCGAGAATCTCGGTCGGCGCCATATAGGCGACCTGGAGATTGCCGTACTCGAGAGCTTTCCCGAGCCCTTCTGGGGGACGGGACGTGGCAACGGCGTAGGCAGTAGTGGCTGCTACCGCCGTCTTCCCGCTTCCGACGTCACCTTCCAATAAGCGCGACATGGCGTGGTTGCCGACGAAGTCTTTTGCGATATTCGCAATGGCTTTTGCCTGAGAGTTGGTGAGCGGGAACGGGAAGCGGTCGACGAACTCAGCTATGTGAGCCGGGCTGGTTTGAATGTTATAGGTCTGAGCTGCACTAACAGCCGCCCGCTCCTGGGCTTTTTGGACTTGGATATAAAACACTTCTTCAAAGGCAAAGCGCTTACGCGCTGACTCAGCGTCTTTGGCTTTCTTGGGAGAATGAACCCAGACCAAAGCAGTCTTCAATTCAGGCAGATGGTATTTTTCGAGAATCTCCGCTGGAATGGGGTCAACTAGGTCTTTCAAGACACCACGCTGAAAACACTTGAGTGTAGTGTGATACAACCATTTACTGGTGATTCCTTTGGTTTCTCGGTAGACCGGATACAGAGTGTCATCCATCTGCTCTGTGTCTTTGAAAATAGAATCGTGGCGGTCAATAGGGAGCGCGTCGAGTGGTTCGACTTCGGGATTAGACAGATACAGCTTGCCCTCACTACCAGAGACCTTCCCGGCTAATTTGACGTACATGCCGTTGGAGTACATCTTGGCGATGTACGGTTGGTTGAACCACATAATTTTCATCTTAGCCGAGCCGTCTTCGACGTAGCCTTCAGCGATGGGTTTTTGACTCTTCCAGGCTTTGCGAGTTTTGAGTCCCGAAAGTTGACCATAGACCACGGTGTCTTGGTTTTTTTCGAGACTGCCCACGGACTGCACATCAGTGATATCTTCGTAGCGAACAGGCAGATGGTAGAGCAAGTCGGAGACGGTATGAATATTGAGCCGGGCCAGAGATTTTTTATGGACTTCATCTACTCGCACGTGGTCAGTTAGCTGGTCGTGTAACATAATTATTCACGTAACTATACCAATATTTCACCACCAGTGCTTACTCTAGACTTTCAACGTAAATCGTGTTACTACAATTAAGTGAAACAAGTCACACTGTTGTAGTTCTTTTAAAACATCTGTCATTTTGAAAAAGGAGAGCCATAATGAGCTCACACAAAGTTTTTGAGAAAGAAATCGTGTGCGTACCAAATACTATTGGAAGTAGAGGATATGCATTCTTCCATAGCGTTAAGCACGGCAATGTGTTTTTTCACATCGCAAATCTGACTTACGATGGATTTTGTGAAAAAGACTTGATCGTTGGCTGTTCGGCCCTTATCGACATCGAGGTCGAGGTGAGTGGAAAACAACACGTAGGAAAGATTCATGAGATTAACTTTTACTCTGGTCAGCCGGTCCCACAGGATCAACTGTCTGCCAGACAGTCCAAGCCCTCGCGAAAGAGACCGGCTTTTCCGGTGGGAGCGCGCTCCCAAGGTAAAGTGAAAATCCTCAAGGAGCGCTTTGGCTTCATTGAAGAAGCCAATCATATGGACTTGTTCTTCGCGCTGTCGTGTGTGCAGACAAATCTCATACCTTTCTTGAGAGATGGAATCGATGTTTGTTTTGACGTTGAAGTTTGTGAGCGGGGAGTTATGGCGCGAATCACCGATATTATCTGGACGGAGTCGCAAATTACTCGGGAACTCGTGGACTCTAATCATAAAAAAAGTCTGTACATCCATCGAGTCATCTATCCGACCGGTAAGAATATGCTCGAAATCAGGGACGATGTGCCCGGAAAAGAGAGTGAGCATATTATTGCTAAACCCGCGACGTACGCCGCCGCCAGAAGGAAGGTCGCGAAAGCTCAATTCCTCCATCTGGTGCAAAGTCCAGCAAACAGACCAGCTGCCCAGTAGGGTCTCAGTAGAAACAAAGGGAAAGCAGTAGAAGTAAATTGTTCGGCGACCAGTCTTCGCCCTTCACGACCGGTCCAGATTTTCTGGCCGGTTTTATTTTTTCTCGTCTAGAGAGACAAGAATGTTATACTACGGGATATTATTTCTTAATAGTACTGATTTATATGGCCAGTTCCCCAAAAGCTTCACCTAAGAAAAAAGATTACAACAAGCTCGCATTAGCTCTACATAAAAAAATGAAAGGTAAGTTATCGGTGGTCAGCAAAGGTAAGCTCGTGACTAAAGATGACTGGAGCACCATGTATTCCCCAGGAGTAGGAGCAGTGTCTTCTTATTTATATAAAAACCCTAGTGAGGCCAGAGACTACACAATGAAGCGCAACACGGTTGCGGTTGTGAGTGATGGCTCAGCTATTCTAGGTCTGGGAAATCTTGGAGCTGTTCCGGCTTTGCCGGTAATGGAGGGGAAATGTGCGATTTTTAAGGAGATGGCCGGGGTGGATGCGTTTCCGATTGTGCTTGATACCCAAGAGCCAGAAGAAATCATCCGGATAGTAAAAGCGATTGCACCGGGATTTGGGGGAATCAATCTCGAAGATATCGCTGCTCCAAAGTGTTTTGAAATTGAAGAACGACTCAAAAAAGAGCTCGATATCCCGGTTATGCATGATGATCAGCACGGGACCGCAATAGTAGTACTCGCGGGCCTTATGAATGCGGCGAAGGTAGTGACCAAGAAAATTGAAAACATGAAGATTGTGATTGTCGGAGCGGGAGCAGCTGGACGAGCCGTAACGCTTTTACTGGTCAAAGCGGGGGCCCAAAACATCATCGTGACCGACTCGAAGGGGGCGATTTATGACGGACGACCAGGACTCGAAGGGTATAAAAAAGAGCTGGCGAAAATGACCAACGCAGACAAGATTTCTGGCGATGTGATGCAGGTAATTGATGGGGCAGACGCCATCATCGGCGTGTCAGGTCCCGGCACTATCGCGCAAGCACACATTGCTCAGATGTCTCATCAGCCAATTGTTTTTGCACTGGCCAATCCCATTCCAGAAATTATGCCGGAAGATGCGCGCCGAGCTGGGGCCTATGTCATTGCGACCGGGCGGTCTGATTTTCCAAATCAAATTAATAATTCTCTAGCCTTCCCGGGCATTTTCCGCGGGGCTTTAGACAAAGGAGTCCGGGATATTACTGACGAGATGAAATTGGCAGCGGCAAAAAAGATTGCCAGTTTAGTAAAGAAACCGACTGCCGATAATGTCATTCCACCAGTCATGACTCCCGGCCTTGTCAAAGCGGTCGCGAGTGTGATCAAGAACGTGAAGTAATTAAATACACATATGGTTGAATGGTTTGTTAGTCAGGGTCCAATTGTCCAAACTTTTCTCGCGGGATTGTTTACGTGAGGAGTGACCGCACTGGGAGCTGCAGCGGTCATGATGTCTCTAGACGTTGCACTGGGCTAACTGAGTGAAAAGTCCCTACCATGATGCGTTCTTTTTTCCTTTTGTAAGGTGTGGTATCCTAGCCAGCACAGAAGATTAATCTTTTGCGCAGACACAATATACTATGGAGACGTGTCAGAGTGGTCTATCGTGCTTCCTTGCTAAGGAAGTGGGGTTTACGCCCCCGGAGGTTCGAATCCTCTCGTCTCCGCCCGTACAAAAAACACCCGCAAGGGTGTATTTTTGTAAGCGGAGGCGAAGCAAAAGTCCGGGGGACTATTGCGTGAGGATTCGAAAAGCTTTTGCGTCAGATTGGAAGCGTAGCGAACCAATCTGTCCAAAAGGTCTACTGCTCCTGTAAGGAGAGAAACTCCTCTCGTCTCCGCCCGTACAAAAAACACCCGCAAGGGTGTATTTTTGTAAGCGGAGGCGAAGCAAAAGTCCGGGGGACTATTGCGTGAGGATTCGAAAAGCTTTTGCGTCAGATTGGAAGCGTAGCGAACCAATCTGTCCAAAAGGTCTACTGCTCCTGTAAGGAGAGAAATTCCTCTCGTCTTTGGCATAGGCGTGTTAACACGGCACCTATCAATAATTTTGTCTGTTGCAGCTTGCTCAATTGCGGTAAAATAAATCAGTATGAAAAGCATATTTCCAATTTCACAGATCACTACCGGCATAGGTGTGGTGCTGGTGGTAATACTCCTAAATCAATTTACGTATTTGCTACCGCTGCACATCGGCGCGTTCATTGTTACTATCACCGCGGTTATAATCGCTGACCTGCAGGCCTTGTTATGGGTGAGAGGAAGACTTCTAACGCTGCAAGGTTCAAGGCTGAAGGTACTACATAATGTTATTAGTACTGGACTGCTGGTGTCGATAACATCGGGTTTCTTAATGTTCTTGCCCCTACGCGGATACTTAGTGACAGTCGAAGCCTTTTGGGTAAAGATGGCCTTTGTAGGGGTTTTGATTATTAATGGCTTCGTTATTGCTCGACACATGCACATACCTACTACCAGGACATTTTCATCACTCTCTAAAAAAGAACGTCGACCGCTGTTTCTCAGTGGAGCCGCTTCGGGTGTGAGTTGGATTGCAGTCTTTGTGTCCGCTTTGCTCCTTAATGTATAATGCAGCAGATAATAGATATTTATTACCTTATTTAGACAGTATATTTTTATGAAAACTTCACATATTTTAGCCGTAATCGGTTTCGTATTTATTGGCTTGATATTTTTCTTCTCCGGCTCTACAGATAAAAGTGATGAATCCCAGAATGCTCCTGCTGCTGTAGAAAGTTCAGAGGGTATAAATACTGACTCTCAGGCTGAAACACCAGCAGTCACAACACCAGCTGATGAGGTAGCGCCAGCCGCCGCTTTGGATACAGAGGTGTCGCAAGAACCAGTTTCTCAAACAATGCCGGCGGCAGAATCAACGAGTCACATTTTCACTCTCGACTCATTTAGCTACGGTTACTCAGAAGCAGAGTTGCGAGTAAAAAAAGGAGATACAGTCACCATCATCCTAACCAACTCAGGCGGGTTTCATGACTGGGTAGTAGATGAATTTGCCGCCGCAACAGAAAAAATAAGTACTGGTGACACGACGACGGTTACGTTTGTAGCTGATGAGGCAGGGACGTTTGAGTACTACTGTTCCGTAGGGAATCACCGTCAACAGGGAATGGTAGGGAATCTAATTGTGGAGTAGCCGGACAGATTGCTCCTGTAGAAATAACCAAAGCCTCTCTTGATGGGAAGCTGTTACACAAAAAAACCACCCAGCACAATTTCTGTGCTGGGTGGGTTAGGTTCTGACAATGGGCGCAGCGTGCAGTAGTGCGTTTGCTACCTCAATATCAGTAACCTCGGGGGAAGAAAACGTGACCGGACTGCCAAAAGAGACAACCATCTTTTCCTGAAAAAACAATTTGCAGTACCCGCGCAGTAACGATTGAGATTTTGAAGAGTCTCCGTGTGATATCCAAACTGGGATGATAGTTGCTTTGGTACGCAGAGCAATTTTCACGAGCGTTGGGTTGCAGCTGCGGACTTTTCGGGGTCCGTGTTGATACCACTGGTCACCTTTGCTGGTTCGTCCACCTTCGGGATAGACAATCAACATGCCGTGTCTGGTGAGTATTTGCATACAAGTACGAGCAGTTTTCAAGCTTTTCCCGGCACTACTGAGCTCGTGACGGTGGACGGCGATACAGCGAAAGTGTCCGTACAACCATTCACTGTGTCGGCCAAACAAACGACTGTCAGCCACGCTATAGGGAAGCTTTGTGTCTGCCGTATCCCATCGCCATGGGGACAGGAGAGCCGGAAGCGCAATCGTCTCTACCAGCGAAGGGTGGTTGGCAATGAGCAGAATCCCTTCACCGGCTATTCGCTGCTGAGACGGAATCGTGCCTCGTACTTCAACGCGGCCGCACCACTTACTTATCCAGATAGGTATTAGCAGTCCGTAGGCAGCAGCACTGCCGACAATCTTTTTGCCTACTGCAAGGATTATGGAAAGAGCGTGAGTATGAAACATACAATATTCCTCTCTATGTGTTGTCTAAGATGAAGCTATCATATTCTCAAATGGTGAACAAGCGAATGCTCGTCCTACCTCACAATTATCGAGGAAAAATACCACCAACCTCAGATTTTGGTATACTGAAGCCCTATACACATAAACGAAAAATACTATGAAAAAAGGTTTTAAAATCAACATCAACAACGCAACTGTTACCAACACAAACTTCCGACAAGTGCTGTACACTGGCGAAAAAAGTCAGCTGGTACTCATGACCCTGCAGCCCGAAGAAGAAATTGGTCTAGAGATACACGAAGAAAACGATCAATTTTTCCACTTCGTGTCCGGCACGGGAAAGGTAGTTATCAACGAAGAAACCTATGAAGTAGGCGATGGTGACGCCGTCATTGTGCCAGCCGGAGCGCAGCACAATGTAGTGAATCTCTCTGACTCAGAAACACTCAACCTCTACACGCTGTATTCTCCAGCACACCACAAAGATCAGACTATTCACGCCACGAAAGCTGACGAAAAAGAAGAAGACTTTGACGGAACGACAACCGAATAGATTTCCAAAACTCATTTTCGGAAAAGAAAAAGATACTCATTTGAGTATCTTTTTTAGGTGTTGGTGCGGCAAATTGCCCAACTGCAAAGACTGCTCCAGTAACTGCCAGGAGAGGGACATTATTGATTACGGTAACAGCTCAAACTTACATTTAAGATATGGTTTTGAAGTAGAAGTAGACACCCGGTCAGCAACTGACATTTGAGACAGACATGCTGTCATGAGAAGAACGTTAGGCTGTCCACAGGTGTATCCAACCAAGCTGGACAGATGTGATTAACTATACGTAATGGAGGTCGACCCAATGGGTCGGCCTCTTTACGTGTGTACAAAACAATTTATAAAATTAATCGCCGTATGTATATGAAAAATATTAGTTATGCAACGTACAGTGCAGCAATTGTGATGGTGGTTGCCGTGTGTGTTGCAGTCTTTGCTATCGGACTCAGTGCAGCGCACGCCGAAGAAGACGTTGAAGCAGAAGTAAAAACCGAAGTCAAAGTAGAAGCCAAAGCCGAAGCTACCCGCGCAGAAAAGAATGTGGAGAAAAAGACCGAGTATAAAGAAACGGATGAGGATGAAGAAATGTCTGAAAAACGAGCGGCCATGATGGAGCAGATTAAGTCTTTGCGAGAAACCATTAAGCAGCGGTCAGAAGAAAAACGAGTAGAAGTAAAAGCAGAAGTGAAAGAAAAGCGAGCTGAATTCAAAGTTGATCGAGCCGAATTCATGGCGAGTCTAGCCAATCTAGGAGAAGAAGAAAAGCGAGCCGCGATGATGGAATTTATCAAGGAGATTCGGGCTGAGATTGAAGAACGGAAAGCTGCACTGACTGAAAAAAGAGTGGAAGTAAAAGCCCAACGGGTAGAAATAAAAACTGAATTCAAGACAAGTATCGAAGGCCTAAGTCGAGAAGATAAAATTGCTACAATCATGGCACAAGTGAGTGCGTTGAAGGCAAGAATCCAAGCTGAAATGAACGTCGAAGATGAGTATGAAGACGAAGAAATAGAAGCAGAAGAAGAAGAAAACTACGACGACGAAGCAGAAGCAGAAGATACGATGTAATAAGTAGACTTAAAAAACAGCCCACTAGTGGGCTGTTTTTTAATGCCACAGGTAGATGTTAGTATGCAACAATGTACTTTTCAGAGAAAAAATTACACATCCTCATTACCATTGATAAATCATTTGATGTCGGTACTCGAGAAAATTATATCCTCAACAACATTCTCCTAGTGGTTAATATTCTGCTCGTGGGAGTGTTCGCCTTGGACGTGGCTGAGCCGGTTGGGTTGCTGGCTACCGGCGACGAGTTTCATGCGTTTATCCGCGACGCCGAAATCGTATTTGGAATGTTGTTCTTGATGGAGTTCACATTGCGTTCCGTCTTTGTGTATATTCCTGACCGAAAATTCCTCTCTGGTTACTCAATTATCAACGCCCTGGTGATTGTCTCTTTGCTCGCTCCACACTTTATCGGCAACCTCGCCCTCTTACGGTTCTTACAGATTTACAAAGTCTATAAAGTGTATACGCTAAATCAAGACAAGCACAGTTACCACACAAAAGAGGCCCCGGCTGGCTCGTAGAGAAGTATGGTTGTAAGAATAGTATTCCTGTGTAAAATAGACGAGTCGCACTGGAGAGTTGGCTGAGTGGTCGATAGCAGCAGTTTACTAAACTGCCGAACCTTTACGGGTTCCAAGGGTTCGAATCCCTTACTCTCCGCATCTTAGAGCTAGCACGAGACACTATCGTTTCGTGCTGGTTTTTGTTTAATTTATTGGTAGCATATGTCAATGCTGTTTATTTTCCAAACACTCATTCACTACAGTCTACATTTTCTCGTGCCAGGACTCTTGTCCTTTGTGTTTTTTAGAAGAATTTGGAAGCAGGCCTGGTTGCTAATGGCGGCAACAATAGTGATTGATTTAGACCATTTGCTGGCCTCGCCTATATTTGATGCTGCTAGGTGTAGCATAAACTTTCATCCGCTACACTCATATTATGCAATCGGTTTTTATTTTTTATTACTACTGGTTCCTAACGTCTATGTCAGAATTATCTCTGTCGGTTTACTTCTACATATATTTTCTGACTGGCAAGATTGTCTATGGATTGCGTCATCTATATAGATCTCTGCAAACCACCGTAAATAGTATTTTGTTCCATTGGCACTTTATTGTGTTCCCAAGACCGGCTGCGTTTGTTACTATGTACGACATATAGATATGTTTAACTGGGCCAAGCAAAGCACTTCCAAGAAAACCGTTGCTACATTGGTAGCTTTGGCATTTATTGCGACTATGTTTGCCTGCTTTAGTATGGCGACAAGCGAAGTACACGCAGCTGAAAAGGACCAAATTTGTGAGACGGTGATGAGTGTTGCCGATGATGTCATCCTACAAACAGGAGTTACACTTTTGTTATTAATGGCGGCGGCTGCACTATTGCTTAAGACTGGATTTGGCAGTCCGTTCAGTGAAATTAAGCGTACATTAATTCGGCTATATTACAGCCTATCAGTAAATAAAGAGTGTTGCCCTAGAGAATATTCATATTTATCTCAGCTCTTTAGTTCGGGTATTTTACATTCCAAGCTCCATAGTATTCCTGCGTAACCAACGAATTAAAACTACGTAGGTAGTTTTAATGTAATACGTTGGTTTTTTGTATTTACACGCAGGAACTTAATAAAAAATTATGGAAGAACAAATCAATTCTAAACAACCAAATCAATTCTTAATACCAGTCGCAATTTTGATAGCCGGACTATTTGTAGCCGGAGCATTGTATTTCTCTGGGACAGGATCTGGACCAGCGCCAGTGGTGAATAATGGAAATAATCAACCTGTCGCACAAGCCCCAGAGCCGACCGGTTCTACTGACGCAGTGCGTCTAGTTGGTGAGACTGATCACATTAAAGGCAATCCTGATGCCCCGATTAAAATCGTCGAGTATTCAGACTTCGAATGTCCGTTTTGTAAGCGGTTCCACGACACTATGAATGAAGTAATGGACAAGTACGGTGACAGTGGCGAAGTAGCATGGGTATTTAGACAATTTCCGCTAGAACAACTACATCCTGTGAAGGCTCAATTGGCAGCGGTTGCTTCTGAGTGTGCTGCTGAACTAGGAGGAAACGATGCGTTCTGGTCCTTTACCGACGGATATTTTGCCGATCCTTCAACTGGAAATAATCGAACTAATCAAGATGTGCTAATTCCAGAATTAGCAGCTGCAGCTGGCTTAGATAGCGCTCAGTTCAGTGAATGTCTTGAAAGCGGTAGACATGACGAACGTATTGCAGCAGATAGCCAAAATGCTATTGAAACGGGGGGTCGAGGAACACCATGGAGCGTCATGATTGGTCCTGATGGAACAACGTACCCAATTAATGGCGCCCAACCACTAGCGGCAATAGAGCAGCTAATCAGCATTGCTCAAAATACCCAATAGTCATGAAATACGCCCTGGTATTACTGACTGTTTTCAAGCAACCATTCTATCTATTGCTAACTGTACTGTTGTCCATCGTTGTCTTTACCGTTGCTGTCTGGTTGCCAAGCTTTCAGTTGATCTCGATAGTCTCGCAAACTGCTAGTCTAAGCGAACTGCTGTCTTTACTATGGAGTCTGTATGGTGCTATCGGTAGCAACTTTAGCACTACATCAGCTACCTACACCATCATGATTGCTGTGCTGTTTGGAATGAACGCCTCATTACTGACCTACTACATACGACGGATGCGCACTGGTTCGCCGAACGTAAAAGGTGTTGGTGTTACTGGTATTGGCGGACTGGTAAGTGGAGTATTTGGCATTGGATGTGCTGCGTGTGGTACTTTCATTTTCACCTCAGTACTCGCTCTCTTTGGAGTCGGTGGCATTCTCGCTTACTTACCGTTTGGTGGAGAAGAGTTTGGATTCCTTGGCGTTGCTTTGCTTGTCTATTCAGTATATTCACTTACTAAAAAAATTACAGATCCTTTGGTCTGCCCAATCTAACGAATAAACTATGAATCAATTAACTATTGCCTCGCTGATAGTCGCTGGCGGCCTCGTTATGGGTACGTTTGTGGCTACTAGTGGAACAGCTACAGAAAATAGAATAAAAACCTTCGATATTGTGATGGAAAACAATCAATATCGTCCGGCAGAAATAATTGCTAACGTTGGTGATCAAGTGATTATCAATTTCGAGAACCGTGATGCTGTTAGTCATGCCGTAGCTCTCCCCGAGTTTAATGGCACGGTACCAAACGGACATGTACCAGCTGGTGGCACCGCAACCATGCAGTTTGTCGCTAGTCGTGCTGTTACTACCGATGCTGCTGTTTGTGGTGGAGCAAACCCAACTGACAAAACTGATGATCACGGAGAAGAATTAATCGTTACTATAATCTAATTGTATGAAAAATCTCTTATTAATTATTTGTCTGACAGTAGCCTTGGCTCTGTTAGGGTGGTGGTTTGTTTCTACGGCAGGCCAGTCAAACTCCGATACTACAAAAAATGAGCCCGTAGGCATCACTTATGACAAGGCAAGCGTGAAGGTGAGTCCTCAGCCAGATACCAAAACAGTACAAGTGCAAGAAGCAACACTGACTGAACCTGGCTTCTTGGTACTCCGAGAAGTGATTGGCGGCACGGCTGCACAGGTGGTTGAAATTAGTTCTTATTTGGAAGCTGGTACGTATACTGATCTGACTATTTACGCTGGAGAATTTTACACCGGCGACGCAGAATTGATGGTTGTCGTGTACACCGACCAGCAAAATGACCAAGTCCTCAACGACTTAGACCAGCCGTTAGTAGCCAGCGATGGATCTTTTGTGGCGACCTATGTCGCAACTGGATTGTCTGTACCAGCTGAAGTGTTTGCTCCAGCTCAGGGTGCGTTACCTGTCAGTATATCAATGGGAGATATGGTAATGGACATGCCCACTATTACGTACACCAACGATGGATTTAAGCCAGCCTCACTTGAGGTAACTAAGGGTGCCATGGTGCACTTTGTAAACGAAAGCGACACCCAAATGTGGGTAGCGTCAGACAGTCACCCAGCCCACGATATATTGCCAACCTTTGACCAGTTTAAGCCAGGTGATATGTACATGTATATATTTGAAGAGGCCGGAGAGTGGGCGTATCACGACCATCTCAATGCTGCCTTTACTGGATCAATTACTGTGAAGAACTAAGCTATGTTACTCGGAATAAAAAGTACCAAGGTCGTATTATTGCGTCAGCTATTAGTCGGGGTAATTGCTGGTCTATTGGTGTACTTGGTGTGGTCACTTAATGCAACCTGGAGTCCTGATATGCAGCTGTGGAAAGCATTTGGCGGGGGCTCATTCTTCCTCTTGTGGTTTGCGATGTTTATTGGCCCAGCGGCAAAGCTATGGACACCACTAACTCGGTTTACATCGTATCGACGTGAAGTGGGTATTTGGTTTTTCTTGATTGCCCTGGTTCATGGATATCTCATTCTCGATGGTTGGGTACGTTGGGGCGTGTGGGAGTTTTTCGGCTATCAATACATCCCCCAACTTGAAACGTACTTGCGAGTAGAGTCTGGGTTTGGTTTAGCCAATCTCATGGGTCTGGTGGCCTTGTTGTTCGCATTAGTATTGGCCGCTACTTCGTTTGACAAGGCAGTGAGTTGGCTCGGGGTATCATCATGGAAATGGTTACATATGCTGTCATATGTCATTTTCTATTTAGGAGCAATTCATGTGGTGTATTTTGCCTTTATTCACTACACCCCGTCATTGCAGCGAGTGGTTATGGAACAGCCAACAAACTATCCTGATAACGCACTCAAATATTATTATCTCTTTGCTATCATCTCGGTGTTTGTAGCGCAAATTATGGCGTTTATAAAGACCGTGCGTCGGCAACGTAATACAGAGTGGTAGTTATGGTGTTTGAAACACAGGTAACCGCACATAGAGAAGTGGCAAAAGGAACACATGAAGTGTCACTTCAACGCCCCTCGGCTTTCGCTTTTCAGGCGGGTCAGTATTTGCAGATAGCCTTACCAAAACTGACTACTCCTGATTCTAAAGGAGCTTCACGATTATTTTCTGTGGCATCTTCACCGTATGATATGGATAAGATTAATATCGTCTTTAAGTCATCTGGCAGCGGCTTTAAAGAAACACTCATAAACACCCCAGTCGGTTCTTTGGTGCAAATTGACCAAGCAGCCGGGAGTTTCCTGCTGCCACAAAAATTGAACCGAGAGCACGTGTTTATCGCTGGCGGTGTGGGTATTGCGCCGTTTATGAGTTATCTGCAGCAAAAAATAGCTGAGGTATGGGAGTATCAGGTCACACTGTTTTATGGTAATCAGAATCCTGAAAGTGCAGCCTACCTTTCCGAATTAAAACGTATGTCAAAACAACAGCGTCAGTTTTTACTCAACGATATGTATCAACGTCCAACTCCTGATCTGTTTGTGAAACTGGCGAAGAAGTACAAGGACGCAGTGTGGTGGGTTGTCGGCCCGCCGTCTATGGTGGCAACAGCAGTTAATGGGTTACGGCTGGGAGGTGTAACAAGTCAAGATATAGTCACTGAATCGTTTGATGGCTATTAGTCCTATAAAACATTGTTCAATTAATTAACATTACATGGAAAACGAACATACAAACATTGTTACGAAAAAAGAGCGAATTGAATTAGAAAGAAGTCAAAAACAAAAAGCGCAAGAACGTACTATACAAATAAAACAAATGAAGGCCGGGATCCCATGGATCCTCTTCATTGGGTTTATTGTTGGTGTTACGTACTGGGCTTTTAGTGTAGCTAAGACTGCAAATGAAAACCGGCCGGGTGAAAAGGTGGTTATTATGAATCAAGACCACGTTGCTCCAGGAGGGGCTGCCGACGTCGTGTACAATTCCAATCCACCGACTTCAGGTTCTCATTCTGAAGCAGCACCGTGGGGATTTAATGTGGAAGAAATTTTAGACGAAAATGCTATTCACAATCTTGAACACGGAGGTATTTGGATTTCGTACAAAAATCTTGACGAAGATGCAATCTCTACCCTTAAAAATATCGCCAAGCGAAATAGTGCCAGCGTGGTGGTGAGCCCACGCGCCGCTAATGATGCGAATATTGCAGTGGCATCTTGGGGCAGGGTAATGAAACTCGATGCAATTGATGAAGAGGCCATTAATCAATACATTAGAAAAAACAAAAACAAATCACCGGAGCCAATCGCTCGCTAATTTACTTCTATGAAAAAAGAAACCTTTAATGAAATTATCAAAGATAGAGACAACATACTCTTACTCGATATACGTGAAGCTGAAGAATTGTTAAATGATGAAACAATCGAAGGTGCTATCAACATGCCCATGGACAAAGTTTTTACGGAAGCAGGTAAGGATAATCTGCCCACAGATAAGCAGATAGTTGTGTTTTGTCGTTCAGGTATGAGAGCGTCTGTCGTTGTTCGAAAACTCACAACTCTTGGCTACAAAATTGAAGGATTAGAAGGTGGGCTTAACGAGTTATCTGTATAAACGTATGAGATTTATAGAAAAAATACTCGACCGTTATACGATGTATCAAGTCTTGAGTGCAGTACTCGTAGGGTATGTTGTCTACGGATTATTGTTGAGCCTCATCGGTTCGCTTGTTTATGGTGTGGAGGAGTTATTGTTGTCATTGGTTGTTATTGTTGCATCGGTAGTTGTGACACACTACGCACTTACTGCTATAACCAAAGCGCCAAGTAACGTGTGGTCCAGTGTCTTGACCGGATTAATTATATTCTTGATCTTTACTCCGACCGCTAGTGTCAGTGGACTGTTTGTCCTCGCTGTCATTTCAGTAATTAGTATCGCAAGTAAGTATGTAGTGAAGTACCGAAATGCGCATCTGGTTAATCCAGTTGCTTTAGCGGCCGTGTTGTCAGGATTGCTTGGACTAGCCTACGCTTCTTGGTGGGTGGGCACAGCTTGGTTTGCACCAGTTTTGGTGATTGGCGGATTACTGGTGGTATTAAAAATACGACGATTACCTTTAGTGCTCGCGGGTATACTTGCTTCGGTTCTGATGGTATTTGTGTACGCCGTGCTTCGTGACTCAGTCTCGGTGACTATGTTTAATGGACTACTGCTAGCTTCACCACTGTGGTTTTTTATGACCATTATGGTCACTGAACCACTTTCTACTCCAGCTGGAAAGCGGGCACAAATAATGTACGGTGCCTTCATTGGCTTACTGTCGCAGATACCGTTCTCAATTGGACCGCTCTTTAATTCACCAGAGCTGGCACTGGTGATCGCTAATCTATTGGTGTGGCCAATGACCATGCGTGGTCGACTGAAACTCACCTGTCTACAAGTGGAAGAAATCGCTCGTAATACATTTGCGTATACGTTTAAACCATCCTTTCCAGTTCGATTTCAAGCTGGGCAGTACTTAGAATGGGCACTTCCGCACCAGTCTCCTGACGGTCGAGGTACGAGACGGTATTTTACTGTCGCCTCAAGTCCGACCAAGAAAAACCTGCGTCTGGTAGTAAAAATGCAAGAGCATGGGAGTAGTTACAAGAAGCGCTTACAAGCGTTTGGTCGTGGTGACACTATCCAAGCAGCTCAACTCGCAGGTGATTTTGTACTGCCAAAAGACATTAGAAATAAAAAATTTGTTTTTGTTGCGGGTGGAATTGGTATCACTCCGTTTTTAAGTCAATTAGAATATCTAAAAGATACGAAGCAAAAAATCGACGCTGTCCTGTTTTACTGCAACAATACGAAAGAAGATATTACCTACGCTGTCAAACTGAAAGACTACGAGTCGATTGGCTTACAGACAGTACACGTACTCACTGAGCCAACAGCTGACTGGTCTGGTGAAATAGGTTATCTCGGCGTACATATGCTGAGACATTACCTACCAGACCTTACCGATCGCTTAGTGTATCTGTCAGGTCCGCCAGGCATGATTGGTACGTATCAAAAATTATTTACTCAGTGTGGTGTCCCTGTCAAACACATTAAAACCGATTATTTCCCAGGATTAGCTTAATTAGTACTATGCCCATATATATTGTTACAATTGGAATTTTTATTCTTACTAGTGCGTTTTCGTACTCAGTCATAGCTTCACGAGAGACCACTAATTCCCAAATGGTCGATGCTGACACCACTGCTTCAAAAGAAGTGCTCTCGATAATGGATAATGACATGGATCTAGCAATGTTCTTGGATGGTACATATCGAAGTGATGTGCGCTATGAAGTACCCTACGGGTACATAGAGCCGATGTCGCTTGAGATAACTATCGCTAATGGCGTGGTTACTAATTCGCAAGTAGATTTTGATGTCGTTAACCCAGTTTCGGGAGATTATGTACGCTCATTTGAGCGTTACTACAAAAAAGAAGTAATTGGACAGCCAATCACTGAAATTTCACTAGCACGAATTGGTGGAGCATCACTGACCAACGTGGCGTTTGATGCAGCACTAGAAAAAATTAAAGTGGATGCGGTTGGAGGCATGATGGCCGCAAATTCAGACGACAAACCGTTGCCATTGCTCCTGCCTGGTACGCTCACAAAAGAGGGTATCGTCCTTAGTGCTCGACCAAATACTCAGATCAGCCCAGTCCAAGGAGTATCTGTGTCTCAAGTTGATCCAGCGGTCGAAGATTCCAAAAACACTACAGTCGGTGAGTATAAGGACGGAACATATGTAGTAGAGCTGGCGTACTACGCTTGGACAGATCTGTATGAACCGATGCAGACGTCAATCACCTTAGAGGACGGAATTATCGTTGCGGCGGAGCAAAGGTACGCCACCATTGACTACTCACACTCTATACAGTATCAACAGCACTTTGATTCTTTGTATAAAGCCGTCGTGATTGGCATGCCATTAGCTAATGCTCCAATCGCCCGAGTTGGTCAAGCATCAGAAACAACTGATGGGTTTAACGAGGCCTTGGCAGCGATACAGCAAGAAGCTCAAAAATGACATTCATGATTATTGCACCAATTAAAGCGTTAGGAACAATTTGGCACATTGAAGTGTTCGACACTGATTTTGACCAAAGGTTGTTACATGAAGCCTGTAGCAAGTGGTTGGCTCAGTACGAGTTACGATACAGTCGTTTTTTAATTGACTCTTGGATTTCAGTACTCAATCGCGACCGAGTTATTCTCACTCCCGACCCACAATTAGTTGATTTACTACAGCTGTCGTTAGAGTACTATCAAAAAACTGATGGTGTATTTAATATAGCTATCGGTGAAAAAATAGCGAACGCTGGTTACGATACGGAATATTCTTTTGTAGCTAGTGATGACACAAGTATCGCCCCTGTATTACCAGACATTCTGTCTATCACTGGTCAGAAAATAGAGGTGTTAGATGGGCAACTTGACTTAGGTGGGATTGGAAAGGGATACGCCATTGATACGCTAAGCGCGTATCTCACCAATAAACATGATCTACCATTTCATCTCATCAACGGAGGTGGAGATATGTACGGTACATCTGACCAGGGTTCACCGATTCAAATTCATCTATCCCATCCAACTGATAAAACAGTAAGCATCGGTACGACTGAAATACACAACAATGGATTTGCCTCATCTTCACCTTTTTTACGCAAGTGGCATGACCCAAACACCGGTAAAGAACAGAATCATCTACTAACCATAAATACCCACGCAACATATGTGGTCGCCCCAACAGCCGTAGCGGCTGATGTGTGGGCGACGACGTTAGCAGTCAATCTTGATCTGTCTGTGCCTCAAGATATTAAAAGCTTGGCGGTGAGCAAAGGTGGCAGTATTAAAAAATCGAATCCGGTGTTTAATCTACATATTTTAAGCTAGCAGGTAGAAAAGAATAAAATATGCGTTATACTTTAATCATGAAATGGGTAACATTTATTACATTTGCTTTGGTCCTTGGGACCATGTTCATTAGTCTGTTCCATATGTCTATGGGAATGGACATGTCCGGCGGGATGACTGACTGCCCATTTATGGAGCATGGTGAAGTTATTTGTCAGATGAATCTGGCAGACCATATTGGTGCTTGGAAGTCAGCGTTTCTTTCTGTCCTACCAGCGCTCACCCTGCTGCTTGCTGCTGCAGGAGTAGCGATATTTGTTGCTTCGGTTGCTCCTAACCTGTTACAGAAAACCAGATATCTACAACCTGCTATTCGTAAGCGATTCCGACCTAGGACGTATACTTTTTCTTATCGACCACTGCAAGAGTTATTTTCAAACGGTATTCTTCACCCCAAACTTTTTTAACGGAGTAATCATGCGACTACAGTCGCCTTATTATTAAAGTTAAAATAGAAATACATGAAATTCTCACATCTTGTAGGAGTGTCTCTGTTTACACCAGTCTTTGCTCTTGCATATCCAGGTCACACAACCGCTATGTGGTATCACGACCCGTTGATCTTAGTCAGTTTGATTGTGGCAACAATCGCAATTGGTGCAGTGGCGTACGGTGTATTCACCAAACAAAAAGTATTCGCAGTTATCCCATCCCTAGTTCTCGTTGTTGCATTGGTCACTGGTGTCGCATCGTACAATCAGGTCACTAGCGTAGTAGAACCAATGCTAGCGGTGGCTGACTTCGGGGATGGTCAATCAGTTACCTTATACAAAAGTCCAAACTGTGGGTGTTGTATCGGTCATGCCAAAGCCCTTGAAGCAGCCGGATTTACCGTTACGATTGAAGAGACTGACAATCTAGACCTAGTAAAACAAACCCACAATATTCCAGATGGAGGTGCGAGTTGTCACACTTCGGTGATTGGTGACTACGTTGTCGAAGGGCATGTACCGCTAGAAGCTATTGAAAAATTACTAACAGAACGACCAGACGTTGCAGGAATCGGATTACCAGGGATGCCAATTGGAACTCCCGGGATGCCAGGACGAAAGGCAGCACCGTACGAGGTGTACCAACTATCAGCAACTGGTGAAATGTCACCGTACGTGAGCATTTAAACTATGTATTACCAACAACGAACGTATATAAAAGAACTAACTAAATAAAGAATATGAAATATATTTTAGGAATAGCAGCCTTAGCACTCATTGTCGGAGGTGGATTCTGGTACACGCAATCTGACCACATGGGTATGTCTATGAACATGGACGGCATGACGATGGGAGGTGAAATTAAAAAAGCTGATAATCTTTCGATTCTCAGAGATAAAAACGTACCAACTGTCCGGCCAACCGAAGTGGTGGAATTAAAAGACGGTGACACCTATGAAATGGTGGCTTCGATTGTGCAGCAAGAAGTAGGGGGCCGAACCGTAAAGCGCTTGGCCTACAACGGGCAGATTCCCGGACCGGTGTTGAAAGCTGACAAGGGGTCAAAAGTGACAGTAAACTTTACCAATAATCTGGATATGGAAACCGCTCTGCACTCACACGGTCTGCGGGGCAACTGGAAGATGGATGGGTCAGCACCACTCTCACAAGATCCGATTCCAGTTGGTGAATCATTTGTCTATGAACTGGAGTTCAATGATGTTGGGGTGTTCTGGTACCACCCACACGTGAGAGAAGACTATCAGCAAGACATGGGACTCTACGGAAACTTTATTGTCTCTGAAGCAGGGTATTGGAATGAAGTGGACCAAGAAGCGTATCTGATAGTCGACGATATGCTTGAGGACGGTGAGTACTCACGGGAAGTGGTCACTAAGACCCTGATGGGACGCTTTGGTGACAAGCTACTGATTAACGACAGTGAGGAGTTCAACCTAGACGTCAAGCAAGGTGAAATCACTCGTACTTTTATCACGAACGTAGCCAACACTCGTACCTTTAATCTCGAATTTGAGGGAGCGCAAATGAAATTGGTTGGAGGGGATACTGGACGAATTGAAAGTGAAGAAATTATCGACAACCAAATTATCGGGACGTCAGAACGATACGTGATTGAGCTCTTCTACGACACACCGGGAGTGTATCTAATTGTGCACCGAGGAGAAACGATGGGTACGGTGACGGTAGAGGCGTCAGATACAAATCGACAAGCTGACTTTGCAGTGTTGCGCTCTAACGCAGCTGATTATGTAGATGTACGGAGTACGTTTGCTTCGCTACTAGCGCAAGTACCAGATAAAAACCTCCGCCTCGATATCAAAATGAAAGGTATGATGGCGGACATGATGGCTGATATGGATAGCGAAGAAGACGCTAACGGTATGGTTACCCTTATGGGGATGGAGATGACAAAAGAACAGGCCGTCGAGCACTGCGCAGTGATGTCAGGTATGGCCGGTTGTGAACCATTCTTGGATACTGCTTCTGACGGAATGGAAATGGATGGCATGATGATGGAAGAAGAGGAGGAAGATGAACCTCATGGAGAGGGTGGTATCGAATGGGAGGACGACATGGCTATGATGAATAGTATGAGTACTGACGAAACCATTGAATGGTTCATCGAAGACATGGATACTAAAGCTCAAAACAAAGATATTGACTGGTCGTTCGACCAAGGTGACATGGTGAAAGTCCGTATCTTCAACGACGGTGATGGTATGCACCCGATGCAACACCCGATTCACTTCCACGGTCAAAAATTCGTCGTTCTAGCAGTGGATGGTGAAGCAAACGATAACCTGCAGTGGAAAGACTCGGTGTTAGTCCCTGCTGGTCAGACGTACGACATCCTAATAGAAATGGACAACCTAGGAAAGTGGATGGCGCATTGTCATATTGCCGAGCATCTAGATGCTGGCATGTCGTTCAACTTTGAAGTGAAATAACACCTCTTAGTAAAGTAAAAACCACAGTTACCGCTGTGGTTTTTACTTTATCTCCGAAGGATGGGCCTTCGGAGATATCTCTTGCTTATTTTGAAAGCGGTGCAAAGAAATTCGCAACTGCAAAAACTGATGTACATTTCAAGGGTGTTGTGAATGAAATGTGCGCAGCTTGTGACGAAGTCATAAAAGTCATTCTGAAAAATAACAATAAAGATTTTAAACATGGTTTTGACAAAACCGCTCATAATGAAATTGGAATAAATGGTCATCAAAAAGAGTTGTTCAAAAAGCTATAAAATTTGTAACTAGTGCTCGAGACACTATCAAACCAGAATCTAAAATAACTAAATTTTTCAAACGGGGCTTGACCTATCACGGTTCTAACTCGAGACAGCTCGCCCGTATAAAATACCGCCACGAGGCGGTTATTTTATTGGGCGGAGTTTTATACGGAGGAAGGACCTCCGTAGATTGCTTTTACACTGGTTATAATCAACCAGGCTCCTACGAAGGTGGTGAGCGTAAAATAGAAGAGAGCAAAGTGCCCCAGTGTCTGAATCCAGTTAGAATGAGTTGAAGGAAGTCCGCAAACAGTGCACATATTTTAACTTATTAATGCTTGCTGTGCGTACCGCGGACGGTTACCTCGAGCTCTTCGATGTCGAAGTCCTCGAGTCCGAGTAGCTTGATGATTTTCTTGTCGGGAGCAGTAAAGTGAATCACCTTTTCACACTGCCCACAGACAGCGTGGTGGTGGGGTTCGTGTTGGTATTCAAAGCGGGCCTCTTGGGTTCCAAGTTGAAGCTTTTTGATAGTCTTTTCTTTAGTAAAATATTCAAGATTACGATATACGGTCGCGAGGTCCATATCTGGCACCAGTGCGTGCACTTCGGCGGCTGAAAGGGCAGCTCTCTTTTCTTTCAAGGTATCGAGGATAGCTTGACGTTTTTTAGTTAGTCTTGTTTTCATATGCGAATTATTTGCATAATAGCATTCTTCTGCTATACTGGCAATTGCGAATCATTTGCATATATTATCACGAAAAATACAAATCGGTCATGAAAAATACAATCGGAATTATAATTGGGGTGACGTTACTCGCGGGGGGTGCGTATTTCTTCATTAGTAATCAGGATGCTGAAACAAACACCGTTGAGAATCAGGCTCTGTCGATTGCCACTTCATTCTACCCATTACAATTTGCGCTCGAGCGAGTTGTTGGTGATTTTGGTACCGTAACCAACATCGGTGCCGGTAGAGATCCACATGACTTTGAACCGAGCACTCAAGATATGGTGAGGCTACAGCGGTCTGACCTCGTAGTGCTACAGGGAGCTGATTTTGAACCGTGGGGTGACGACGTAATGGCTCGTCTTGAAGCAGACAATGTTCCGGTTTTGCTGGCCACAGCTGATATTGAACTGCATGAAGGTGGACATGACCACGGGGATGAGAAATCACCTGAGGAAGAACATGCTGATGAGTCTCACGATGACGAGCATGAACACGGTTCGTACGATCCGCATACTTGGCTCGACCCGGTACTGTTTAGCGAAATGGTCGGACATTTGACCGAAAAAATTGCTACACTAGATCCGAGTAATGCTGCCGTGTACCAAGAAAATGCTGCTGCCCTCCAGGTTGAACTCGCGGCTCTTAATACTGAGTACGCTGATAGACTGGCCAGCTGTGATCTTGATAAGGTGATTACTTCGCACGATGCCTTTGGATATCTCGCAGACCGGTATGGCTTTAAAGCGCACTCCATTGCTGGATTGTCTACCCAAGACACACCATCGGTGACAACGCTGGCTGAACTACGAGCAGAAGCTGTCGAAGGTATTGGGGCTATCCTCCTTGAGGAAAATAGTATCACTGCCTACGGAGAAACACTGGCCCGGGAGACTGGCCTACAGACTCTTAGCCTCAATCCAATCGCCCACATTATCCCGGCCAATGAAACCTACCTAACCCTAATGCGTAAAAATCTCGACTCGTTTGCGACAGCCTTAATTTGTAATGAATAAATCAGTTATCAGTGTGAAAAATGTGACGAAAGCTGTCGCTGGGCGACAGCTATTGGTCGATGTCAGTTTTGATGTGGCTGAACAATCCCTCGTCTCATTGATTGGTCCCAATGGCGCCGGAAAATCTACGCTGGTTAAGATAATTTTGGGTCTTGATACGCAGTATGATGGGTCAGTTATCATCAGACCGCACGAGCGGGTGCAATATATTCCGCAACTCGCAATGGATGATATGTACCAGTTGCCGATGTCCGTGTACGAGTATATCTCTATTGCTACCAATCGACTTTACCGTCCAAAGCAAAAGAACGTTGATTTTGAAAAAACCTTAACTCACGTGGGTGTGGCGATTGAGAAGTTACACCAATCTTACACCAGTCTCTCCGGCGGGGAGCGGCAGCGGGTGGCCATTGCCCGAGCGTTGCTTGGAGATCCCACCATCCTCGTGCTCGACGAACCCTTAGCGGCCGTGGACTACGCGTCACGCTCTGGTTTGTACGAGCTGATTCGCCATCTCCAGCAAGGTCACAAAATGACCGTGTTACTCGTGTCCCACGACATTGATAGTGTTTTGCCTTTGAGTGACCAAGTGCTGTGTCTGAATAAGTCGTTACACACAGACTGTCATCCGTCACAATTCTCAGCGGAGGGAAGCCAGACCAAGCAGACTATTGATCATCATTGTTAAGTATGGAATTACTCACTTATACATTTGTCCAGTACGCATTTTTGGGAGGAATATCCATGGCTATTTTGGCGGGGGTACTGGGACCATTTGTCGTACAAAGTCGGCAGTCAATCGCTTCAGATATGTTTGCGCACGTTGCCTTGGCTGGTATCGGTGCAGCGTTGTTAGTCGGGGTGAGTCCGTGGTGGGGGGCACTGCCAGCGCTCATTATTGTCAGTACGTTGATCTGGTGGTTACTAGATTCCGGTACGTACAGTCCGGATGCTCTATCCATGTTTTTCCTCAGTGGAGGTCTCGCGTTAGCGCTAGCATTTGTACACCTCGCTCGTGACACCGTGTTTTCGTTTGAGAACTATCTCTTTGGCAGTATTTTGACCCTGACAACCACAGACGTCATGGCAATATTTGCTTCGACGGTAGTGGCTGTAGGTGTCGTTTGGTATTTTTGGTATCCGTTGTTAGGGGCGACCCAAAGTCCGCGGTACCTCATTCCCTTTCGGCGCACCCCAAAAGTTGTTCAGCTAGTATTCTTCTGGTTACTGGCGATTGTGGTATGGGTGGGGATTAAAACCATCGGGGGTCTGTTGATTGGGGCGTTGCTCGTGATTCCAGTTTTGACCGCTCGTAGTTGGGTGACGTCGTTTAAGCAGGTAGTTCTACTCTCAACACTCGTTTCAGTGCTATCAGTGACTCTCGGTCTGATGACGGCCCTCTATGTAGACCTACCACCCAGCAGTCTGATTATCGGCATGACAATTTTATTATTCATACTGCAATCAGTCACAAGATTTGTGTTGCAAAAAAGGATTTTTAGTTAGAAAAAGCTATTGAGTAGTGGTTTCGTGAAAATCTGTGTGGTCTGTAGAGACCTACATCCTCCTCGCTACTTACTCTGCATACTTAGTGTCAGATGACCCGGAGGGTTCGAGTGTCGTAGTCCCCGCAGCTTAGAGCAAGCCTGAGACACTATGTTTCTCGTTAGTTTGTTATACTCAAACAATGTTGAGTCGTCTATACAAGAGTAAAAATTCAACACTGCTCTCAGCTCTCACTTTTAATGACGCTGCTTTTTGGGGTGCAGATGTTTTTGTCGGAGTGATTTTTGCGCTTTATGTTACACAGAATCTTGGTGGCACCGCCATCGATGTCGGTCTTATGTTTGGACTGTATCGAGCGGTACGAGCATTTTGTGCTATTCCGATTGGGAAGTATTTGGATAAAATTAAAGGTCATGTAGACGAGTACTATACGCTTTTGTTTGCTAGCTTCTTGGTTGGAGCAGCTTATATCTGTCTATTTTTTGTCACTGAGTTATGGCAGGTGTATCTTGGAATGATAGTGATTGGAATTGGTCATTCTCTTGATATTGGTTCATGGAAAGTACTGTTCTACGGAAATATACCCAAAGGCAGTGAAGGCGAAATAATCGGTGTTTACACAACGGTGATGTCAATTATTTATGGATTAGTCACCATTGTGGCTGGCTTTGTCGGTGAGACCTTTGGCTTTGAATGGACGTTGCTGTTTGCTGGTATCGCGACTATTTGCAGTGGTTTGATTATGTTTTCGATTAAGCCACTTAAAAAATATCTATAAACTCTGCGAATAAATGAGGTCAGTCACCATTTATAAAAAACTAGTAGGTTCGAACTTGTGTACACAGACACTCTGACCCAACAAAAGAATCACCGCTTTAATGCATGCATTAAAGCGGTGATTCTTTTTTTTGCTAGGCATGAATCGTGACTGTCGCTGTTTCTGTCCTGTGTATTTTTTTGCTATCTATCTTGGAGGATACCTTCTGGTAGTATTGAGCTATGAAAAAAGTATTGGCTCTGGGATTATTGTTTGTTGTACTCAGTGTAGCTGCTGGGTATGTTTTTTGGGGAGCTGGAGAAGTCACTGATGATAATCTGTTTAGTAATTCCTTTAGTGCGACTGAACCAGGGTTTGATCCCGAACCAAGTGAGGAAATGTTACCGGATATTACGGTTGGTGCTCCAGGAAAATACACTATTGCTGAACTGCAAAATTGGGAGCGACCAGCTGGTCCATTAAAAGTGGGAATCCAAGTGGGGCACTGGCAAAATACTTCTATGCCAGAGGAATTAAAAAACCTCGAACGCAACACTGGTGCTTCCTGGGGCGGTATGACAGAAGCTGAGGTGGTGCTGGTCATTAGTGAATTAATTCAACAGCAACTACAAGCCGCAGGTATCGAGGCTGAATTACTGCCAGCCACAGTGCCGCCGGGATACATCGCTGATGCCTTTGTGGCTATTCATGCCGACGGTAATGCTAGTACTAAGGCCAACGGCTTTAAATTTTCGGCCCCCACGCGTGATTATGCTGGCACCTCACAAGCGCTGGTAGATATTATGTATGACACCTATGCTGCGGCCACTGGGCTACGAGTTGATTCTTCAATCACCCGGCGAATGACTGCCTACTACGCATTTAATTGGCCCCGCTATGAGTATGCGGTCCATCCATTTACCCCAGCGATGATTGTAGAAGCTGGTTTTTTAACCAGCCCAATTGACCGTGCAATCATCGTTGATCAGCCAGAACGAGCAGCTAAGGGAGTGGCTGATGCGATTATTCAATTTTTACAAACTGAGTCTATAGAACGGGCGCCACTACCAACTGCCTTTACATCCTTGCCCCAGTTACCAATTACGGGTGTAGTTATCTGTGCACCACGACGGGCTGAGCGACGAGCGTCAGGTCGAGATGATTGTTTCCCGAGTATTGTAGATAGCCAGGGAGTGACATATTTACTGGCAAATTATTCCAGCAGCACACTACCAATTGGCTCTATATTCACCGCCGACGGCCAATATACACCGATTCAAAATCTAGGCACCTATTTCTGGTTCCCGTACCAAGTTGATGGTCTGATTACCGACCCGGCATTACCGATGATTGATAGGTGGTTTATGCGGTAAGTGGTTGATTAGAGTAACCTCATCGGACGTGCCTCTGGCGATACCCTGAAAACCGAAAGCTAAAATCAACCTGATATAATTAACTCATGAAAAAGCCCTCCATTTTTGTCCTGATTATTTGTGGGTTAATCTTACTCATTCTCGTACTGACGGGTCGGGCTCTCCATAACGGGGAAGTTAATAGTACTGTTCTCAGAGAGACAGTTTCAAATGAAGTCGCTACCACCTCCGCCCAGAGCGAGGAAGGAGTCGTCGATGAAGTCGCGGTAGTATCGCCGGCAGAGACTGAGCCGTTTGTGCCTAGGGATAAAGAGCCAGAGGAGTGTGTTGTTATTGATGACTTTGCGGGGGGAGTGTCTAAGCTCCAGTGGTTTACTGTGAACGACGGGGTGATGGGCGGGCTGTCTCAAGGCTCAGCTGCGCTTGAGCAAAACGTGCTGGTGCACCGGGGCGTTCTTAATACTAATGGGGGAGGCTTTTCGTACGTAGGGGCTCGGTTACCGGCTGATATTTTCTCCGGCTATAGCCGACTCCAAATCCGCCTTGATACCTTTGGTCGTCAGTACGCAGTGAACTTTGGCGATGCTCGCAATAGCCGGATTTCGCATCAGGCGCCGATACCACTGGGTCCGGTGGATGCGTGGCAGGAAGTGTCTATAGATTTTGATCAGACGGTACCCACTATCTTTAGTCGTTGGGTAAACAGCTCACCATTTGTAGCCAGTGCCATAGAAGAGTTGAATTTTATACTAGGTGATGGCATAGATGGTCCATTTCGCATGGAGATAGACTGGATCAAAGCGTGTATCTAGGAGGGGAGTAAGTAGATTTTTTCACAACGGCTCGTTCCTACGACATGGGTATCACCGGCCCGCTTTAACCGATGACGTGACTGGCGGCTTTTTCAAGACGATTCATTATGGCCACACCGACACCGGTTTTGGGAAACGTTTCGACGTAGATTACGTCGCAGTGCAGCGTGTCAGCCTGTCTTAAGGCACGGTAGAGTGCCGCTGCCGCGTGGGTTGGATTATGGCTGAGTGGTACTGATACTTCGCCAGAGCCCGCCAAGGCTTTCGAGTGGTGAATAACGCAGCTCCGGCGTGGATGGGCTACTAGGGCTGCTTGGAGGTTTTCTGGTTTGGTAAATAAAACTACCGGTGTTTTGGGGGAGTAGTGTTTGTACTTCATGCCGGGCGAAGCTGGCTTTTCCGTTTCGTCTGGGGCGCCTACGGGGCCGACTACTTTTTCAAGCTGTTCTTGGGTGATGCTGCCGGGTCGAAGCAGTAGTGGTTGCGGGGAGGTGCAGTCGATTATCGTTGATTCAAGTCCAAATTCTATGTCGCCGCCATCGAGAATAAGTGGAATGACTCCGTTCAGTTCTTCCTGTACATGCTGCGCCGTTGTCGGGCTCACATTACCTGATTGGTTGGCAGAGGGAGCGGCGATGGGTGTACCGGCGGCGTGGATGAGTTGTATCGCATCGGGGTGAGCCGGGAGGCGGATCACGACCGTAGCTAGCCCAGCCGTTGTTTGGGCTGGTACAATGGCAGATTTTTTAAATACGATACTCAGGGGGCCTGGCCAGAAAGCGTCAATTAGTTTTTGTGCCAGGGGAGGAATCGCGTCGACTAAGCGCGGTAGTTCAGATACGTCAGCAATATGCACAATCAAGGGATTATCAGCGGGCCGATTTTTGGCCGCGAAAATCTGGAGTACCGCCGTTGGATTCAGCGCATCAGCACCCAAGCCGTAGACCGTTTCAGTTGGAAAAGCGACGAGTTGTCCAGCTTGAATCAAAGTCGCTGCTTGAGCTATCGACTCTTTTGAAACATCTTTTACGGCAGTTTTCATGCGTTAAATAGTAGCACTTTTTAAATCAGTGGTGAATAGTATTGTTTAAAAAAAATATTCGTCCCTTGAGGTTCTTAATTCAAGCGGCGCAAAAAAATGCCCCTGTGGGCATTTTGTTATGTGAAGCGGTGCGGACCAGCTATTCAACCGAGTAACTCGTCACTACATCATCTCTCACTTCAGCGGTGATTCTGCCAATTCGGTAATCCATTGTGACTAAGAGAGATTCACCATCGATCATACCTACTCGGAAGTCGACGTCTTTGATGCTGGCGTAGGTTTTTGCTTCGTCGGTCGTCAGGCCGATAATCGCGTCGTGGTTGCTTGGTTCCGTTACGGGAGTTTTTTCAATAACTGGATTCATTGTCTCAACTGAGTACTCAGTTACTACACCGTTTTCAACTGAGGCGTTGATTCGTCCTTCTCTAACGTCTTTGGTAGTTATCTGGGGAACGCCATCAATTTCTACCACTCGAAACAGTACATCGTTTGTCTCGGCCGCAGCGGTCGCTTCAATAGTGCTCATACCAATGTAGTCAGGGGATTCAATTGTTTCTATAGGAGTTGGTACTACAACATCATTCGCTTGAGAAAGTAGCGAAATAAGCTGTTTAAGCAGCCCAATGATTTGTTCCCTAAGACTTTTCTTGGCTGCCTCTTCTACGGTCACTGCAGTGGGTTGAACTTCTGGGGTACCGATTGTTGCTGTCAAACTTTGAGCAAGTTCAGAATCGCTGGCGAATACCTGTACTACTTGTTTTTCATTTAGGACATACAACGCCTCAGTACCTTCTGTCGCTGGTCCACCAGTACACAGATAATTCCACGTTTCATCGAAGGCGAATGTCACGGTGTCAGTTGTATTTAGAGCCCCTTTGTATAGCGTCTTTGTAGTAATTGTTTGGTCATGTTCCTCTCCTTTTTTCTCAATTGCACCAGCTTCAATCAGGGCCACTGTATAGGCCTCCTCAGTTGCATATCGCTCAATCATCTCAGCCGGGTTCAGACAGCTAAGGGCTGCAGCTGGAGCTGGCAGGGCAAATAAAGTAATAAGACTGAGCAGGAGGGCTGTCGTCAGTTGGGTTCGGATGTTGGTACGTTCATTTGAATTCATATTGGAAATATTATCATAATAAATTACATTTGGAATACTCGTGTCGCCCGCTTCTATAGGCTGAGGCAGCATTCAGAAATTTTGCTGAACCTGATACAGAAACTTGGGTGGATACCGGTACTGAGTAGTATTGGCAATTCTTTAGGGGAGCAATAGGGCTACCGGTAAGGGCTGGTTGAGCCAGGCTATGGGGTCTCTGAATACACTAATCCCGCAGTTTCACGGTGAAACTGCGGGATTAGCTTTCCTCTTTTTTGATGGAATTTAAGCTTCCAACTGGCGCAACAGCATTTCTGCGACGAGTTCAGATGAGGCGGGGTTTTGTCCGGTAATTAGACAGCCATCTTCTTGTGCGTAGGGAGCCCAGTCGTCACCTTTGGAATAGAGACCGCCGGCCGCTGTTAACATGTCTTCTAACAGGAACGGGACGACTGCGGTGAGTTGCACCGCCGCTTCTTCAGCATTTGAAAAACCGGTCACCTTTTTGCCGTGCACCAAAGGTGTGCCATCGGTGTTTTTGGTGTGTCGGAAGATACCAGGTGCGTGGCAGACTGCACTGACCGGTTTATTGTTTGTATAGAATGCTTCGATTAAAGCAATCGAATGTTCATCCTCGGCCAAGTCCCATAGAGGGCCATGACCACCCGGATAAAAGACGGCATCGTAATCAGATTGATTAACCGTTTCTAGCTTGATGGTGTTTGCTAGTACTTCTTGGGTTTCTTTGTCTGCATTAAACCGCTCGGTAGCTGGTGTTTGAGAATCTTCAGATGTACTCTTGGGATCAATCGGCGGCTGTCCGCCCTTGATAGAGGCGAGAGTAATATGTACGCCTTTATCTTTGAGTAAGTAGTAAGGGGCGGCAAATTCTTCAACCCAAAATCCAGTCTTCTCTCCGGTGTCTCCTAGTTGGTCGTGACTCGTCAGAACAAATAATACTTTTTTCATATGTGACTGACTGTAACATACATGCTTTCAGGGAGTGGCTACACCCGTCGTTGGTTTTGTTATACTCAAGGCATGAAAGGTCAATTTAGTCAGCGGGTGTGGGAACTAGCTATTTCTATTCCACCCGGAAGAGTCACTACCTATGGCAATCTAGCCAAGGCCGCTGGTGCGGGAGGACAAGCTGCTCGGAGTATCTCGCGCATTCTTAGTAAAGCCCCGAATACCGGAGTAATACCCTGGCACCGGATTGTCTACGCGGGCGGCAGAGTCTGGATGACTGACGAATACTCAGAAAGTAGGATGGAGTTGTATCAACGAGAAGGGATTCAGGTAAATGGCAGAGGAATAATAGAAGATTTTGAAGAAGTGCTGTTTGATTTTTCTGAACTCACCTAATCTTTGTGAAATAACACATTCCGTAACCGGTTCAAAAAGGAAGGTTGAAGTGGTATTCCGACAGGTTCTATTTCTTTGGTGATAACGTCTTCACCGGTTTCTTCTTGTTCGTCTTCGACCTGTTGCTGGATAGACATTTCTTCTGCATAAGTTTTTGGGTTTGATACAAATCGATCAATTACGACACTCGCTACTAAGTCACCGGTGACATTGGTCGCAGTACGGAAGAGTTCAAGTATGCGGTCTACTCCAACGAGAAGGGCAATTCCTTCCAAAGGGACGCCAACGCTGCTCAAGACTACAGACAGAATGATAACGCCGACACCAGGAGTTGCTGGGGTACCGATAGAGGCTCCGATAGCAGTAGCAACCAGTGCCAGGAGCATTCCAACACCTACCTCGATGCCATACACTTGGGTGAGAAAGAGGGTTGCCGCGCCATGGAAGAGAGCGGTACCGTCCATGTTGACCGTAGCTCCGATAGGGATAACGAACTGGGCAGTTGAGGGACGCACGTTGAGCTTTTCTTCAGCAGTTTTCATGGTCATTGGCATCACTGCAACGGAGCTGTTGGTTGAGAAGGCGAGCAATTGTACAGAACGAACTGCTTTCAAAAAGCGCCATGGACTGATTCTTCCGACCGTGCCCACAATAATGAGATAGAAAAGCATGAGCGTCATCAGGGCACCAAGAATCGTGAGCACATACACACCAATACCGAGCAAGGTTTCTAGTCCAGTTTGCATGGTCACCTGGGCCATAAAACCAAATACTGCGTAGGGAGCCAGCCGCATCACCCAACTGACTATCCGCATGACCACTGACTGTACTGAGCCCAGGAGTTCGAGGATTGGCTTTGACTTATCCGGTTGTAGGCTAACGAGCGCTAGGCCCAGGATAATAGAGAAGAGTACGATTTGCAGCATGTTCATCTCCACTGCAGCAGAGAACGGGTTGTCTGGCAGAATAGACACAAAGGCGTTTGGTAATTCAGCTATATCGAGCTGGTTATCTTGAATATTACTTTCTATCTCTGCGAGCTCTGCTGTTTCTGGAGCGAACTGTGTATTGTCTACATATTTCCCTGGCTGAATCAGACTGGAGGCAGCGATACCGATGGTAATAGCGACGGTAGTGGTAAATAGAAAATAAGCCACCAGTCGCACACCAGTTGATTTGAGTTGTTCGGTACTACCACTGGCGGCGATACCACGCACAACTGAAGCCAGTACCAGGGGTATGACAATCATTTGAATGATGGTCAAAAAGATGTTTCCGGGCAGGATGAGCCACGCATTGATGGCGTTTGCTGTCTCTCGCTCAACCAAAGCGGCGGAGGGACCAAGGAGTACTCCAGCCCCGATACCGAGTACCATTCCTAACAGAACTTGCACCCACAGTCGTGAAGCGATGAGTCCCTGGAGACTGCTTGAGAGGTGTTTTAGATTGCGTGGATGAATGAGTTCTAATGGGTGTGTCACAGAACTTCATTGTGACATAGAAGAACGTGATAACCATGGGTGATTATGCCTAACTCTGAAGGACGGGTCTTTGAAGACGTTCCGATTTTAGAGGTGGCCGCTACTGAACCTGGTATCACAGCTGACTACAATTGCGTTATACTAGCGCTACTCATGACCCAGTCACCTAACAATATTCCGGCCGTAAGCTCCCAGCCTCCAAAAAGCATCTTTGGTCTCTTGACCCAGTACAAAGGATTGATTGTGGGAGTAATGGTGCTCGGCGTCATTGCTAATGGACTTACTCTGGTAATCCCGACCATCATCGCGGAAGTGATTGATGAATTCAGAGCAGGGAGTTTTGCTATGGAGTCGTTTGCTACCACCTTTGGTCTGTTTTCGCTGGGTATCTTGTTGTTCACGTATATACAAAGTGTGGTGCAGACGTACGCTTCAGAACGGGTCGCCAAGGACATGCGGGAGCAACTGGTGCACAAGATTTCGCAGCAGAACTTTAGTTTTGTCGAAACGTATAATCCCAGTAAGCTCCTGACTAATATCACCTCGGATATTGATTCCATCAAAGTATTTGTGGCGCAAGCGGTGGCGACACTGGTGTCGTCGTTTGTGATTATTATCGGAGCAACGATTATTTTATTTAGTATCAATGCTAAGTTGGCGGCAGCGGTAATGACTATCGTGCCGATTATCGGAATTGCGTTTTTCTTGGTGTTTCGGTTGCTGCGCACTCTTTTTACCCAGAGTCGCGAAGTCATCGACACACTCAATGGAATCATCAGTGAAACAATCGTCGGTGCGGCTTTGATTCGCGCGCTCAATTCGGTGGTTCCTGAACACGAGAAGTTTGCGGTCGCCAACGTGCGCTCCAAAGAAATCGGGCTGAGTATCCTCAATTTATTTTCTATCTTAGTGCCGCTGATTACCTTTGTGGCGAGCGCGGCCACTTTGATTGTGGTGGTGCTCGGTGGGTATTACGTAATCTCACAAGAGATGACGCTGGGGTCGTTCGTCGCATTTAATAGTTACATTGGTATCTTAATTTTCCCGATCATCACGATTGGATTTATTAGTACCATTATTGCGCAAGCGAGCGCCTCATATGAACGAGTCAGTGCTGTGCTGGCGGCGCCTGACGTCGAGGCAGCGGGTACGGTGGTGGCGCCGCTAAGTGGTGCCATTGTCGTGACCAACGTAGCGATTACTTTTGACGACAAAGTAGTCCTGGAAGACGTCTCGTTTACGGTGTCCGCTCGATTCAGGACGGCTATTATTGGTCCGACCGGTGCTGGTAAAACACAGCTTTTAAATATCATGACGGGGCTGACGCAGCCGGACAGTGGTCAGGTGACGTACGATGGTGTGTCATTGCGCGACCGAGCGCCTGACAATTTCTTTAAACAAATTGCCATTGTGTTTCAAGACAGTATTATTTTCAATACTTCGGTTGCCGAGAACATTGCATTTGATACTGCGGTATCTGAAGCCACGCTGAAGTTGGCGATAGACACCGCCGAGCTAGATGAATTTATTGACCGGTTGCCAGAGGGACTCGATACCGTTGTGTCCGAGCGGGGGAGTACCTTGTCGGGCGGACAAAAGCAACGCCTCATGCTCGCCCGCGCGTTGGTGCTGAATCCCCAGATTCTGTTTCTCGATGATTTTACCGCCCGGGTTGATACCAAGACCGAGCAGTCAATTCTCAGCAACATCACCAAGAATTACCCTGACCTAACGCTCGTCTCAATCACGCAGAAAATCGCCCCCATAGAATCCTACGATCAGATTCTATTACTGATGCAGGGCCAGCTGATAGCCTCAGGTACGCATGCCGAGCTCATAGAAACCTCACCGGAATACATGCAGATTTACAACTCACAGCGATCAACCAATGCCTATGAATTATAAACTCGAGCGCACCGAAGATCAGCCGAAGACTTCAACTTGGAGTGCACTCAGGTCGTTACTGAATTTTCTCGAGGACGAGAAAAAAGTCTTGTTCTATACGAGCGGTATTTCAATACTAAATGCAGCAGCGACTTTGGTGGCGCCGCTAGTCATTGCGTACATCATCGACGAGTACATCGTTCCGCAAGAGTTTTCTGGCGTGCTGACGTTTGGGGCAATTTTGCTCGGTTTGTATTTAGTGGCGTTGGTCACCAGTTATTTCCAGACCAAGCTGATGGGTGGAGTGGGGCAACGAGTGCTGTTCACCTTGCGCAACGGACTGTTTCATAAACTACTCGAACTACCGGTAGCGTTTTTTGACGCAAATAAAACGGGTGACTTGATTTCACGTATTAATAACGATACTGACAAACTCAATCAGTTTTTCTCGCGGACACTGGTGAGCTTTTTTATGAGTGCGGTGATAATGGTCGGGGCGGCATTGTTTATGTTGGTGCTCAATTTTAAGCTGGCTTTGGTAGCGTTGGCGCCAGCTCTACTTCTGATTGGATTCACTCAGCTCGTTTCTCCGTGGATTAAGCGCGTAAACCAAAATGCAGCGCGCGCTACTGGTGATTTGTCTGGAGAAATCTCCGAGAGTATTGCCAATTTTAAAGTCATTGTTGCGTTCAACCAACGGACTTTTTTCAAAGATAATTTTGCCGAGGCAAACGAACAAAACTACCAGAAATCTATCGCCGCCGGAATCGCTAATAACACTTTTAGTCCCGTATTTCAGTTCGCTGCGTACGGCGCACAATTGTTGGTGCTCGCATACGGCGTGTATTTAGTGACTACCGGAGAGTTGACTATCGGTTTACTGATTGGGTTCTTGTCCTACGTGGGTAGCTTTTATGACCCTTTGCGGCAAATCGCTGGTTTGTGGGCTAACTTGCAAGTGGCGCTTGCCAGCTGGGACCGCATCGCGGTTATTTTAAAGATGAAAAATGCCATGCAGTATTTGACTCCAGAGAACAGTCTAGTCAAAGATACTACCGTGCCTCCCGTCATGACTTTTAAAGATGTATCGTTTGGCTACACTGATGATAAACGTGTCTTGTCCGATATCAACTTATCCCTGGAAGCCGGTAAGACGTACGCGCTGGTGGGACCAACGGGTGGAGGAAAAACCACCACTGCGTTGTTGATGGCGCGTCTGTACGACCCGACTCAGGGCACAGTGCTGCTTAATGGTCGAGATATTCGCACCTACTCGAACGAAGAACGTACGCAAAAAATCAGTTTCATCTTGCAAGAACCAATTCTGTTCTCAGGTACTATCAAAGACAACTTGCTCTATGGCAATGAAGACTATCGCGACTATACAGATGAAGCCTTTAAAGCAGTAATTACGCAGCGGGGATTGCTGCCACTGCTGGAGCGGTTTGAAGATGGTCTTGCTACGGAAGTTGTGAATGTCGGTGGCGGCATCTCGCTTGGACAGAAGCAGTTGATTACTTTTATGCGCAGCATTTTGCGGCAGCCAGATTTGTTGATTTTGGACGAAGCAACGGCGAATATTGATACGGTCACGGAACAAATTCTCGAAGATGTTCTAGAACAGCTACCAAAGAAAACCACGCGGGTCATCATCGCACACCGTTTGAATACCATCGAGGACGCGGACGAGATTTATTTTGTGAATGCTGGACGAGTGGAGCACGCCGGCTCGATGGAACAGGCGTTAGAAATGCTCGCTGCTGGAGTGCGGGGAAGCTAAGGATTTTCTGCTGGATGTACCGGTACCGACAGACGCGTATCTGTATCAATAATACTAGTCTGGGTATAAAATAGATGAAATAGCTAAGACGCCACTGTTCCGACAGAAGAAATCTGAGCCGTCAGTAAATATACATAAAGTACGATGGAGCCCAATACGCACAATCAAATACACACAGACCGGATTACCATATTTTATTGGATGACTGGAGCGATAATTGTTTTGTTAGCAGTATTTTTTGTGGTGGGGAATAGTTTCTCGTCAGGTTGGTTTGGTCAGGCTGAAACATGGCTGGAAGAATCACAACGAGTCGCTACTTATGAGCTGAAAAATGGTTGCGTGGCCGTAGACCGTTACGGACAAGAGGTGTTGTGTGACGAATCTAAAAAGCGCTTGGCAGCCATCGACGCCAAGCATGGAGTGACTCCGCGCTTTGTGTCCGATGCAGACCGGGTTACTTTCAGGGTTGAAGAATATGAAACGATGGCCCGGAGTGCAACAGAATCACTGGATTTTGTACTCGCTGCCGCTAATCAACCAGACACCTTTGACTCTCGGGTTCAGGGCATCATACAGCAGCTGAGAACCAGTGATTTTCAGGTCGTTGATATAGCGGGAGGGTTTACGTATCTTAAGAGTGACCAACCGTTCGCTGGGGCACTGGCGGTGGTGAGAGAACCCGTCGTGTTGTTTGAAGAGATGAGTGGTGAAGGGTATGCGGAGGTGGGGCGAGACACGGGCGAGGTAGTCGTGGTACAGCGTACAGTACAGTCTTCGGGAGACACTATGACTGAGCTGCAGATTGAAATGAAAGTCAGACAGTTTTTACATCACGTGTATCTAGACTTTCCGGTGGTTGAAGACGCGCTGATGTTGAAGAGGAGTGTGAAAGAGGTCCAACCCAACGCTGGTGCACACACCTTCTATTGGAGTGACGTCCGAGTGGGATTGTCAGAGAATGCGCCGGCTGAGAGCTCGGCATTTTTGCAGGTAGATGTGACTGACACCGGTTACATTTTTGGTTACCAAAACACCTTGTCCAGGCTGCAAAATAATAGAGGTTTCTTTGAGAACAATCTTCCGACTGCTCTTCCGGGATGGTACACCCATCAGTACACAGATACCGGATTACTCCTCACTCGTTCAGCCGAGTTACCTGACGTTGGTGCGACAGAAGGGTATTCCTACGGTGAACACATTAGTATTAGTGTCGGAAATTTTGCTGGTGATGAAAATAACTTGTCTGAATGGGACTATCTCAGCTGGGTATACAACGATGAAGCTCTGGTGCAGGGAATAACAGAGTTACAATTGGCTGGTCTGACTACTTTGCGGGTTGAGCACGAAGCGGCTGGCTCGAGTGGTGGTCAGCTGACCTACTTCATCTTCTCTGAAAATAAGATTTTTACTTTGTCTCTTTATTCACCAGCTAATTCAGAGCAGGAGTCAGAGTTTGAAGCTTATGTGCAGCAATTTGCTGCTGCGATACAATCGTCACACAGTTTCTAGTTCATGTTATGTCGCATCATGATTAATCTACAGTAATGAGTTACTTAAGAGCTGGTAGCTCGGCTGAGTCATAAAACAGGCCTGACAACCTTCCGAAGGTATACTCAGTGCCGCCGACGGTGATTCGGGCTCCGCCGATTTGAGGATTGGCTTTGGGTACAGATTTCTCGAATCCAAGGTTAAAAATTGTGGCAATAATTGCCGGCTCATTTGAAATATCGTAGCCAGACCGTTCCCACTGCAGCATGATTTGTTTAATAAATATCGCCGTATATAAATAGGAATAATAGTGATCTTTTTCGTTCGTCAACCGATTGAATAATTCTACATCCCGATTGACACCGTCATCGTAGCTCAGTAGAGGCGCTATGGCTACTCCAGAGTAAAAGGGACTGTGGGGACTAGTCGCATTTTGTTCAATAGTCTTAGCGGTGTCCTGTTTGATGCCGGAAACCCCAAGCGAAAATTGAGAAAGCGAACCGAGTATTTTTAGTGGTTCAAAGTAGCGTTTGAATACATCGCGGTTGGAGGTAAAGAAGCGGAGTTGTTCGGGCACCACAACAGCAGCAATTAAGCGCGCCGGCACGCCAGTTTCTTTTGCGACCCGATGAATGATGTCACTATCTTTCTGCAAGCCTCCGGCTACGACCAACCACTCGCGACTGGTGGTCCAACTACAGGTGTCTGATTGGTCGTGACACGAGTAATCTGTGACCGGTATTGGGATTATTGTTGTACAGGTGGTGGGAATAGTCGCCCTGGTAGACGTAGCTGAAGGGACAGCGGGTAGTAATATAGAATTATTTCGCTCTTCGATAGACCCGCGCACATTCAACCAACCAAACTCCATGGCCACAAAGACTCCCGTAAACAGGAGGCCAATAACCGTAAATGTAAGTACGAACAGTACTAGTAATAATTTTAATTATTTCATAATACGAGAGGGTGATAGGGGTGCGGTGAATCTATGAGTGTTGGGCCTCAGTTTAGAATTTGCCCTCGAAATACTTGATTTAAGTCAATAGAGTGGTATAATATACTCATGCCAATTATAGCAGTTTTTGTATTTATTATACTGCTCGGGTTGAGCGGAGGGGTTAATACGAATCTCACTAATGGTCAATCCGAAGACTCGTCTGAACAACGAGCCTCTTCGAGCACTTCTATCATTAGGTCTGCGAATGACACTGATCAGAGAGAGACTGTAAAAACCTCTCCGAGTACTACTGCGAGTAATGAAACGAATGCGAACACGAGCGTCAGGACCAACACCAACATCCGACCAAACTCCAGTCAGGAAGAAGTTGTTGACTTACGACCACCGAGTATTGAAACCATGTCGGCTCAAAATATAGAAGACTACAGCGCTACAATCCGTGGTGTGGTTAATATGCGAGGGGCGACTGGTGGTTTGGTGTTTACGGTGTATGGATATAGTCAGAAAGACGTCCAAGCGATTGGAGGTCAATATAATACGTATGCAGATATTCCCAAGCTCAACAATGATCGAGCTCGCACTCTTGTCTTGGACCAAAGAGCGAGAGGGCTAGAGGAATATGACCGCAGAATCACCGAACTCATTCCAGATGCGGACTATTACTTCAAGTTGTGTGTAGAGCACAAGACTCTTTTTGATAATAAAGTAATCAAGTGTAGTAACACCAAATCATTTAATACCAATCCGGCGAATATACGCTCAAATGACTTTTCACTACCGAGCCTGAGTCTCGGTCGGATACTTAATATTGACGCGGGCGGGGCACTGCTCAGCGGTAGCGTACAAATGAATGACGGCGTAGATGGGAAAGTCTTCTTTGTGTATGGAGAAGACCAAGCAATGATAGGTGGAGTTGAAGACGTCAAAAATTATTCAGCTGTCAGAGAATTTGATAGTGACCTACAAAAGACGCGAGTGGCTGCTGGAGTGCGCGGGCGAGCTGAGTATAACTATGAACTTGATGACCTAGACAGTGATACGGTTTACTACTATCGAATGTGCGCTGAGTATGATGGACAAAGAGCAGGTGTTCGGTGTACAGGTGTCAGAAACTTCACTACTAATTCCCGTAATCGCGGTATTGTGCCTTACGCAGAAACACGGGTTGCTATTTTGACTACAAATACGGTTTCTATACCAGCTCGAGTAGAGATGAATAACTTCATCGACGGAATTGTATTCTTGGTCTTGGGGACTGATACTGATCGAGTGACCCAATCTGCCCAAGCAAGATCATTCTCAAGTCTGAGGCAATCCGGTGACTCGGTACAAAAGATTCTCTTGGATACTGATCTAGACGGTAAAAAAACCTACACCAAGACTTTCTTCGACTTAAATGCAACCGAGACCTACTTTTACCGGACGTGTGTTGAGTACGAAGCGAGAAATCAGTACAATCGAGAAGATATTTTCTTACAGTGCGGAGAAGTAAAGAGTTTGGTAGCTCGGTAAGCTGCGAGCGCCACGTCGGTTGTAGATGCTGACCGGACCGACTGATTACGCGTGTCAAACAATCTAACCTGAGCATTAAAAACCACCGTCAACGGTGGTTTTTAATAATAAGGAGCTTGGCTGAGTGTCAAACGAACTTTTTTGTGCCAGATTGCTTTAAATAAGGGCAGGCGTACACTTATGGTATGTGAAAATAGTCGTCTCGTCTGGTGTTGTGACAGTCACTGAATTAATCTTCGTGGTTATCGCTGGTATGTACAAATTCAATTACTTGGCTGCAAAGATTTCTATGACTACTTTGGAAACGAGGTGATAACAGATCTCAACGGCTCCTTTTCCGCTGCTTCTGACGGCAACACAATGGGTGGTCAGTATGACTTGAATGATAATCAGATTATCCTCGACAGGAACAGTCACCGAGCCGTCTGTAAAGGTTCACCAGAACGAGGGTTCTCGAAGATGCTAAGCGAAAGAGTTTACACTTCTTTCCTTCCAAAAGAGAACAATTTTGAATTATAATGTGATAGCAGTTCTTTAGTTTTCGATAATAATCTTAATTTATGTTAAAAAATATAGTATATGGCGTGGCAGTAGCAGTCTTGTTACTGATTGTTGGGTACGGAGCACTGTTTTTTTGACCAAAAGATGAAGTACTTGATGTGGCCAAGATTGTAACCGGACAAGCCACGTATCAATGTGCAGATGGCCACATGATACAGGCTGTTTTCATCGAACAAGGTCCGGTGCCTGTAGGGGTGCCTGGTGAACCGCCAACTTCTAATGCTTTTGTAATATTGAGTTTCGATGCGGCAGAAGACATTACCTTGCCACAGGCAATATCAGCCAGTGGAGCGCGGTACGCGAACAACGATGAGAGTTTTGTTTTCTGGATAAAGGGTCAGGGGGTGACGGTGTTGGAGAATGGGGCAGAGAATACGTATAAGAATTGTGTAGAGGAAGCTGATGAGTTGTCACAAGAGTACTGGTACGAAAACGACACGTTTATGCTGCGATACCCGGCAGGTTACACGGTAGATAGTTCGTACACCTACACAAATCTCGGCCCAGATGTTTCCATTACTGGAGTAAAATTCACTATTCCGAACACGGTGGCCAGTGGTACGAATTTAAGTGACAACTCATATATCAGTGTCGAGCAACGTGATGGTATTGAAAACTGTATAGCTTCCGATTTTTTATCGGCAGCACCAGATGTACAGCCGCTGGTTGTTACCCAGGACGATATTATCTATTCCGTTGCTTCCTTAGTAGACGCTGCGGTGGGTAATCGATATGAAGAACACGTGTACGCAATTGTAGGCACGATTCCGTGCCAAGCTATTCGCTACTTTATTCACTCCACTGCCATCGAAAACTATGACCCAGGAACGCTGACGGAATTTGATACAGCTGCCTTGCTGTCACAATTTGACGACATCAGGAACACACTTACGTTCAACGGGGAACTGATGTCGGCAACAAAATTAAACACCAATGCATATCCCTTATATGAGAGTTTGATATGGCAAGACGAGCAAGTTGCTGAGTATGCTGACCTGAAAGGGTATCTGGTTACGTCAGAACCACTCACAAATATCACAGACATTGCTGCTGCCACACAGCCATTTGAAACGTACTATGCCGATTTGCTCGCAAAGAACGGCTGGACTGAGGATATTAGTATGGCGGCTGGCGGCCCGGGAGCAGCCGTTATTGCGTACAAAAGAAGTGATGACTATATCGTGTTGCAGTACCAAAGTGAGTTTGGTGTGAAAAATAAAAATGAACCAGCGCAGTGTCCTTGCACAGTAACTTTCTCGGTTTTTTCCGGTACCAAGGAATAAGCAGCTGTTAATAATATGATATTACTTTCACAACGAGACTTTGAAACTAAGGCTGGTCAAACCAAGATTATTCAAAGAATTCATCAACTAGAAGCAAAAATTCACGAACTGGAACTTACTGTACAAGAGCTCGCCCAAAAAGATGAAATGTTCGAGAAGGACCTTCAATAGTGATCTTATCTTTCATATTGAAAGAGTAATAATAAAATAGTGAGTATGAATATTGAAAATTACGATTCGATTCTCGAAGAAGTTACTTTAGAGGCCTATGAGCACAAGCATCAGTACGTTGACTCACTGCATGTACTTAAAGCTATCCTGACTACCTGCGACACTACTAGCGGTCCGCTGTTTTGGTAAGGAGTATCTGCCAGACATCAAGGTAACCAGAACGAAAACCGCCAGCACAGATGTGGAGATAGTATTTCCACATTCTGTAGAATGTCTCGTTATACTTTTCTGGGTCAAGCGAGCTGTGCCCTGACTCAAAATTTTTCCACCAAGCCATCAATGTTTTATCGTAGTCACTCCCTAACGAGTGCCATTGATGAATAGTAAGCAAGCCTTTGATATTCTTTTCGATTAATCGTTTGTCTGGCAACATGCCGTTTGGAAATATGTACTTATCAAGCCAGGGGTCAGCCAGAGGGGAGCTGTTCGTAGTGGTGATGGTTTGTAATAAAAAATTCCCGTCGTCACGAAGCCATTGGGACACCTTTTCCATAAATGTGCGGTAATTTTTATGGCCCACTGCTTCAAACATTTCGATTGATACAATGTGATCAAACGGTTGCTCAGGTGTGTATTCTCGATAATCTTCCAAGATAAACGAAACTGGTAATCCTTTACATATTTCATTACCGTAGGCAATTTGTTCTTTGGAAACTGACAATCCTACACAGTGCACCCCGTAATTTTCTGCAGCAAACTTCATAAATCCTCCCCAGCCACAACCGATATCGAGTATTCTCTCACCTTTCTGGAGGTTTAATTTTTTGCAGATCAGATCAAGTTTTGCTTCTTGTGCTTCGTCGAGATTCTGCGCATCATTCCAATAGGCAGCAGTATAAATCATACGTTTGTCTAGCATGGTTTGATACAGGTCATTCCCGATGTCGTAGTGTGCTTGTCCCACATCGTACGCCCGCTTTCCTTTTTGCAGGTTCACAAGCTTTGCTTTGAGCCAGTGGAACAGGAGACCCTTAGAAGAGATGTCATCCCAGCGTGGGTTATTTTTCTGAACACGGAAGACAAAATCAGCAAGGTCTTCTACGTCCCAAGATTTATCCATATAACTTTCGCCCAGCGCTATTGAATCACCGACAGCGATGCGGTCCCAGATATCCTGATCGTAAATATGTATATCGAAGGGTTCATTTCCTCCGACGGTTATTCCTGACTTTTTAAATATTTGCTCGGCGGTTTGCTGGATGTTCATGGCGAGTAATCTATTTGCTAGATAGTATACACCGCGTAAAACTTTTGCGTTTAGAACGCTTACTAAACATCGGATTGTTCTGAATATTGACTTGTTAATACAAAAGTGTTTTTGTGTTGGAAGACACGATATTTCAAAAGGGAGTGTACCAATGACTGCTTTAGTTATGCTCGAAGAGAAGCAACTTCAGAGTCTGGCATGGAAGTTCTGGCAACAGGTTGATTTCGCTTCTCTACGGAGCGGGATTTTCTGGGGAGTCACTAGGGTGCTGACTGAGCTGCGACTCGGTCAGTGTGTGGCCGGCAAAGACGCACTGCTTACTGATCAAGAAACAGTACAGTCTTTCCGAAAAAAGCTCACGACTTTCAAGAACGTTTATGGAACAGAAGCAGATGAAGATTTGCTGCGAATTTCCCATTTGATTCCCGAGCAAGCGGGAATCAACAGCGAGGTCTTCAGTTGGTTTGTTACTCAAGGGGAAGCTGGTCGAGCATTTTTTCTTGAACAGCAGTGTGACCCTGAAGGTTTCATCAAGCAGGCTGATATGGACTTTGCTGCTGCATTGTCTCAATTGCAAGAATGGGAAGCTGTAAGACTTTTGTACCAAAACTTCGACATCGATTCGACTGAACCCAGAACCTAATAGCCGCTCCGACAATACTCTAAACAAAGAGTTGAGTCGGGCGGTTTTTTATGTGAGGTTCTAACTTTATTGCAGAGTACTCTGGTTACTGTTTGATTCAAGCAAAGAATGGTAAGTGCTTTTGCGGTAGCAAAGATGTTTGATATTGCTCAGCCAGCTCACTTTGGCTGCGGGCTTTACCCTGTTAATGTTAGTATACTAGCTATATGAATTTTGAATCAGAACTCTATAAGAAATCGTCGGTACCAGAAGCTGTGCCAGTTGATATGGATAAAGCAGCTGAGTCGGGGATTGAAAAAATTGATTGTGCAGTGGTTGAGCTAAATGGCGAGCTCTTTACGGCCAGTAATCATATATTGGCTCTGGTGAAGTTGAAAGAAAAGTACCCAGATTGGCAGCAGAAGGGAGTGCCTACCAAAGACGGATTTTTGACGACGAGCGGTCGATTCGTCGATCGGGAAGAAGCGTTTAAAATCGCAGAGCAGGCTGATCAGCTAGATTCTGACGCAGGAGATGATACCAGGTCTCTGGAGTCTGAAAGGTTACACTAATCCGTATGAAGACCATCGATGGATAATTATCTCCGCTGGTCTTCACTGATGAGAAGTTTGTCTAATAGAGGATAAATAAAAACGCGCAGGATTATCCTGTGCGTTTGGGTTTATTGGCGCCATAGTATAAGGTTACCGTTTTTGCAGACTACGACGATTTTTAGGGTGGTGAGCGGACCTGGTAGATAGGTGCTTCTGAGATTTTGGCCATGATTCCCGACGTGGTCCCGGCAGTGGTGTGACCAAAATGGGTGGCTGGTGCGGAAACGATATCGTAAGGAGTGAACTCAATACTAATATTATCATGTCGTGTACTCCGGCTGCGTGTCTGGTATTCATTTTACACGAAAAGCGGTAGAGAGAAAGTAGGGAGTTCAGCAGCACTCATCACTGTGTCTTAAGTACCAGCTTTTAATTTTGCTATTTTTTGGTACCCAAACACTGCCATGAACATCAGCCCCTGGACAAACACGATGGTTCCTCCCGTTGCTACATCAAAGTAATAACTCGCGTAAGCTCCAATTAGGGAACTCGCCACGCTGACCGCGACTGCAATCTGGAGCATGGTCGGAAAGTGTTTGGTGAGCAAGAAGGCGGTTGAGCCGGGAGTAATCAACATCGCAATGACTAAGATGATACCCACGGTTTGAATCGAACCAGTAATAGTAATCGCCAGTAAGACCAAGAACGTGTAGTGAATAAAGGTAATCGGTAGACCAACTGATTGAGCGTGCATTGGGTCAAAGGTGAATACCATAAACACTCGACGGAAGATCAGCACTATCGCTGAAACAGCCCCGAGGATAAAGGCGGTATACCACGCTGAGCCGTCTGATATTCCCAATAGTTCTCCAAAGAGAATGTGGGTCAGGTCTACTGAGCTGACGATCTTAGATATCAACATCAGACCCAGTGCGAAAAGGGTGGTGAAGACAATTCCCATGACCGCGTCCTCTTTGATTTTTGAGTTACTCTTGATATAGCCAATCAACACGACCGAAATCATCGCAAAGATAAACGCTCCCAGACCAAACGGAATTCCTATCATGTAGGCCAACACTACTCCTGGTAGGACGGCGTGTGAGATAGCGTCACCTAAGAGCGACCAGCCTTTAAGGATAAGAAAACACGACAAGATAGCGCAGGCTACTCCGACCACCACCGCCACAATCACGGCCTTCATCATGAAGGCGTACTGTAGTGGTTCTAAAATGAAGTCAATAATAAACATACGTTAGTCAAATTTTATGTGATGCAATAGTCCGTCAAAAGTTTGAGAGACTAGTTCCTTGGTAAACACCTCTTTGGTTGGTCCGTGTGCGACTACGGTGTACTTGATGAGTGCCACTTCATCACACGTGTCAGGTAGTGAGAGTAAATCATGAGTGGCCAAGATGACCGTTTTTCCCTTATCTTTTAGGGAGATTAGGAGTTCAATCAAAGAACGCTCGCTAGTGGCATCAAGTCCCGCAAAAGGTTCATCCAAAAGCAGGATGTCGGCGCCTTGAGCTAAGGCCCGGGCCACAAACACCCGTTTCTTTTGTCCCCCAGACAACTCACCAATTTGGCGATCTTTAAACTCAATCATTCGCACCTGCTCGAGAGCACTAGTAACAAACTTGTCGTCGATTTTGGTCGCAGTCTTGAAGATATTCTGAGTACCAATCCGGCCCATCATGACTACTTCATACACAGAGATAGGAAAGTCCCAGTCTACCTGCTCAGTTTGTGGTACATAGGCAACGTGTCCGTGCTTTTGAGCGGTTCGAGTGTCGTCGCCACACACAATCACCTTGCCGGTCTGTGGTGTGACGAGTCCCATAATGACTTTAAATAAAGTCGACTTACCCGCGCCGTTCATGCCAATGACACCAGTGAACGTGTGGTAGGGAATTTCTATTGAGGTGTCCCTCAACGCTACTTTGTCTCCGTAACTGACCGAGACGTCTTTGAGTGAAATGGCAATGTTAGACATGGTAATTATTGATTGTTGGTAAGACCAGAGATGATGGTATCCGCTGTATGTTCGAGTAGGTCGATGTACGTGGCAGCTGGACCATCTGCTGGAGAGAGTGAGTCTACGTAGAGCACTCCACCCAATCGAGTATCTGTTGCCGCGATTACTTCTTGTAGAATGCGTGGTTCAACGGTGCTTTCACAAAAGACCGCTGGGATTTGTTTTTCTCTAACGGTTTCGATTACTCGAGCGACTTGTTGCGGTGAACCCATTGAGTCTGAGTTAATTGCCCATAGGTATACTTCCTCTAGTCCGTAGTCGTTGGCAAGATAAGAGAAGGCTCCTTCACAAGTAACGAGCACTCGGTTGTTTTCGGGTAGGACAGCGAGGGCTGATTCTAGTCGTGCATCGACAGCTTTGATTCTGTCTGAGTAGGCGGCGGCATTATTGGCGAAGTATTCAGCGTGTTCTGGTGCGATAGCCGTCAGTTCGCGTCGAATATTTTCTATGTATACTAAGCCCTGTTCTGGTGACATCCAAGCGTGTGGGTTTGGCTTTCCGGCGTAGGCATCTTCGCTAATATCAATGACTTGTACCCCTTCACTAACGGTGATGACTGGTACGTCTGGGATGCTAGCTTTAAGTTTTTCGGTCCAGAGTTCCAGGTTCATCCCGTTTTCAAAAATCACACTGGCTCGTGAAGCTTGTACGAGGTCATCTGGAGTGGGCTGGTATCCGTGAATCTCGGCACCTGGTTTGGTTAGAGAAATCGCTTCAATTTTAGTACCTCCTACCTCACCAACCATATCTGAGATGATGGTAAATGTACTTAAAGCAACTGGCTTGCTGGCTGATTCTGATAATTGGTCTTTGTCTGTAGAATCGTTGGATGAGAATATCACAAAGGTCAAAACAGCAAGGACAGCTACGGTAAGTAAGATTGTTCTTTTCATATTATTTATTTTAGATTAATTTTTATACAGAGGGAATCTTTGATCCATGTGGGTCGTGGGTCGGTCGATGTAAGAAGTGACTAAGTCTGTCGGCTACTTCATCGCTCAGGGCGTGCTCTAATATTTCGGCTTCAGCGTGGACTGCGTCTTTGGACATGCCTAATGTTTCATGTAAGAACACTTCAATTAGTCGGTGTTTGAAGGTGATGTTATCCCCAAATTTTTTACCGGCAGCACTCAGGGTGACCTTGCCGTAAGGTGGGGCAACAACGATTCCCGCAGCTGCGAGATCTTTCAAGCTTTCAGAGACTGTCGATTTTCTGAGATTCAGCTTCTTGGCAATGTCGGTTACCGTGGCGTTATTGTGGTGACTATTGAGTAAGTAAATTGCCCGAATATAGTCTTCTTTCGCAGCACTCAGTTTTTGCACCGAGGAGTTTGTTCGCATGACCGAACTTTATCATACGGGATTTTTTTTGCAAGTGGTGTCGGTAAGTGAGCAGGGTATAACCAAATCCGGGTTCTAGAGATTACCGTCTCTGGGAGAAATAACCCATTTCTTGTTATACTTTTTGTCATGAATACAAATGAGACACCGGCCCATAATCGCAAGGTTCACCTTTTCTCTTTATCCTTCACAAAACTCGGTGATGGATTGATAGACCCAAAGCTCGTTCTGTCCTGGCTACTGACGAGCCTTGGTGCGGGCGTGTTTTGGATTGGGTTACTCGTGCCGGTGCGAGAAGCGGGAGCCTTGCTGCCACAGCTTTTTACATCAGCCCGGTTACGACGGGTTGCGGTACGTAAATGGTGGTGGGTGGTCGGTTCGCTCGTCCAGGGTCTGGCGGTGCTAGGAGTGGCCGTTAGTGCGTTGTTCTTGCAGGGAGGTCCAGCGGGAGCTAGTATTATTTCTTGTTTAGCTGTGTTTGCGGTCGCTCGGAGTATTTGTTCGGTGAGCTATAAAGACGTGATGGGGAAAACGGTAGAGAAACCTAAGCGAGGAATGATTACCGGTAGTGCGGCCTCAATTGCCGCCGGGGGCATACTCGTCTTTGGGCTCCTGTTACTGTTTGGGGCATTTGAGCAACGGTTGATTGTGTTGAGCGCGTTGTTTTTGGCGAGTGGGTTGTGGCTGTTGGCGGCCATCCGGTTTACGTCGCTGAATGAAACGGCGAGCGAGGTGGCTGCTCCTAACGCAGAATCAATCTTTTCGACCTACGTACAGTATCTGACCAAGGATAAAGAATTACAGAAATTCTTGGTGGTCCGGGGACTGCTGACAGCCACGGCGATTGCACCACCATTTCTCTTGTTGTTGGCACAAGCAGGAGAGACTAATTTGCTCACGCAACTGGGTGGGCTCGTAGTAGCTTCTTCCTTTGCTACGTTTGTCTCCGGGTGGGTGTGGGGCACACTGTCTGATCGGTCCACCAGTCGCGTGCTTGGTTGGGCTGGTTTGGCGAGTGTGGGGTTTCTCGGGTTGGCGTTACTGGGTGCCTACGAGAATTGGTATGACACAGTCTGGTTTCTCCCGGTCGTGTTGTTTGGACTGGTGGTGAGTTACCAGGGAGTGCGCATCGCTCGTTCGGTACACCTCGTCAATATTGCCACCGAAGAAACTCGAGCCGCGTACACAGCAATCTCAAATACGATTATCGGGGTAGTGCTGCTGGCAACCGGCTTGTTCGGTGTCTTGGGTGAGATGGCTGGAATACAGAGTGTGATGTGGACGCTGCTGGCTATGAGCCTCGGTGGCGGTCTGCTGGGATTCACTTTGAAAAGTTAGTAAAATATAAAACCGCCACTAGGGCGGTTTTCGAATTAGATACTTTTGTATCTAAGAGGTTACTCCTTCGGGACTGTCTTGTGACCACCAAATTGATTACGCATAGCCGCGACGAGCTTGCCTAAATACGAGGGAGTTTCACGCGTCGCTTTGCGTTGGGCTAGAGCCGCTTCGAGCACCCGCACTTCTCCAATAGTGGTGATGTGTTCCATTTCGAACTCGGTCTCACCAGTGGGCACTTCACCCTCTATGGTGTCAATCTGTCCTTCCGCATAGGCCACCTGCAACCAAGACACCAGCTTGCTGCTAATGATACTTTCGTGTTCGTAGGGTTTGAGTACTTCAGTGAGGTCAATCCCAAACTGCTGTGAGTGTTCGTGGAGTACCGTCATTCCTTCTGCGATGGCGCCCATCATTCCGTACTCAATCCCGTTGTGGACCATTTTTACAAAGTGACCCGCTCCGGCATCACCGACTCGTGCGTAGCCATTCTCGGCTGCTAAGGCTCGAAAGACATGTTCGTGCGTCGCAAAGACCGACGCGTTGCCCCCAACCATAATCGACGCTCCTTGTCGGGCGCCGTCCATACCGCCAGAAGTACCACAGTCAAGAAAATTGAGTCCTTTCTCAGTTAACGCTTTGTGGCGACGAAGCGAGTCTTGATAGAAGCTGTTGCCACCATCGATGATGGTTTCTCCTGGTGCGAGTAGTGGAGTGACTTCACTTAGTACGGTGTCTACCAGTTTGCTTGGGACCATCACCCAGACCAAGCGGTCGGGAGCCAAGTGGGCTACCAGCTCCTGATATGAATCAACTACGATAACTCCAGCTTCACGAGCCAACGTCCTTGCTTCTTCATTCGGGTCGACTCCGATTATTGTGTAGCCTTGTTCGACCAGGTTTGTCGCCATGTTGAGTCCCATGCGACCAAGACCAATAAATCCCAATTCTTTTTTCATAGCATTTTTTACAATAAATAATAATCTATTCCACCACCGGACCAGGTGAGCCAGGTGCGTACGAATACAGGGGGAGAGTTTTAAATTGTTCGAGTATCGGCGTAATGAATTGCCACGCCAGCTCGACTTCATCGCCACTGACAAAGCGCGTCTGGTCTCCGGTAATACAGTCAAATAGCACGCGTTCATACGCTTCTGGCGAAGCGACATCTTCTCCAGCGTTTGATACCAACGTCAGCTGTTGTTCACGAAGTGCAAAAGCAAAACCCGGTGCTTTGGTCCACATAGAAATATCTATACGTTGCTCCGGTGCAAATTGTATGCGTAGAACATTGCGGTGTTCGTGCGGCTCTGTCTGAGCTGCGCAGTGGCACTGGTTGCGTGGTCGAAAAGTGATGACTGCTTCGTTGACGTGCTCATTCAGCGCCTTTCCGGCTTCAAGGGTAAAGGTCGTGTCTTGCCAGGGTGCTGCATCAAGCGTAAAGGAAAGTTTAAAATACGTCTCTGTGTCGCTCTTGTCCGCCACGCCATCAGCCTCCGTGTAGCCATCATATTGACCCCGCACAACATTGGTTGAAACTTGAGACATAAGCGCTTGTAAAGCGTTTGTACGGGCGGCGCGGATAGCTTGGGCGTCTTGAATGTCAGCCGGCGGCATAGTGAGTAAGGCAAATATCTGGAGCAGGTGGTTTTGACCGACGTCACGTAAAGTGCCGATGGCATCGTAAAAAGAACCACGATTGGAGACGTCCTTGGTTTCCAATAATTTGATAGCAATCGACTCTATCGCTTTTCCGTCCCATGAGTCGGCCAAGACTGTATTTACAAATCGCAGCGCGACGATATTTTCGATGGCATCCTTGGCTAGGTAATGGTCAATACGATAAATCTGCTCATCTCCAAATAGTGAGCAGAGTTTCTGTTCCAGCACCCGGGCTGTGGCCAGGTCACGACCGAATGGTTTCTCCACTAATAGTCGAGCCCAAGAGCTTTCTCCGTCACACAGTGCCAAAGCTTCGCTGTTGTGCAGTTGGTCAAATATCATCTCGTAGTGCTGCGGTGGCACGGCCAAATAAAATAATTTGTTTGTGCATTGCCCGATGGCATCGTCGTGCTTTTTCAGGGCGACCTTGATTCGTTCGTAGGAGCCGACGTCGTCAAAGCTTCCAATGACGTAACGAATATGAGCGCAGAAATCAGTCACGGTCTGCGCACTGTGCTGGTGTCCTTTTTCTTGAATGCTTTCTTGTACAAAAGACTGATACATCTCATCCGTCAACTCTTTGCGAGATAAGCCAATGATGCCAAAACGCTTAGGCAACTTTCCGGCGACGTACAAGTCTAGGAGGGCTGGAAACAGTTTGGTTTTTGCCAGGTCACCGGTACCCCCTAAGATGACGATGACGGTGGGGTGAAGAGCGATATTAGATTTCATGTAGTCACCATGATACCTTCTTTTCTGGTCAGCGAAAGGGTGGACGTGCTAGTATTTAAGCAATCACGCACATAATAAAATACAATGTTAACGGAACAACAAATTACCCAGGTGCAGAAGCAAATAGAGCCAACCAGTGATGAGCTGGCTGGGTGTGAAGCGTTCCGTATCCTGGGGGATTGGAACCGCTATCGCATGATGAAGGCACTCCTTGAAATGAAAGAACTCTGCGTCAGTGATCTTTCCAAAATCGTTGGCATTTCGATGTCCGCCACTTCACAGCACCTCCGCATCCTTGAGCTGTCTGGCCTGGTGGCGAGTGAACGAATGGGTCAGACTATTTGCTACAAACCGATGATAAATAATCCCCAGCTAAAACCAATTTTAAAATTAATTCTGTAAACGAATATGCAAACTCTGAAAAATAGTTTACGCACACAGTACGACGTCGTTGTTGTTGGGGCTGGATCAGGTGGGCTAACAGCGGCTGTTGGGTTTGCTAAGGTGGGTAAACGAGTCTTGTTGGTAGAGCGAGAACACATCGGTGGTGAATGCACGAACTCTGGCTGCATACCAAGTAAAGCACTCCTACATCATGCCAAGACCTACCATCAAGCGACTGTCATTGCTGGAAGCAATCAGGAAACTGAGGGCTACCGACAAGCCGCGTTTACCTACGTCCGTGAAAAAATTAATGAAATTCTGGCTGACGAAACGCCAGAAGCGTTTGAAAAAATCGGTATTACCGTATTGATGGGTGAGGCTGAATTCACTGCGCCGTGCCACATTAAGGTCGGTGACATTGTCTATGATTACAAAACCGCTATCATCGCTACGGGATCAAGACCACGATTGATTGAGGTGCCAGGTCTTGATCAAAACACTGTACTAACGAACCAGAATATTTTTGACTTGCAAGCGATTCCAGAGCGCACGCTCATTATCGGCGCTGGAGCGATTGGGTTGGAGATGGGGCAGGCACTGGCACTACTTGGCAGTGCGGTCACTATTGTTACTATTGATACCGAGTTTGCTCGGCGTGAGGATGAAGCTATTAGCCTGATTTTGCAAGAGAAATTTATTGCACTTGGTATCACTATTGAACTCAACGCTTTTATTCAGAAGGTCGAAGACAACGTAGCCTTTTTCGATCGTAAAGACGGTGATGATGTGACTGGCACGTTCGCTGTTGCATTTGAGAAAGTGCTCATAGCCGTTGGCCGCGTACCGAATATACCAAGTGGACTAGAAGTGGCTGGTATTACAACTGATAGCCACAGCATCGTTGTCGACAATCAATATTCAACCAGTAATAAAAATGTGTACGCGATTGGTGATGTCGCTCAACGATTGAAGTTTACGCACACTGCCGACGACAGTGCTCGACAAGTAGTTACCAGAGTCGTGTCTCACGGATTGCTACGGGTCAATAATAAAAAATCTGTACCGAAAGTCACCTACACTCTGCCCGAAGTAGCCCAGGTTGGGTTCTTGTGGAGTGAGGCCATTGATACATTTGGTGAAGATAGCTTGATGCGAATCGAAGTACCATTTTCTGAGAATGACCGAGCGAAAACTGACAATGATACCACTGGCTTGCTGGTAGTAGTTGCTCGACGTTTGAGTGGTACGGTACTGGGCGCACATATTATTGGCCCGGCGGCCGGTGAAATCCTCTCTCTTTTTAGTCTGGCAATTGATCAAAAAGTCTCGCTGTGGAAACTGCGTTCACTTATCTACGCGTACCCCACTTACTCATTGGTCGTGAAAAAGGCTGGCGATCAGTTCTTCGCCCGGCAACTAGGTGACATGAAAGTTGATCTTCTACGTGTGTTCAAACGCCACGCACCTAAATTTATTGCCTTGGTATTCTGGATTTCTCTAATCTACACGTTTCAAAATTACCGGATTGAAAACAATCTCTCGTATTCTGACGTACTTCTGAGTTTGATTGATTTTTTCACGAGCACATTGTGGGGCCCAGTTATATATATGCTCATGTACGCTCTGCGACCGCTGATACTCTTTCCTGCTACTCTCCTGACCGCTTTGTCTGGTACGTTATTTGGCTTTTGGTGGGGAGTTGTGTACACCGTCATCGGCGAGAATGCTTCAGCCAATTTTGCCTACTGGATTGGTCGGTTCTTTGGAAAAGATATGAAGTTAGAGAATTCCATCTTGGGTAATTGGGTTGAAGCTCTACGGGCTCGGCCGTTTGGTACGGTGCTCTTCATGCGTCTGTTTTACGTTCCATTTGATCTCACCAACTACGGCTCTGGCATTTTGAAGATCAACTGGCGCTCGTACTTCACGGCCACCCTGATTGGTATCATGCCCGGAGTGACCACGTTTGTAGCGTTAGGTGCAGCCCTCGACCTGGAACACTTCAGTGCCAACGGTCTGACATTTGACGCGTTTGACCCGCGTTTTTTGATTCTTTCCGTAGGTATCTTTGTGGTTTCACTCGGTCTGTCCCGGTTCTTGAAGCATTGGCATGCCGAAACTCTCTAAGTGTCCATCGAAGTACCAGTCTTTTGTTTGTGCAATCGACGCATAAAAGAGGTGTCTATAAAGTGCTTGAGATACCATAACCAAACACCGCGTAGGCACCAACCCCATTTGTCAGACGCGGCACGCTTGTTACCTAGGGTGATTAATTTCAAATAATCCTTCTGAGGGGTGTACGTCTGTAAGGGTTTTTGTTGTATTAAAGCGCAAATATTGGTGTAGAGAAATGGTGCTTCACGAACCGCGTACACTCCGGCTTTGGGGAGCGGGTAGGGTAAAAAATGGGCACAGTCACCCACGGCAAAGACGTTAGGATAGGTTGGTGAACGAAGTGTGGCATCAATCTGAATGTATCCGTCGGTACTCGGCAGCTGGGTTTCGCTGACCCAGTGATACGGATGCGGCCCGGTGGCGGCCACGGTGAAGTCACTGGGAATAATTGATTGGTCGGACAGAGTAACTCCGGTCGGGGTGATTTCCTGCACCGTCAGTTGAGTGCGGACAATAATATCGCGAGCGGTGAGTTGTGAGAGTAAGTACTTTCTGGTGGCGGTACTCACTTGAGGGAGGAGGTCGTGGGCCTCAACAATACTGATGTTCGCAGTCCGGTGCGAATGGGTACGTAGCCGATAATCCATTGCGAGCGCCAGCTCAACGCCAGCGACACCACCGCCAATTACTGCGATTGACACTGGCATGGTGGGCGACGCAGGGCGGCCAATAAATTCTTGCCATCGTTTGGCAAATTCGGTGAGCGGCTTTACTCCCACGACAGTGGTTGAGTCAGCGGTCGGCAACGACTGAGCCTCGGAGTGAATGCCGATGTCAATCGAGAGGATATCGTATTCGTAGATTTCATCTGTGCTCGTGGTCACTGTTTGTTGATTGGCATCAAGATGGGTGATAGTTACTCTTTGAAACTGCGCCCCGGCGGTAGTAGCAAGTGCCTGGATATCAATATATAAATCGTGTTCGCTGTAGTGTCCGGCGATAAACCCGGGCAACATACCGGTGTACGCTACCTGCGTCTGGGTATTAAATACAATCAGCCGCGTATTCGCTACTCGTCGTTTGGCCCACTGGCGCAAAAACAGGGCGTGAGCATGACCACCGCCAATGAGGACAATCGTCTTTGTGCTTGGTTGAGAAAGGGTGTTCATAATAAAAAATACCTGGTTTGCCAGCTTTAATAAGACAGCAAATAAACTGAGTATATCAATAATATGACGCTGGAAGTTAAATTTACAGGTATGGCAAGGAAAGAAGGGGAAGAGCCCTCAGCGTCAACAACAGGAGGAATTGAACAGAGGATAAGTATGTCATAAGTAGTTGGGTATAGCCTATAATGCAGACGGATTATTCAGTTCCTACACTACACAGGAGTCAACATGGAAGATAACAAAAAAGAACAGACAGTTTTCCGAGGTAAAGATCATTCCCCGGTCTTGACGAAGGGACAGTTGAGAGACGAAGTTGATCGTCTGCTAAATAATGAACTTGTGCTGAAGTACCAGCTACGCATAGCTCGTGCTGCAATCGAGACTCTAGAAGAAGAAAGAGATCTTTCAAAAGAGCAAATGGTCATAGATGGTTTGACTAAGGTCAGAAACCGGAAAGGTTTCGACCTGGCGTTTGAGCACGGAGTGAGTCAATTGCCCATTGCCGGAGACTCTCGGAAAGCAGTTTCAGAAAGTCTAGGTTTGCTGGTTATAGATGTAGACAACTTTAAGCTTGTGAATGACCAGTACGGTCATGAAACCGGCGACGCAGTCTTGGTTGCTATAGCTCGGGTAATCAAAAGTAAAGTACGAGCGTCCGATCAATCTTGTCGTTGGGGAGGTGATGAATTCGCGGTTATTTTGCCGGGAATCAACACACTCGGTCTCGAAGAGGTTGGGGAGAAGATTCGCTCGGCTGTGACAGATTTGGATTTCATAGAAATTCCTAACCTTCACATCTCTGTAACTATTGGCGGTGCAGTTCAACTGCATCAAAGCGACCAACAGTTACTTTTCAGAGCTGACAAGGTATTGTTTAAAGCAAAAGAAAAAGGACGAAATCGAGTAATGATAACCTCTGAGGTTTAATTACTTGGATAGCACCTAACCCACGGGCGATGAATGCCACATTCATCGCCTTTTTTATATTTGCTGTTACCGAGTTTATTGTTAGCATAATGAGATTATGTTTCTTCTGCAAACGCTCGTTCATTATGGGCTACATTTTCTGGCGCCGGGACTCTTGTCACGAATACTCTTTCCGGATATTTGGAAATTGAGCTGGGTATTAATGGTGTCGACCGCGCTGGTTGACTTAGATCACTTGCTGGCGAGTCCCGTATTTGACCCTGAAAGATGTAGTATTGGCTTTCATCCACTGCATTCCCACTATGCTATTGGTCTGTATTGTCTGTTGCTCTTGGTTCCCAATAGATACGTGAGGATAATCGCAGTTGGATTGCTACTTCATATGCTGACTGATTTTCAGGATTGTTTATGGCTAGTGTCTTAATTGTAGGCACAAATTAATGCTAATGGTATGAATGGGTGAATTTTTGGTATAGTTTAGATATGAAATTCTCTCTCCTGTTTTTGGCAGGATGCATCTTATTGGGTGCGTGCCTTATCTTTTTAAATCAATCACCAGCTGTAACAAATGTTCCGTCAGACGGGGTCAATATTGCTGCTTTTGGAGACAGTTTAATTGAAGGGGTGGGATCAAGTAGAGGAAATGATTTTGTTAGCATTTTGTCGCGGCAAATTGATGAGCCAATAGTAAACTTGGGTCGCAGTGGTGACACCACTCGAGACGCTCTGGCAAGAATCCAAGAGGTACTAGAGCAAGATCCGAAAGTAGTGTTGGTTTTGCTGGGAGGAAATGATTATTTACAACAGATCCCCGAGGCAGAAACATTTAAAAACCTCGAACAAATTATCCAGATCATTCATCAGTCTGATTCAGCGGTACTTTTACTTGGTGTGCGTGGTGGTATTTTGCGAGATAATTTCAAAGGTGAGTTTGCCGCTTTAGCGAAAAAACATCGCACCGCGTATGTGAGTGATGTGCTCGAAGGACTCTTTGGTGATAGACAGCTTATGTCTGACACTGTTCATCCTAACGACGCTGGATATCAAGTGATAGCAGATAAGGTGCAGCCTGAGTTGGAAGCTATGTTGGAGTAGGTTCTGGTGCTGATTAAGAAATGAGTCCATGTTTTTACTACCAAGAGGACTTACTATTTGTGGACGTACACGTCCCTTGACGATACCCTCAATTTATTTCTTCCAGTCCAATTATTTTGGACGCGAGAGTGGTGTATGGATTGCCAGAGATTGCGCAAGAGAGTGAATACGAACACTAATGTGCCAGGGCTAAACAGATAAGCTTAGTATCAGAAGAAAGATGAGGCGCGAGCGTAGCTCGCGCCTCATTAAGAGTTGCACCGGTGGTAGCGACATCGTCAAACAAAATAAGTGTCTTGCCGGACAGTTGTACTAATAGTTCAACTTCACACCGAAAAATACCTTTAATATTATGTAATCGCTGCTGCCTCCCAAGCGAAACTTGAGGCACGGTTTCTTTCGTTCGAGTCAGAACAGACGCAGCTAAATACTGAGTCATACTGAGCACACTGAGTACTTGGTTGTGACCTCTTTCGCGCAGTCGGACTTTCCCAAGCGGGACGGGAATAAAACATACTTCACCTAATTGCTTTTGGTCAATCCAGGTGGTCAAAACATTTGCCAAAAGTGTCCGTGCTCGGGAACTGTTGTAAAACTTATTTTCACCAATAGCGGCGTGAATCAACGGATGAGTATAGTTTGCACAATAGAAAATACCTTCGTGACAGCCAGATTGGGCGCAGAGATTTACGGCAGGGGTGGTACGAAGAATCAGCTGGGACGCCCGGGGCGGGAAGAGTAGGTCTAATAGCTTATTCAGGGTCTGCCTCATACTGCTCAGTATACGTTATTTCGCATGCTAGAATAAGCGGATACTTTATGAAATTTCTCAAGACAATAGTTTCGTCTCTGCAATCAAATAATACTTCTCCAGATACTGTAGTGGGAGTCGATATCGGCTCTTCCTCGATGAAAGTAGTGGAATTAAAACAAAGTAACGACGTTATCACTCTATCAACGTACGGTGAAGTACAACTTGGTCCGTATAACAATCGAGAAATTGGACAAACAGTTAACCTGAGCGTCAGTAAAGAGCAAGAAGCACTGGTAGACATTATTCGTGAATCAGCCGTAAAAGCCAGAAATGCAGTGTTTGCAATGCCGCTCTCTTCTAGCTTTGTCACTAACGTAAGCATCGAAGCTGATGCGGATGCAGACCTGTCTTCTTTGGTGCGAATGGAAGCAAGAAAAGTAATTCCCTCGTCGCTCAGCGAGATTACTCTAGATTGGGCAGAAGTGGAGCTCACTAAGACAGAACTTGTAGCAGAAGAAAAGCGTCGCCATGTGCTGATTGCCGCCATTCAAAACTCTGCCCTGGAAAGATTCAAAGTCTTGATGCAGTTTGCTGGACTTATCGAGCCACCGACCGAGATTGAATGTTTTAGTGCGATTCGAGGTCTCTACACCAGCGAAAAGCAGGACATTGCAATTGTTGACATTGGCGCCGGGTCAGCCAAATTGTATATTGCCCGTAAAGGCTTGTTGATGCGGATGCATCGAATCAGAGCTGGGGGAGCCGTGGCCACCAAACAAATTGAACAAGCACTAAAAGTAGACTTTGAAACAGCAGAGCAAATGAAGTACGCAGCTGACAGACAAAAAAGTTCGTTCGCTGAGCTCAAGCGGGCTCATGATAGTAGCTATGATCGAGCGTTCAGAGAGTTCCGCCAGGTACTGGCTGAATATGAGGAAAAAACCGGTGTCACTTTAGACTCGGTGCACTTGTCAGGTGGTGGAGCATTATTCCCGGGTATCGACGCGTATCTAGCTCAGGCGATTAATCGGGAAGTAATCTTGGCTAATCCGTTTTCAAAAGTTGCGTACCCAGCCTTCATGGAAGACATTATGGATGAAATCGGCCCATCTTTTACAGTTGCTCTAGGGGCAGCACTGAGGTCTTTTGAGTAGAGTGTCCACAGTGTATGAGGTTTTAATTGTAATAGACACGTATAATAGATTCTATGAAAGGTTCTTCAGACAATTCGTTCATTCCCAAGCGTGGATTTTCCAAAAAAGTACGAACTGGAGGTTCAAACAAGTTTTATATATTCACTTACATTAGTTATATTCTAATGTTTGCAGCGTTGCTCTCTTCTGGAGGAGTATTTTTGTATGCCCAGTATACCAACAGCCAGCTTGATATAGCGATCGAAGCACTCAACTCAGAGATCGGAGGTTTTAGTCAGGCCGACATGGAGAGAGTAACTCAGTTTAATCTCCGTTTGTTACAAGCCCAGGACAGATTAGAAAATAGTGTATCAATCACTTCAGTGTTTGAAGCTTTACAAGCAGCCATTATCGACACCGTACAGATTAACTCTTTAGCCATGGAAAGAGAAGACGACAGCAGACTAGTGATGAAAGCTGTAATTCAGACTGATTCATTCGACTCAACTATTTTCCAACGAGGAGTTTTTCTGAGAAATGGAACAATCCAAGAAGTTGAAATCTCAGACGTTCAGAGTACCTTCACTACCCAAGCAATCGGAACGACGCAAGATCTAATTACACTGCCGGCTGTCTCTTTCCAGGCATCGCTCAGCATTCCATTAGAGGCTGTGCCAGCCAACCCGCAGTCTTATCGACTCAATCAAATAAGTACGGTTGAGCCCGATGAGGAAACACCTGAGCAACCAGTAGAACAAGATGACCCTGAGGTAGAGGTTAACGAAGATACTTTATGATGATGTCAAAAAATCTACTTGTGCAGGTGGCGATGATTGCGCTATCAATCGGTATCGTCATCACCTTCGTTGAGCCTACTTTTAGTGAGATTGGAGAATTGCAAGATGATATTGCTGTGTATCAGACTGAACAAAGAAAAGTATCCGAGGTGAATAACCAGTTGAGCTCCCTGGTTCGTGTGCTCAACGAAGTTGTGCCAGATGACCAGCGAAGACTGCTTACTTACATGCCGGACACCGTCGATACCATTAGTGTGGTAAGAGACCTGTCTCTTATTTCAAATGAAGCAGGAGTCCTGTTTGTCTCTGCAGTTTCAGCCGGGCTGAAAAATGCTACGAACCAATCAGAAAAAGTTGCTGATTCTATTCAGCCTAAAGAGCATCTTTTTACCTTAAGCGTTGAAGGTACATACGGACAGCTTAAAAATTTGTTTATTTTACTTGAGCAGAATAATTACCCGATGGAAGCACAAAATGTAGTAGTTCAGAAAAGAGAGGGCGGGTTTCTTTCGATGGAGGTGAGTTTGTCAGTCTTCTCACTTGAGGACAGTGTCTCAAGTGAAAAAATAGTATTTTAATTATGGGAAAAATCATCACAAATCTAGTAATCGTTCTCGGTTTCATCACTGTTGCTTTCGCCGGCTATTACATATTTATTCAGCAAGGTGAATCAGGTCTAGGATTCAACTCAAACGAGCAAACCATGCAAAATATGCTGAATAACAACAAAGTATTTATCTCACGCCGACAGGCATTAGATCGAGTAGATCTGGTCACCACCGTGGGCATTTTTGAGGATGCACAGTTTCGTTCGTTACGTTCATTCTCCACCCCAGTTCAAGAGAGGCTCGTTGGTCGTGAAAATCCATTTGATACTGCACTAGTACCGGTTAATATAAACAATGTTTTTTAGAATCTTATGAATCCACTGGACACACTCAGAAAATGGCCCGGGATAGACGATGCCTTTGTCGACGAGGTGTCTACCCAGATGAAAGAAACTGGGAAACCTCTGGAAGCCCTACTTTTAGCAGCAAACATGAGCCCTGGGACTGTACGGGATTTTTTTGCTGATTATTACCAAATTCCCGGCTTTGAAATCCCAGAAGGTTTTGCTGTAACTCAACAGATACTAGATTTCATTCCCGAGGATTCAGCAGCCCACTATCGAATGGTCCCTCTCGTGATAGAAGATGAGGTCTTAATGGTGGGTGCAAACAATCCTGATGACATGAAAATGCGAGAAGCATTGAACTTCATCAGTACGAAATACAATGTCCCGTATCGCTTGGTGTTTCTCTTGGATGCTGACGTGATGCGTATTCGGAATTTTTATGAAAACTTGGAGGGCGACGTTGGTGACGCACTTGAAACTATTGAAACGGAGCTTGATGCTGAAATCGCGGCCAGTATTGAAGAGAGTGCAAGTAATTCAAAACGGTCAATGGAACATATCGAAGAAGATGCTCCAGTCACAAAGATTGTAGCAACTATTTTACGTTACGCCGTTGATGGAAATGCGTCTGACATTCATATTGAACCCAGCGCAGGTAAAGTAGGGGTTCGATTTCGAGTGGACGGTACACTGGCTACCAGCTTGGAGTTGCCAAAGAATGTGCACATGGCTGTAGTGGCTCGAGTAAAAATCCTTTCAGCAATGCGACTAGATGAGCGAAGAAAACCACAAGATGGACGTTTTTCAGCCACCTTTGACGATCGTAAAATCGACTTTCGTGTTTCTGTGCTGCCAACCAATCACGGAGAAAAAGTCGTGATGCGTATTTTGGATACTACCAAGGGAGTGAGAACACTAGTAGAGAGTGGTATTTCACCCAGAAATCTCGAAATCATTCAGCGAATTGTGAAAGAACCATACGGCATTATTTTGATTTCAGGTCCGACTGGGTCTGGTAAGTCGACTACCTTGCGGGGTATGATTCAAGAGCTTGATACAGTGACTGAGAATGTGATGTCTCTGGAAGATCCCGTTGAGTACAATATGGATGGAGTTAGTCAATCACAAGTGCGTCCGGAAATCGGCTATACCTTTGCCAAGGGTCTTAGAGCCGCTTTGCGACAAGACCCCGATATTATTATGGTGGGTGAGATTCGCGATAAAGAAACGGCACAGCTGGCTATTCAGGCAGCTCTTACGGGACACTTAGTGCTCTCGACCATCCACACTAACAGTTCGATTGGGGTAATCCCTCGATTGATAGACATGGGAGTTGATCCGTATTTGATTGCACCAACGCTGAAGATGGCTATTGCCCAGCGACTCGCAAAAACCTTATGTCCAGGCACGGGTCGTGAAGAAAAAATTGATAAAAGCGTCGAGATGAGAATAGAATCGGCCTTTGAAACACTACCAGAAAAGTACAGAGGAATTATTCCTAAAAATAGAACCATACTTCATCCAGAGCCAAGTCCTGGTTGCTCCACCGGATATCGAGGGCGAACAGCGGTCACTGAAGTACTGGAAATAAACGAGGAGATGCAAGAACTTATTCTCAAAAGCGCCTCTGAAGAGGAATTCACACAGGCGGCTCGTAAGTATGGTTTTGTCACTATTCAAGAAGACTCAATCATCAAAGCGCTCAATCATGAAATTCCTTATGAAGAGATGAATGTGTTTGCGTCTAAGCTAGGCTTTGAAATCGGAGACGATTCAGAGGCTGTCGATAACCTGGAAGAACCAGAGGTAACAGAGGCTATAATAGAAAGTGATGAAGTTACTGCTAATTGATGACGATGCATTCTTGCGTGACATGTACGCACTAAAATTCTCCGCAAGTGGGTACACTGTTGTGGTAGCGCAAAGCGCGGGAGAAGCCTTAGTAAAAATCGAGGCAGACCCTAGTTTTGAAGTAATTCTGCTGGATATGATTATGCCGGCAATGACAGGGACAGAATTAATCAAAGAGATAAAAAGTCGATTCCCGGACATGAAGGCACTGTGTATCGTGCTCTCCAATCAGGGTCAACAAGAAGATATTGATGAAGCGATGGCTGCCGGAGCTGTGGGCTACATAGTCAAAGCAGAGTCCGTCCCGAGTGATGTGGTGAAGCAAGTTGAAGTCCTCGCTAAAAAATAAAGAAACATATGTCAACAGTAGATTACAAAAGAGAATTAAGCGCCTTGGTCGACCTAATCATTCAAGAGAAAGCCTCAGACTTGCACTTGTCTTTTGGGGCACATCCTTTGATACGAGTTTCTGGAACCCTTATCCCCTTAGTAAAAAAGCCAATTTTAAATGCCACTGACCTAGATGGTTTTGCTAAGATACTAATGAGGGACGACCAATATAAAAAATTTATTCAGTTTACCGAAGTAGACTTCTCATATGAAAACGCCAATGGAGTAAGATTTCGAGGGAATGCTTTTCATCAAAGAGGGCAAAAAGGTATCGCGCTACGACTCATTCCCAACGTTATTCGTGATTTTGCCGAACTCAATCTACCGCCAATTTTAGAAAGTTTCACTCAGCGTACACAGGGTTTCTTCTTGTGTGTAGGTCCAGTGGGACAAGGTAAATCCACAACACTCTCGGCGATGATTAATATGATTAATAAAACCCGAGCTGAGCATATCGTTACTATTGAAGATCCGATTGAATACGTGTACCAAGAAGAAAAGTCACTCATCGATCAGCGTGAAATAGGTATTGATTCAGAAAGCTTTGAAACTGCTTTAAATGCAGTGTTTCGTCAAGATGTGGATGTTATACTCGTCGGCGAGATGCGTAACCCAGAGACTATTTCGGCGGCCGTGACTGCTGCTGAAACTGGTCACCTGGTATACTCAACTCTCCACACCAATAACGCCGCACAGACAATCAGTCGTATTGTAGATTCGTTTCCTGGTAGTCAGCAGGATCAGATTCGCATGCAGCTCGCCTCGTCCTTGGTGGCCATTTTTTCTCAAAGACTCATTCCACATATTGCCGGAGGGCTTGTACCAGCCTTCGAGCTATTGATAAACAATACCGCTGTTAGTAATTTGATTCGTGAAAACAGAGTCCACGAAGTACCGTCTGTTATTGAGACTGGTCTGGAACAAGGAATGATTGACATGAATCGTTCACTTGCGCGCCTCGTACAAAATGGCGATATTACCGTAGAAAATGCATTTACTCACGCAACGAACCCTAAAGGACTGGAGCGATTGTTATAATATTCACACACTATGCTCTTCAATTACAAAGCCATCGATAACTATAATGTGAACCGTGAAGGAACGGTTGAAGCTCCTTCTGTGGATGCAGCGATTTCGGCAGTGCAAAAAAGAGGGTACACATTGCTTTCTGTTGACGAGGCTGGCAGCGGTTCAGGAATAATGGGAGCTCTAAACATTGAATTTAATTTTTATCGATCAGTTTCAAATAAAGACGTCGTTATTTTGTCTCGACAGATTGCGACGCTGTTCCAGGCGCAAGTGTCTCCGCTGAGAATCTTTCGCTTGCTCTCCGCTGAAGTTGATAATCCTTTATTGAAGACTACACTGAGCCAGGTAGTTGAGGACTTGCAGGGAGGTAGCTCTATTTCTAGAGCGCTGGGAGCTCACCCAAAAATCTTCTCTTCGTTTTACGTAAACCTTGTCAGGGCGGGTGAGGAGTCAGGGTCGCTAGAAAAATCTTTCGACTACCTGGCAGATTATCTTGATCGCCAATACGAAACCATCGCCAAAGCAAAGAATGCCCTGGTTTATCCGGCGTTCGTGATTGGGGTCTTTGTGCTTGTGATGGTACTTATGCTAACCCTAGTAATTCCAAACATTGCAAATATTTTGACTGATGCTGGACAAGAGTTACCTATCTATACCAAGATTGTGATTGGCATATCAGACATTTTAGTGAACTACATCGGATTGATTTTGATAGTGATGGCAGCAGGGGGGATTGGATTATGGAAGTTTTTGCAAACCAACGTGGGGAAACGCGCCAAAGACGAATTCATTATCTCTATACCGTACTTGGGCGACTTGCAGAAAAAACTTTTGTTGACTCGTATCTGCGACAACATGGCCACCATGCTCAATAGTGGTATTTCTATCGTGCAAGCATTGGAGGTAACCGCAGACGTGGTGGACAATCTCGTTTACAAAGAAATCATCCTCGCCTCACTTTCAGAGGTGAAGGGCGGACGCTCGTTTGCCGATTCGATATCAGAGTATCCAGAAATCCCCGGGGTGTTAGCCCAGATGGCAAAGGTAGGAGAAGAGACGGGAAGTCTTGGCGATATCTTGACCACCTTGGCAAACTTCTACCGCCGGGAAGTAAACAACGCTGTTGATACTCTTATTGGATTGATTGAGCCAGCCATGATTGTACTACTCGGACTCGGAGTCGGGGTGCTGCTCGCGTCGGTGTTGATGCCTATCTACGATCTTTCGAGCTCATTCTAGATGCTCCATACTTTTCCCCAGGGAACAATTTAAACTTTTTGTAAAACCGTATAATAAGTAGAAGTCTCGTACATCGTGGCTCAATCATTTGAGATACGCAGCTGATATCTCAAATGCGTTCATTAAGAATAAAAACAAAATAATTTATGAAAAATATCCTACAACGAGGTTTCACACTCATCGAGCTCCTCGTCGTTATCGCAATCATCGGTATTCTCGCGGCAGTGGTGATTGGTTCACTCAACGACGCGCGAAGTGGAGGCCAAGACGCTTCTGTCCAGCAGTCAGTAACCAACATCCGATCGCAGGCAGAGATAATTTACAACAACAGTGCGAACTACAACTACGACGACGTATGTACTGACCCGTCTGTAATTGCTCTTCTTAGTGCAGCCACTAAAGTGGTCAACGGAGTAACCCCGTTCGCAGCGAGCAGTGGACCGGCAGAAAACAGCCTGACGGGACCTCCTACTACTCGAGTTGCAAAGTGTTTCGATAGTAACAATGTATACGCAGCCGTAGCACCACTAGCATCGGTAGAGGCCTTCTGGTGTGTGGATAGTACCGGTGCCTCACGAGAGGTGACAACCTTTCCCGATACAACAACAGAGTGTCCAGCTTCTTAATACCCAGAAACAAAAGAAACAAAACAACCGCTATTTATAGCGGTTGTTTTGTATATAACTCAATGGTTAATTGTCCAGACGGCGTATATTAGAGGTAATGAGTAGGAAATCATCTGGGTTTACTATCATCGAGTTATTGATAGTGATTGCCATCACTGGTGTTTTGGTGGCCACCATTATACCCAGGCTACAAGACGCCCGTACCGATGGGTGGAAGTCAAGACTAAAGCTGAACTGAGCTTGATTGGGAAACGGAGGGCAGTAGAGGAGAACCAAGCACTCACGTACGACGTAGTTTGTGGTTCCAACGGTTTTTTACAAGCGCAAAGCATTATTGATCAAATCACCGCGGTGGAAACATTTACTAGTGAGACCGTGGTTTGTAATAGCAGGACCAGTGCCTACGCGGTCTCTATTATGATCGCCTCCTCAACCCATTGGTGCGTTGATTGTGAAGGAACTCGAATCGAGCGAGCAACGAATCTGGCAACTGCTCCGGAGACCGTAGAGTATTCGTGTGAATGATAAATCTAGTGCCCGGCACCTTCAAATAATTGCAGGCCGGCATTTAAAAATTTTATTGTTATACTACGGTGATGATATTGACTGAGTTATTTCTGGGCGTCTCAATTGCCCAGCTGACCATCGTCGTTTTTGGCTTTGGGGTTATCATCGGGAGTTTTCTCAACGTCTACATCTATCGTTTTCACACCGGGAAGTCTCTGTCCGGTTCGTCCCATTGTTTGTCGTGCGGCTCACCGTTGGATTGGTATGACTTGTTTCCGTTGTTGTCATACTTGGGCTTGCGCGGACGGTGCCGACAGTGTGGGTGCAAAATACCAGCCAGATATTTTTTGGTCGAGTTGATGACTGGCTTGTTGTTTGCCGGAGCTCTTTCAATTACTACTGACGTGTTTGAGCTGTTTATTTTCTGGTTTATTTTCTCCGTGATGGTGGTCATTACTGTCTACGACTACTATCATTTTATTATTCCCGATAGCCTTACTTTGACTCTTTTGGTAGCCGTATCAGCGCTGGTCGGGTATCAGTGGTTTGTCAGTGACGGCTCCCAGCAGGAAATAGCGGTAGCTATCGCTGCCGCCTTGGCGGGCTCGGCATTTTTCTTAGCCTTGTGGCTTATTTCAAAAGGAGCATGGCTGGGCTTTGGCGATGTGAAATTAGCGGTTCCTCTCGGTTTGTTGGTCGGCGCTACGCAAGTATTTTCTTTTGTGGTACTTTCATTTTGGATTGGAGCTGGGGTTAGTTTGCTCATTCTGGGAATCGCGTGGTTGTTTGAAAGGGGAAAACGCCACTTACAATTACCCGAGCTAGGCCTTACAATGAAGAGTGCCGTACCGTTTGCGCCGTTTATGGTGGCAAGTAGTCTCGTAACAATTTTCATCAATTTCAATGCTCTGGCCCTCTTCAGTTTTTTCTAAAAAAAGACCAACCTCTGTGCCCCTGATGGCCGGATTTTCATTAGTAGAACTAATGATCAGTATTACTATTATGGTGATAGTGATTGCTATCGTTTCTACCAGTCAGGGAGCTTTTAACGGAGCTGTGCTATTGCGTGGACAAGTTTACGAAGCGGCGTTACAGATTCGTGAGGTGCAGCTCAATGCGGTGGGTGCGGTGAGGGCCGGCGAAGAGCTTAGTTCGGTGCATGGAGTGCATTTTGACTCCAGCCCGAGTACCGACAATCAATACAAAGTTTTTAAGGATACTCCAAAACCTGGTCCCGGTGACAACGGTTTTTATGACTCAGGTGAAGAATACGGTCAACAGAGTTTTTTGGATAGTCGCTTTGAGGTTCGAGAAATTCGAACGATGGGAAGTCTTCCTCAAGAGGTTGAAAAGCTATCTATCATTTTCGTGCGACCAAACTTCGATGCTCGGTTTGTGATAGGTCCAGACAATGAGGCGATTGTTCCAAGAGTAGAAATAGACATCTCTCGTCGCGGAATAACGACCAGTGGTCCGGGAGATGTACGCACTCTAGAGGTGACATCGACGGGTCAGATTGCTGTAAAACCTATCATCCCATAATCAACTCCAGTTGCCGTATACTATACACATGAAATGTTCCGCATCACAATTAGGCTTCACACTTATCGAAATGATTGTATCACTGGCGTTGTTCTCAGTGGTCGTTACTATTTCGGTTGGGGCACTGTTGGTTTTGATTGCTTCAAACCAGCAGTTTCAAAACGAGCAGAGCGTCATGACAAACTTATCCTTTGCAATGGACAGTATGACACGCGAGATTCGAACTGGTTCGAATTATTACTGCGACTCCCTCACAGGGCGGAATGACGGCCCAAATGGAAGTAAAATTTTTAGTAATGATAGTACGAATAACGTTTTAGACTCAGACAAAACTAAAGACTGCTCAGACGGTAATACTAACGACCGAAGGTTCACGGGCATTGCTTTTGTAGAGGGTGGTCAAAGTGTCACTGGAGTAGCAGATACGAAAATTGTGTACTACTACGATGCGGTTGAGAAAAATATCTTCAGACGAGTCAGCGGTAAGTCTGCTCAGTCGATTGTGTCTTCGGGAGTAGTTATTACGGACGCAGAATTCTTTGTTACTAGTACAGAAAAACTTGATACTGGTGATACTCGGCAACCAATCGTGACTATCTATATTGAAGCTAAAGATGTAGCCGACCCGGCTGGAAAGACATACAAGTTGCAAACCACCGTGACCCAACGAACCTTAGATTTATGATTTCACTACACCAAGAATCAGGCTTTAGTTTAGTAGAGACTCTGGTCGCTATCACAATTTTACTACTGGTTATTGTGGGTCCTATGAGTATCAGTTCTTCAGTGGCGCGCAGTACGAGTTATTCTAGTGAACAGGTCGTTGCCTTCTTTCTCGCTCAAGAAGGGGCTGAGTTGGCCCAGAAGGCCCGTGATGATTTGCAGCTACAGTTCTTTGGTGAACTGAACGTGACCCCTTGGGATGATTTTATTGGTACGGACTCAAGCAATCCATACTATCGGTGCTATCAAGCAGGGGGCTGCGGACTACAGCTTATAGACGGTGACACAGACGGACGGTTAGATTTGGCGATAAACTGCGGCAGCAATCCGTGTCGGTTGCATATTAATAATACTGGTGGAAGAGCTCGCTATACGTATGATCCGATTGATGCAATCGTTACTCCCTATACGCGGGTCGTGTACATGAATGAGACTGGCGGGAGAGAAGTAGAGGTTATTTCGCGGGTTAGTTGGCAAACTGGGAGCCAGAGACAGGTGCAAACAGTGGAAGCAAAAACCTACTTGTTTAATGTATACAAAAACTGATATGTACAATACCGAAAAACAAGGGGGGTTTGCGCTACTCATCTCACTGGTTGTTGTGGGGGTGGTGATTTCTGTCGGTCTGTCTATTCTTGATTTGTCTATCAAACAGGTGCGTTTGTCGAGCAATGCCAAAGAATCAGAGTTGGCTTTTCACGCGGCCAACGCTGGCATGGAGTGTGCTCGGTATTGGCGGAGGGAAGAAGCTGATCGGATTGAGACCGGACAATCTTTTAATCCTACGTGCTTTGGCGGAACCCTCGTTTCAAACACCGTAACCCCGATTCCTTCAGCGAACGTAGTCGGTGACGGCGAGGTGTTTCAATATAAATACGAGTTTACCTGGGGTGAGGGAACTGAAGTGCGATGCACGAGCGTGAATATGATCGTGGCATCAGCCAACGCATCAGGCATCGGTGTGACGACTACCGCCATGACCAGATTCATTCCCGGGTATCCGGTTCGAGATAGTACACACTGCCCGGCCGGAGCTCACTGCAGTACTGTCTCAGTGCAGGGCTACAATCTTCTGTGTGCAAACAAAGGTGGCTACGGTGTCGCACAGCGAGAAGTACTGGTAGAATTCTAACTATGACCAAATCGGTAGACATAAAGCGACTGGACCAGTTGCGCGAGACTGTTGCGACGCATCGTAATAAATACCACGATGACGATGCACCAGAAATCAGCGATCAGGCGTATGACGCTTTATTAAGCGAACTTCAGCAGCTGGAAGAGAGGCTAGAGGGTCAGGTTACTACTGCTAGCACTGTAGGAGGAGAGGCGAACGTTGCCTTTAGTAAGGTTACCCACAAAGTGCGGCAGTGGTCTTTTGATAACGTGTTTACCCAGGAAGAGTTGTCGGAATGGGATACTCGAGTGAAGCGTCTGATTACGGAAGCAGATTACGACGCGAGCGAAGTGTCTTATGTAGTTGAACACAAAATTGACGGCCTTAAGCTGGTGATTGAATACGAGAAGGGAAAGCTAGTGCGCACCAGCACGCGAGGAAATGGTCAGGTGGGTGAAAATGTTACCCATACCGGCAAGACCATTTCCTCATTGCCACACCAGTTGGCGTATCCAATAGACATGGTCTGTGTGGGTGAGGTCTGGCTGTCAGAAAAAGAATTTTCACGGATTAATACTGCTAGAGAAAAAGTGGGTGAGCCGCTTTTTGCTAACCCACGCAACGCCGCGGCGGGAACCTTGCGACAGCTCAATCCTGACGTCGCAGCCAGTCGCAAATTGTCGCTGACTGTATATGATTTAGATTTGCTAGAAAACCTGCCTGACACGATACAGCCACCCACCTCGCAGTGGGAAGAGCTACAGCTGCTTACTCAGCTTGGACTACCGACGAACAAATACTCAAAGCTGTGTCCATCTATTAAAGACGTGCAGACGTTTTACGAGCACTGGACCGAGAAACGAAATAATCAGCCCTATGGTATTGATGGAGCAGTCATCAAGCTTAACTTATTGTCGTTGCAGCGAGTGTTAGGGTACACCGCCAAAGCCCCTCGCTTCGGCGTAGCCTACAAGTTTCCTGCTGAGGAGACGACAACGGTCGTAGAAGATATTCAATTGCAAGTGGGGCGTACGGGTGTAATTACTCCTGTAGCGCACTTGCAATCAGTATTAATAGACGGCTCAACGGTCTCTAGGGCTACTTTGCATAATGAAGACAACATTACCCGCCTGGATGTTCGAGTGGGAGATACTGTCATCCTGAGAAAAGCGGGTGACATTATTCCCGAAATCTTGTCAGTGATTGAGAGTTTGCGACCGAGCAAGACTCAGTCATATCGCTTTCCCAAGACAGTTTCTGAATGCGGGGGAGATGGGTCGATTGAGCGGGTGCCGGGAGAGGCGGCGTATCGCTGTGTGTCTAAAGATTCAGGGGCACTTCATCGGCATCGACTATCCTATTTCGTTTCCAAAGGAGCGTTAAATGTCGATGGTGTGGGTCCTCGTATTATCGATGTGCTCTTAGAACACGGACTAATTTCTCACTATAGTGACCTTTTCACCCTCACAGCGGGTGACCTCAAAGACTTACCCGGCTTCAAGCTAAAGGCAGCTGAGAATGTGGTGACGGCGATTGACGCTGCAAAAACTACTCCGTTACACTGTCTCTTAGTGGGACTATCAATTGAAAATATCGGCACCGAAAATGCTCGACTGTTGGCTGACACTTTTGGCTCAGTTGAAGTACTGCAGAAAGCGACCGTACAGGACATGGCTGGAGTGTATGGTGTGGGGGAGGTGGTGGCGCAGTCAGTGGCCAACTGGTTTGCCGACGCTGCTAATCAAAAAAACTTGGCTGATTTATTGCCGTACCTCACGATAGAAAAACCCAATCAGAAATCCACAACTCAAACGTTGACGGGAAAAACATTTGTCCTGACTGGTTCTTTAGAACAGTTTACTCGCGACGAAGCAAAAAGCGCTATTCAATCGCTGGGCGGGAAGGTATCGTCCAGTGTCTCAAAAAAAACCGACTTTGTGGTGGTCGGGTCTGAACCAGGTAGTAAGGCGGCGGAGGCACAACGCTTAGAAGTAACTATTCTCACCGAAGCCGCCTTTTCTACACTCGTAGCGAGATAGCCTGCAAGATGTTATTATCTGGGTTATGAATAGAGATGATATTAAGCATTTAGCATCGCTCTCTCGGATTCGGCTAGAGGATTCAGAGCTTGAGCAATTTGCCGCTGAGTTACCAGCCATTGTTGAGTACGTGAGCGCCGTCAACAATATTGCGGATGAAGAAGATATTGAGCCAAATCCCGGAGTCCGACCAAATATTTTCCGGGCTGATGATATAACCAACGAACCCGATCAGTTCACAGAAGATATCATTGCTCAAATGCCACATTCAGACGGACGCTTTTTGTCAGTGAAGAAGATTTTGAATATTGTCGATTAAATATGACCACCCTTACTGAACTCCGTGCCCAATTTATCGCCGGAGACTACACACCCGAACAGGCCGTACAAGCAGCTTTAGAGACTATCAAAAATACTGACGGAGAGATTCACGCGTTCTTAGAGGTGTACGAAGATGCTCTCGAAGAAGCTAAGCAAGCCACTGCGCAATACAAAGCCGAGGGTGCCCAATCACTAAAGCTTCTAGGGATGCCTATAGCCGTGAAAAATAATATCTTAGTAAAAGGTAGGAAGGCGACTGGAGGTTCAAAGATGCTGGAGAATTACACCGCGGTATACGACGCGACTATCGTACAGCGCCTAAAAGCCGCCGGAGCGATTATTGTCGGGGCCACTAACATGGACGAGTTTGCGATGGGAGGCTCGACTGAAAACTCAGCTTTTGGAGTAACTAAAAATCCTCATGATACTACCAGAGTACCAGGAGGCTCTTCAGGTGGCTCAGCGGCTGCGGTGGCGATGAATGCCGTACCTGCTGCTATTGGGACTGATACGGGTGGCTCAGTGCGGCAACCAGCGTCCTTTTGCGGCTTAGTTGGCTTTAAGCCTACCTACGGCGCTGTGTCACGATATGGCTTAATGGCGATGGGCTCGAGTCTCGATCAAGCGGGTCCTTTGACTAACTCGGTCGCTGATGCTGAACTTCTGCACGAAGTCATGGCAGGGGTGGATAAAATGGATGCGACGACAATTGCAGCCGATACGTATCCAGCCGAGCCGACAAAAGAAAAGTACACGTTTGGAGTCCCCCGAGACTTCCTTAAAGCTGGTGTTGATGCTGATGTCTTGGAAGCGTTTTTGGCTCACGTCGATTTTTTGCAAGCGGCCGGTCACGAAGTGGTCGACATCGAGCTTCCGTTATTTGAGAAAGGACTCGCGGCCTACTATATCGTGATGCCGGCTGAAGTCTCTTCTAACCTCGCTCGCTACGACGGTATTCGCTACGGCCACTCAGCTGAAGGTGATAATCTACTTGACGTCTATGAAAAATCACGAGCCCAAGGGTTTGGTCCAGAAGTGAAGCGACGTATCTTGCTCGGGACACACGTTCTTTCTTCCGGCTATTACGACGCTTACTACGGAAAAGCTCAATTGGTACGCAAGCAGATGCGAGCTGAATTGGCAGAAAAATTTAAGCAGGTGGATGTTATTTTGACACCAACAGCACCGACTCCAGCCTTCAAGATCGGCGAACAGACAGACCCTTTGGCTATGTATAGTCAAGATGTCTTTACTGTGCCAGTCAACCTGACGGGTGTCCCGGCCATCTCATTTCCGATGGGGACTGTAAAACGCGACGGCAATATGCTGCCGGTTGGGGTACAATATATTGCACCACACGGTGGGGACGCTCTCTTATTTTCACTCGGGAAAAAGATTTATGATGAGCGTCCATAGCTCATATGCAAGACACAGCTTTCGTTGCTAGTACAACAGCCTCAACTACACCGTTCCCAACGGTGGGTTTCGACATATTTGCAGTCATCGGACAGCTTTTTTCGGGTAACGGTGTTGCCGATGCGATAACCTATGGCGGCATTTTCTCGTTTCTGTCTGTGCTGTGGACGATTATCATTGGTTTGTCGTATCTTGTTTCCATCCTTTTCTTGACGCTGTATGTATATGCTTCAGTGCGAAAAAGTCTAGATTTGGAAATGCAGACCCAGGCACTGAGAGACGAAGAGAAACTCTACAGTCAGCTGTATCGAGGGTCTGCAAAAAGTAACCGGCTAGAAGATGTATTTACCCACAGTGAATCAAGCAATCCTAATGATTGGAAGCTGGCGATTATAGAAGCTGATATTATTTTAGACGAAATACTCAAGCAGCAAGGATACGCCGGTAATTCATTAGGAGAGCGTTTGAAGAGTATTGCTCCGAGCCAATTAGAGTCACTCCAAGATGCCTGGGAAGCACATAAAGTGCGTAACAACATCGCTCACCAAGGAGCTGACTTCATTTTGACCAAGCGTCTCGCTCAAGAAACTATCACCAAATACCAGCGAGTATTTACCGAGTTTGGCGTAACTTAGGTTGCCAAAACATCAAAAATAGTGTATTTTCTCACGTACTGCTAGACGAACAGATTTGTTCCAGTGTTGTCGTAAAAACAAGGTGAAACACAGAGCGGGGTGAGAAAGTCTGGGAGACTTTCGCAAGACCCCGCAAAAAAACAAGGTGAAACACAGAGCGGGGTGGAGGAGAGGTACCTCGGGAGGCTCATAACCTCCAGACCCCGGTTCGATTCCGGGCCCCGCAACAAATAACAAAACACCGACTTCTCGTTGGTGTTTTACTTTATTAAATAAAGCATGGAAACCTTGCCATACAAACTAGTTATTTCAATAGGTACAAGTGAACCCTTTTTTGGGTTGGGTATGTTATAAATTTATATATGCAATGTGTAATTTTGGCAGCTGGAAAAGGGACCAGACTGCGTCCACTAACAGAAAATACCCCTAAGCCGTTAGTGAAGGTAGACGGAAAAGCATTACTCGACCACATCCTTGAAGCGCTACCCAGCGCAGTGGATGAAATTATTATGGTGACTGGTTATCTCGAGGAACAACTCAGAGAACACTTTGGTACAGAATATAATAGCCGGAAAATTACCTACGTCCATCAGGCTGATCAAAAAGGCACTGGACACGCTCTCTGGCTCTGTAAAGACTTAATAAAAGGTCGGTTTATATTTATGTTCGCCGATGATATTCAAGGCAAGGATGACTTGGCTCGCTTGTCTTCGTATACGCGCGGCATGTTGGCACTGACTACTGAGACTCCTGAGCGATTTGGAATCGTGGTTCGTCATCCCGACGGGACATTGGCTCAGTTTGTTGAGAAGCCTGAGCATGCTCCTTCAAATCTGGCTTCAACCGGAGTGTTTGTACTCGACGAACATATTTTTGAATTCGAACCGACGGTAGAAACCAACGGTGAGTTTTATCATACCGATATGATACGAGAATATGCTAAAGCGTATCCGATTGCTGTAGTAGAGCAACAATTGTGGATTCCTGTCGGCTACCCAGAAGACATCAAACGGGCAGAAGAGATATTGAAGACTATAGCAAAATAGTGTACTCTTGCGCCATAACATTTGTCGATGTAGCTCAGTTGGTTAGAGCGTAGCACTCATAAAGCTAAGGTCGGAGGTTCAATTCCTCCCATCGACACAAATTATGGAAGCTATCACTATAGTTGGGATTATAGGAACCGGATTGGTCTTGGTTGGTTTTGTTGGTAACCGTCTGTCGTACTGGAATGCCGTCTCTTGGACGTACGTAATCATGAATAGTCTAGGTAGTTTTGTGCTGGTTTACTATTCTTGGTATATAGAGAGCTATCCGTTTGTCGTGTTAAATGTCGTGTGGCTGCTTTTCTCGGTCAACGGAATTTTTCGCATCAAGAGATAGTTTAAAGTAAAAAACGACGCATCATTATATGCGTCGTTTTTTTATTGCGCGGCCACCCGAGAAAGCGTTCACTCCTAGCGCACATTTCGTCGACCACAAAAAAAGCCCCGAAGGGCTTTTTTATTGCGCGGTCGAAGGGACTCGAACCCTCGACCTCCCGCGTGACAGGCGGGCGCTCTAACCAGCTGAGCTACGACCGCATAATTACGCTAGGTATTACCGCAACGTAAGTGGCAAGAGTATAGCGGTTTTACTTCTTTTTTGCAATAACGCTAGTGTCGAACATTGGTGGGTTGCTGGACAATCTTGGGGAAAGCCTTACTGGCCAACAGACTATGAATCAACTGTAGTTACAATTGACGGCCCGTTTCTGGCTTATGTATTTCTTGCGTGGCATCGGAAAGTTATCTCCCTTGAGAAGTGGCGCCAAAAATATATTTTTGCTATGCTGGGTCACCGCCATCTTAGCTCAGTCGGCAGAGCGCATCCATGGTAAGGATGAGGTCAACAGTTCGATTCTGTTAGATGGCTCCAATAAGAACACGGGTTTTCAGGTGAAGCAGACAGCACGTCCGTATGGCCATGCGCAAGGAAGTCACATGATTATGTACAAAGCAAAACATTTATTGTATTGTTTTCGTAGCTGATCTTTGTGTGAGTAGTAAGTACAACTATCTACAATCAGAGGAAATACTAAATGGAGACGCAACAAGAAGTCGAGTTTGTGAATAAACCATCTCTGCCTCTGAAAATCGAGCAGTACGAGATGCGTGGCAAAACTCATATCAGTATCAGCCGGGGTACACAAGAGTTGATGATTGTCCCATGCAAAAATGACTGGATCATCGTCAAGATTAATGGCGTGTGCGAATCAGCCGAGCGCGGTCGCGAGCTGCTCAAAGAACTTCTCGGCCCATCACCGGAGCTAGAGTTTCCCCGTTACGGCGTGAGATGTATAGTGACGGACGAAGTGAGCTATGAGCTGCAAGACAAAACTGCTCGTTTGTGGAATGATGGTTTCATCAAACTGACCAAGGAGATGATGGATGCAAACCTGACGCTTCGTAGACTTGAGTTCGAAGATTCTGCATCAATGATTGCTGTTGCCAATCACATCGAAAGTTCATTTGATGATCTCCGATAAACCGCCTTTAAAACCGCCTTGGCCTCAAGGCGGCTTTTTTTTGGTATACTTGACGCAAGTATGGAAGGGTGCGAAAAATCCGCCCAATTCTTTTTGGTACGTAGAAAAAAGCTCTAGCGCAAAAAAAACAAAATTAATAGCCGAAAATTCAGCATAAAACAACATGTCAGACAATCAATCCAGAATCTCCGAAATAGACGCGGCAATGCTCGAGCCGACTTTTTGGAATAATCCGGCTGAAGCGCAAGCGATGATTAAGGAACTCCAGGAATTGAAAGACACGGCTGACGGTAAGGGTAAGTACGACCGCAATGACGCCGTCTTTACCATTGTGGCCGGCGCCGGTGGAGATGACGCTGAGGACTTTGCTCGTATGCTCGTAGAGATGTACCAAAAGTATGCTCAGAACAAAGGCTGGGGTGTGATGATAGTTGATAGTAATACCAACGACCAAAATGGCTACCGTAACATCACTTTTGAAATCCAAGGAAAAAATGCCTACGGTACTTTGTTGCACGAATCAGGTGTTCATCGTTTGGTGCGCATCTCGCCCTTTAATTCTAACGGCAAACGCCAGACTTCTTTCGTGTTAGTAGAAGTGTCTCCGGCGGTGGCAGACGTGACTGACTTCGCTCTGAATGAAGATGATCTAGAGATGACCTTTGCGCGTTCTGGTGGTGCCGGTGGACAAAACGTAAACAAGCGCGAGACGGCCGTGCGGATTGTGCACACTCCGACGAACATCTCAGTCAATATTTCTTCCGAACGGTCACAACAACAAAACCGTGAAAAGGCTTTGGCTTTGTTGGCTGGTAAAATATTTGCGTTTGAGGAAACCCAGAGGGCTCGCGAAATGCAAGGACTGGCCATAGAAAAGTCGGTTAAGATTGAATGGGGAAGCCAGATTCGGTCCTACGTGCTACATCCGTACCAGCTGGTTAAAGACCATCGCACCAATACCGAAGTTCGCAACATCGACCAGGTATTAAATGGCGGTATAGATGCGTTTATAGCCGCTTTTCTTGAGAGCTAATCACATGATATACTGTTCCGTATGATTTACTTTGATAACGTTTCTAAGCTGTATCCAGACGGACGAGCAGCCGCTTTGCAGGAGGTTACGTTTCAAGTAGCTCCCAAAGAATTTGTATCGATTGTGGGGCACTCGGGAGCCGGAAAGACCACTCTTCTAAAGATGATTATCGCCGAAGACAAACCGTCGGTTGGACAAGTATTCTATGAGTCACTGGATATTCACCGGATTCCTCGCGGCAAGCTGCCCAGCTTCCGTCGGAAGATTGGAACCGTTTTTCAAGACTTTAAGCTCTTACCGCACAAGACGGCGTTTGAGAACGTAGCGTTTGCGATGGAAGCGAACGGCCGAACTGACGAAGAGATTGCCGAAAACGTCCCCCAGGCTCTCTCACTGGTAGACTTAGACGACAAAGCATGGAACTTCCCCCATGAGCTCTCCGGGGGAGAGAAGCAACGCGTAGCGATTGCGCGGGCGATTGTAAATCAGCCTGATATTATTATTGCTGACGAGCCGACCGGGAACCTAGATCCTATTGCTACTTATGAAGTAGTGCAAATTTTACGAAAGATTAATGACTTGGGAACTACAGTCATCATGACCACTCACAATAAGGGGGTGATTGATGAGATTGAAAGACGAGTCATCACGATGGATGATGGGCGCATTGTTCGTGACGATGCTACTGGTAAATACGTTCTATAATAATTATGATCACTGGATTACGAAGAGTAATGAAGGCGGGGTTTGTGGGTTTTTGGCGGAACGCTTACGTTTCTTTAGCATCTATTTTCGTACTGATGGTCGCACTGTTTGTTATCGGAGCCACGATGTTTCTCAATCAGCTCCTGACTGTTTCACTTGACGCGTTGCAGTCAAAGGTAGATATCAACGTGTACTTCGTACCCAATGCACCCGATGAAGAGATTGAAAGAATACGAGATGCTGTCGCCTCACTTCCAGACGTATTGTTCGTCGAGTACACTACTCGTGAAGAAGCGTTGCAACAGTACAGAGAGCGACGCCAGGGCGATGAGATTTCGCTACAAGCCCTTGAAGAGTTGGACGAAAATCCGCTCGGAGGCAATCTTTCCATTCAAGCCAAAGAAACCTCTCAGTACGAAAACATCGCCCGTTTCCTTGATGAGCAAAGAGCGGCGGCTGAACCACAGACTCCGGTCATCGACGTAATTAACTACGATCAAAATCGAGACTCTATCGACACCCTTACCGGCGTGATTAACGCTACCGAAAAAGCCAGCTTCACAGTGATGGCTATCTTGCTGATTGCTGCCGTCTTGATTACCTTCAATACCATTCGTCTAGCTATCTACACTTCCCGAGAAGAGATTGCTATCATGCGACTGGTAGGTGCCAGCAACATGTTTATTCGCGGGCCATTCATGCTCCAAGGAATCATGTATGGTTTCATCGCGGGACTGCTTGCTCTGTTAGCCTTTTACCCACTGCTTATCTGGCTAGGACCCCGCACCGAGCTGTTCTTTGAGCTCAACCTCCTTACTTACTACGTACAAAACTTCGGTAGCATATTTGGTATCTTGGTAGGGATTGGTATCACGTTGGGACTCGTTTCCAGTACGCTTGCGGTAGCTCGATACTTACGAACCTAATCAATTTCTATGGCAACTAAGAAACAGAACGCGCCTGCAAAGCGGACGACTCCTAAGTATATCTTTGTGGTCGGTGGAGTGATGAGTGGGGTTGGAAAAGGAGTGGCTTCGTCATCGATAGCCACTCTTTTGCAATCTCGCGGACTAAAAGTGACCGCCATAAAAATTGACCCGTACATTAACGTGGACGCCGGCACCATGAACCCGACCGAGCACGGAGAAGTGTTTGTGCTCAAAGACGGCCTGGAGACTGACCAAGACATGGGAAACTATGAACGGTTCTTAAATACCGATCTGCCGAGTATCAACTACATGACCACCGGCAGTGTCTACCTGTCAGTCATCCAAAAAGAGCGCAACCTTGAATACAAAGGAAAGAATGTCGAGGTCGTGCCAGACATTCCCCTAGAAGTCATTCGCCGCATTAAAGCGGCTGGTCAGGAGGCTCAGGCCGACGTAGTGCAGATAGAAGTCGGGGGCACCGTCGGCGAGTACCAGAACATCCTCTTTCTCGAAGCCATTCGCATGATGAAAACCCAATCACCAGCCGACGTAGCGGTCGTGATGGTGAGCTATCTCCCGGTGCCAGGAAGCCTCGGAGAAATGAAAACCAAGCCCACCCAGACAGCAGTGCGCGCCCTGAACAGCACTGGGGTATTTGCCGATATGATTCTCTGCCGCAGCCCAATTGGAGTGGATACTAAGCGAAAGGAAAAGATTGCCACTTTCTGCAATGTGAAAGTAGAAAATGTCATCTCGGCTCCAGACGTGGAGAGTATCTACGACATCCCCCTGAATTACGAAGAGGACAAATTGTCCCAGCAGCTGTGCTCCATCCTCAATCTAAAAGCCAAGCAAAAGCCAGACCTGACAGCCTGGAAGCGCTTTGTGAAGCGCTCAAAGAATACGGACCGTCCGGTCAAGATTGCGGTGGTTGGCAAGTACTTCAACTCTGGAGATTTCGTGCTGTCTGACGTCTATCTATCTGTCCTTGAAGCTATCAAGTACTCAGCCTACGAGCTTAATCTAAAACCAGAAATAACCTATCTGTCAGCCGCGGACTTTACCGACAAAAAGAAACTCAAAGACCTTAAGAAATACGATGGTGTCCTTGTGCCCGGGGGATTTGGGGCCACTGGGGTGCAGGGAAAACTCAATGTCATCGAGTATGTGCGCAAGAACAACATCCCCTACTTCGGGATTTGCTACGGAATGCAGTTGATGGTGCTTGAATACGCCCAAAATATCTTAAAGTTAACAGACGCCAGTACCGAAGAGATCAATCCCAAAGCTGCGCACTTGGTGGTAGCAGTGATGGACGAGCAAAAAGCCAAGCTGGCGCAAAAAGACATGGGCGGCTCAATGCGTCTGGGGCAGTATGAGACACTCTTAAGTAAAGGTTCTCAAGCACACAGAGCCTACAAGAGTGCGAGTGCCATCGAGCGGCACCGCCATCGCTATGAAGTGAATCCAGACTACGTAGAACGACTCGAAGCCAAGGGGCTACAGTTCACGGGCCAGTCACCAGACGGACGCCTGATGGAGATTGCCGAGCTGCCCATTGAAACCCACCCGTTCTTTGTCGGGGTGCAGTTTCATCCCGAGCTCCAAGCTAGGCCACTAGCTCCACATCCGTTATTCACCGCTTTTGTGAAGGCGGCGTTCGAGGCTGATTAAAGAGGCTAGGGCTCTTCATTCTGGATTACTTTTGTGCTATCCTAGGCGCACCAAAGGAGATGAAGAGACGCAAACGATCACTTACCCGATCGTCTAATGGTAGGACTACTGTTTTTGGTGCAGTCAATCGGGGTTCGAATCCCTGTCGGGTAGCAGACACAGAAAACAGCCTGAGTGAATACTCAGGCTGTTTTTGTGTAAATTGCTACCCAGACAAGAAATAATCCGGGGGATTATTACGTGGGATTCGAAAAGCTTTTGAGTCAGATTAGGAGCAAAGCAAACCAATCTGTCCAAAAGGCTAGAATACTCTGGGAGATTATTCTAGAAGGTTGCCAGCCATTTAAATGGCGACAACCTGTACTGCATCTGTAAGATGGACTGGGCATGTAATGACCGAAACTCCCTGTCGTATCATTTTATTCAACGATAGCTTAATCCATTTCACCACGAAAGTACTGACGTAAGGACGTACGTCCTTACGTGGTGTGTAGCTACTAAGTCTTGTACCTGCGTAGGCCCGTCCTACGCAGTTTCACGTATTGCTACCTAGTGTACCTGCGTAGGTCCGTCCTACGCAGTTTTCAAAGTCTAGTGAATCTCCGAAGACCTGGCCTTCGGAGATAATGATAGTTTTGGTATACTCATAGTGTGAAAATGTATTTTATAAGTGGTGTGTCAGGAGTAGGAAAAACTTCTTCTATGGAAATCTTAAAAACAGATTTGCCAGAACAATATGTTGTCAAAGATTTTGATGAAAGAGGTGTACCTAAAGGTGGTGGGCGTCCATGGCGTTTAGATGAAACAAAGTATTGGATTTTAGAAGGGAAGCGGGCTGCCCTTGATGGAAAAATACTTGTGGTCTGTGGGCTTGTAAATCCGGAAGAGCTTGCTGTGATGGAAGAGAGAAAAGAGGTTGATGTCAAAATGATTCTTCTAGATGCACCAGGGGAGGTTATTGCACAACGGTTGAATAAAAGAAATTCTAACCAGGAGGTTAAAGACGGACTAGTCCTAACCGTTGGATCAGTTGATGCTTTTATTAAAGGTAGTAGTGATTTTGCTCCTATTCTGAGAGATATTTGTATTGCTGCACAGGTTCCTGTTGTATATACGGCAGAACTTACTCCCGACGAGGTAGTAGCAGAAATTAAGAAATTTTTGCAATAAAAGTTTCCGACTACGGAGGCCTTGCCTCCGTAGTCGGATAACCTTATGCCCGCTAGAAACTTTTGAACTTTGCTATACTTCAGTTATGAATGAAAACTTTCCGACTCCTAAAGTGATTGGCGGTTCTGCGTATGAAAAAGAGGAAGTAGATAAATTAGTACAAAGGAAACAGCGTGAAAGTTTGGAATCACTTTACGGAGAAGATTTGCTTGAATCAACTCCTGAGGAAAATGAGGTGATTTCAAGTGCTGTTGATTATGTACAAGCGGTGGCTGAACAATATGGTTCTCAAAGGAATGCATCAGTCGATAGAGTAGCTGTAGTAAAGAATGGTGCATTGAAAAAATATGGAGGCGGTTTATATTCGAACCTTGACGACACAATCGCTGTGGAACGTTGCGAATCGCTGTTGCTACTGGGAAGAACTGTGGCTCACGAGTTATTTCATAAAATGGGATATAAGTCATTTCAAGTTAAAGAATCAGAGGGTTCCGGCAGAAAGGACGGTATATATCGAACTGGAATATCGATGAAAAGCAGAAAAGATTCAAGTACATATTTCCTTCAAGCTGAAGAAGCTATGGCCGCTGTCATGTCGGCTTCATTTTTTACAGACGTGTTGAGCAAAGAAGAGCATTTTCAAGAAGAAATACAGTCCTCTGAAGCGATTAAAAGTTGGATGGTTACACAAATCAAGACAAAAAAACAGCCTGAACATATAAGCAATCGTAATATTTCATTTGTTGAAAGTATAGCTGTCTTTCCACACGCAATCGAACTATTAAATGTGATAAAAACATCAGACAAAGATTCTGAGTATATATTTGGATATATTGGAGGTTTTCTTGAACAAGAGATTGAGCAAGGAGTTATGTTTACTGAAAGACCAGCAGAATCAGAAGAATTTGAGTCGACGATTCTCCGCTTGGTTGAGTCCGACCCCTGGCTGTCGCTTACGAAAGAAGAATTATTTGAGATGTTTGCCAAAGCCCACTTTACCGGAAACTATTTACCTCTAGCAAGAAAGATTGATTCAGCATTAGGGGTGGGGACATTTAGAGTCGTTGCTAAAGAGTTAGGAGTTAATTTTAAATAAACTGTCTACGGAGTTCGCATAGAGCACGGAGGCCACTCAGGAGGCCGGGCCTACGTAGAGCGGCCACGTAACTACATAGAACGGGCCTATCTAATCTATAGAAGGGGAAGTTTTTGTTTTGTTAAGAGTACCGACAAGAAGCGTGCCTTGATAGCAAGAAAAAAAGTCTTGAAGATATAGTATGATTCATCTTTGTTGAACCGTATTAATAATTGTAATTTCTAGGGAAAGGTAAGTATGTCAGTGATTTATGCAAAGCTGAAGCGGGATGAGAATCCAAACGTAATTTTATTTAATGAAGATCAGGTAGATGATAAATTAAACCATTTATTTACTCCACCAGGTTTAAAAAACTCTATTAAGTATGACTGCTATGGACCGCAGTCACTTAATGACGAAATATTCCACGTTGACCTGTCAAATGATCAATGGCAAAAGATTAAAGATATTTACGCGACTGATAACAGTCGTGCATCAGACTTAGACAATTCAGGCTATGCAGATCAGTATGCGCGTATTGATGTAATTTATAGCGTGACTAATGGTGCAATCTCGTTTAAAAAAATACGTCCTAGCCAAATTGCTTTACAACAAGGGTCTTTGGAGTGGGGTGACCGACCGGTTTTTGTAGCGCCGTCAGAGAAAGTGTTGATTGACCCTCCGGTTGACCTATATATCAACAAGTCATCAAGACGTGCATACTTCAAAAGCTTCAGGAATGCGTCTCAGATTGCCAGGGTGCTGAACGATTTTTATGAAGAGACAACGCAACAACACGCTGAAGAAATATTGGCATTTGATGTATTTAATATAGCTGCATTCGATGTGGCTGATGTGAGTCCAAGGAATAGAAAAAGGCTCGCTCGTATAAAAGGAGACCTAGATATTGATTTGGATGACTCAATGACTGTAACCAGAATGAGCGAGTACGCTGATAAATATGAGAGGGTTGGTGTTTTTGAAAATAGTAGAATAAAGATTTGTTCTAACGCTCAGCTCACCGAAGCACTGGATGTTATTTCTGGATCCTTTTACACAAACGAAATCACTGATGATGTAATGAAGGCTACTGCAACTAGGAAGTTGCATTAAGGTCATCAAGAAGAAGGAGGAATTAGATAATCTTGATTTTTATCTGCGTAGGCCCGTCCTTCGGACCCTAATCCCGCACAATCTAGTACATTGTGCGGGATTAGCGGTTTTTTTGGGGCCTTTTAGGGGCTGGTCTGGGGTAGTCAGGTCTCGCGCTTGGCGGTCGTGTCCCAACGGAGGTCCGGTCTTCCGTTGGAACGGTCACTTCTTACTGCCGTCACTTCTGGGTCCTACTTGTTTAAGGAGTAGGTCTCAATGTCTATCAAGATATCATTTTTCGTAAAGAGATTTTTCAGCTCTCCAACTTTGAGGAAACCTAATTTTTTGTACAATTTAATGGCGGTCATATTACTTTTCGCAACGTCAAGATAAATATTTTGCACCTTAGGTGTGTTCTGTAAGGTGCGAATAGCCTCTGTTAAAAGTAGCGTCCCGATACCTTGCCCTCGTTTGCTTGGTAGGACGGACAGGGCATTTATTTTAGCGCCACTATTAAAGTTTATTGAGTGGGCTTTGTGTATGACCTGACAATACCCAACTGGGACCTTTTCTTCATAGGCTATGAAGTGTATTAAATCAGCATGCGTCAGTATTTTTCTTAACGCTGGGATATCAACAATCTCTCGGGACGCCATAAAATCCTCTTCAGAGTAAGAGTGTATGAACAGGGAGAGCAGTGATTCTATTTCAGAATCAGACTGTGCTTTATAATGTAATTCAGATACGTGCATGGACTAACTATAGTATAAAAAAAGTACCTAGCCAATGTATGGCTAGGTGTTCTTCGTGGGTATTTGGTTAAGTGTGGGTGGGGACAATGTCGAATGGGCCTTCGTTGGCCACACAGCTCACAGATGAGGTCCCGTATGAACCAGTAGTTACTCGGTCAACAAACTCTTGCAGTTTCGGGTGTAGTTCTTTACCCCAGGTGTCAGTAAGCAGGTTCGTCGTAAAGAGAGCTGCTTGCGTGACTTCATTTTCGTCCAGACCCATTTCCCCAATTGGTTCGTGGTGAGTATAGACCCCGGTGGTGCTGTAGCAGAAGTGCATGTACCACTTACTGTTGAGGATCATTTCGTGCAGTACCAAGTCCACTTCTCCGACAAACATCACGTATGACTGCCTGACGGTGATAGACCCCGTGGCATACCACTGAACAAAGGCTTCAATGAGGTAAATGGCCTCAGCGCGATCTTGGGCAACTTTTTCACGTAACAGACCGCGAATAATTGGACTGAAGTCCTGGGTCGCCATTATTTTTCCGAAAAAAGTCTTTGCGTCAGGGCAGTTTGGCAGGTGTTTCAAAGGAACAATAGGCCCTGCGTAACTTTGTCTAACCGGTAAGTGTGCGTGAATTGCCGTCATTATTATTCTCCAGATACCAATAGTCACAAAGAGTATAATCTATTACTCTCAGGTGGTTTGACAGTCAAAGAACGGAGGTCCCTTGGAACTATCTAAGTAAAAGGTATCACAGATAGTTCCAAAGTAAATATTAATTCCCAAACCCGCGGCTACACTTTGCGAACTTTGGTATACTTTACATTATGAATAATATCGCCCGTAATCCAGCTGTCACCGCTTCATATTTGGTTTTAAGAAAAGATGACAAAATCCTTTTTGCTAGGAGGTGTAATACTGGATATCAAGATGGAAATTATCAAGTACCAGCTGGACACGTCGATGCGGGAGAATTACCCAGTGAAGCTCTGGTGCGAGAAGTGACAGAAGAAATTGGAATTACTATCAATCCGGACGATGTGAAATTCGTTCACACATCGTTTCGCCCTAAAACCGACTCAACAGGAGACCGGGTTGATTATTTCTTTGAAGTGAATACCTGGGAAGGGGAAGTAACGAATTGTGAACCAGATAAATGCGATGACCTTTTATGGGCAGCGCCAATGGATATGCCTGAAAATACGACTCCTCACGTTAAAGTAGCAATTGAATGTATTGAGAAAGGCCAATTTTATTCAGAACTCAGTGTCGATTTTATAAAGAAGTCTGGGATGTATAAAATCGACTAGTGTTTTAATAATCTCCTGGACGAGTAGTCATCAGCAGCCTCTAAACACATGTTTCGCAATAGCACGGTCTAGTGTGAGTCTGGCTATATTAAGAGCCTGCATAGGCTGCCCTAGGACTACCAGCTGTGAAATAATTTGTTTACACCGGCGTATTAATTATTAGAGGCAGGTAACATGTTCTGCTCTCTGTGAATCTATCGGTCAATATAGTATCTAACTGAACCTAAACCATTGCGTTGGTTCAACATATGAATAAAACAAAATTGACTCATTGATTTGTTACAACATTACGACACGTGGTCCCAATATTTTTCTTTGGCAGTCAGCTCGTCTAATTTGGAAACAAATCAATAGCCTCGAATGTACTTAGCAATAATTAACCAAACAGGCTTGAAAAATATATTTACATGAAATCCGGGTAAAGCCGGATTTTTTGCGTCTCGGGTGGAAAAAATAAAACAGCCCGAGGAAGGGCTGTGGTTTTGTAACCAGAATTACGCAATATTGATGTTGTGATTGAGTTATTTTAACCAGTTAATCGTGCCTGTAAAATAAAGCAAATGCGGTTGAACCGCACAACTTCACCCAATTGTTGAGCAGCTGCTCGTTGGTAGGGTGGGTGGTGCGCTCTAAGACACAACATACTGCTCGGAGAAGTTTGGAAGATAAGGCACAGTCCTGTTGTTTTTGCATATAGCTACACATATCAAGCAGGGTGCGATATCTGTCAAATCTTGGTCCAAGGTTGAAATCTCTGATCTTTGAAAGTACGGCGTGAGTATTCATGATTGGTTCTCCCTCATCATGCTGTTTACTCCCATTTGTGACTATACTACTAAAAATAGATTTGTAAATAGTGTTTATACACAATTTGTTGGCCGGTAGCAGGTGTGTGCTCGATGAGGCAACTGGGGATAACGCACTGGCGTAATTTTATACAAAGAGTACTATTTAGGTAGTTCCTTTCGTTCTTTCCATCCATCCAAACGACAGTACTTTCTGTCACACAAACCCATTTCCCCTTTTTTTCTCTTCCTCCCTCTTCCTTCATGAAAACTAAGTCTCCGGATGGGTTTTTTCTATGTTCAAGTCCTTGAAGAAAGAGCGTGCCTAGTAGCTGATTTAAGCTGGCAAGATGGACTTTTTTATAGTTAAACGTATACTCCCCTGGGAAAGATCCTGAATAAAATTATCCGATGGAGTAGAACCCATGTCCTTAAATGAAGAAATCGCTGCCGCTGCCCTCCGTCTTTCGCAATCTGATATCCGCGGAAAGATAAGCCGAGCTTCTCAAGAATATGGTAAAGGAGTTCACCGCACGCTGCCAGTTCTTCTCCCACATGTTAAAGACATTTTGTTGATAGCAGAGGAGGGAGCGCGAATTGCAAAAGCGCTCAGAGAGGCTGAAAGTTCTGTTTCAAGTGAGACGAGGTAAGAAATTCTCACTTCAGTAACCGAGTGTTAGATTCAGTGCAACTAATTGCTCATCGAAAACACAGAATTTTCTGATTGAATAGACAGCGAGTGAGCTGAATCAGCAGTTTCTGCACCATTGTATACCACCGTAAAACTGGATTATAGTTTAGTGCCAGTAACAATTTGTAGCCTGCGTTTCGTGGGCTGTTTTTATATCCAGCTCAGATTCATATATATAAAAACCCGTCTAACTGACGGGTTTAAAGAGGAGGGGAGAGGAGTGCAGGTTAGTAGTCGAAGTGGGCAAATTCGGGGTTAATCAATCGCTCACTTCCTTTCAGGGCGTCTATGGCGTCGACATCGGTTTTGTCCATGACGAAGTCTTGCGATTCAAAATTCTCTTTAATTCGTTCAGGCTTGACGCTTTTAGGGATTGCAACCAAACCTACTGCTAGTAACCAGTTGAGAATAATCTGTCCCGGTTTTTTATCGTACTTTTTGGCGAGCTCAGTAATGAGTTCCATGTCTAGAGCTTCTCCACGACCCAGTGGTGAGTAGGCGGTGACTGCGATATTGTGTGCTTTGCAGAAGGCGCGTAAGTCATGTTGAGCAAAGCCAGGGTGCAGTTCGACTTGATTGACCACAATCTCAACGCCAGTGGCCAGGGCATCTTGTAGGTGGTGTTCAGTGAAGTTTGAGACGCCAAGCGAACGTACTTTTCCAGCCGCTTTAGCCTCATTCATTGCTCCAAGAGTTTCTGCTAAAGGTACAGAGTGGTCTGGGAAATGAATTAATAACAGATCCATGTAGTCTGTGTCGAGTTCTTCTAGGTAGGCGTCTATCTTCTGTCTTACCGAGTCTGCAGCGAGGTCGCCAGGGAATATTTTGGTGGTTAAAAAGAAGTCTTCGCGTGCAATTCCATTTTGTTTAATTCCACGACCGACTTCCTTGTGGTTGTGGTAGCCGTCAGCCGTATCAATGTGTCGATAGCCAACTGCCAGGGCCGTGTCAACGGCGGTAACACATTCTTCATCTTTAATTTGCCAGGTGCCAAAACCAAGGGCTGGCATTGTCCTGCCGTTTTTCAGAGTAAGGTGTTTCATACAATTTGATTGGTGTTTAAGTGGCTCGTATAGCGGTTAGTACGAAACCCTGCGTTGATAATTTCATTCGTTATAATCACGAGCTCGCTCTAATGAATAAGATACCGCCTTACTGCGAGTTAGTCGGATTGATGGTAGCCCTTTTTTGGGTAGGGCAGATTATGAATACGGCAGGTGTTCTACAAGTGGCGAATGTTGATATAGTCCCGGGGTTTTGCTCACTGTGCGGTAGAATGGGCGCATGATAATTGCGTATATTCGTCCGTACGATGGTGAACTTTCTCTGGTAGAAGAACAGCTCGGTGCTCATCAGGTGGTGACCGGTACGTGCGTGTGGGACTTGGATGAAGCAATTCGCAATCAAGTGGAAGTGCTTAGTGTGTTCGTCGACTACCAGGTGACCGCTGATGTATTGGATATGCTCCCTAATTTAAAAATGATTGCGGCTCGGTCTGCGGGGTTCGACCATATCGCTATGGACGAGGCGCAACAGCGCGGGATTGTGGTGTCGCGGGTACCGCACTACGGAGCCCGGACGGTGGCTGAATATGCGCTGGCACTGATGTTTGCCTTGTCTCGAAATGTGTATCGCTCATACACTGATATGCAGAGAAATGTCGGTGTTAGTGGAGTGGATGCCTACGAAGGGTTCGATTTGTGTGGCAAAACAGTAGGTGTGGTCGGCACCGGCGCAATTGGAAGAAACGTCTGTGAGATTGCCAGGGGAATAGGGATGAATGTGATTGCCTATGACGTGTCGCCGGATGAGACGTTCGCCGTGAATCTCGGTATGCGGTATGCGGCGCTGGACGAGGTATTGGCTCAGGCAGATATCGTCACGCTTCACGTGCCGTCAATTCCAGAAACTCATCACCTCATCAATGCCGAAAAACTACAAAAAATGAAAGCCGGGAGTTATTTGATTAACACTGCTCGGGGAGACATTGTTGATACCAAAGCGTTGGTGCAGTCTGTATACGAAGGTCATTTAGCCGGAGCTGGTCTGGATGTACTCGAAGGAGAACACTCTTTGCGTGAAGAAGCAGAATTACTGGTGGAGGGAGCTCCCGACCCAACTCTGTGGGAGACGTTGATAGCTGATCATGCGTTGATTGATATGCAAAACGTAATTGTCACCCCACACATTGCCTTTAACACTATCGAAGCCAAGCGTGAAATTACTCAAACCACGCTAGAGAATATTAACGCCTTCGTCTCTGGTGCCCCGCAAAACACCGTTACTCTATGAGTCAAATAATAAAAAACTTTGCCGCTTTGGCGACCTCACAGCAACGCCGTGATGCGTTGACTATCGTTGAAGCTGGACTGCAAGCCATAGACACCAGCACCGTACTCAAAAATTCAATTTCTCTGGAGGAAAACCGGCTGACTATTCAAGGTCGCCAGTTTGACCTACAGGAGTACGAACATATTTATATTATCGGCTTTGGTAAAGTGGCCTGCACAGCCGCGCTGACACTTGAACAGATTCTCGCGGGACGGGTGCGTGAGGGAGCAGTGATTGGGATTGCTGAGCGCACGTGTCAGGTGGTTGATACCTACGCGGGTACGCATCCACTGCCTTCCCAACAAAACTACACGGCCACTAAACACATCGAGGAAGTAGCGCGTCGCGCCAAAAAAGACGACCTGGTCCTGGCGATTGTCTCTGGCGGCGGTTCAGCGCTACTGTGTTCTTCAATGAGTGAATGTGACCAGGGGACGAAACTGTTTGAATCTTTTTTGCAAAGTGGGGGGACGATTGAAGAGCTCAACACGGTACGTAAGCACATCTCACACTTAAAAGGCGGTGGTCTGGCGAAGTCTTTATATCCAGCGACCGTAGTCGGGCTGGTATTTTCTGATGTGCCAGGCGGAGACATAACCGCTGTCGCGTCTGGTCCGACGTGTTTTGATTCCAGTACGGTGCACGAAGCTCAAGCGCTGATAGAGAAATATAATCTGGGCTCGTTTCGCTTGGTGGAAACTCCCAAAGACCCAAAGTACTTTCAACGAGTGCACAACTTCACTATTGTCTCAAATGTGACCGCGCTCAACGCAATGCAAAAAGCCGCGACGGACCTGTCGTACCGAGCAGACTTGGTGTCGGCTACGGTGTACGCTACGGCGTCGGAAACAAAAGAGCTTCTGCACGCTAAAGCGGCAGCTGGACTCATGCGCTGCATGGGCGGAGAAACGAAAGTATTAATACCAGAACATAGTACCGGAGAGGGAGGACGCAACGACTACTTGGCCCTAACAATGCTCGAATCCCTGTCTCCAAACCAGGTGTTCATTTCCATCGCCTCAGATGGTCGAGACAACACAGCGATGGCGGGAGCTCTCGCTGACGCTGAGGTTTTACACCGGGCTCGCCAGTTAGGTGTATCAGCGGCTGAGCATTTAGCGAACTTTGACTCGTTTCCGTTTTTTGCTCAGGTGGGTGCTCACGTTCAGACTGGCCCACTTGAATCAAATGTCTCAGACTTGATGGTGCTGCTGACAGCGCAGGCAGAGATAGCCAATGCTGCTATTACCGAGGTGACCGCCCAGGTAATCAAGGATTCACGAGGAACTCCGACTATCTCAGTCACGGTCACTGCCGGTGAACACACGGGTGTATTTAGTGTACCGGGCGGAGCGAGCACTGGTAAGCATGAGGTGGCTGTGTTGCCGGCAGCGCAGGCAGTCAAACTGCTGCGTACGGTTTTGCAGTCAGCGTTGCTGGGGATGGATGTAACCAATCAGGCTGCCATCGACGCCTTACTGCACGAACTTGACGGGACTGAACAGTTTGCCCATATCGGTGGCAATCTAGCCCTAGGAGTCAGTGTGGCAGCCTGCAAGTGTGCCGCCGCTGTGAAAGGAATGGAAACGTGGCAGTATGTCGCGGAGTTGTTTGCGTATAAGGAACAGGCCACCGCTCCCCGATTGTTTGTGAATCTGATTAATGGAGGAAAGCACGCCCAGGTCGGCAGCCCGATTCAAGAGCACCAAATTATTCCCGATACGGACAACGTGCATGAGGCATTAGCGGCGGTAAAGCTGGTCCAAAGTGCATTACGCGATGTGCTTGATGAGCATTACACCCCGCAGCAGATTACCGTTGGCGATGAAGGAGGTTTTGTGATTCCTAGTACAACTATTCTGGAGCCGTTCACGTATATCAAAGAAGCCATCGTGCGAGCAAACACTGGCGTCTCCATGCTGATTGGGACTGATATCGCCGCCAGTTCTTTCTATTATGACGGCCTATATCATTTACCCGGCGCATCATATACTGCTCAAGAATTATTATGGGTCTATGATGAGCTACACACCACATTTCCTATGCTGCAGATGGTGGAAGACCCCTACGACGAGCAGGACTTTGCTGGCTTTGCCGCCTATCACCAGGTTCACCCCGGAGTGCTCGCTATTGGAGATGACTTGACGACCACCAACAAGACCCGTTTGCAAAACGCAATAAATCAAAACGCCGTGAGTGCGTTGATTATTAAACCAAACCAAATCGGTACCCTTAGCGACACCTTGGAAACTATGAGTCTCGCGTACGAAAATAAAGTGTGGTGTATAGTGAGTCACCGCAGCGGTGAGACTCAGGACGACTTCATTGCCGATTTGGCATTTGGGACCAAGTGCTTTGGCCTCAAGGCTGGCGCGCCGTCTATGTCCGAGCGGGCCGCTAAGTACAATCGTCTGCTACACATTCAACCTAAACACACTTTATGAACAATATTCAAATCATCGCCACTATCGGACCAGCCTGCTCCGAACCAGCTACGCTGCAATCCTTGATAGCTAGTGGCATGTCGATTGCTCGGCTAAACTTTTCGTGGGGCACGCACGAGGAGCATCGACAGTTTGTGCACGATGTCCGCGCAGCAGCTCAGGCAGCGGGTGTTCAGGTACCGATTATTCAAGACCTGTCTGGTCCCCGGGTGCAGCAAGCGGCTGAACACACTTTTGACAGTGAACTCTCGGTAATCACCGATAAAGACAGAGCTGATGTATACGCGATGGCGGACCTCAATTTGGAATACATCGCTTTGTCATTCGTAAAAGACGCTGATGATATCAATGAGCTACGGTCGCTTCTACAAGCGGCGGGTTCGGAGGCTAAGATTATTGCTAAGATTGAGCGTAAAGAAGCGATAGAGGCAATTGATGAGATTATTGCTGCCGCTGACGGAATCATGATAGCTCGGGGTGACTTAGGCGAAGCGGTGCCAGTGGAGACTCTGCCGTTTGTAAAAAAAGATATTCTCAAGCGATGCAACACGGCTCAGAAGCCAGCGATTGTCGCTACCCAGATGCTCACCTCAATGATAGACAGTCCGCAACCTTCCCGGGCCGATGTGTCCGATATTGCCCACGCGGTGCTCGATGGGGCGACGGCCACCATGCTCTCCAACGAAACTGCCGTCGGGACATATCCGGCTCTGACCGTTGCACTGATGCGTAAAGTAGTAGACGAGGCGCAACGTCACACAAAACACACGCTCAAAAGTTTTTAAACGTACCCACTTACGATTTCGACCTTGTCATACAAAAACTGGGAGCTATTGCTCCCAGTTTTTCTTGTAGTAAAAATTGTTATCCTTTACTCGCTTTAAAGCAGTCCAAACATTTGAGTCCGCTGGTGTCTCGGGGTGTAAATGGAAGTGAAGTAATCTCACCGCCGCAGACAGAGCAGCGCCAACTGCCGGCCACCTTTGGTTTTTCGCCTTTCTCAGCGGGAGCGGCTGTCTCGAGTCCAGCAAATGCGTCGTCGGCTGGCATTGGTTCGGAGGCAAGCTGAGCCTCATCAAAATCAGGGACACCGTCCATCGACATCGGTTCGCTGGCTGTCTGGAGCTCTTCGACGGGTTGTTCAGCTTTCTCTGACTCTTTTCCTTTGGCGTAGCAGGCTCGACACGTCAGTCCAGACTCACTCCGGGGCTGAAACGGCAACTCCGTTATTGCTCCACCACACCTACTACATTTCCAATTTCCTTGATGCATATGTTCGACACTTATTAGTTAAATGAACTGCCAGTATACCCTAAGTGGATACACATTTAAGCCAGCTTTGCTCTTACCAGCTGGATTATTTCATCGAGTGAATGGTCTGACTTGATGAGATAATCGAACATTTTTAAAGCGACCATCTCTGAGACCATATCCATGTCTCCGCGGTTGGTCAGGATAAGTATTTCCGGTTGGGAATACTCAGCTTTCTTCTCTTGTATCTCCTTGATTACTCCAACGCCATTGAGAAACGGCATGTCTACATCTAGCAGCATCAGGTCAATCTTCTCGTCTTTTAAAATCTGCAAGGCCGCTACCCCGTGTTCGGCTTGAAACACGGTATATCCCACTTCATCCGACAAGAGTTCTCCCAGCGCATTTCTTAAAGATGGTTCATCGTCAACAATTAAAATCTTTTTCATGTACTTGGATTTTAACATATTGCGCCGGTGCGGGAAGTCTGTCACAAATAGATATAAAAATCGGCGGACAAAGAAGTCCGCCGGTTAGTTTTTGAAGAAGGTCAATTGGTTCCTAGGTGCCGGTATTTACCCCAACAGTGCCGAGAAGGATTCCAGGCGCCATATCCTTGAGCCTCCAGGAGGATGTCAACAAACTCCCAGTATTCGTCAATGTTTTTCATGTTTTTTCCAGCTGATTGTATCCAATCACTATGGTACTTAAGCAGTACTTGGGCTGAGCCACTGGCGCTGGACGTGGGGTTTTTAAGCAACGTGCCGTCAGCGTTCCAATGTTTGATGAGGCTTGGATTGCCGGTAGATTCACACCCAGCGATGATTTCCATCAGCGGGTCCTGACCGATATGTTCTCTCATTTTTATGCGAATAAACGTATCCTGAGCCTGGGGAGATTGCAAGACTGCCTGGTAAAATTTTGCCTGTACACTGCTGGTCGGCAGACTGCTGACAATGAGTGTAAAGACAAGAGTACTGGTAGTGAAAAACATATACATTAAGTAGCCTTTTCGTCTGTAAGGTTTGAGTTCCTTAAAAGAACTGTTCATTATCCAGTCTTTAGGACGCGTGAAAGTCATCTTTCTTACAGACACCAAATACGGAGTTACTTTTGGGATAAAGCATGGTTGTGTGAAATAATGTATTAATACGGAGGTAATAAAAAGCAGCTAACTAACCAGATAGATATGATTAAAAAAATAGTAGTAGCCGGGGGATGTTTTTGGGGATTGGAGGATTTGCTTCGAGATCTCAAAGGGGTGGTAGATACGACCGCTGGGTACGCTGGCGGAGAAAATGACAACCCGACCTACGAACATCATCCTGGCCATGCAGAAGCCTTGGAGGTTGAGTACGATACGCAGTTGTTAGATTACCACCACCTATTAGATTTCTTTTTCCAGATTCATAATCCGACCACACTCAATCAACAGGGAAATGATATGGGTACTGCGTATCGTTCAGCCATTTTTTACACCAGTGAAGAAGAGAAACAGATGGCTCAAGAAATGATAGACATCGTGAATGAATCGCAGCGGTGGGATAATCCAGTGGTGACTACGCTGGAACCATTGTCTCGATTCTGGCCCGCGGAAGAGTATCACCAGGATTATCTGGTAAAGAATCCCGGTGGCTACACGTGTCACGCCATTTATTTTGCTAGCTATTTAGCTTAAGCTTATGCCAATCAGCGACTCATTACTGTTTATCACCACCATCCTCGCGAGCACAGAATCTTTCGTGATTGTGTTGGTATTGCTTAGTCTATACGCGATGCGCAAGAGGAGTTTTGCAGAAGGACTGTTTGTGGCCGTGAGCACCGTCTGCCTGCTGGCAAGTGTGTGGGTACTCAAGCTAGTGTTTGTTGTACCGCGCCCGACTGACGCTTTGGTGCAGGCTGGTGGATACGCTTTTCCCAGTGGACATGCCTCGGGAGTGATGTTTATGGCCATTGTGCTGGAGTGGTATTTCCGGGTGGTGTTACAAATAAAACAGCTCGCTGTGGTCCGGACAGTTTTAATCTTGTTTGTGCTGGCGGTCGGGTACAGTCGCTTGTACTTGCAGGTCCATACGGTTGAACAGGTACTCGCGGGTTTTTTCGTAGGCGGAGTCATCGGTGCGGTCTTCTGGTATTACGTGCGGAGATTCGCCCCTAAGTAGACGTCGATAAGTCCATCGAGAATAGAAAAACAGCCGCTTTTAAGCGGCTGTTTTTTAGAATAAGTAGTGGTTACCGCTTAGGCACAAACGTCAAAGCTTTCCCTTTTTCTACTCCACGACCAGTTCGACCAATTCGGTGAACATAATCTTCGAAGGTTCCGGGTAAGTCATAATTGATGACGTGGGTAACGTTATCAACGTGAATCCCTCGAGCCGCTACATCAGTAGCTACGAGCACTCGAGCGTTTCCGCTCTTGAACGCACCCAGGGAACGCTGTCTCTGGCCATGGCTTTTGTTTCCGTGGATAGAGTCAGCTTTAATACCATTTCGAGCTAGTTCTTGTGAGAGCTTCTCAACACTGTGCTTCATTGCTCCAAAGACAATTACTCGCTTGAGTTCGTCGTTCTCTAGGAGCTTCATGAGTGTGTCGAACTTATGAGCGTGTTCGTAGGGAACCACGTCTTGCGCGATACTGTCGGTAACGTCTTTTTTTCGTACTGAAACCGTCACTGGATCTTTCATAAAGTCATTCACCAATCGGTTTGCTTCGTCTGTCATGGTTGCTGAGAAGAAAAGGGTTTGGCGGTCTTTTCGGACACCTTCTAGAATCTTACGCATGTCATGGATGAATCCCATGTCGAGCATTCGGTCAGCTTCGTCGAGCACGACATTAGTGATTCGGTCAGTCCGTAGGTCACCACGGTTGATAAGGTCTAGGATTCGTCCCGGTGTTCCAATCACGAAGTGGTTGTTTCGCTTCAGCGCTCGAATTTGTGGTCGGATACTCGTTCCTCCCACGCATGATGTAGCGTAGAGCTTGAATCCAGCACCAAACTTACGGAACTCAGCTTCAGCTTGAAGCGCAAGTTCTCGAGTTGGAGTTAGGATGAGGGTTTGCTGATTTCGTTCAGTCAGTGTCTTTTGAATCAAAGGCAGAAGGAAAGCGGCGGTTTTACCCGTTCCGGTTTCAGCAATTCCAATTACGTCCTTTCCCATCAGGATGTGAGGGATAGACTGATCTTGGATTGGTGAAGGGTTTTCAATACCGATTTTGGCTACGGTATTGGCAATGTCGGCATGGAAGCCAAATTCTGAGAACTTGTGCTTGGGCACGTAGACTTCTTCTTTGATTTCTACGGGATTTTTGTTGATGAACTGTGAAGGGTCAAATGAAGGCATCTTTCGAGCTCCACCACCGCTTTTTCCACGTCCGCCACCTCCTGGTCGTCCGCCGCCAGATCGGCTACCGCCACTTGGGCGTCCGCCACCGGATCGGGCATTACGATTAAAAGAAGAGTTACCCGATTTGGCTGAACCAGAATAAGGTCGGCGTCCAGTAGCTGGACGTCTTGATGTGTTTGTTGGCATCTAAATTTGTGTAGTTAATGGAGGTTAAAATATACCAAAAAATGGCATTTCTAAACATTTTATCACTCCGGGGCGTGCAGGATAAGTAAATTTCAGAAACCTGAAAGAGAATCAGTCAGACGTCTGCAGCGATTGTGCCCCACACGAGTTACAAAAGCGTCCCAGTAGAGTAATACATTTTGAGTTTTTGTCAATGATATCTGTGCCTAAAGATATTTTTATTGGTATTTCGCCTATATCGACCAGGGGCCGAGGCTTATTTGGCCAGTATCCGTAGTCCGATGGGCGCGATTAGGGTCGTTACAATGCTCAGGGCCACCATAGCAGCAATCAGTTCTTCTGGTAGTAAGCCAGTTTCTACGGCCGTGAACACCACCGCCAGCGTGGTTGAGAGTTGGGGGATAGTGGCTAGACCGATAATTGAAGCGTCTTTGTTTTTAAAGCCAATAATTCTTCCCCCTAGCCAGCCACTAAAGAACTTTGTCGCAATCGATACACACACGATGGTGACGATAAGACCTAAGACGCCAGCGTTTTCGTTGAGTATGCCAATATTTGTTTCCATTCCGATAACTACAAAAAAGACGGGTATGAAAATCCCGTAGCTCATGGTGCGGAGCTTCTCAATCAAAATCTCACTCTTGATAGAATCTGAGAGGACAAGTCCCGCGAAGAAGCCGGCAATGATTGGATGGAGCCCTAGGAGCTCAAAAGTCACTACCACTCCAATCATTAAGGCAAAAATGAGTCTGACCTCAGATTCAAATAAATCTTTCTCGTCTCGGCGCTGAGGGATAAGGGCTCGAATCTTGGGGAGGCCGTAAGCAAACCCGGCCATGATAAGGGCGAGTAAGAAATAGAAAGACGGCAGTGGCAGGGCGGTCAACGGATTGACCGATTGGAGCAGAATTGACAGGAGAATGAGACTCATGACATCCTCAATAATGGTGGAAGAAACGATTGATTTGCCCAGCTTGGTGTTCGTTAAGTTCAGTGATTCTAGAGTCGGAATGATGACAGCGATGGAGGATGACATAAAAATAATCCCAATCAGCAGTGAAGCGGTCAGAGAAAAACCGAACCAGTAGCCCAGCGCAATACCGGCCGCCAGGGGAATTAGACTGTTCAAGGCGGAAAGCCAACCAATGTCATATTTGAGCTTTTTAAAGCTGTCGAATTTGGTTTCCAGACCAGCCATAAACATCAAGAAGATCAGTCCAATCTGACTCAAGAAACCTAGTGTGGGTGTCACTTTGGCTAATTCAAGTCCGTAGGGGCCGACGACGACCCCTGCCGTAATCAAAGCGAGTACCCAAGGTAAATGAAAGCGGCGAAACGCGGCCGCAAACAATACCGTTGCCAGCAGGATAAGGAAGAAAGGTAAGAACTCCATAGATGGATAAAGTATAGCAGCCAACCTCTCGTAAATAATCGAGTATACTATCGAGTATGAAATTAAACCTGCAGACTGACTACCAGCGCGCTTTTAAGGGTGCTGACATTCGGGGGGTCTATCCAACTGAGATTGATGACGAGGTGGTGTATTTTTTGGCCCGCGCGTTTGTGGAAGAGTTTGGCTATCAGAAAGTTCTGGTCGCACGAGATATGCGTGAATCGTCTCCCATGCTTCACGCCGCTTTTATTAAAGGAGCGAATGATTCCGGAGCAGACGTAGTGGATATCGGATTGATTCATTCACCGGGACTGTATTTTGCTTCGGCCACGTCGAATCTGCCCGGAGTGATGATTACTGCTTCACATAGCCCACGAGAATATAATGGACTGAAGCTGGTCTATCCCCAAGCTATTCCGCTGACTGAAGCAGATGGTTTGCAGGCGGTGCGGAAGCGAATGGAAAAAGGGGTCTTTGTCGATGCATCAAAAACTGGGAAAGTGGTTGCAAAAGATATTACAAAAGCCTGGCAAAAGTTTGTTCTCAAGGGCGTCTCACCAACGGCCTTCTCGGGAATCAAGATCGCGGCCGATGCCGGCAATGGAATGGCCGGTGTGATACTTCCGCTTCTGGCTGAAAAACTAGCGGTAAAATTCGATGTGTTGTTTCCTAAGCTCGACGGAACATTCCCGAATCGGGGTTCTGATCCTACGTTGAGCAAGCATCAGAAGCAGATTAAAACCAAAGTCAAAAACGGTACGCATGACTTTGGTATTGCCTTTGATGGAGATGCTGACCGGATAGCTTTTTTTGATGAGACGGGAGCATATATCAACAGTGCAGTTGTCGGCGCTTTGATAGCTCAGCGGTTACTAAAGAAAAAGCCACAAGCAAAGATTGGATACACCGTTCTCACCAGTCGGTCCTACGAAGAGTCGATTCGAGCCCGTGGTGGAGGAAAACCCGTGCTGATGAAAGTCGGTCACGCCTTCATCAAAAAAGCGATGCGAGAGAAGGATGTGCTCTTTGCGTGTGAACACTCTGGTCATTTTTACTACAAAGACTATTTTTTTACCGACTCAGTCACCTTGACACTATTGTATGTGCTGGAGGCCTACACGGCAGCCAAAGAGCAGGGGCGGAGTTTTAGTCAGATGATGAAACCCTATCAGATGTACCAGCAAACTGAAGATACGTTTGTTGAGGTAGATGACAAGCAGTGGGCGTTGGCAGCCGTAGGGCAGCACTTGCTCGCCCAACGACCGCTAAAGCTGAAAAAGTTTGACGGCTACACGGTAGATTTTGGTGATGTCTGGGGAGTGATAAAGCCGAGCGTGACGGAGTTTGCTTTGAAGATTATGTTTGAATCGAAAAGTCTGAAGCACGCAAAGAATACGCAAAAAGAGCTCATAGCCTTTGTGCAATCAGTCGCGAAAGCGAAAAGAACATAATAGACCTGATAGCCACACTATGTGTCTGGCCCCGAGCTACTAATTGCCATACTCATAAATCGTGGTACAGTGCACAACATTATGAAAGAGCCAATTGAATATATTTTTGGAAAGCATGCTGTGCGCGAAGTGCTATTGATGCGACCAGATGTGGTAAAGGAAGTGCATGCGTCTGCGGATTTTTCTGCTGAAGATATTTTACGTTTGGCTGAAACAAAAAAGATTCCGCTGAAGCTCCTGAATTTAAATAATCCTCCTCGCGGTGTTTCTTCCAAGGCTGCTCATCAAGGTATTGTGGCCGGTATCAGGGCTGAGCAATTGACTGTGCCTTACAAGGAATTCAAAGCGGGTTTAAAAAAAGAAGACCACACAGCTTTGTTGGTGCTTGGTGAAGTGCAAGATCCGCACAATGTAGGAGCGGTGATTCGTTCCGCTGCCGCATTTGGTCTCAAAGGGGTGCTGATTCCACCGCACAACCAAGCTCCAGTTACCGGAACAGTCGTAAAAGTATCGGCCGGAATGGCATTTAAAATCCCTCTAGTAACCATCTCAAACGTGAATACCGCCTTGCGTGACTTACAAAGTGATGGTTACTGGGTCTATGGCTTAGAAGGAGACGGGACCACGACGACGGTTTCAGAGAAATTTACTCGACCGTCAGTATTTGTGCTAGGTAATGAAGGAAGTGGGTTGCGTGCAAAAACCAAAGAACTGTGCGATGAGCTGATTTCTATCCCCATGCACCCGCAGTGCGAGTCTCTAAACGCAGCCGCTGCCACCGCGATTGTCCTGGCGAGCTGGAGTGCTCAACATGCAAACGCTTTGTTATCTTAAAGGGGTGGTGTACTATATTCATGTATTAAGCCTTTTTGGTGTGCGAAAAGCAATCGGTTATTGAATAATCTACATATTATAGTATGAGTGAACATGAATCAGATAAGCAGTCGACAGATACGACAGGAGGGGACGAAGCATCGTCTACCATTGAGTCAACGTATGTCCCAGCTGAACAAGTGACAAAAGCAAAAAGCAAAACTAAAATGTACGTCATCGCAATTGTAATTGTGGCGGTTACTCTTTTGGTTGTACTGTTTATGCTAGAGAAAGAGGGTCGGTCATCAACCGGAATCTTTGACTCTTATTTAGCTGCTCAAGAAAGCGGCACTGTGGTTGCTAGGGTGAATGGAGAGGAGATTACCGGGAGAGACCTTAATACTAGTATTGAGCAGTTTTATCAAGCAGCTGCCGCTCAAGGAGAAGATATTTCTGGCCCAGAAGTTGCCGCCGATATTCGTAGTCAAGCACTTGAAGTACTCGTTAATACCACCTTGCTGAGGCAGGCAGCCAAAGAGCAAGGAATTGAAGTTTCGACTGAGTCTGTGACGGAACGATTAAATAATATTCAGACTGAGATTGGCGGAGAAGAAGCTCTTCAGGCTCGAATAACTGAGTTAGGTTTGACTCGAGCTGACTTAGAAGAAGATATCAAGGAAGAGATTGTTATTCAGGTACTACTGGATTCACTCTTTGCAGAGACTGGGATTTTTGTCACCGATGAAGAAATTCAAGGTGTCTACGAAGCAGCAGGTGGAGTAGATGAAGGATTGCCACCACTTGAAACAGTACGTGACCAAATCGAAGTACAAGTACGAGGTACAAAAGAACAAGAGGTGATTAATACCTATTTGGATACTCTAAAGACAGACGCTGAGATTGAACTCATCTAAAGTCCTGACCAAGAATACAAAACAGCTAGCTATTTGCTAGCTGTTTTGTTTACAGGGGAGTAAATCAACGTAGTGACTTGCTATACTAATTGAAAATGCCACAAAAAAAAGAAAAAGAATCTCTCGTTCATAAGTTGACCTATCAACCAGACCAGAGGATGAATATTTTGCGCACGCTGTCTGTTCCTGGAAGAAGTGCAGTCTTTGGAAAACTCTCTCTCTATGTTCAGCAATCAATCCTGCGTCAACTTAAATCAGGTGAAATTGTCGACATGCTTGATCACATGGATATGCAGCAGGCCGAGAGTGTTATTAAGCGGATTCCTAACGCCAAACGACGCGAAAAAATTGTCTTGAAACTCAAAGGAGATATTAAGGGAAAGATGGAATATTTTCTACGATTTCACCCCAAAGCAACGCTCGCTCTGATTAACTTCAATTATCTCTTTCTTGATGCTGCGACAACAGTAGGGGAGGCTGCGAGTATTATCGATGAGCACTATCAAGAGACCGGCAAGTATCCTGAAATACTGGTTCATCAGTTCGGAGAGTTGTTAGGGGAAGTGCCTATAGCATCTCTGGTGCGAGAGCGTAATACCAGCGCTTTAAGAAAACACGTGAAGTTCATCGACAGCATCACGTACCAAGCCGAAATTAATAAAGTGGTGGATATTCTGGTGTCTACCGGAAAACGAAAAATAGTGGTCCTGGATCATGACACGAGTGTGCTGGGTATTATCTATTCTGACGCAGCCAAAGCACTATTTGGTAACCTGCCGGCAGAATCTTTGTATGACTTTGCGGGTGTGGACGATAGTGAAAAACCGTTTGACAGCATCGGTCGTAAAGTAAAAAACCGTTATAAATGGCTCATTTTGAATCTAGCCACCAGTTTTCTAGCTGGTTCAGTGGTATTGTCGTTTCAAGAAACGCTGGACGCGGTGGTTATTTTGTCGGTCTATATTCCAATTATTGCCGGTATGGGTGGGAATGCTGCTACCCAGTCCTTTGCTATTATGGTCCGCGGATTGACGTTGGGTACCATTTCTCTAGAGACAGCTAAGCCCGCTATTTGGAGAGAGTTTGGTGCGGGAGTAGTGAACGGAATCATTATCGGCTCCATCGTCGCCCTGATTTCCTTGGTGTGGAACGGTAATCCAATGCTGGGTGCTGTGGTTGGGATAGCACTGGTAGGAGCTCATATAGTCGCAGGAATAGCCGGATCTTTTATCCCACTTTTGATGAAGCATTTAGGGAAAGACCCGGCCTCCACGTCCACTATTTTCATCACAACAGCTACTGACGTGCTCGGTCTCTTTTTCCTACTGGGCTTGGCGAGTGTGTTTTTGGTGTAAATGGTACAATAAAGAGATATGACTATTCAAACGTTTATCACACTGTATTTCATCAGTGTTCCAATCTTCTTTATCATTGACATGATTTGGTTGGGTGTCATCGCTAGCTCCTTCTATAAAAACCAACTTGGTTCAATGATGCAGGTCAGTTGGGCTCCAGCGATAGCATTTTACTTGGTTTATCTGGTGGGGCTAATTATTTTTGCTGTGTATCCGGGAGTGCTCGAAGGTTCGTGGAAAACGGCTTGTATATACGGAGCGCTTTTTGGCTTCTTCACATATGCCACCTACGAGATGACCAATCTCGCCACTTTGAAGGGGTGGCCGTTGGCTATGGTGCCAGTTGATATCTTGTGGGGCACCGTTCTTGGTGCGTTGGTGTCAACGGTTACTTACTACTTTTATTCCTTGATTTAATTTTTGTATGAAATGGGCCGAACGAATTGTCATGCTACTTCTGGTCTTTGTGCTGGTAGGCGGTGTTGCCTGGGGCTACTTCGCAGTACAAAATGAACGCACCCAAATGAGGGAGTCGGTTGCTAGGGGAGAGTATCAAATTCCTGATGTCCCGGAAGTCGAATCTGACGTAGAGTCAAAAAATTGGCAGGCGATATATCCCAACACGATTCCTCTTACCATCGGGTCGGTTGTGGTGCAAGCTTCAGTTGCAGACACCCTTACTAAAAGAATCCAAGGTCTGTCGGACACTCCGTTTCTTCCGGAGGGTGTGGTGAAGTTGTTTGCGTTTGGCGTTCCAGGTTCTCACTCTATCTGGATGAAAAATATGAACTATTCACTGGATATTATCTGGGCAGCGGAAAATGGAGAAATAGTACACATTGAAGAAAACGTCTCCCCAGATTCCTTTCCGGCCTCTTTCTCTTCACCGACACCAGCCTGGTTTGTAGTTGAAGCCAATGCCGGTTTTGTGGAGCAAAACCAAATAGGAATAGGTGACGAAGTGGTGATTCCAGGGTAATAGATTCACATACATTGCATAAATATCAAATCATTGTATAATAAATGAACACGATGATTGCCTTTTACTTTTGGTAGAAGGAGGAAAGTCCGGACACGTCCAAACTATTTATAGGTTGGAGAATGGTAGCGGGTAATACCCGTCTATAGCAATATACGAGGTGCGAGCAGAGACGTCCTGCAGCGAAAGCAAAGGAATTCCTCTCGGGGAATAGCTTGATTGGTAACTTTCAAGGTGAAACGGCTAAATCCTTACCGACGTGCAAGACCGTGCCTGACATTGTTCAGGAGAGTCGCAAGAGATGAATAGTAATATTCACCCCAGGTAAATAATCATCCGATTAAGACTAGTTCTAAATCGACAGAATCCGGCTTACGTGACAAAAGAACACCCGCAAGGGTGTTCTTTTGTGTGTGGTATTATTAGCTATTATTGATAAGTCATAAATTCTTCTATGAGCGGAAGTGTATTTACACCGAATTTAAAATCAGTCTCGCCAGAACCGGAAGGTCCGGCTGAAACGAAGCCGGTAAAACTCGATGCAGTCGGGGGACAGTTGTTGAAAGTTGCGCAATACGCAGTGCTAATAGCCTTCGGCTTTGTGACCATCTTTTTTACTCCTGGGATATGGGCGTCTCTGGGTTTTGATAAAACCATCTTCGCTATCGCATTGTGCGGAATAGTTTTAATCTCGATGAGTTTACTCGCTCTTCGAAGTCGCGGTGCCCAGACGGTACTACCTATGTCTTTAGGAATATTTTGGGGAGTCGTGGGAGTTGCCTGGCTATCTGCGTTACTCTCAGGCGACATCCAAGACTCCATAGTGGGCTCAATTTTTGGTCCACAAAGTGCTGGATTTTTGACAGTCATGGCTTTAATGATGACGTCTACGTTAGTGCTACAGCGGTCAAAGGTAATGACTATCAAAGCTCTAGCGGTGTTTGGCTTCGTGTCAGGATTGTTGTTGGCCTACAATGTTTTGCGAATTATATTCGGAGCTGATTTCTTATCGTTTGGTTCATTCATGGCGGTGACAGTTTCGCCGATTGGAGGATTTAATGACCTGGCGCTATTTGCCGGTCTGATTGTAATGTTGGGCTTGATTACGCTTTTGCAGCTCCCGTTACGGGGTCTGACACAAGGTGCGGTTGCACTCTTGGTGTACATGGGATTGTTTGTCTTGGCGGTAGTCAATTTCTTCAACATCTGGGTAGTAATTGGTTTTTTTGGTCTGCTTTTGTTTGTGTACTTGCTATCAAAAGACACGTTATTTTTGGACAATGAAGAAGAAAAGCAGCCAGTGTCAAAAGTGCTACTAATTACGACGGCTATCGTATGTGTGGTGAGCGCTGTCTTTATTGTTAGTGGTGAATATGCTGGAAATAAAATCAGCTCGCTGACGGACATAGAATACATAGAAGTCAAGCCATCAATCGAGGCGACCATCGACATCACAAAGGCTGTCTACAGTGAAAATATTTTGTTTGGAATAGGCCCTAATCGGTTTGCAGACGCTTGGCGGTTGCATAAAAATGTGGGCATCAACGAAACCATTTTTTGGGATACTGACTTTGGTGCCGGGAGTGGATACATTCCAACGCTCTTTGTGACCCTTGGAGCGTTGGGTGGAACCTTGCTCGTGGTGTTTCACCTCTTTTTCCTGCGCCTTGGTTACCGAATGTTCTTGAAGAATGGAATTCGTGATTCTTACTGGTACTACTTCGGTATTGTGTCATTTACCGGGGCGGTGTACTTGTGGGGAATGTCCTACGTCTATGTACCGGGAGTAAGCATCTTGCTACTGGCGGCTCTGTTTACTGGATTTACATTTGTTGCCTATGGAGCCAGCTCGGCTTCGGTGCTTCTGACTATACCACTTGCAAGTAGTCGTCAGCGTGGATTCTTCCTGATGGCCGCTAGTATTGTTGTTATTACTGCAACCATCGGAGCATTGTTGACGATTACTCAGCAATATACGGCCCAAGCCAATTTCTCTGAAACACAAGCAAATGCCACTTCCGCTGAAGAGCTGGCACAGGCAGCATCTGCTTCCTTCGAACTTTTTCCTGACGATAGATTCGTGAGCGCTCGAGCACAGATCCAATTAGCCACGCTCAACGCTATCCTTAGCATCGCTGAACTCACTGAGAAAGATCAACAGCGATTTATTGCTGCGGCAGAGCAGGCCGGAATATTCGCACAGCAAGCAGTGCAAGCTGATCCGACTAATCCAGATAATCACGCCATATTAGCCGGACTATATAGTACGCTGGCCCAGGCTGGCTTTGAAGGGGCGGTAGAACGAGCGATCACTTCGCTCGCAACGGCTCAGCAGTTGGACCCATTTAATCCAGCTTACAAACTTTTGGCGGCACAAATAGCCATTCGCACCGGAGATGTAGAACAGGCCAGAACAGAGATAGCCGCCTCGCTTACGCTCAAGCGAAACTATACGCAAGCGCTGTATCTCTCAGCTCAACTAGACATCTCGCAAGGAAATGTCGTGTCTGCGATATCAACCACGCAAGCTATTATTGCGCTGGAACCAAATAATCCCACTCGTTACTTCCAGCTTGGAGTATTACTTTCAGCAAATGAAGAGACTCCACAAGCAATCGCTGCCTTTCAAGCGGCAATTGCGAGGGACGCTGAATACGCCAACGCGCGGTACTTTCTAGCCTTATCGTACGTGAATAACCAACAGACAGATTCGGCCCTAGAACAGCTCGAGATAGTACAGCGAACCAACCAAGACAATACAGAGCTGGCCACGTTGATTGAGCAGATAAAAAGCGGTGAAATAGCCGCCATTCCAAACTCGAGCATTGCTGCACCTGTCAATGATTTGGCGGTACCTACAGGAGCAAATACTACTGTGTCAAATGGAGAGAATTTAAGTAGTGATTTGGTCACTCCTGTGAACACGGTGCCTGCCGCCAATAATAGCGATGATGTTCAGGTCCAATCCCAACCTGGTTCCCCAGCAGAGCCAACTGCTGTAACTGCGACTTCTGCTGCTCCAACTCAGTAATACCTCATATGGTTCGCGGGGTATTTAATTTTGTGTATAGAGAAGTGCGGGGTCTTCATCAGGCGGCGTACATTTTGGCGTTCTTTGCCTTTGGCTCACAGATTTTGGCGATTGTTCGAGATAGACTGCTGGCACATAATTTCGGAGCAGGGATTGAACTAGATTTATATTACGCTGCATTCCGTATTCCAGACTTGTTGTTTGTACTTTTTGCCTCAGTACTCTCGGTGTATGTGTTGCTACCGTTTGTGAACAAAGCCTCACAAACGCAAGGTACCGCTGCAGGGGCAGCAATTTTGTCCCAAGTATTCACTCTGTTCCTAATGGCCTACGTCTTGATTGCGGTGGGTATTATGCTGGCCGCTCCAACCCTCACTACGTATCTCTTTCCTGGTTTTAGCGAGCAGTCTTCTGAGCTGGTGCTGCTGATGAGGATTTTGCTTCTGCAGCCTTTGTTGTTGGGAATATCTAGTTTGTTTGGCGTGGTTACTCAGATGAACCATCGCTTTGTGCTGTTCGCTATTAGTCCCTTGCTATATAACCTGGGAATTATTTTGGGAATCGCGGTGTTGTATCCCTGGTTTGGATTGGTAGGATTGGCGGCTGGAGTTGTTGTCGGTGCGTTGGGACACTTGATGGTGCAGGTTCCATTTGTACTACAGAGCACCTTCGCTTTTTCTTTAGTGAAAAATATAGATTGGAAAGTGTTAAGGAAGGTGCTGTCCGTCTCTATTCCTCGGGCTTTGACCTTGTCGGTCAATCAGATAGTACTGCTTGTGTTGGTAGGAATGGCTTCGTTCATGGCCGTCGGTTCCGTCTCCACGTTTCAGTTTGCTTTTAATCTCCAGTCGGTTCCACTGGCTATCATTGGCATGAGCTACTCGGTTGCAGCCTTTCCGACGCTGTCTTATCTGTACGCAAAAAAAGACCAGGTAGGATTCAACCGGCAGCTTCTGACCGCATTTCGCCACATTATCTTTTGGTCTGTTCCGATAATTGCGCTGGTGATTGTATTGCGCGCTCAGATTGTGCGCGTATTGCTTGGGAGTGGGGCGTTTGACTGGGCTGATACGAGACTGACCGCGGCGCTGCTGGCTATATTCGTTTTGTCGCTACTTGCCCAAGCCGTCCTCTTATTACTTATCCGCGCGTTTTATGCTGGAGGGAAAACTGTTCTTCCTCTGGTCGTGGCGGTGGGTTCAGGTGCCATTTCGGTACTGTTGGCGTTCGTCCTTCGAGATGTATATTTTGCCCATCCGGAGTTGGCGATGACACTGCAAAATCTTTTCCGACTGGAAAACGTCTTTGGAGCCGAAGTACTCGTGCTAGCTATCGCTTTTATGAGCGGCCAATTCCTACAGGTAATTGTTTTAGTGTTGGCTTCACGCAAAACGTTCCTCGTCTCGTATAAACCGTTGATTTTTTTATTCTATCAAGCAACTCTGGCCGGAGTCGCCGGAGGCTTGGTTTCGTACATTGCCCTCAATGAGGTCGTAGACGGGGTCAATCAAGACACCTTCATCGGAGTGCTGTTGCAAGGAAGTGTAGCTGGTGTAGCCGGAGTGGTGGTGGTTATCGCGGTGTACAAACTGCTGGGTTCTCCCGAGCTGAAGGAAATTTACCGCTCATTTCAAGCCAAAATATTTAAAACCGATGTCGTAAAACCCCAATAACCCTTGGTTTTTTGGGTAAGTAAGGTAAAGTAGTTTTATTATATATGAAATCAGAAATCAGAAATTTTAGTATCATTGCTCACATCGACCATGGAAAGAGTACTCTTTCTGATCGCATGTTAGAAGAAACCAAAACCGTTGAAGTGCGTAAGATGAAGGATCAAGTTTTAGATTCGATGGATTTAGAGCGTGAGCGTGGTATCACTATCAAAATGCAGCCGGCTCGCATGTTGTATCTGAAAGATGGAGTTGAGTTTGAGCTCAATCTGATTGATACTCCTGGACACATCGACTTTTCCTACGAAGTGTCGCGTGCACTCAACGCAGTAGAGGGTGTCTTGTTGTTGGTAGATAGCACGCAAGGAGTGCAAGCCCAGACTCTTAGTGTGCTGCAGATGGCCAAAGACTTGAATCTGACCATTGTGCCGGTATTGTCTAAAGTCGACGTTCCTCACGCGCGGATTGACGAGGTCTCGCAAGAAATCATGACGCTCCTGGGGTGTGAAAAATCTGATATTTTAAAAGCGTCTGGAAAAACTGGAGAAGGGGTGAAGGAGCTGCTCAATGAAATTTGTGTTCGTATCCCCGCTCCAACTATTGGTACTGCTAACACATATCGCGGGTTGATTTTCGACTTCATGTACGACAATCACCGGGGCATTATTGTTTACCAACGAGTGTTTGACGGCGAGGTTAAAAAGGGTGACCAGTTGAAGTTTGCTATCAGCGGCAAGACATTCCAAGCGCTCGAAGTCGGTTTTTTATCTCCCGAAGAGGTGCCGACTGGGATTCTTACCGAAGGAGAGATTGGCTACATAGTAACTGGTATCAAAGAGCCAGGAGTAGCCAGTGTAGGAGATACATTAACGTTTGCGAAGGGCGGAGGGAGTCCTTTACCGGGGTATAAAGAAGCCCGACCGGTGGTGTGGGCGTCGGTTTTTCCCGAAAGTCAGGACGACTTTACCATGCTCAAACAAGCCCTGGATAGACTCAAGCTATCTGACTCATCGCTGTCTTTTGAAGAGGAATCTTCGGGAGTATTAGGCCGCGGGTTCCGGTGTGGATTCTTAGGCATGTTGCACTTAGAGATTGTGACTGAACGATTACGTCGGGAATTTAATATTGGGCTGGTGGTCACTTCACCATCCATTTCGTACGAAGTAACCGATGCCAACGGTAATGTGGAAGAAATTTATGCCGCCACTCGCTTTCCTGATCACGGCGACAAGGTAACCATCCGAGAACCCTGGGTATTGGGACAGATTATTTTGCCGGGAGACTACATGGGGAATGTAATGACACTGCTCTATGAGCACGAAGGTTCAGTGATTGATACTGAGGTATTTAGTGACGGACGAACGCTTTTGGTGATAGAGATGCCATTGCGAGAACTGATGCGCGGCTTCTTTGATAAGTTAAAAAATGCCAGCAGCGGATACGCGTCACTCTCCTATGAGATTGCGGAGATGCGTAACGCCAACGTGACTCGTCTAGATGTGCTCGTAGCAGAAGAAGTATTCCCGGCCTTCTCTCGAGTAGTGGGCATGATGCGAGCTGAAGCTGATGCCAAGGCAATCACCGAAAAGCTCTATACGACGTTACCTAAGCGACAGTTTGAAACCAAAATCCAAGCGCGTGTGATGGGAAAAATCATCGCCACCAAAAAACTTTCTGCTACTCGGAAAGACGTGACCGGCCATCTCTACGGAGGAGACGTTTCGAGAAAGAACAAGTTGCTAGACAAACAAAAGAAGGGAAAGAAGAAAGCCCTAGCCAGAGGAACCGGCAACGTCCACATCCCAACGGAAGTGTTCATGAAAATGATGATTGAGTAAATCCCCAAAGGGGCTATTACGAAATTATGTCCCAATTCGCCCTTTCCTAAAGCGAATTGCTGGACGATGGAAGTCAAACGCTGCGTGAGGTCAGTAGAAGTCTCGTGTGACCCTAATTCAAACCCTTTTCACAGCACACATGAAAAAACCGCCTGAACCAAAAGTTCAAGCGGTTTTATTCTGCCGTTAAACAGCTCCAACCCCTCCCGAGTATGCAAATATCATACTCAAGATAATGAATAATGCTACGACTCCCCAAATCCACTTAATCGCCCGCTTGGTGCGCTTGTCATACAAAAAACTCATGCCCCATATTGTACCTGACTTATAAGTTCAGGCAAATGAGTAATTTTTCAGGTAATATACTGCTATGTTTGATTTTTATCAAAAACGAAAACTCCGCTCGCTAGTGAATTCACGTTATACGCAAGGAGTACTGCTGTTGCTGGTGTTGTTGATAGGATGGAGCGCTTTTGTGCGCTACCAGATAGCAGTCGAGATGTCTGACCGCCGAGAGCTCGCTGCTCAAGAAGCAGTGCTGTTGCGCAGCCAAAAAGACTCACTGCAAGAGCAGGTTGAATACCTGTCCAATGAGCGTGGTATAGAAGCGGAGATGCGCCGTCAGTTCGATGTCGCCTTGGAAGGGGAGCAAGTCGTGGTGATTGTCGAGCCCGAGGCTGGTCTAGATATTCAACCCTTGGCTACCTCTACCCCAGAAGAAACAGCCTGGTATCAGTTTTGGCAATAACTTGTTATACTATTTTTATTAAGAATAATTATTTCTCAATATGGATACTTCAGTTACTATTTACAGCACCCCAGTTTGCCATTTTTGCCAAGCTGCAAAAGAATTCTTTAAAGAGAATAATGTAGAGTACACCGAGTTTGACGTAGCGGCAGATGCAGAGAAACGAGAAGAGATGATTGAAATGACTGGACAGATGGGGGTACCGGTTATCCGCATCGGGGAAGATGTGGTGATTGGCTTTGATGAAGGCAAAGTCAAAGAACTGCTCAAAATAGAATAAAGACACGTATAAAAAAGCCGCGCCCGGGGGCGCGGCTTTTTTTGTATTTGCCATCAATTAGAGTAATCATTTATGGCTTGTGAGGCCTAAAATGCCGTATATAAGCAGTGTTGAGCCTAAAGGTGATTATAATCTACTCAGCTAGGTAATTTCAACGTTTCGAGCACTCTGGACGAGTAACCCACGGAGGTTTTTTCTCCGCAGTAATATAAGTAGTATCCGAACTAAGAAAAGCTCCTTACGTTGAGCGTTGTGTCTGTGCCCCCACCAGGAGTCGAACCTAGATCGGCGCGTTAGGAGTGCGCTGTTCTATCCATTGAACTACGGGGGCAATGTGCTCAAGAGTAGCATAAAATCTATTTTATAGAACTTTGATTGATACACTGTATTTATGAACAACGTTATTTATGGTGCACTTCTCATGTTGCTTGTAATTGGTATTGCTTCGCCACAGTCAGCACATGGACGCAATGGTCCAGCAAGTTGTAGTGTGGATACTGCCACATATTTTGCAGTGGAAAAAATCAACTAGTAAACGGATATACATACTCTTTTTACAAGAAATATTCAGGTCCATGTAGGAAAAGTCAACCAAGTATGAAGCAACTGAAATTAGCAACACCGAAGTGTTTCTGACTGACGGAGTGTACGTTTTTGACGGCCAAGTTAACGCTCGCGGTTTACCTGAGAGAATCCCTGCTCCGTCGTCACCACCCAAAGTTCCCTTGCCTGAAAGAACAACTAACAATGCCGTGAAAGTGAGTGATAACCCAGATAATCTCTTTGAATTTGTTGATAAAGAGAAACGTTCTGCATTTTGGAACGGGATTACGCAGTTCGCTTTGTGGCTCGGGGGAGGATTGTTAGTGCCTGCAATACCATTCTTTTTTCTGCGGTGGTGGTATCGATTGCAAGGGTTTTATTTCTTAAAGCAGTACAAATTCGGAAGATTAATTCTCCAAACAATAGTATTTGGTTTAACCTTAAGCTACGGTGCGCTGTTTGTGTTGGGTAATCTGCCGTTAAATTGGATGTCTCAGTACATTGAGCTGTTAACAACAGCTTCCTTTGTATTACTGACTTTGTTTTGTCTATCTAGTCTCTATGCACTATTTGTTTTCACGACAGGATTTTTTCGCAAGAAGTAAAAATTTCTTTAATTAAAACTGATATAATTAGCGGGTGCTACCAAACAAAGACGAACACCAATTGCTGCAAGAATTGATACTTGAGAATCAGCGCCTCTTGTCTGACAACAATCAACTCCTGAGAAAAATGTATCGCAGCTCAGTGCTCAGCTTCTGGTTGCGAATAATCAGCACCTTGTTCTTCATTGGCGCACCCTTTGTGTTGTACTATTACGTGATAGAACCATACTTTGATAGTATGGGCTCATCCTTCTCTACGTTTCAAGAAGGGCTGCAAGAAATTCCTGGCTGGAAACAGTTTTATGAGGCAGCACGCAGAGAGTAGGGCTGTTGGGTGAAAACAGATTGAAATTCTCAGGAAAACCAGTACAATAGCCATCACCTGCTTGGGTAGCTCAGTTGGTAGAGCATTCGATTGAAGCTCGAAGGGTCAGCAGTTCGAGCCTGCTCCCAAGCACAAAAACATAATGTCATGAGTCTTTTACTTATGGCATTTTGTTTTCCCGCAGGAGTTGGCTCGAAGGCCGGAAGTCTTTGTCCGGGGGACAAAAAAGACTGAGGCGGGGTAGCGAGTCCAGAAAATAATGACGCAGGAATATATTTTCTGAGAACTTGTGACCGAGCCTGCTCCCAAGCACAAAAACGAAATGCCTTGAGTCTTTTACTCAGGGCATTTCGTATATCTGGTCTACTAAGATAAACAAACCCCGAGCCTGGGCTCGGGGTTTGTTCTTATTTGTGTCCGGCGTTGGTGCGGACTTTAAGTTGCGTGGTGCGGTGCTTATCGAGCTTAGGCAGCTTGATTTCGAGCATGCCGTGCTTTTCTTGCGCTTCTGCTTCGTCGATAGCTACTTCCTCAGGGAGCAGCAGAGTTCGTGAGAAACCACCCCAGAAGAGTTCGCGGTGGAAGTATCCGTCGTCGTTTGCTTCTTGATATTCTTCACGCACCCCTCGGACAGTCACCATATCCCGGGTGATAGAAATCTCCAGTTCATTTGGACTGACTCCTGCCACTAAGGCGCGGATGACGATGTGGTCATCGGTTTGGTACATATCTACCGGCAGTTCGCCGTCTTGCGGTGGTCCTGGTTCAGGTTCTTCCCACGTCTCTTCTTCTTGCTCATCAATAGCAAGGTCGTCGTCATCACCGAATTGATGTTCGTCATCGAGTACGCGGTCGTACTCGTCAGCTTGGGTTCCTGTGAGGCGTTCTAGGAATGATGGTTTTTTCATAATTATAATTGGTGCAGTTTATGGTTTCTTTCCATTAATTTGATTTTTTCAAACAGTAGGAATAAGAGAATGATGCCAATCCAGACAAAGAGAAAGACGACTAAGATTGTCTCTCCACTTGCATCCATTATAGATATGTTGAATAGGTAGTGCAACACTATGGCAATGAATAACCCGAAAGTTCCGTACAGTAACTGGGTGATTTTAGACTTGTAGTACGCCAGAGCTAGAAAGACTCCTACTGTTCCAGAGGCGAGGACGTGCAGGAGTGTCGCACCTAAGAACCGGAAACCACCGGTTAGGGCTGAGTTGAGGTAGTCGCCGATGATTAGAGGGTTAAAGATAAATAGGGCGTTTTCCAAGGCGGCAAACCCTAAAGCTACCACAATCATATAAATGATCATATCAATCGGCTCATCGACTTCTTTGTTCCAGAACACTATCACCAGCGCCACGGCGTACTTGAGTACTTCTTCTACAATCACCCAAACGAGCATGATGTTGTTTCCCGTATACATATCAATGGCGAGCTTTTGTAAAGGGAGTGCCATCGGCACTACGGCCATTCCGGCAATGAAGGTGATAGCAATAAGGAAGAAGGGCTCAGGTTTGAGCTTATCTTCTCGCAACCAAAACCACACCCAGAAAAAAGCCGGGATAAGAGCCGAGACAAAAGCGATGGCAAAGTACGTGGATTCCATTTAGAGTATTGTAACAAAACAGGAGCGCGACCAGTGGTCGCGCTCCTGTTTTGTGGGGGTACCCTATTTTGGTGATGGCCACTGGGCAACCATCAAAATATCGTGGTCTTTGAGGTCTGAGGGCAATTCTTGCCAGATTGTTTCAGTCACAAACGGCATAAACGGATGCAGCATCTTGAGTGAAGTGACCAAATAGTGTCGGAGCATGCGCTGGCGTGAAGCGCGCTCTACTCCACCAGCCGCCAGTAGCGGCTTTGATTCTTCGAGTACCGTGCTGGCGAAGTGGTCCCAGACGAAGCGGTACAGCTTTTCAGCTGCGAGGTCATAGCGGTCTTTTTCCATATGAGCGGTTATCTCAGCTACTGCTGGATGCAGGAACTCATCTTCAAAGGCTTGGTCGACTGCGGTGTGCGGACTGTCCTCTGGGTAGTCTTCCGTGTTATCAAGCACAAACCGAGTGATATTCCAGAGCTTATTGGCAAACTTCTTGTACGCATTTACTTTGTCGGGGTCGAGGTTCATGTCTGTTCCAGGAGCGTTGTTCACGACGAGTCCCATGCGCAAAGCGTCAGTACCGTACTTTTCTTGGATTTCACTCGGTGCAATTACGTTGCCCTTACTCTTACTCATTTTTTTGCCGTGCTTGTCTCGGACCATTCCGTGCAGGTAGACTTTCTTGAAAGGAGTTTGACCGGTGCGGTAAAGTCCAAGCATCACCATGCGCGAGACCCAGAAGAAGATAATGTCTTTTCCAGTTTCCATAATTGAAGTCGAATAGAAGTCTTTGAAATCCTGACCATTTGGAAAATCAGTTACTGCCAGAGGCCACTGTCCAGAAGAGAACCAGGTATCAAATGTGTCTGGGTCAGGTAGGACAACTCCTTGGCATTTTGTACACTGGGTAATGGTGTCTTCTAAGTCCACCATCCCGTGATGGCACTGGGTACATACCTTGGCGGGGATTTTGATACCCCAAGCAATCTGTCGAGAGATATTCCAGTCATCAATCTTGCCCATCCAGTCTCGGAAGATACGCTCGTCACGATCTGTGGTAAATGACAGCTCTCCAGAGTCTATTGCCGCTACTGCCTTGTCCGCCAAAGGCTTCATATGTACAAACCACTGTTCTCTGATTTGCGGTTCGATTTCTCGCTCGCACTTGTAACAGCAAGGAACAGAGTGTTCGTACTTTTCATCTATTCTCACCAGTAGACCTTTCTTATCGAGCTTGGCCACAATCTCGGCTCGCGCTTGTGAGATGTTCATCCCTTCAAACTCGGCGGCGATAGGCAGGAGCTTGCCGCGCCAGTCGATGACTTGTTCGTAGTCGAGGCCATGCCGCTTGGCGATGTCGAAGTCGACGCCAGAGTGCCAAGGGGTGATAGTCATCACCCCGGTACCTATTTCTGGATCACTAGCTCCATCCTTGATAATAGTGGCTGTAATTGGCCCGTTTATCCATTCTAAGTCGATTTGTTGGCCGTGTTTATACTCTGCGTAGCGAGCATCGTCAGGATTCATTACCACGTATTTATCACCAAACTTTGTCTCTGGCCGAGCGGTACCAATCACAAATGGTCCGTACTGGAAATAGTAAAACGGGTCGGTGCGTTCTTGGTAACTGACCTCTAGATTTGAGAGAGAGGTTTGGTGCTTGGGACACCAGTTTACGATACGAGCACCACGATAGAGTAGCTCATCTTCCTCGAGCTGCTTGAAAGTTTGATGAACGACGTTTACTACTCGTTCATCGAGCGTAAACAGCAGACGAGACCAGTCGCACGATGCTCCGAGCTCACGGATTTGGTTGAGCATGAACTCTTTATTCTCTTGGGTGAAGTCCCATATTTCTTTATACAGTTCTTCGTCAGTCATCTGGAAGCGAGAGCGACCTTCTTTTTGCAGTTTCTTTTCGTACACCACTTGGGTTTCAAAGCCGGCATGGTCAGCTCCGGGAAACCAAACCGTTTTTTTTCCGCGCATCCGTTCAAAGCGCATCATGATGTCTTGAATGGTCACAAACAGCGCGTGCCCGGCGTGGAGCGAACCGTTGGCGTTGGGTGGCGGCATCACGATTGAGAATTGCTCCGTGCGCTCACCCGGGAGATTGTCGGGGTTAAAAAACCCTGAATCTTGCCAGAGGGAGTAGATGTTTGACTCGTGTACAGCCGGGTCATACGGTTTGAGGAAAATCTCAGGAATGTGTGCTGGGTGGGTATTTTCTGCTTTCATGAAATTGAGGGCTAAGGGTGTGTTGGCGCTGTGGAATCTGTTTAAAAAAGCGGATATCCACGAGAGTCACTACGCTTATTTGTCCATTAAATATCGTTCTATTACTCAGCAAGAGTAGCATAGTAAGGGTGTTTTCAAAACAGCGGTAGGATATGTGTCGGTACTCTGATACGATTTACCTAATGACAGATATAATTCTCTATCCGACAGAGACTGTGTATGCCTTGGGAGTGAATCCTCTGGACGAAAAGGCGTGGCAGGCATTATGTAAACTCAAGCAAAGAAGTGACAAGCAGCCAGCCAGCTGGCTCGTGCGGGATATAGAAGACATTAGAAAATACGCTGAAGTGGGGGAAGTGGCGACTCGGTTGGTGGAAAAGTGTATGCCGGGCCCCATCACATTAGTGTTGCCAGCCAAGAAAACCGTTCCGAGTTGGGCTCAATCGGCGTCAGGAATGGTGAGTTTTCGGATTTCTCCAGACCGCAAAGCGCATGAGTTGATTCAGCGCTATATGAAAGAGCATGATGCGCCTTTGACGTGTACGAGTGCCAATGTTCACGGATTAGTACCGGAGTCCGATGTGGCCAGGATACTTGGTCAGTTTGGCAAAGCCGCTAGTTTAATAACCACTACGATTGACGGGGGAAAGAGGGTCGAAATGCCGTCTACCGTGGTAGCTGTTCAGAATGAAAAATTAACGATTTTGCGGGTCGGTCCAGTTCCAATAGAAAAGCTTGCGGCTGCGCTAGGCTAGACGGGTTCAAGTATTTGTTTCTATATATAAATAAAAGCGCTGCCACAGTGTGACAGCGCTGGGAGTTTATTGTAAAAGGGTAAGACCCTGCACATCGCACAGCCGAAAGTTAAAATGTTCAACTGGCCGACCGGGGCTGGCTGTCACTCTTCTAAGGATTCCGCCTCTTTTTGTATTTTTGATGAGTTTCCCACGAAAACTACAATCATCACCGATGTGAACAACTATGGTTTTCTTTTCGGCAAACGCGTGTTTGAGGACATCTTGGTATACGTATCCTGCCATTTTATTTTCTCCTCTTCCTTTCCTTTTATACCACTCCGGCGAAACTGAATCAATGCTGTTTTACAGTGAACGATTGCCATCAGCTCGTATCACGTCACTGCCGTGCGGCGAGAGGGCGCTGGTTGCTCGAGCGTGTCCAGCCAGAGCAATCATGATGCTGTTGTCGGTCGAGAGTCCGGGGCGAGGGAAATAGGTGGTGACTTCCGGCTGCGTTTCAAAGAGCGTTACCTCCAGAGTTCTTTTGATGTGTTGGTTGGCCGAGACGCCGCCACCTATAATCAATGTTTTGGCTCCATGTTCATCGATGGCAGCACAGGTCTTTTTTACGAGTACTTTCGTCACTGCATCTTCGAAGTCACGGCACAATGCCTGCTTTTCTTCGTCGGTCAATTTTTTTTCTTGGACGGCATAACGGACAGCTGTCTTTAGTCCCGAGAACGAAAAATCTAAATCTTTGGAATGCAGCATGGGTGACGGGAGTTCCACGTAGGGTGGCAGTTTGGCTTTACGCGCCGCTTCGGCTCGTTTGGCTACTTCAGGGCCACCGGGGTAAGGAATACCAATCAGACGAGCCACTTTATCGTAAGCTTCTCCTACCGCGTCATCGCGGGTTTGGCCGAGTTTTTCATACGTGCCCCAATTGCTCAGCTTGATGAGCTCGGTGTGTCCGCCAGAGATAAGCAGGGAAATAGCCGGGAATTGAATATCAGACAGCTGGTCGTCTCGGTCAGCGTCAAACACACTGGCTAAAACGTGCCCTTCCATATGATTGACGCCGACTACTACCACGTCCCACAGTATCGCGACGGCTCTGGCAAAGTTCACTCCTACCCAGAGGGCTGGCTCTAATCCAGGACCGTTGGTGACGGCGATGAGGTCAATCTCTTGTGCCCCGTACTCTGTATAAAATGTCAGAAGCTGGTCAGCTAGTCCTGGTTCACGCTCCAGTAGGGTGCGGATGTGCGCTTCAGTTTGGGGATTGAGGACTGGTGAATCTTCGGCCTCTAGCTTGCCGGATTCGCGAAAGACTCTCTCCAAGAGAGTGACGATGATAGCCGCGTGTTCACGTTTGGCCAGCGCCGGGAAAACCCCACCATATTCTTTGTGCACATCAATCTGAGACCAGAGCGCATCACCATGAATTTCGTACGTCGCGTTGGGGAATTCACCGGTCGCTTCAATCAGACTCAAGGCTGTCTCGTCACAAGAGGTTTCAATACTAAGGATTAACATGCTTAGAATATACCCCAATTGAGTAATAAAGTGAATAAAATATCGAAGCATCCGGTTCTGCTTTTTTGCTACCTGAGGTATAGTGAAAGTATGCAAACAGTTATAGTTCATAGTGGGACTTTTCATCCCGACGATGTATTTGCCGTCGCAACCTTGCAACTGCATCTGGGAAAAGAAAATATACAAGTTATTCGTACTCGTAGTGAAGACGTTATCTCCAAAGGGGATTGGGTGGCAGACGTCGGGGGTGTGTATGATGTCGATACTCAAAGATTTGATCATCATCAAAACGGTGCTCCCGTGCGGGACAACGGTATCCCCTATGCCGCCTTTGGGTTGGTGTGGAAGCACTTGGGCGAGAGTGTCACCGGCTCCAGAGCCGTAGCGGATTCGATAGAAGAGCGCATCGCACAACCAATAGACGCTGGTGATAACGGCGTTGCGTTACATACACTCAATGAGCTTGGCGTGTCTCCCTACGAGCTCTACAACGTGGTTCATTCATTTCGACCAGCCTGGGACAGTGCGGTGACCGATGACGAGGCGTTTCTTGAGGCAGTAGATTTTGCCCGCGGATTACTCCTACGCACCATCGCGCATGCCAAAGCGGGAGAAAAAGTAAAAGCCGTTGCTCAGGCGGGCTACGAAGCAGCCACAGATAAAAGCATCCTGGTGTTTGAAGATCATGTCGATAGAAATTCGTTTGTAAGATTTCCAGACGTGCAAGCTGTTCTCTACCCGTCTGATGATGGAGAGCGGGGGAGAGTGTGGAAAGTAGCTGCTGTGCAGACTGAGTACAATACGTTCAATTACCGGGTGAAGTTTCCCGCTGCATGGGCCGGCTTGCGAGACGAAGAGCTCGCACAGGTATCGGGAATAGAAGGGGCCATCTTTTGTCATAAAGGCTGTTGGCTCTTTGTAACCAAAACCAAAGAGGGAGCTTTGGAAGCTGCACGTCAGGCGAAGTAGACGTACAAAAAGAAAAACCAGCAGAGCCTCCTAAGGGAGGCCTTGCTGGTTTTTTTAATTGTGACCGATACAAGACTTGAACTTGTGACCTCTACAATGTCAATGTAGCGCTCTACCAGCTGAGCTAATCGGTCGTGATTAGTGCCCAGTATTCTACAGTGAGCCACCCAAAATTGCACGTGCGAATCATTGTTGACTCATTCTTAAAATCATGCTTTAATGTTTAAGGTATTGGTTCCTACAGAAAGGTCTATTATGCTTGATTTGCAAGCGCAGGTAGAGATTATGCGTGGTAAGCTCGCATATTATGAAAAAGTTATTGGCGAACGACCCGAAGGGTACGGTCGCTTTAAGCGAGCTATCTCAATCCCTCGTATTAACCGAGCCTTACAAAAAATCTCTGACGGCACCTATGGTGACTGTGAAGATTGCGGTGAACGCATTCCTGATGAGCGCCTGAAGCTCATTCCAGCAGCTCTCCTGTGTATTGACTGCCAGAGAATATTTGAAAGCAAACAGTAACCTGAGGCGGTATAGAAATCTATACCGCCTCTTTTTTATAGTCGGTTATTCAGGAGTGGCGACCTCTTTAATGAAGCTGCGATGAATCATTACTGGCTCAGCCTTTATTCCTGAGTCGGTTTTTTCTAAATACATATCTACCCGGTCGAGTTCTTCATCGGTGAGTTCAGATTCAGGGAGTAAGCGTCCCGGTACTCGTAAGCTAATGAAGGTCACTCGGTCTGCTGAAACTGCTCCCTGGAAAGAGCGTACTCCAGCTCGATCTAGGCCATAAGAATCATGAGTTGCATCAGGTAGTCGCAGTAAGTCATCGGTGGGTTTTTTTTCGAATCCAATTACGGCTACAACATGATTGAGGTTAGTGAGACCTTCAGCATACGCATTACTCAGATTTTTCGGCCCATCCGCCTGAGGGTTCCATTCAACGCAATTTGAATAACGGTCATCCTCAGCAAATGCAATAGTGTATGATTCAGTCCCCGAAAAGAGTTTTAACACATTTCGCGGGTCTTCCCGGCGAACAATTATCGTGTTCGCTGGCAGGGTGCCGTATGCTTCATTCATGTCAGTGAACTCAGTGTAACCACGGGCGATTAACGAATCCTTGAAGAAACCGTACGTTCCAGTAGTAATCTCTTTTTGAAATTCTGCACGATTGTTAGTCTTGTTGTCAATATTTAGAATTTCCACGAGCGGTACAGATTTTCTTTCCTTACTCTGCCCAGCTGACTCTGTGTGTTCTCTCATAAATATTCTACACTAGAATCAAGCCTTCTATAAATTCACTTTGTAAGAAAACGCTATTCTACACATCTTAAACAACCCATGCCTACTCAAAAAACCCAAAATCCGCAGACCCAAACACCTCCTTCAACTCCGTTGAGGTTTTTATTGTTCGTGTCAAAAAAGTATAGATGGTGGGCGTATGCCGCTATCTTGGCGGTCACAGTGGCGGCCACCGCCGGGGTATTTATTCGGTTGTTGATTGAGCAGATAGTCAACAACATTGAAGCTAATGATATTCAGGCGGTAGTCTTCTTCAGTATGTTGTACCCAGCTGCCTATTTTCTGGTGGCTTTGGTGTGGCGAATCAGTGGAGTGACTGGGAGTTTCTGGTTACTCGGCGCTCCCAAGGAAGCGACTGATGTTTTGAGTCAGTATAGTTCACATCATAGCCATAGCTACTTTAGCGATCGGTTTGCCGGCTCTTTGAGTAATAAAATTTCCAACGTGGCTCGTTCGATGGAGGAGTTTGCAGCGACATTCCTATGGAGTTTTTTGGAGAGTGTGATTCCGCTGGTGCTTACGGCGGTCATCTTCTGGCAAACTGATTGGCTGGTCGGGGCCGCTTTTGTTGGTTTGGTAGTAGTGAGTTTGGTATTAAACATCTTGTTGCTCCCACGTAAGCGAGTATTTTCCCTTGCGCAAGCGAAAGCCCAGTCAAAAACCACTGGTTTTGTAGTGGATGTTATTTCTAACATATCTGCCGTTCGGCAGTTTTCTCAAGGTGAAAGAGAGTTTGTCGGCATCCAAAAGTACACCACAGAGGTGTTGGAAAAAGGGAGGCGTTCACTCATTTACTCCGAATACATGATGCTGGTGAATTCACTGGTGTTTACCGCTTTTGCGGTGTTTATGTTCATAATACTGACCGACAAATGGGCAGTGGGAGACATTACTTCGGGGAGACTGGTGAGTTTTATTCTCCTGGTAACCTACACCTCTGGGACGTTTATTTTCCTGGGGAGAATTGTTAGTCGGGTGGCGAAAACCTACGGACAAGCCGAAGAAGGCTTGCAAGAGCTAGTCAGACCACACGGCATTACTGATGCACCCGAAGCGGTTGATTTGCAGGTAAATAACGCCAGCATCCATTGGAACAAAGTTGATTTCTCGTTTGCTGACTCAGCTGACTTAGCCGTCTTTGTTGATTTTAATCTGTCTATTCCCGCTGGGCAACGAATGGGTCTGGTCGGAAAGTCGGGAGCGGGCAAGACCACCTTCGCGTCGCTCTTGCTGCGACAGCATGACGTGTCAGCTGGTGAGATTACTATTGACGGTCAGAATATTTCTACGGTCACCCAAGACTCGCTGCGTAAAGCGATTGCGGTGGTACCGCAGGAGCCAGCCCTGTTTCACCGGACAATCAAAGAGAATATTCTGTACGGAAAGTCTGATGCCACTGACGAAGAAGTAATTGAGGTAGCAAAAAAAGCGCAGGCTCATGACTTTATTTTAGCGTTTCCAGACGGCTACGACACAATGGTGGGTGAACGAGGAGTAAAGCTCTCTGGTGGTCAAAAACAACGTGTAGCGATTGCTCGGGCGATGCTCAAAGACGCACCCATCCTCGTGCTCGACGAAGCTACGTCAGCACTGGATAGCGAAAGTGAAGTGGCTATTCAACAAGCTCTGGAAACCTTGATGGAAGGTCGGACGGTCATCGCTATCGCTCACCGTCTCTCCACCCTGCGCAAGATGGACCGGATTATCGTCATGGAGGCTGGGCAAATAAAAGAAGATGGTAATCATGACTCGCTGGCCCATAGTGGCGGAGTCTACGAGCGCCTGTGGAATCACCAAGCTGGCGGGTTCTTGCAGGAGTAATAAGTGGTGTCTGTCGGGCAGTAAACATCGTTCTGATTTAGAACGGTGTTTTTATGATACCCAATCTCACTCTGCATGCACTCCAGTAATCATGTGGAGAGACCGCGAAACTTTTGCGGTTTAGATTTGGTAATATATAGCATATACGCTATAACATTTTCATATGTGTGGAATCATCGGCTACGTCGGAAACAGAACTGCCACCCCAGTTTTGCTGGAAGGATTACGAACGCTTGAGTACCGCGGGTATGACTCCGCCGGGATATTTGTACCGGGCTACGGAGTAGTGAAAGCTGTTGGTCCAATCGATAACCTGGTACAGAAAATCACCGATACCATCCCCGGGACGACGGGTATTGGTCACACCCGGTGGGCTACTCACGGCGCTCCGACCGAAGCAAATGCGCATCCTCACTTGGACATGTCACACAAGATAGCCCTGGTGCACAACGGGATTATTGAAAACTTCCAGGAACTAAAAGAGGGCTTAATCATCCAAGGAATTACCTTTGAGTCTGAAACGGACTCTGAAGTACTCGTCAAACTCATTGGTTCTTTGTATACCGGCAGTATCCTCAAAGCCGTGCAAGACGCCCTCAAGCGAGTGCGCGGGACGTATGGAATAGTAGTCAGTACCGCAAAACAGCCCGGTGTGTTGGTGACGGCTCGGATGGGCAGTCCGATTGTCATTGGCGTCGGAAAGGATGGAAATTTTATCTCGTCAGATTCTTCCGCTCTGCTGGCCCATACCAAAGACGTCATCTATCTTGAAGACGGTGAGTGTGCACTGGTCACTAAAGATTCCTATGAGGTCAGCACCATTCACGGAAAGAAGTTGCAGAAGAGTCCACAGACACTGCAAGGTGATGTTGAGCAGGTACAAAAAGCCGGGTATGAACACTTTATGCTCAAAGAGATACTAGAAGCGCCAGAGGTGATTGCTAATACCATTCGCGGTCGGCTGCAAGTGGAGAAAGGGCTTGCCAAGCTCGGCGGTGTCGAGCCAGTTTTGAGCACGCTCACCGCTCTGGATCGACTGGTGATAGTTGGTTGTGGTTCGGCGTATTACGCCGGTCAGGTCGGTCGCTATATGTTGGAAGAATACGCGGGCTTGGCGGTAGAAGTCGAGCTAGGCAGTGAGTATCGCTATAAGAAAAATTTGCCCGACGAAAACAGCGCCGTGTTGGCTATTACGCAGTCTGGAGAAACCGCCGACACGCTCGCCTCGGTCAGAAAAGCCAAGAGCCTTGGCTTGCTGACAATCGGAGTAGTCAACGTGGTCGGCTCGAGCATTGCGCGCGAAGCTGATACTGGTGTGTACAATCACGCTGGTCCCGAAGTGGCTGTGGCGTCCACCAAAGCCTTTATTTCTCAACTCACGGTCTTGGTACTCCTGACCTTGCTGATTGGTCGCAAGAAGGAGATGACCGCGGACGAAGGGAAGCAGATAGCCAAAGAACTGCACGAGTTGCCGAAGGTCTTAGAAAAATATCTGCAGAATACCCAAAAGATACAAGCTGTGGCCAAAAAATACGCCGGGTACCGGGACGCCATGTTTATCGGCCGCAAGCTGCACGCGCCAATCGCCTCTGAAGGCTCACTGAAATTAAAAGAAGTGACGTACATTCACGCTGAAGCGTACGCTGGGGGAGAGCTCAAGCACGGCTCGATGGCGTTGTTGGATGACCAGTTTCCGGTCATCGCACTGGTGCCGCAAGACGACGTATACGAAAAAATGGTCTCCAATATTCAAGAGGTCAAAGCGCGTCTGGCCCCCGTCTTGGCCATCGCCACCGAAGGAGATGTGCATATCAAAGAGATCGCCGACGATGTGTTGTACATCCCTAAGGTACATCCGATACTACAGCCAATCGTTTCGACTATTCCACTGCAACTGCTGGCGTACTATATCGGTGTAGAAAAAGGGCTCAATGTCGACCGGCCGCGTAATCTCGCGAAGTCAGTTACGGTTGAGTAACGTCAGCTAAGACGGCGGCGTGGTCACTGATGTCAAACTGGAGTCGCACATTAGACACTTGATACGGTGCTTGAGTAAAAAGATAGTCCACCATGAAATGAGTGAACAATTTTTGTAAGTCAGGACTTTTCCCTGCTCGGTGGTGGACAGCATCGAGGCTCGAACTGTACGACGTTGGAACGGTGTCTGTGTACTGTGTGATCAGCTCCTTATACAGAACGTTATAGTGGCGAGGAATATTAAAATCTCCACATAGTATATGCGGCGGTTTTGTGCGTAGATACGCCAAGAGTGCCGCCAAATCGGTCGTTTGATTTTCATCGGCAGTTTCACCAACAGGATTCCAGGTGAAGTGAGTGGTGGCTAGATTGAAGTCACCTATGGTAGCAAAGATGGCCGCCTGGGAAATCGTTCCTCGCTTATTATCTTTTTCGAACTGCATAATCCCAGTCGCTGGTTGTCGATAATAGAAAATTTCTGCGGTGTGAGCGCTCTTACTGGCGAGCATCACTCCACTCTCAAACTGCAGTCCATCATGGTTCCGGTGCACCATCACAGCAAAGGTGACAAAATATCCGCGGGCTTCAAGCCAAGGTTGCATGTCTTGGGCTGCTTCCGTCAAACACACTACATCGGCTGATTCGGTCTCTAGAAAAGGGAGAACGGTATCGAGGTGGTGTTTACCTTCCAGGTTAAGCGAGATGAGTTTCATAGCGGTGAACGATTTTACCAAACGCACTGTTTTCAGCTCGTTCGGGTACTTCTTATAAATATAGTACACTAAACACTTTTTAGCCGCAGACTTATTGCTCGCCTCTGTCTTGTCAGTCAAGGCTGGTGTTAATAGTGGTTATGAGTACCGGTGGGACTTGTGAAGCCTAGTTTACACAATTAAGGTGTGTGGGTGTCTAGTTAGATTAGTTAGAAGATGGAGTCTGGTGTTGACCAGCCCAGAGGATAGATGTACCCTTTTAAGGGAGTAAAAAATTCAACAGGAGAAGGCAAGATGAGCGATGTAAAGTGTCCTAACTCCGAGTGCCGTAAGCTTGTCGGAACTGCCGAGAATTCAGGCTATCTTATAGGAGTCAAAGGAGCCAAAAAATGCTGTGGTGTATGGTGTTACCTAAGGTACAAAGTGCAACTAGAGGGAAAAAGACTTCGAAGACTTCTCCGAGCCAAAAAAAATTTGTCTAAGTGACGATTACAAAAAGCGCATCATCAGTGCGCTTTTCTTTTTATATGTTTCCCATCAGGTACAAACTAGTCTCTACGAAAAGAAAAAGCGTTTGAAATGATAATTTCAAACGCCGGGGCACGCTGCCATTAGGGAAACGTGCCGGTCGATAATTTACTAAGGAATCGTCGGCGTTTTTCAGCTCGATTGTCATAGGCTTCGTAATAAAAATCAATCACGGCGCTGGCAGTGCTTGCAGGCGACGCAACCATTTTTATACCGTTGAACGTAGTAGAACAGGATCGTTTGGTAAAGTTTGCCAAAATAACCATTTCTCCTGCTACCCGACACACCCGTCTTCCTACCGATGAACGATACGTGACGAGCTCACGATAGGCGACTGCGAGCGCTTTGCGAGGATTATTTTCCATCCCAAACCGTTCGCTGGGTTTACGACCGCGAGATTTTTGCCACTGAGCGTGAGCAATGATGAACACCGGCGTCTTTTTACCGTCTACTATAAAAGTGTTCATGAAACGTTTTTTCATGTGAATCACCCCTGCAAGTTATAGTTATAATAGTACAAGAATCTGTATGTACGGCAACACAAGTACCAAGAGTGTCAATCTTTGACTTACCTACACGTCCCTCAAAATTCGCTAAAGATGAAGGATTATCGAAAATATGTACGTGTTAATACATGTACCTGGTAATAGAAAAAGGTCATCGTTTTCAGGTGACTCCTGGATGCCAGAAGTTTCAGCATTTTGTGTTAGTGGTGACTGTCCATCTCATGGTCACTCATGTGTGGCTGACTCCGCCGAGCTGCCAGTTCGTGGAGACCTGGAAGCCTATGTGTTCATCTCTATCGTAATTGACGTTCTGACAGAGAGCCGTGAAGAGAATGTGATGCAGGGCAAATTGTTGCATACTTGGATACAAGGACCTGCGAAAAATTCAGCTCAAAATGATTCCGTTTGAAAGCATAAAAACCCCTAAACCCGCACAATGTACTAGATTGTGCGGGTTTAAGACAGGTGTGACCCTGAGGGGAGTAATTCAAAACGCGTTCACATGACTATATTTCGTTAAAAAAAGACCCTCAGAAAGGGTCTTACAGGCGTATATTATTCAATAATTAATGTCAGCTAAAGATGCGCTGAAACAATTTTTTTTGAATCTTTTTTTTGGGCTCGAAAAAGGGGTCTCCTGCCATGTGTGTATGCATCCTGCCTGGAAAAGATTCCTTTTGTGAGATGTGTATATATATACATCTCTTTAGTCCTCTACCGGTCTCGGGGTGACCTTCGATACGATAGTGAATTGTCACGAATTTCCAGCCAGTTAATTTGTATTGTTTGACCAGCTCTGCGTAAAACCAATTCCTACTTGAACTGGGCGTACTTCCTATCGAAAGCAACACGCTGTGCAGATCTTTGTGGGCATCTTTCTTGATTCGTTTGTCGATTTCGGCAGTAGCTCCGACAAGAGCTTTCTGACGTTTTTCGGTTATTATGGCTAGCTCGTTAGGGCCTACAGTCATTTTCCTTCTCCTGAGATTTGACTTCTCAACTCAAAGTAACACAGATATAAGATGTGTCAATCTGTGAGCCTGAAGCAAGTGATCTGAAACCGAATAGTAAAACAAATATTTTATCGGCTCAGAGAACAAGGGTCCGGAGGGCCGTCCTCCGGAGATCACACTAACCCGCAACTTGCTCACTATCGGTAAGCTCATTGATAGCACCTTTGGTCAGGGTACGTTTAAAAAGATAGGAGAATTGAGCAGTGACCCAAAAGAACAAGATGATTTACTACAATTAATTCAAAATAACAAATAACTTTTACAAGTCTGAAGGATGAATCATCGGAGACCAGTAGCAAAGAATAAATCCTGACTCTATTAAAAACAGATGAGATGCAGGGGATAGATGCTACCTATTAGTGTTAGAACCCGATCGATAAAGAACGAGGGACAGAGAATATTTTTTCGTCTTTTGTCTTTTTTGTTGTATGGTTGATTAAATACTAAATTATCATGCAAAAAGGCTTTATTTCAATACCGATTCTTATTATAGCTTTACTCGGGACGACTCTTGTGGGGGGTGGAGGTTATACTGTTTATAGAATTAATCAGATTGAGAAAGATAATTCTTCAGTGCTTGCAGAAATTCAAGAGAGACTTAGCCAAGGCGAGTCTGTTGTGAAGGAGCTTGATGTTGCAGCAACGACTTATACCCAATCTACTACAACTGAAGATTCGAATGATGCTAAAGAGGAGACTGAGGCAGCTGAATCGGTCCTGGCTCTATCAGAAGAACTTTCCCTAGAAAAGGAGGCGAGAGCTGAGGCAGAAGCTGTTGCTGAAAAGGCAAGGGCGAGTCAGGCTATTGCTGAGGCAGAAGTTGCTAGAATCGTTCAAGAACAATTGTCGATAAAGACTGAGGAGTCTGTAATTATAGAGCCATCAGGAACTCTTTGTAATGGAGCGTATTGGAACGAGTGTCCTTCAGGTCAGACATTTAGCTGTCCTCGAAATGGTGGAAAGGCTGCTTGTTTGTTGCCTCAATCAGGGACTAATTATTATTCAAAACTCTTATCGAACGCTAGACAAATAATCGCAATAAATGAATCATTTAATGATTGGCTACAGGACACAAGTGACGAGCTAAGGGATGCGAGACAGACTTTGAATGGTTTCCCTAGTGGTGGATTAATAGGCGAGTCTAGAGAAGTTAAGTTTAATCTTGTAGAGTCACAAATGCAGGTTATTAGTAGTATCATTTCATATACAAGTGAAAATATATCTAATTGGGAAGGAGCCTTGGACATGTTAAAAGCCGACCCGTCTATGTTTGTTGGAGAGGAAACATTTAAAGAGTTAGCAACGCCTGATACAGAACAAAAGGAAATAGATTCAGCAAAAGAAGATATTGATGATGTCCTAAACTCAGTTAATGAAGGGATACAGGCTATCAATGTAGCTTTGTGGTCCTTGTAAAGTGTTTCTGGTAAACAGTCTTTCACGGGTCTCCGAAGGACGGGCCTTCGGAGACCCGTGAAATATACAAAGCAAATCGTCGCTATTATGATAGTGCTTGGTGTTGGGTCAGGAGGGGGAAGGCCAAATCCAGGTGGCTTTAACTAAAAGGCATAATTAGTAACGTCAAAAGCCCTTTGAAACTACGGAGGTCCTTCCTCCGGAAGATGGAATGCTGGAGACTATGACTGTGTAACCCGGAGGACTGTAACCCGGAGGACCGGCCTCCGGAGTCTAATAAAGCGTCTTGTATATAAAAAAGGAGCTATCATTCGATAGCTCCTGGCTCTGCCCAGTCAAGTACATCATTGGCATCAAATGATGCAACAATCATGTCTCCATACTCCGTCACAACTCTTTCTATGCCAAAGTCACCGTAATCTACCATCCTAATAATCCCATTATGAAAACTGAAATTATTTGGATTCGAGAAATGGTGCCCATTGACCCAGACTGTTTCGTCTGAATATTTGAGCATTTGATGCCATAAAGTGTGGTGGTGAACTTTAAGAGGTTCGCCATATTTTTGAATGTTTATCAGTCCAAAAAGAGAGAAGTATGTTGGTTCAAGAAATGAAGATTTGGTTTTACTCCATATTTTATACTCTTTCCAATTATGGTATATACCGTTGATCAGGGTAGTCCGTACATTAGTTATATATGTACCGTCCTGATCCATGGCAAACATAAACTCTAACAGCTTGGAATCGCCTTTAAGTTTAAACTTTAAAGCTCTGAATAGATTCTTAGTGAATGAAACTGGTTTAGGTAAAGGAAATTTAACGACAAATCTTAGAGTCGGGAAGATGACTACAAGACGGGTGCTACCTTTTGATATGTGCATTATTTACTCCTAGTAAATACATCTGTTTGTATATTGCACCATTAAAACAAAAACAACACCTTGACAGGTGTTGTTTTTGTTGCGTGTGATCCCACGGAGAATCGAACTCCGATTTCTAGGATGAAAACCTAACGTCCTAACCATTAGACGATGGGACCAAATGTCTCGTGGGGGAGACTTGGCTCTGGCTAAACATCCGCTTATAAAAGTAGATGATTTAGTGCGCACCATCATAACAAAAATAACAAAAATTGCCAGTCAGATATAAGTGTATTTTAATATGTATACATTTTGTACAAAATCATATATTTGTTATAATATATGTATGGAAAAAATACACACACAGAACAAAGCGTTTGAAAATTCATTAGTGGTGGTTTCTGCGAAAGAGCACGGGAAGATTTATCAAATCCGCGACGGGGAAATGAAGGCACTAGAGTACGTTGAAGAGCATCCGCCTGAGCTCGGTGACAATGAGGGATTCTTTACACGATCAGCTGGTGGAATACAGCTTGGTTCTGGAGCACCATATGAAGAAAATGAGCAGCACAATATCGAGCAATACATTAAGGGTATTACCAGTGAACTGTCTGATGCTATCAAATCCTTTAATCCAGATACACTTTTTCTCTTTGAGCCGGAACACCTGAAGGGTTTGATTGAAGAACACGTCATGAAGCCGAATGATTTGGCCGTGGCAAACGTACGGTACGGAAACTTTGTCGAGAAGCCGGCCGGAGAAATATTAAAAATGCTGCAAGACTCCACGGACTCAAAGCTGGACCCGGCAGACCCAGCATCAGTAGAGGGTGAAGAGAACGCGGAGGAAAAACGAAAAATTCTTGAGACTGGTCAGCTCAGAGATTCTGTATAAGATAAACCCTTAAAAACACCTGTCCGTACGGATAGGTGTTTTGTGCTATATTGTGAATAATGAAACCAAAAAAGCAATCAATCTCAGACGTTTTTTCTGAGTATTTTAAAGAAGTAATTTACGGAGGGATTGACGGTATCGTCACTACCTTCGCCGTCGTAGCGGGGTTTGCGGGGGCTTCACTCAGCAGTAGTGATGCCACACAGATGTCATTTTTGGTGGTGATGCTCTTTGGTTTGGCCAACTTGTTTGCTGACGCCGCTTCAATGGGATTGGGAAATTTTTTGTCTGTTCGTTCAGAAAAAGATTTGTACCAGGTAGTCCGTGATAAAGCCAAAGCAGAACTGATTGCTAATCCAGAAGGCGAGAAAAATCAGACAATCAACATCATGGTTGCAAAAGGCTTTTCGGCTGAGGATGCGGCAACGCTGACGAGTATCTACCAGCATAACCAACAGTATTGGTTGGACTTTATGATGCATAACGAAAAAGAACTAGCTGACCCGCGGGGAGAGAACGAAATCTTTACCGGACTAGCAACATTTATTTCATTTATGGTGTTCGGTTCTATTCCACTACTGCCCTTTATGTTTCAGGACAGCGGAGACGCTGGAGCAGCCTTCTTTTTGTCATCGGTAGGAACATTTCTGGCCCTAGTTACACTCGGACTATTGAAGTGGAAAGTAATCGGAGCCAAGTTCTTTGCCTCGTTGGTTGAGGTGATTGCTGTTGGTGGTACAGCAGCTGTTCTAGCGTACTACGTAGGAACGTTTTTTGCGCTCTAAGCAAAGGAGGGCGTTGAACTTTAGTAGAACTCACTAAGAGTTTTCCCAGAGTTTTACAGCAGTTATTGAGGTTTTATACCCAGACTTATACATGACTTATGCACAGGTTTTACACAGCCAACACGAAAAATAAGGATATTGTGTGCTATTGAGTATATTTCTCAGTATGACATGCTAGTAAATAGGTTTGCGCGGTGGTGAAGTATTCAAATACTTGCTCGAGGCTACGAGCAATGCGCGCAGACCGAAGCTCTACGTTGTACGAAGCAAAAGCGCTCTGGAGGGGGCGCTTTTGCGTTTTTCAACGAGCGTAAGCGACTATGAAAAACGTACTTCTAAAATTATTCATTCCCTAGAATGATTTTAGAAGCGCGTTGCAGTTCGAGCGTAAGCGACTATGAAAAACGTACTTCTAAAATTATTCATTCCCTAGAATGATTTTAGAAGCGCGTTGCAGTTCGAGCGTAAGCGACTATGAAAAACGTACTTCTTGCTTGAGAAAATGAGCGGAAGCGATTATTTCGAAAGTACGCCAGTAACTTGCCCTTGTCCTAAGGCAAGTTATCGGCGGCACATGCAAACGCTCATTCAAAAAAATCTTTCCGCAAACACGTTTACATAAATAAAAAGACCGCCAGCATCGCTGGCGGTCTTTTCTCATGCGAGTTGGATTACTTCGCCTTGAGGGTGACGTAGATGTCTTCGAGCGCTCGGACGGCATCACCGGCTGAGATATTGTTTTGGTGATAGCGGATGTTGGTGCAGTCTCCCGCCGCCCAGATGTTTGGCGTGTTTGTTTTCTGGGTCCAAGGATCAATCAAGATACGCCGGTATTCGTCTCGCTCTACCACGGCGTCAGCGAAGTCAGTGTTGGGAATCATGCCAATCTCAACGAAGATTCCGGTCACTGGAAGAGTGTGCTCCTCTTGAGTGGCCAGGTCGGTGTACTTTAGACCATTAACGAATTTTTCTGCCAACACTTCTTGTGTCTGGGCGTTGAGAATTCCGGTCATGTTTTCGTGAGCTAACACTTTTTCAATCGTCACGGGGTCAGCTTTGTACGCGGCTCCGCGGTGGAGTAGTGTCACGCTCTTGGCGTAGGCAAGGAGCTGAGCAGCTGTTTCAAAACCGGCGTTTCCACCACCGATAACAGCTACATCTTGTCCAGCAAAAATTGGCCCGTCGCAGCTGGCACAGTAGGTCACGCCTTTGTGTTCAAATTCATCAGCACCTGGCACTTCAAGTCGCCGTCTGGTTGAGCCTGAACCAATCAATACTGCTTGGCTGACATGGGTGCTACCATCGCTGAGAGTGGCTTCAAATAGCCCGTCAGTGGTTTTTTTGAGATTTACCACCAACTGATCAGCAATAATCTCTACCTGGTCTCCCGCGTACGCTTCGAGGTGTCCACGTAAATCTTTCGCCAGCTGATCGCCAGAGATGGAAGGGCTCCCAATCCAGTTTTGGATATCGGTAGAGACGGTACTTTGTCCACCCCAGTCTTTGGTTACAAAGAGGGTTTTTAGTTGCTTTCGTGAGGCGTAGACTCCGGCAGCTGTTCCAGCTGGACCACCGCCAATAATGAGTAAGTCATGCATAGGGAATTCGGAATTGTAATCAGTTAATGAATAGTGCCACCAGAATACCACGAAGTAATTAGCGGGCATAGAAAGACACCTCAGTTTGAGGTGTCTTTCTGGAGGGTGGTGTCGGTTGAAACTACGGAGGGGTTCGGTCTGTCTCAGGAATTCGCCCTCGGACAGGGGCGAATTAAAACTAAGTGAAATATACTCGCTACGCTCGTTGCTTTATTTAAGTTTGGAACGTCGGAGGAAGGCTGGTACAGCTCCCCAGTCGTCATCGTCATCGTTGTCGTCAGCTTGGTCTATTGGCTTAGGATCACGCTTGGGCAATTCTGGCTTGGTTGAATTGGTGGTGACACTAGCCGGCTGTGGGTCCGGTTTTTTAGCTGGAGAGAGGGAATTGAATATTCTCCCTCGAGTCGGTGCTTCTTCTACCTCCTCGTCTAATTTTTCAATTGATTTCGAGACTTCAGACGCAACCGGCGCTTGTCTTGAGATGGTATAGTTGCTGTTTGCTTCGTCTTCCTCCGGAAAACCAGTGGCAATCACTGTCACTTTTAGTTCGTTCTTCTTTAGTTTTTCATCCCGGATGGCACCGAAGATAACCCGGGCTTGGGGGTCTATTGATTCGGTAATCACTCGAGCAGCATCCTGGATTTCGAGCATTCCTAGGTCCTCACCGCCAGCGATGGCAAAGAGAACTCCCTTGGCTCCTGTGATAGAAACTTCTAGCAGCGGGGAATTGATAGCGGCTCGAGCCGCTTCCTCAGCTCGTTTGTCGCCGGAAGAAATTCCGACACCCATAAGGGCTGAACCAGCGTTTTCCATAACACTACGAATGTCAGCGAAGTCAACATTGATGATACCCGGCATGGTAATCAAGTCAGAGATACCCTCGACTGCTTGCTTGAGAATGTTGTCGCACTGCGCGAAGGCATTTTGAACAGTAGTCTCTTTGTCGACGATAGCGAGCAGTCGATCATTGGGAATAATGATCAACGCATCTACTTCTTGCTTGAGCTCTTCGATTCCATCGAGGGCCAAACGCATCCGCTGTTGACCTTCAAAGAGAAATGGCTTGGTAACTACTCCGACGGTCAGCGCTCCACTCTCCCGAGCAATCTTTGCTACTACCGGGGCAGCTCCTGTACCAGTACCACCACCCATACCTCCGGTGATGAATATCATGTCTGAACCCTTGATGCAGTTATTGATTTCTTCTCGTGTTTCTTCGGCGGCTCGTTTTCCCATCTCGGGATTTCCTCCAGCTCCGAGACCACGAGTGAGATTCTTTCCGATATGAATTTTTTTCTTGGCCATTGAGTTGTGCAAATCTTGTGCATCACTATTGATAGCAATAAACTCAACTCCTTTGACTTTTGATTCAACCATGTGGTTGACGGCGTTGTTGCCAGAACCACCAACTCCGACTACTCGAATTCGGGCGAAGGATTCCACATCTGATTTAATTTGTTCCATGGCGATTATTTTTTATAATACGTATTTCTCGAACCCACCCCGAGCTCGATTCCTACTAATACCGCTATCATACACGTGCTAAAAACTTCTGTCACCATATTGACAGAATCGAGAATCATGTGATTGACGAGCAAGGATAAAACATGGCCCTATGCCCACCTGAGCTTCTGTAATTATTGAAAGTGCTGGGTCAGAAATTTTCGGTCACAGGTGCTTGGTAAGAAAGCGGTCGCAAAAAAAGTGACGTCCCGCATTGTACTAACCTAAGGGAGAAACTGACTGAGCCAAGTTAGAACGTTTCGTTTCGTGTGCTTGACCAAGCCCATTGGTGAAGTCTCTTCGACGTCACTGGCGCCCCACATGCACAATCCGTACGCTACCGCCCACGACGCATCTTTGATTTTAGTGCCTTTGCCAATATCTAGCGTCGCGATGCGAGCGGGGAGTTCGAGGGTTGCTTTGGCGACTTCGGTCGTGCCATTCACGGTAGCACCGCCACCGGTCAAGATAACTCCAGCCGGCAGTAAGCCATCACGTTTTATTTTTTTCAGTTGACTATCGATGAGGGCAAAAATCGTCTTGAGTCGTTCTTGAATGATTTCGTCTAATTTTTTCTTTGAATACGTAGCACTGGTCATTCCTCCTCGTTTGATCTTTTCGGCGTCCTCTAGGGGGACTCGTAGTCCCAGAGCGATGTCGTTGGTGATGTCGCCTGAGCCCATGGGAAAGATGCGTAGAGAAATCGGCGTAGAGTCCTCAAAAACGACGGTAGAGGTAGTTTCAGCCCCGATGTTGGTCAATACGCACCCTGCGCGTTTTTGGACCTTTGATAGCATTACAAAGCTGGCTGCCAAGGGCGAGGCAATAATGTCTTCTACGTACACCCCTAGACCTTCTATGGTATCTATCAGGTCGTTTACGTGTTGTTCAAAGGTGGTGATAAATAAACTATCAATCTCCAGCTTCGTACCTTTGAGTCCCTGTGGACGTCCCATCACTGGTGTGCCGTCGATGGTATAGCGCAGCGGGATGCTGTGCAGAATGCGGCGATTAGGAATGTGGTCCATTATCCGTTCTTCACTATCTTGCATAACCTTTTCCAGATCAGAAAAGGTTATTTCTGAGTCAGCTCGAGCAGGGATAATTTCGCCGTGGGAATATATTTCTTCCAATCCAATACTTCCAATACCGACGTGTGCACGCTTCACTTGTACTCCCGCACTTTTCTCAGCCTGTGTGATGGCACTTTTGATACTCCGGGCCACCTCACTTTCTTGCATGATGTAGCCACTCTTAAGACCCCGACTTTCGGCTAAGCCAGTGCCGATGATTTCTGGTCGAGTGTTGGGGCTGCCCTTTTTGGGCATGCGAGCAATCGCCACTTTTACATGGTACGTTCCGACATCGATCCCAGTGATTATTTGCTCAGCCATTGATTATGAAATATTAAAACGCGTTAGGTACTTTTGCTCTTGCTTATCCATTGTATCGCTGTGATCGTGTCCTTTCAAATGAAGCAGCCCATGGATGAACAAGAAAGCCACGTAGCCGTCTATAGACAAGTTGTATTTTGCGGCTTGAGTTTTTGCTACTTGCGGACAAATAAAGATTTCACCAGTGCGCTCATCTAATGGAAAGGATAGTACGTTGGGAGCGTAGGTTTTTTTGCGGTACTGCTCATTGAGCTGGACGGCTCTTTTGCTGCCAATAAAAACTAAAGAGAGAGTATATCTCTTGCCGAGGATGGCATCTTTCATGGCCTGATATTCATGCGGAGGGTACTTTTTTACGGCACTAATGATGCTGAGTGTTTCCATAAGTAAATATCATTATACAGTGCCCCGGACACAAAAACAGCCGGTACTGTGTACCGGCTGTTTTTAGGTGAATCAAGCTTACCGACGTCGACCTCGGAATTCTTGAATCTTACCTAACTTCACGAGTTTTTCGTATTTTTCTCGTTTATCAAGCTTGAGAAGTTTTGCAGTTCGCTGTACGCTTTTACTCTTTGTCCGACCGAAATATCGTCCACCACGTACTTTGGGAACAATTCCTGCTCCTTGTACACGTTTAGTAAAGCGTCGAATTACGTTTGCGCTACTCTCGTTATTGTTTTTCTCGACTTGAACATTGGTTGCCATATGTGGCCAAGAGAATACCACTTTGCGTAATTTAGCGCAAGCTTTTAGATAGAAAGTGCTGCTTTGCGCTTGAGCTTCTTGATAAGCGCGTCCTGCGTGATGTATTCCTGGTTGCGGACATCCATGTCACGGAGGATAACCGTGTTCTCTACAAACTCTTTTTGACCAATAATCAGGGTGTATTTCACCTTACGAGCTTCAGCGTCGCGGAGTTGGGTTGACAGCGAGTCGCTGGCTAGATCATGAAATACGGGAATACCGGCTCGGCGTAAGGAGTCGATGAGGAGTAAACTTTTGATTTTTGGTCCAAATCCCAGTTGTACCACGTACACTGAAGGTTTTTGTGTTTTTGGTCGCGGAGCGCGCGCTGGCGCCTTGCTGTTTTTCAAGACCACTACCGCACCGACGGCTGGAGTGCGGGTACGAGTCGCTCGATAGACAAATTCATCAAAGCGTCCACCGCGGATACTCAAAGGAGATTCAACATCGTCTTCCGAGTCCATGTTCAGTGAGAATATCGCGTCTGAGTAACATTCGTGGTGTCCGAGCATTTTGGGGTCGATTTCGTATGGAGTGGCGCTCATATCCAAATACTCGATGATTTCTCGGAAATGCTTGCGGCTTGGGTCGCTGAGGTACTCGAGGGGATTTGGTGCGCGCTGGGCCAGATCGTGATTCTGTTCAATTAAAGAGGCTAGAGCGGTCAGAGGATGCTCCTTCATGAGCTCCCGGACATCAGCTGGCATCGTGTCCATACGCTTTTTTAGGAAGTTGGTCAGTTCGCGAGTATAGCGAGTCAGCGAGTCAGTGTCCCCTAAGGAGTTGATTTTGACGGTGTTATCAGCGTGACCAAGGTCGGTCGCGAGCGCTCGAGTGGCCTGGATAAGGATGGCCTCAGCAATACTGCGCGGAACATTAAAGATATGAAACGTAACGGCTGTTTCGTTGGTGTAGGGTACCTGCTGAAAGGCATAGAGGAGTACCGGCTTCTCAATTGCGTGGAGGTTTTCTTCACAAAAAGTAGAAATTCCTGAGCTCAGGAGCCCACCGTGCGAGTCGATTTTTTTACTGGTACCGGTCACAGTGTGCGGCATGCTCACAATACACTTTTTGCACTCGGGGGATTTGCGTAGCTGGTCAATGGTCTGAAAACCAAAGTGTTCAGCAGTATGGTTGGCTACTTTGAGAAATTCGGTCGGTGTGTGTGACATACGCAAATGTTATGAGTGATTAATTGGTGTCGACAACTGGTTCTTCTTGGACAGCAGAGCCGGGGAAATAACTGACTTCTCCGGGTGGAAAGAGTCGTAAAAAAGCGCGACCGACAATGAAGCTTTCTTGGAGTACACCCCAGGTCCGTGAGTCTGAGCTCTGGTCGCGATTGTCACCCATAACAAAATACTCGTGTTCACCCAGAGTCTCGCTGAGACTTGCTCCCGGACGCATGGACTTTACGTACGGCTCATTAAGCACAAAGCCGTCTGGGTATTGTTCGTTGGTAATTGTGACGATATTACCTTTGATGTCGATAGTGTCCCCTGGGGCGCCGACCACTCGCTTGATGAAAAACTTGGATGGATCACGCGGGTATTTGAAAACAATTACCTCACCGCGTTCGGGCTGGTTGAAGTAATAACTCACTTGGTCGACGATGAGGTACTCACCACTGTGGAAAGTGTTGTCCATGGAAGCTCCTGACACGATGAATGGTTGAGCAACAAACATGCGGATAGGGATAACAATAAGAATAGCAATGAGCGAGAAGCGAACAATCTCAGTCAGAGGATGCTCTTCGTTTTCTGGCGTGTCAGCTGAGCTGTCAGTAGAGGATTCTTTTTTTGAGAAAAGTGACATACGACGAGTGAACAGTAGTATACGAAATTTTTCCAACTAAAACAAACTTCAGAAAAATGCTGAGTGTAGGGAGCGTATCTGCAGCGGTGAGAAATTTTTATGAAAGAAAAGTCCAGGGACACACAAAATTTTTCACGCCGCTTTTCTTGGGGTACAATGTTCCTATATGTATTATTTTGTCCCTTTGGGCAACCCCGGAGAAAAGTACGAAACTACCAGACACAATGTTGGTTGGTTGGCTTTGGATTATTGTACAAACGCGTGGCAGCTACCAGAGCTCAGAGAGTCGCGCCCAGATAGTGGACGAGTGACGGACGGGGTTGTCAATGGTGCCGAGGTGAAAGTCTTGTATCCCGATACCTATATGAACAACTCCGGCAGCGCTGTAGTAAAGTTCGTGCCGGTCAGTGCTATCAACCAGCTGATAGTGATACACGATGATATCGACGTACCCTTTGGAGAAATAAAATTAGTGCAGGGAAGAGGCGGTGGGGGAAACAATGGGGTGAGCTCTATCATCCAGAAACTGGGCTCTAAAGACTTTATTCGGGTACGGGTTGGTATTGCCCCTAAAAGTTTCTGGACTGGGAAAACTAAGCGTCCAGCTGGTGGCGGGCCACTCGAGCGATTTGTACTGAAGTCTTTCGGGAAGGCCGAGAGCAAAGAATTAGATTTTGTCTACGAGAAAGTGAAAACAGCGATTGAAATTATTATGAGTGATGGACTCGAGTCGGCGAAGAATAAGTGCCATTAAAAAAGCCCCGACATCCACTGATGGGTCGAGGGCTGATGAGGCACTTTTTGTTACCGTTTTTTGGAAAAGAAGTAGACATTTCCACCTGCAGGAGATCGAGTGTTGGGAGGAATGAGTTGGTTGTGCTCGTAGTGGCTAAGATCAAGATAGAGGGCTCCGTAAAAACTCAGCAGACTCATTGCACCGAACACGCCGGTGACGAATGTGCGAATGTTGCCAGTCGGTGTGTGTAGCGGTCCTGAACCAGCCAGGAACCAATATCCCAAGGCACTAATGAGACAAGCTAGTCCGAAACAGACGAAGAACATTTTCTGAAAAAACATATCAACATCCTTACTTTGGTAAGAGAGAGATAGTAGACGTATCTAACCACTTCTGTAAATTAAGTCAATGCTCAATGAGCAGAAAACAGTAAAAAACTGGCCATAGCGGCCAGTTTTTTGTGCAGGTGATCAACAAAGATTACTTTGCTCCGTTCGCTTCCTTGAAGGAAAGCGTCATCTTTTGTTCATTTGGTTCAAAGAGAGAAATCTTGAACTTGTAGACACCTCCTAATGAAAGAGCTGCTTTCAAATTTTCTTCAGTTTCAAATTCAGATACATGCACCAGCCCAGCTACTCCTTCTTCGATAGAAGCGAGTGCTCCGTGCTTGTTGTACTTAATAACTACCCCGTCTACTGTCTGTCCTTTTTCGTACTTCTTAGAAGCAGTAACCCACGGGTTTTCCTTGAGCTGCTTGATAGAAAGAGAAATCTTGTCGTCCTTCACTTCAATCACTTTGACATTTACTTCGTCACCAACTTTGTAGAGTGCCTTGGTGTCTTCTACCAATCCCCAGTCGAGTTCTGAGATGTGTACTAGACCTTCGAGACCTGGTTCAAGCTTTACAAATACTCCGAAGTCTACGGCTCCGGTTACTTCACCCTTGACTACGTTTCCAACATCGTACTTGTTTACCTTTTCTTCTTTTTCTTCTTTTTCTTGCAGACCCTTTTCAGAGAAGATAAGTTTGTGTTCTTTTGGATCAGCCGTAATCATTACGAGTGATAGATGCTTACCAACGAGTTCATTGAGAGCGACGAGAATCTTATCCTTGTCACCATCTGATACTCGTGGATAGTTTTCAGCTGATAGCTGTGAGGCAGGTAAGAATCCTTGAATACCTTGCCAGTCGATGATCAGTCCGCCCTTGTTAGCTTCCTTTACTTCGAGGCTCAAAACAGTCGCGTTCTTGACGGCTGATTCAGCATCTGACCAGATAAGCGCTTGTCGGGCTTCCTTGAGTGAAAGCTCGATGTACCCGTCCTCGTTGTTGGTAGTAACAACTTTGGCGTCGATGGCGTCTCCGGGGTGTACCTTACGCAGGATATCTCGAGCGTTCATGTACTCACGACCGTAGATGATACCAGTACCAAATGGCGCTACGTCGATGTAGACCTTGGCCCGGCCGATAGCTGATACGATTCCTGATACGATTTCTCCGTCTTGAGGGGCGGCTGGAATAGAGTCAACGAGGGTACTCATTATTCCGGTTTCGATTGATTCAGATGCCGTTGAGGTAGCTTCAGCTACCTCAACTTTATCTTTAGACTTAGTCAGTCCAAACATATGTATGTATTGTTTAATCCGACGACACGCGTCCGCGCAACCTATGCTCTGGCAGTTGTCCGTGAGCGCGGGGTTTAACGTGTGTCGCTAGAATTGATAATTACCTAAAAGGTGCGTGAAATATAGTACAAAAGACCGGTTTTGTCGAGTGACGTACATATATATGTGATTTCTAGCCCCTGGTTACTTACAGATAGGGGTTGAGAGTGGGAGAAGGAAAGCCAGCACTAGTCGAATATTTCATATTCTGCCAGCCATGGCGTATACTACTGACATTATGGTTATTTCGCATTACGGAGGTGAATGTTTCAAAGTGTCGTTTGGAAGTACGACATTAGCGTTCAATCCAATCGGTAAAAAATCTAAACTTCCATCAGTAAAATTTGGTTCAGACGCGGCCTTTATTTCTATGTGGCACGATGACTTTAACGGTATTGAAAACGTCAAGCACGGCAGTAAAGACCCGTTTCTTGTAGATGGCCCCGGTGAATATGAGATTGGTTCAGTGGTAGCTCGCGGCTTTGGCGTGAAAACCACATACGACAAAGTACAAAGATTTAACACTATCTATCAAGTAAAGCTGGAAGAAATGAATATGGTATTTCTCGGTGCCTTGAGCGATTCTGAGATTGACCCTAAAATACTTGGCGAGCTGGGCGACATCGATATCTTATTCGTACCTATTGGTGGCGGAGATGTGCTCGAAGTACCACAAGCCTCAAAGCTGGCGGTAAAGCTGGAAGCCAAGCTGGTTATTCCAATGCATTACGATGATATAGCACTCAATGCCTTCTTGAAGGAAGAGGGAAACGAATCAGTGAAGCCAGTCGAAAAACTGACCATTAAGCGAAAAGATGTCAACGAAATGCAGGGTGACGTAGTCGTAATCAAGTCATAAATACAGCATGCTCAAGCTGATTGGAAAAATTCGCCGACAGCCTAAACAGAGGCGGGATAATATTGCTTTTGGTATCGCTTCCGGTTTTACTTTTTTGATAGGAGCGCTCTGGTTGTTTAACGCACCTAACACATTCAACGGCGTACTTGGTACATCTGAGGCAGTCAAGAGTAATGAATCAGGCTTCTTTGAGACCATAAGCTCTCAGGCAGCAGCAGTACGGGAGTCCATCAGTGCAGACAGCCCAGAGACCGAGTCGCTCAAAGCCCTCATGGATGAGTACCGAGCTTCTAGTACGCAGGCGAGCTCGACGCAGTCTGTGCCAAGTGCAGCTTCATCCACCTCTTCCACTACGACCACTACAGCTACACCCGTAGCACCCAAAGAAACGTTTGAACGGTTTGGGACTGAGACTTCTTATGAATCTAAAAAACCTCGAGAGGTTCGTATTCAGGCTGTTCCCAAGGCGACCACTTCAACCACGACCAGTGAGTAATGTGGTATACTGCCCAGCATTAAATGACTGATTAGCTTGATATATGCCGAAAAAATCACCCGCACCAGAACCAATTGAGCCAAAGCGCGGAATCATCACCCAAAGTATCGCTTCAGAAATGGAAGCTGCCTACCTCGACTATGCGATGTCGGTTATTACTTCGCGTGCGTTGCCCGATGTGCGTGACGGACTCAAGCCAGTACACCGCCGAATTCTTTATTCGATGCGACTCAATGGTCTGACTTCAACGGCTCGCTTCAAAAAATCAGCGACCGTAGTAGGAGACGTACTCGGTAGTTTTCACCCCCACGGCGACTCGGCAGTGTATGAGTCAATGGTGAACTTGACTCAAAAATTTAAGACTCGGTATCCGTTGGTACTAGGACAAGGAAACTTCGGTTCTATCGATGGAGACAGTGCGGCTGCCTATCGATATACAGAAGCCAAGATGTCGAAGGTGGCGGAAGAGCTTTTACGGGACTTAGAGAAAGACACGGTTGACTGGCGACCGAACTTTGATGGTACAAAAAAAGAACCAACCGTACTACCGGCAGCAGTACCCAACCTGCTCCTAATGGGTGGTCTGGGTATTGCTGTAGGTATGGCTACTAATATTCCTCCGCACAACCTCCGAGAGGTAGTGGCGGCTACTACTCACCTAATAGATAATCCTGAGTCAACAGTTGACGATTTGCTCAAGCATATTCAAGGTCCAGACTTTCCGATGGGTGCGATTGCGTTTGATAAAAAAGCTATTGCTCACGCTTATGCAAACGGTCGTGGTGGTGTGGTCGTGCGCGGCGAGGCTGAGATAGTAGAAGATAAGCGAGGCGCGTTTTCTATCATTATTACCTCCATTCCATTTCGAGTAAACAAAGCCGACATGCAAGAAAAGATTGCTAACTTGGTACGAGAAAAAAAGATTGAAGGGATTCGAGAAATGCGTGATGAATCGACTGATGACATTCGGGTCGTCATTGAGCTCAAATCAGCTGCTCAACCGCAAACGGTTTTAAACAAACTCTACAAACACACTCAGCTGGAAGATACTTTCCATTACAACATGGTGGCTTTGGTGAATGGTATTCCGCTGACTCTTTCGCTGAAAACGATTCTTGAAGAATTCATCAAACACCGAGTCGAAGTGATTCGACGGCGGACTCAGTACGATCTCAACAAGGCCCAGGCCCGTGAGCACATCTTGCTTGGTCTTAAGAAAGCACTCGATCATATTGATAAAATCATCAAGCTCATTCGGGCGGCCAATGATGTGCCGTCAGCGCACGCCGCTTTGATGAAAGAATTCAAATTCTCGGAAATCCAAGCGCAGGCTATTCTCGATATGCGACTGCAGAAACTGGCTGGTCTTGAGCGCAAGAAGATTGAAGACGAGCTGGCTATTGTACAAAAAATCATCAAGGAGCTTGAAGCTATCCTTAAGAGTAAAGTGAAGATGATGGATATCGTAAAAAAGGAGATGCAAGATGTGGCAGACAAGTTCGGCGACGACAGACGAACCAAGATTGTAAAAGGTGGCGTCAAACAACTCAGTCAAGAAGATTTGATACCAGACGATGAGTCGGTATTGGTGCTTACCAAGGGTGGGTATGTGAAGCGTACCAATCCGGCAGAATACAAGGTGCAGCGTCGTGGTGGAGTTGGAGTGGTTGATTTAAATACCAAGGAAGAAGACGTGGTCACAACGCTTTTGACGACTTCTGCGCACAGTGACTTACTCTTCTTTACCGATGCTGGAAAGGTTTACCAATCTAAGATGTTTGAAATTCCTGAAGGTCGTCGGGCGACGAAAGGTAAGTCCATTATGAATTTCCTGTCTATGAATAGCGAAGAACACGTGACGTCTGTATTGGCTGTCAGAAAAGAAGATTGGGATGGAGACTGGAGTTTGATGATGGTCACCAAAAACGGAGTAGCAAAAAAGAGTGATGCAGCAGCATTCAAAGATGTTCGTCGCAGCGGCTTGATTTCTATTACATTGAAGGAGGACGACTCACTCATTTCCGCGCAGTTTGTAGGCAAGGGTGATGAAGTGTCACTGATTACCAAGCAAGGACAAGCTATTCGATTTAAAGAAACAGACATCCGACAGATGGGTCGGACGGCAGCTGGAGTTACGGGAATGAAGCTTGGTAAAGACGACCATATTGTGTCCGCCGAGGTGTTGAAGGGGAAGGATATCGACCGAGAAGTGTTGATTGTCACAGAATTTGGGTATGGGAAGGCGACTCCAGCAGCCGAGTACAAGACGCAAAAACGCGGTGGTTCTGGAATCAAGACCGTGAAACTCACCGCCAAGACTGGTCCGGTAGTAAAGGGGCTTATCATTACCGGCGAAGAACGAACTGAAGGTGAACTGGTAATTATGAGTAAGAAGGGACAGGTTATTAAGCTACCACTGAAACAAGTACCGACGCTTGGCCGCCAGACACAAGGAGTACGGGTCATGAAGATGAGAGAAGGAGACTCTATAGCTAGTGTGGTGTTCGTTTAATAAACAACGGGAGAAAACAGCCGGAAAGACAATTGTCTTTCCGGCTGTTTTTTTTGTGCCTGGTTCAAATCGCACTGTTCAACCGTGTATAATGCGTACATGAATACACCACCAGCTATTAGACGATTTGTTGTCCCAGAAGTCGTTGCTTCGCATTTTCATATCCGCGAAGGTGACATCGTTGCCGATTTCGGGGCAGGGAGTGGATATTTCTTGTCAGTCTTGTCCCAAGGCACCGGCGAAACCGGGAGAGTGTTTGCATGTGAGATACAAAAAAGTCTGGTGGAGAAACTCGGAGACCAAGCTCGAGTGTTGGGATTAGGAAACGTGCATCCATTGTGGTGTGACTTAGAAGCAATGAACGGAATCAAGATTCCCACCGGTGAGCTCGACTTGGCTATTTTGGTGAATACCTTCTTTCAGATGGAGGACAAAAAAACTGCCGTGCAGGAAATGGGACGCACAGTCCGAAAAGGTGGAAAGTTTTTTGTCGTGGATTGGTCAGAGTCGTTCTCTGGATTGGGTCCCCAACCAAATCAAGTTATTTCTGCTGGTGAGACCAAAGCTCTGTTTGAGTCAAATGGCTTTATTGTAGATGGAGAGTATGATGCCGGTGAACACCATTATGGACTAGCATTCAGAAAACTATGAAACTCAGACCATTTGAACTGTCTTTAGTAATCATTTTCGGCCTCTTGGGTCTGGTAGCACTGTTCGTCGTGTCAAATTACACACCTGCACCAGCAAAAGCCCCGGCTTCTGGCGCAATTGTGGGACAAGTGACTGTTTGGGGCACCTTGCCGCAAGCTGCTATCAATGATGTCCTTGAACAACTAGAAAAGCAAAATGAGCAGTTTGAAAACGTTTCATATCGGTACTATAATCCCGATACTTTTGACACCCAGCTTACCAACGCTCTTGCAGACAGAACCGGACCAGACCTGATTCTTGTTTCCCATGAGCGACTAGTAGACATGCGCAAACGAATTCAGTCAATATCCTACGAATCGTTTCCGCTGCGAGACGTGAAAAATTTGTATGTAGATGGAGTGGAGATATTTGCTTTAAATGACGGTCTATATTCATTTCCAATTGCGATAGATCCCCTGATGATGTATTGGAATCGAGACATTTTGTCGACCAACGGCTTTCTTGAAGCTCCAGAAACTTGGGAGAATTTAGTGAATTCAGTATTCCCTAAAATCATCGAGCGTGATTTTAACCGGACTGTTCAACGCAGTGTTGTGGCCATGGGTGAATACGAAAATGTGCGTAACGCATACGGAGTAATTTCGGCTTTGTTTATTCAAGGCGGTTCCTCAGGAGTGACTGAGACAGGCGGTGGAAGATACTCTATTCAGCTGCAGAATCGCATCGGTGGAGGAGGTGATCCGTTACGTAGTGCCGTAGATTTCTATACCCGCTTTAGTAAACCAGGTAACACATTGTACTCATGGAACCGCTCATTGCCAGAAGATAGACTTAGCTTCGCGTCTGAAGATTTAGCTTTTTACTTTGGTTTTGCTAGTGAAGGCAAGCAGATTCAGAAAATGAATCCGAACTTGAACTTTGATATAGCTGAAGTGCCTCAAGACGGGAGCACAACAGTACGGAGAACCTATGGTAAATTCTACGGACTTTCAGCATTAAAAAGTTCAGAAAATCTGGCCGGAGCGTTTTCTGTCATGTCTAGCTTCAGTAACCAGAGCATAGCCGATGCAATTGCGATAAGCAGTAATATGACACCAGTATTCCGAGCGTCGCTCAGTGCCGGAAGTAATGATACTTACGGCCGAGCAGCCTATCGATCAGCCTCCATCGCCAGAGGATGGCTGAATCCAAATAAAGCACAAGTTGACTCCATCTTCCAGACTATGACCCAGGACATTAATGAAAACCGACGCGATTTGTCAGAGGCGGTGTCGGATGCAACGGGGAGGTTAGAAATTACGTATTAGACGTAGTGTATAATTTCGCTATGAGCGCACACTGCAAAGTAAGCACGCAACTGAAAAAAACTGGGCTACTTACCGTATTTTTTTTACTACCCGTTACTGTCGGTGCACAAATTAAGTATGAACTCGAAAGCTATTTGCCGTTTAATAGTCTCGAGGAGTTAATTGTGGCAATACTACGCATTTTCATCACTGTTGCAGTCCCGATTATAGTGCTGTTTATTATCTACGCGGGCTTTAAGTACGTGACTGCTCAAGGAAATGCCCAACAAGTCCAGGAGGCGACTCGCGCTCTGACGTACGCTATCATCGGCGCGGTACTTATTATCGGCGCGGTGGCTATCTCGGAAATCATTGCGAATACAATCGGCGCGTTTGCGGCGTAACAATATCTATGGCAACAGAAACTAAAGCATTAGCAAATCCCTTGGCATTTCCAGATATCACATCGCTCATGCAAGCGATTCTCAATATGGTGATTATTATCTCAACTCCAATTGTGGTACTTTTTATTATCTATGGAGGATTCTTGTACGTTACTGCGCAGGGTAATCCCGAGAAGTTACAAGTCGCTAATCGGTCACTCGTCTACGGGGTAATCGGTGGGGTAATAGTCATTGGTTCAGTGGCTATATTACAAATTGTACAAAATACTGTTAATGCTTTTTGATTTATGACTTCTATTCCCACCACATTCGCTGGTCTAGTAAACGAATTTATTGGAATCATCAATATTATCATTCCGCTTTTGTTCAGCTTGTTGTTTTTGTACCTGGTTTGGCGCGTGTTTGAAAGCTGGGTCCTCAAAGCCGGCGATGGACCAGCTCGAGAGGCCGGAAGACAATACGCTGTTAGCGCAGTGATTGTATTTGTACTGATGATTAGTGCCTGGGGAATAGTGCGCCTATTACAGTCCTCATTATTTGGTCTATGATAAAAAAGACCTTTACTTGGAAAGATTATTAGCTTATATTTAGACTCATATGCAGAAAAAAATTATTGGACTACTATCGCTCTTTCTAGTACCAACCTTTGCTTCAGCACGAGGGTTCGATCCCAGTGGAGGAGCTTTTGGTGACTTGCTAGCAAACATTCTCATTTTCGCAAACAACGTGCTTATTCCGTTTATCATCGGAATTGGCTTTTTGGCCTTTGTATGGGGGATGTTCAAGTTTTTTATTCTTGGTGGCGCTGATGAAGAGAAAAAAGAGCAAGGAAAGAGCCTGATGATTCACGCAACAATCGGCTTTGTGTTGATCATTGTTTTCTTCGGAGTAGTAAACCTTTTGACTGAATCCACTGGACTCAGCGGGGATACCATCAGAAATATACCGCGGGTAGTGGTTCCATAGTATCAACACCAAGTGGTGAAAACTGCCTAAAAAACACAGAAAGTGTTCTATAATGAAGGGAGTATTCGAGTTAAGTCTTATTGAAGTATATAAATTTTATGAAAACAGTTAAAAAAATCGCAGCGCTAAGTGCAGGATTACTAGCTCTTCCATTCGTCACCTTTGCTCAGTTTGATTCATCTGGTGGGGAGTTCGGAACCTTGCTTGAAAGTATTTTAGTATTCACAAACAACGTGCTTATTCCGTTCATTATCGGAATCGGATTCTTGGTTTTCGTGTTTGGAATGTTCCAGTTCTTCATCGCAGGAGGTGCCAACGATGAAAAGAAAGAACAAGGAAAGAGCCTGATGATTTATGCAACTCTCGGGTTCGTGTTGATAATCGTCTTCTGGGGAATTGTAAACTTGTTGACTTCAAGTACTGGTTTAGATAACAACACAATTGAAAACCTTCCAAAGGTGACCCTGCCTTCGTAGGCGGTACGACTCACAGTCACGCTGACACACAAAAAGCACCCGCGGGTGTTTTTTTGTGTGTATCGCACTGTGGTCGAAAAATATTATGCTAGGATTATCGGATATGAAATCATTCTTCAAATTTAGTTTAACGTCTATATTCATAATCCTCCCGCTGCTTACGTTTGCTGCTCCATCAGCTCAAGACAAGGCCGCCACAGAAGCGGCTTCTTTCGTGGCTAAATTTAATGAAATTATCCTTTACCCGCTTATCGCACTGCTCTCAGCTGTTGCATTTTTAGTCTTTCTTTGGGGGTGTGCAATGTACTTTATCAATGCCACCAATGACCAAGCCCGGCAGCAGGGAGTCAAACATATCACTTTTGGAATCATTGGTTTAGTGGTGATGCTCTCAGCCTTTGCAATTTTAAGTATCGCGACGAGTACTTTTGGTCTAGATAAACAATTGAAATGTGCGAATAACCCAAGTCTTAGTGGGTGTCCGGATGTATTCGTTATTCCTGCTTCAAGCGCTGGTGAAGCAAACTCAGGTAATGGCTCAAGCGCCGGTGAAGCAAACTCAGGTAATGGCTCAAGCGCTGGTGAAGCAAACTCTGGTCGTTAACATAAAAAATCCCTCACCACACGTGGTGGGAGGGATGGGTCAAAGAACACAGTATTTAGCGGCAGGTGACGCCGCCAAATGACTCGCCAACTTTAAGGGAGTATACTCTCCCTCTTACACCATCTGCATTGGGCTTCCAACGCATCATTCCCTGGCTGCCAAGAGACATTCCTGTGATAGGTCCGTCTCCCACAGAGCAGAAACCGATCGGTGGGGCATGGTCGCGTTTCTCGTTTCTGCTAAATACGATACTTTCGCAACCTTTAAGGTTATTGAAGGCACCGCCACAAGGTTCACCTTGAGGTGCTTCTTTTATCTGCGGTCTGGCTGCTTCTTTGGTAGCTTCTAACTGATCTTGGTAGCGTTCATATTGCAACCTCTCTGTGTAGATACGTGCTAGTTCAGCCGTCCGTTCAGCTTCCTGTCGTTTTGCTAACTGGACGCATTCGGGTTTCGTCGGATCAACATCGCACGACAAGATTGTGCTTCCTTGCGCAATTTTATCTCTGGTCCACTCGGCATAACCTGAGTAATAGACGGTAGAGAAGATGGCAACAAGCATCAGTACCCAACCAGCTCCTTGAAGCCCTTTGGGCTTTTTTGTGTTCATTCCAATGATGATTAGAGCAAGCCCAATCCAACCGTAGTTGTCTTGCACCACCGTCAGGATTGGTAGGTCAAGCAAATCCTTCCACCATTGGTCCGGGTCGCTCTCAGAAATCCAATATTCTATCGAGCCCCAGAAGTAGAAGATTGCACCTAAAGCCATAATGAGTACAATCCCCCCAATAACTATCGGAGCAGCCGGTAAGCTCACCCCGGAGGGTAAGCTCATTTTTCTACCATAGTGGACGAGCAGCCCGAAGGCCGCTATCCCTATGATTACTACGAGTTCAAGTGGAAGACCTAACATTAGGAATCACCCCCTTCTTCTGGTGTTGGTTCTGGTTTATCTTTCTTGTTTTTTCCAAGTGTTGCTGCAGCAATTCCAGTCAGTTGGCCGAAACCATCGAGGCCAGCGATGAAAGTGTTTCCATTTTCGCCCATAGACCGCGCTACTTCAGCCGCTTGAACTTCTTCGCCAGAAATTTCTAACTTGAAAGAGATATCCTGCAGGCCTTCTGCTCGTCCTACCAGTGTTCCCTTAGTTAGATCACGCGCTGCACTACCTGTGCCTTGACCCTCTAGTTCAAGTTGCTGACGCTTAGCATCAGCGTCGATGACAGTCTTGGTGCGGTCAAACGGTGCTTGAGCCGCCTTGCTAATAGAAATATTGATGCCATGGTCAGTGTGAATAAGTTTCACGAAAGCCGATTGAACATCGATACCCCAAGGTTCTGAATCGCCTCGAGCGCCAACCCGGCGCTTTACTGCAGTGAATAGATGGATACTCATCCATCTAAGATTCATCAAAGCCTGGGCCACACTTATTCGTGTGTAGAAGCGGGTGATTACTGATACCATTTCGTCTTCGATTTGCCTGAATGCTTCCTCGAGCGCGCCTCCTGGCACATTAGAGAAAAATCGACACGGATCATTAACCCGAACTCGAACCACGTGCTGTACTTCAGCTGTGACCCGGCCAGAGAGTCCGTCTATCGGGGCTTCTGCCACGAAAGGAATTCTTTGCCCATCAGCTCCAGTTACATAGAAACCCTCTCCTTCCTCACCAAAAAGTTCTCTGGCGTAGTCATCGATGATTGAATCACGGAACTGTATCCGCAGTGGAGGTTTTTTATGTTCGGGGATTACGTAACCATCCTTTAATTCAGTTCTGTCAATAAACTGAGGTTCAGCTGGAAATTCACGTTGATCAGTCCGTGCTGTAACCGGAAGTATCTTGATAAATCCAATTGGTGCAAACGGAGCACCAGCTAAAACGTTAGCCACGGGGCGTTCAAACAGTGTCAGCGCTGCTTGCTCACCGGTCTTAACTGGGCCCCAAAAACGGTAAGAGGCAATCGTGTAAATTACCACTGCGTATAGCCAGAAATTTAGCCAGTTGAAGACTACTTCTACTTCCTCCGTTCCGTCAAGAAGTGTTTTTGTCTTCGAGATTGGTTCTGCGTATATGAACAACAGAAACGAGATAATACCCGCTACAATTGTAATACCCAGAAGCGAATACATGGTGAACTTCGTTTGGTTCATTTGTTTATTCCTTATTCAGTTGTCAAAGCGATGTTCTCGCTTTCGGTCAGTGGGGGACAGAGAATCTATCCGTCTGCTCATATGATAGCACATTTTAATGAAAAGTCAATGTTTTGGCTTTTGTCTTGGGCCGGGGGACATCGTTGAATAAGGGGATATAGAACGCTTTTGGCGTGGATGGTTGCGTAGCAACCATCCACGCGGTATGATTTTTGTCTATGGCCCACAGCCCAACTATCGCTCCACCCCGAGACCTGCGCAGCAGCATTCAAAAACGAGCTGATGCCGCCGCTGATACTCGTCCCCGCATCACCTGTTCTTTCTATCGCTACGTGCCCATCGGCGACCCAGAGGGCTTCAAAATGCGTCTATTAGACACTGGGCAGACTTTCGGTTGCCTTGGACGTATTTACGTGGCTCACGAGGGGATAAACGCCCAAATGAACGTGCCAACTGAGCACTGGGCAGCGTTTGACGCCTGGGTGCAAAATCAACCAGAACTGGTCGGTATTGCGTACAAAATCGCCGTGGAGGAAGGGGAGCTGCCTTCATTCTTTAAGCTCACCATCAAGGTGAAAGATAAGATTGTGGCCGACGGTCTAGACGACACCTCCTTTGATGTGACTGACACTGGGGTGTACCTGACGGCCGCCGAAATGAACGAATACGTCACTGACCCCGAGGCAATCATTGTCGATATGCGCAACCACTACGAATCAGAAATTGGTCACTTTCAGAACGCTCTTACGCCTGACGTGGTGACGTTTCGTGACGAACTAAAGAATACGCCTGAGCTCCTACGCGTACACCAGAATAAAAAGATTGCGTTGTACTGTACGGGCGGAATTCGCTGCGAAAAAGCCAGTGCGTGGCTAAAGCATAACGGCTACAGTAACGTGCGACATCTCAAGGGGGGAATTATTGACTATGCGCGCCAAGTGCAGGAGCAGGGTCTGGAGAATAAATTTCAAGGGAAGAATTTTGTATTCGACGAACGTATGAGTGAACGTATCGGTGAGGACATCATCTCCACCTGTCACCTGTGTAAGTCTGAAAAAAGTGACACGCATTATCACTGCCAGAATCAAATCTGTTGTACGTTATTTATTGGCTGTGAAAAATGTGTAGAAGCAAAAAAAGGCTACTGTTCGTTTGGGTGTCGCCAAGTAGACAAACTACCAGCCAGTATCAAAAAAACTATCGCCCGACACTACAATCTGAAATTCAGAAAAAAGCAGCCATTTCAAAAGACAAGACCACAAACGTAAGAATATAAAAAACCGCTTTTCAGCGGTTTTCTTTGTGCCCAGGAGAGGACTTGAACGCTACACGTTCAGTACCCTAATTGGATAGCTTCTCCCTGCGGTCGAACCGTATCTCAATCAGGCTTCAAGTACTCACG